>Ga0315289_10001533_pt1 | contig 35940 bp, 31 predicted proteins | sample YL17G11_40_MG_FD_203452 | JGI IMG/M metagenome (GOLD analysis project Ga0315289, IMG submission 203452) | Sediment microbial communities from Yellowstone Lake, YNP, Wyoming, USA - YL17G11_40 | ecosystem: Environmental > Aquatic > Freshwater > Lake > Sediment | place: USA: Wyoming | collected...
GGTTCTGGAGCTGGGCGAGGTGCAGAGGCCGTCGTGGCTAGCGGTGGGCGAGGCGCTGGAGGACATCTTCTTCGCCAAGGTCTAGCAATGTCTGCGCCCGCGGTGCGATCCGGAGTCGCATAATGGCCTCCGTCAACTATGCGCTGAAAGAGATTTGCTGCAAGATCGTGTACTACGGTCCGGGCATGGGCGGCAAGACCACCAATCTTCAGTACATTCACCAGCACACGAGTGGCGATCGGCGCGGCAAGTTGGTCTCGCTCGCGACACCGGGCGAGCGCACCCTCTTCTTCGACTTTCTGCCGCTGGAGGCTCCCAGCCTCCACGGGTTCGAGACGAAGTTCCAGGTTTACACGGTGCCGGGCCAGGTGATGTACAACTCGACCAGGAAGCTGGTGCTGCGGGCGGTGGATGGCATCATCTTTGTCGCCGATTCGCAGTACGAGAAGATGCGGGAGAACGTGGAGAGCTTCCGCAACATGCAGGAGAACCTGGCAAGCTATCTGCTGAGCCCGGAGACGACACCTTATGTAATGCAGTACAACAAACGCGACCTCGAAAACGCCGCGCCCGTCAGGTTCATGCAGTACGTGTTGAACCCGCGGCAAGCGCCGCACTTCGAGGCGGTGGCGATAGATGGCGCCGCGGTGTTCGAGAGCCTGAACGCGATCTGCCGCTTGGTGCTCGCCAACCTGCGCACCAAGCAGCAGCGAGGCGCGCTCTAGCGCCGCCCCCCGCGCGGCGCACTTCAAGTTGTTGGCGACGGCTGTGGAAAATGTGGAATAAAGGAATGTAACCTGCGTTATTCGCGAAGCGCGCGCGGCCGCGCAGCGCTCGCCAGTAATGCGCCACAAGCCCGGGGGGCTTGACAACCGAATAAGGGATTTCGGTCGCTGATAAAGGCAAACCCTTCGCGAGAAGGGGACGCAAAGCCACGGGACTCACGCGGCTAGGCCCGGTCAACCGGGCCGCCATCCCGGCCCCGACCTGGTCGGGGCCTAGGGACAGTTAGCCGGGTTGCCACAAGACGAAATCCCCGCGCCCCGAGCCTTCGACCCGCTCAGGCTCGCCCCGAGCGCAGTCGAGGGGCGACCATTCGGGGTGATATGGGGAGCCGTCCGCAGGCACGCGTGCTGGGCGGCTCCTTTTTATGCCGCCGAGGTGACAAGTTGCCGCTGTATGGTAGCTTCGACGAGTTCGGCTTCGCAGAGATACTGCAATTGCTCAACCTGGGCCACAAGAGCGGCACGCTGATCATGCGCCAAGGCAACCAGCAGGCGGTGGTGCATCTGCGCGACGGCCAAGTGGTCGAGGCCACCTGCGAGGGACGCACCGGCCCCGAGGTCGTCTACCGACTGCTGGGCTGGCGCGAGGGGGAATTCGAGTTTGCCCATAACTTGCAGCCGGTGACGCGCAGCGTCCATGATTCAACCGAGGGTCTGATCATGGAGGGGATGCGCCGGCTGGACGAGTGGCAGCAGATCGAACGCGAGTTCGCGGATCTCAACGTCGTGCTGCGACTGAAGGGTGGCGACGCGGCGCAGCGCTACGAGAACCTCGATGAAGAGGCGCGCCTGATCCTGAAGCTGGTGGATGCGCGACGCAATGTGGCGCAGATCATTCGCGAGAGCGGCCTGGAGCCGGTGGAAGCGATTCTCTTGATAACCGAACTGATAAGCCAGGACCTGGTCGAGAAATGGGGGTCGGCGAAGGTCAGCACCCGGGACCAGGTGGCGCACGTCGAGCGCGGCTCGCTGCGGCCGAGCCTGGGCATCGGCAGCTACTTCAACCCGAGTGCCCCCCGCGCGCCCGTCAGCGCTGAACCGCCCACTACTCTGCGAAGTGCCTACTCCGCCGAAGCAGCTTCGGCTGCGAAGGATGGAAGCGAGGCCACTTCGCTGCCAAGCACGAGCGAGACAGGAGCAGACCCATCATGAGCATATTCTCAAAGCTCTATGGCGACAACGAGGTCATTGGCCTCGACATCGGCAGCCATACGATCAAAGTCGTGCAGTTGCAGGAGGAACGCGCCGGCCTGGTGCTGCGCAAGGCGGGCAGCCGCCCCACTCCACCGGGCGCCACCAAGGGCGGGGTGGTCACCGATCCGGAGGCGGTGGCGCAGACCATCTCCTCGCTGCTGGGTGCCCTGGAGATCCAGGCCACCCAGGCGGTGTCCGGGGTCGCCGGCCCGACGGTGGTGGTGCGCCAGGTGCAAATGCCCTACATGTCGGAGCGCCAACTGCGCAAGTCCATCCAGTGGGAGGCGCGCAGCTATATCTCCTTCCCGGTCGAGGACAGCGTGCTCGAGTTCCAGGTTCTCGGCACCAAGGACGGCGGCCAGCTCGACGTCATGCTCGTGGCCACTCCCCGCGACATGGTGGATACCCGGGTCGAGACCCTGGAGCGCGCGGGGCTGGAGCCGATCGCGATCGAGCTCGAGCCCTTCGCCACCGTGCGCAGCCTGATCGAGTTCAACGGCTCATCGGCGTTCGAGCACGAGACGGTGGCGCTGGTGGACAGCGGCGCTTCGTTTAGCGAGATCAATATCGTCAAGCACCGGCGGTTTGTGCTGACCCGCACCATCCCCATCGCCGGCAACAGCATGACCGACGCCATCGCCTCCGCGTTGGCGATGGACAACGATAAGGCGAACGCGCTCAAGGAAACCGCGATGCAGGTGGTATGCGGCGAGGAGGAGCGCGCGACCCTCGATCCCTTCGCGCAGCAGGCGAGCCGGGCGGTCGAGCCCTTGCTCGACGAGCTGGTGCGGGAGATCCGCCGCTCGCTCGCCTACTACGATTATCAGCAGCAGACGCCGGCGGAAGACGAGGAGCAGGGGCGCACCCCCGGCGTCAACCGCATCATCCTCTCCGGCGGCACTGCCAAGCTGGCCGGGCTCGGGGCCTACTTCCAGGCCCAGCTCGGGGTGCCCGTGGAGCTAGCAAACGCCTTCGGCTACGGCCAGATCCAGACTCCCGGCCTGAGCCGGGAATACTTGGAGGAGCACTCCCCGACGCTGGTGGTCGCCACCGGCCTCGCGCTCCGGGAGATCATGCTCAACGGCAAGTTCAACGCAAAAGTGGGTGAAGCTCGATGACAAACATCAACCTGATTGCGCAGCGCAGAGCGCAGAAGCAGCGCACTGCTAAGCTGCTGCGCATCGCCAGCTACACGGTGGTGACACTGCTCGTCGCCATCGGCGTCATGTACGCCTACTTCGGCATCGCGCTGAGCATCGTCCAGGGCCAGATCATCGAGTGCGACGCCAAGCTCAATGATCCCAAGTTCAAGGCCGACCTCGAGCGCATCGCCTACCTGGAGCAGAACTGCGCCGCCCTCGAACCCCGGGTGCAGCTGCTGGAGGCGGTGCAGGGCAGCCAGAGGGCCTGGATCGCGGTGCTCAACGACCTCAGCCGCTGCATCCCCAACAGTGTGTGGCTGACTAACGTCCAGTCCCGGCGCGATCAAATGGGGCAGTCCATCTCCATCACCGGCTCGGCCACGTCGCAGCGCGCAGTGGGCGACTTCATGCTCAACCTGAAGCAGGCCAACTGGTGCGGCGATCCGTTGCTCAATTTCACGCAGACGTTGGGGCTGCAAGGGCAGGAAGTGGTGAACTTCGATGTCACCGCGCCCATCAAGCAGCCCATAGGGAGTGAACTGCGATGAAGACAGCTAATCGCAAGGCAGCCTTCACCGGCTTGATCTTGGTCTCAGGGGTGCTGTTGTGCCTTGGGGTGTTGATCTATCAGACCAAGGAGACGAAGCGGCGCACCCTGATACGGGCCTTCAATAGCAAGCGCCAGGAGCTACAGGGCTTGCAGGCCAAGTTGGCGACCAGGCGCGTGCTGGAGCGCAAGTACGCCGACCTCCAGCAGCGGCTGGCGGTGCTGGAACCGGCGCTGCCAACCTATGCCTATGTGCCCACTTTCCTGCGGCAGATCGAGAAGCTGGCGCAAGATACGAGCAATAAAGTGGCGGGGGTCAAGCCGCTGCCGCTGCTCGAACGCATACCCACCCCTGCGCCCACGGAGGCCGAAGGCGGGAAGGGCGGTTCCGAGAAGGGCAAGGCGGCCGCCGAAGCTGCCCAGCAGCCGCTGGCGGCGCAGTTGTATGATCGCGTACCCATCGAGTTCAACCTGAGCGGCGAGTACTGGCAGACGGTGCGGTTCCTGGAGCGCCTGAGTAAGTTCCCGAAGATGCTGGCGGTGGATGACATTTCGCTGACCCCCGCCGGCCAAGCGTCCGGGCTTAAGGCGCCCGATCTGCGCGTGACGATGAACCTGCTCGCTCTCATCCAGAAAGGGGAGAAGAAATGGACAAGCGACGCAAAGAACTCCTCTTCCTAGCGGTCGGCCTTGTCATCCTGCTGGCGGCGCTCTATTTCACCTTCAAGCCGAGCACCCCTGCGGCCCAGGCGACAACTCAGTCGCCACCCGCAGCCGCGCCGGTCGCCACCGCGCCCACGCAGCCCTCAGCCGAGATACAACCGTCAGCCGTGCCCATACCGGCAAGCGAGGGGGGCACCACGCCCGGGCGCAATCCGTTCACACCGGTGATCGCGGCGCAACCCGCGGTAACTCCGTCCTCCGCGCCTCCACCGATGCTAACGGCGCTTCGGTCAGGGCCATTGCCCCCGATCCAGCCAATGCCCTTGCAGCTTTTCTCACCCTCCGGCGCGGCGCCTGACCCCGGTGTCATTACACCCGGGGCGCCGGCGCCGCCCGCGGAACCACCGCTTCGCCTCACCGGTGTCATCTACGGCGACCCCGCCATGGCGATCATCCGCAAGGGCGCACAGCGATACTTCGTCCGGCCCGGCGATCCCGTCGGCAGCCGATACATGGTTCAGTCCATATCACAGCGGCGAGTGGTCCTCGCAGGCAGCCAGGGGACACTCAGCCTCGACCTAACAGGGAGGTTGTAAGACATGACCCGCAGCGTAATCCATAGGCGAAACCAGTCCCCTGCCTGGGCGCGGGGTCGCTCTTCGCTAGGCTCAGGGCAGGCTCTGACCCCCCCATGCGCGGCTTCAGCGAAGCCACGCCCAGCCTGGCTGGGCGTGGCCCTCAGCGTGGCGTTGCTTCTGCCGCTGCTTGCGGCGCCCGCCATGGCGCAGGCGCTGGGCGCGGGGTCGCCGACCCCGCCGATCGCGGCCTCAGGCGAGGCCGCGCCCGGCCTGTCGCTGGCCGCGGCCGACCCGACGGCGCCAGCGCCTGTCAAGCGGTTCAGCCTCGATTTCGTGGCCACGGATCTCGTGGACGTGATTAAGGCTCTCGCCGCCCAGAGCGGCGCCAACATCGCCGTCAGCGGCAAAGTCTCGGGGCAAGTGACACTGCGGCTGACCGATGTCACAGTGGAAGAGGCCCTCACCGTGATCAGCAAGATCAACGGCCTCGAGTTTGCCAAAATGGACAGCACCTATGTCATCGGCACGCCCGAGGAGGTCAAGAGCCTGATGGCGGTTCCGCCGCCCCCGGATGTGCCGCAAACCAAGGTGGTGGCGCTCAAGTACCTGCCGGCAGATGACGCTATTGCTCTTTTGGCGAGCGCAGAGCCGCAGGTCAAAGCTAGCGCCAGCCCCACCGGCGGCGTAATCCTCAACGCCACGCCTGCCGTGCTCGACCGCGCTGGGGTCCTGCTCGCGGGCGTTGATGTGGCCCCTGCGGTGAGCGTGGCCGATCGCGCTATCTACACCGTCAAGTATGCTGATTGCAACGAGATGGTCGTGACATTGAAGGCCGTGTTCCCGGATCTCACGGTGACGCCCGCGCCCCGTTCGGCCACGCCGACGATCACTCCGAGCACCGCAGGCGCGCAGGGCGCGATGGCGGCCCTGGCGGCGCCGCAGCTCACCGCCCAAGGCCAAGCCGCCAGCTATGCCGGGGGAGCGGGGGGAGCGGCGGGCACCGGGCAGCAAGAGATGTCGCCGGTCACCAAGGTCGTGTTGAGCGGCGCCCCGGCGACCCTGGCGCGCGCGCTCAAGCTGTGCCAGGAGCTTGATCAACCGCCGCTCCAAGTCAAGATCAGCGCCACCATCACGGAGGTGCGCAGCGAGGTGGAGAGCAGGCTGGGCATTGACTGGCAAGATCTGGCTGGCAAGGCGGGCCTGACCGTGAGCGAGGCCGCCGCCCCGCACGACCTCAAGGTCGGCAGGATCGTGCGATCGCGCCTCAACATCGCCGGCGCCATCAACGCCCTGATCACCGAGGGCAAGGCGCGCATCATGGCTAACCCGACCATCACCATCCTCGATGGAAGGCAGGCATCCATCCACGCCGGCGACAAGGTCTACTACGGGCAGCTGATCGGGCGGGACGCCAATGGGCTGCCCATTTATCAGCCGACCGAGGTTGACGTCGGCGTCACGCTCAGCGTTAACCCACGCGTGGGGCCCGATGGCAACATCACCCTGACCCTGGTGCCGACCATCAGCTCCATCACCGAGAGCGTGTTCCCAGGGTACCCGACCATCACCGAGCGCTCAACGGTGACCACGGTGCGCGTCAAGGACGGCGAGACGCTGGCCATCGGCGGACTGATCCGCAATGACGAGACGATCACGGTCCACAAGGTTCCGCTGCTGGGCGATATCCCGGTCATCGGCGACCTGTTGTTCAAGTCCAAGATCAAGCACCCGTTCCGCTCCGAGGTCGTCATCATCATCACGCCGGAGGTGGTGAAAGCCGAATCCGCTGGGTAGGCCGGGCGCGGGGTCGCTGACCCCGCGAAACGCGGCCTCAGGCGAGGCCGCGCCCGAAAATCGGGGGTCGCGCGGGCTCGGCGTTCGGCCCCCGCTTGCGTGCCGCGGGACGGCTACATCGCGGCGGCGGTCGGGCGGCGATTAGCGGCTGGTACTCTGCGAGCTGCCTACTCCGCCGATGCTACTCTGCGAAGTGCCTACTCCGCCGAAGCAGCTTCGGCTGCGAAGGCTGGAAGCTCGCTACGAAGCACGAGAGCAGCTTCGGCTGCGAAGGCTGGAAGCGAGGCTCCCTGCTTCGCGGGGCTTCGTAGCCCGCTTCGCAGGGCGAAGGAGCCTTCGCTACGACGCCTTCGTCCGCCGAAGCGGAACTCCGTCGCCCGCGAAGGCGGAAGCACGAGCAAACGCGGCTAGGCCCGATGAAAGCGGGCCGCCGTCCCGGCCAGGGGCCGAGGGACATGGAATCACAGCAGAGATTTGTCGCGGCGCTGGTGCGGGAGGTGACCAACCTCACCGATGAGCAACTGCGCCAGGCAATCGAGATCCAAAAGGAGACCAAAGAGCCGCTGCCTCAGATCCTGGTCAACATGGGCCTTATCGGCGAGAAAGATAAGGCCAAGTGCCTGGGCAAGCAGTGGGGGATCCCCTTCGTTGACCTGACCGAGCGGCAGATAGACAAAGAGCTGATCAAGATCATCCCGCGCCACCTGCTGCAGCGCCTGCGGGCGGTGCCTCTGGAACAGAGCGGGCGCAAGCTTACGGTGGCCATGGTCAACCCGCTCGATATCTTCGCGATTGACCAGTTGCGCCTGGTCGCGGGGCTGGAGATCGAGCCGGTCATCGCCACCGAGGACGAGATCAACAACGCGCTGAGCCAGGCGCTGGCGGTAAGCGAGGAGATCGGGGCCGCGATCAAACAGGTGGCCGAGGAGCTGGGGCAGGGCGACGCGGCGGAGATCACCTTCGAGCAGAAGACCGCGGAGGAAGAGCTCAGCGTAGATCAACTGAAGGAGCTGACCGAGGACGCGCCGGTGGTGCGCCTGGTCAACCTTATTATCCGCCAGGCGCTGCGCGACGGAGCGAGCGACATCCATATCCAGCCGGAGGCGAATCGCGTTCGCGTGCGCTATCGCATTGACGGCATCCTGCACGACAAGATGCTGGTGCCGAAGCAGGTGCAGGCGGCGCTGGTGTCGCGGGTCAAGGTCATGGCCGATATGGATATCGCCGAGAAACGGGCGCCCCAGGATGGGCGCATCTCGTTGACGATGAGCAAGCGGGAGTTCGACTTCCGCATCTCGACCTTCCCCAGCGTCTGGGGTGAGAAGGTGGTCATGCGCGTGCTCGACAAGCGGGGGGTGCAGGTCAACCTCAATAAGCTCGGCATCCCGGCGAGCATGATGGATGACTTCGAGAACCTCGTCAACCGCACCTACGGCATCATCTGTGTCACCGGCCCCACCGGCAGCGGCAAGTCAACCACCCTCTACTCGGTGCTCAACAAGATCAACAGCCCCGAGAAGAACATCATGACCATCGAGGACCCGGTGGAATATCAGCTTCCCGGGCTGACCCAGGGGCAGGTCAATGCGCGCGCCGGAGTCACCTTCGCCTCGGCGCTGCGCACCATGCTGCGCCAGGACCCCGACGTCATGCTCGTGGGCGAGATGCGCGACACGGAGACCGCGCTCATCGCGGTGGAGGCGGCGCTCACTGGGCACCTGGTGCTCTCGACCCTGCACACCAATGACGCGCCGAGCGCGGTGACGCGCATGCTCGAGATGGGCATCGAGCCGTTTCTGATCGCGTCGTCGGTGATCGGGGTGATGGCGCAGCGGCTGGTGCGCGTCATCTGCCTGCACTGCAAGGAGGCCTATACGCCGCCGGTGGACGCCTTCCGCCGGCTCAACCTGGCGATGGACCTGGAGTCGGTCACCTTCTATCGGGGACGCGGCTGTGACCGCTGCATGCACACCGGGTACCGCGGACGGATCGGCGTCTTCGAGCTGATGGCGATCAATGACAGCATCCGCGAGCTGATCCTGAAGAAGACGGCGGCCTACGCCATTCGCCAGGAGGCGCTGGAATCGGGGATGATAACCCTGCGCCAGGATGCGATGCAGAAAATCCTCGAGGGCATCACTACCATGGAGGAAGCGCTGCGGGTGATCTACGCATAGGCTCCGCCCAGAGCCTGCCGAAGGGTCGCCCCGGAAGGAACAACGGGCATGCCGGCACTAATCGAAAACGTCACCATGCACGAGCTGATGGATGAAGCGGTAAAGCGCCGGGCCTCGGACATCCACATTACCGCCGGGATTCCGCCCCTGCTGCGCATTGACGGCCGCCTGCAGCCGCTCGACTACGAGCCGCTCAACCCCAACGAGTGCCAGCGTCTGGTCTATGACATTCTGACCGACCGTCAGATCACCGATTTCGAGCGCCGCCACGAGCTCGATCTGTCGTACGGCGTGAGCAACCTGGGCCGCTTCCGCGTTAACGTTTACATGCAGCGGGGAGCGGTGGGAGCGGCGCTGCGGCTCATCCCCAGCACGATCCCGACCACCGACGAGCTGAACCTGCCCACCAGCGTGCTCAACGAGCTCGCCCAGCGCACCAGCGGCCTGATCCTGGTCACCGGCCCCACCGGGTGCGGCAAGTCCACCACCCTGGCGTGCATGATCAACTACATTAACCGCACTCGCGAGTGCCACATCATGACCATGGAGGACCCCATCGAGTATTTGCACCGCCACCGGCGGGCGATGGTCAACCAGCGCGAGCTGGGCAGCGACACCTACAGCTTCACCGATGCCCTGCGCGCGGCGCTGCGCGAGGATCCGGACGTGGTGTTGGTCGGCGAGATGCGCGACCTCGACACCATCCAGGCGGCGCTCACCATCGCCGAGACCGGGCACCTGGTGCTGGCGACGCTGCACACCCGCAACGCGCCCCAGGCGATAGACCGCATGATTGACGTGTTCCCGCCGCACCAGCAGGAACAGGTGCGGGTGCTGCTCGCCAACGCGCTGGAGGCCATTATCGCCCAGCAGCTCTTGACCAAGTATGGGGTGCAGGGGCGAGTACCGGCGGTGGAGCTGCTGCTGGTCAATGCCGCGGTGCGCAACCTCATCCGCGAGGGCAAAACACATCAGATCTACTCGCTGATGGAGACCGGCGCGGAGCAGGGCATGCAGACCATGGACAAGGCGCTCGCCAACCTGTGCCGCAGGGGATTGGTCTCGCATGAGGAGGCGACCTCGCGAGCGTTGGATGCAGACAACTTCAACCGCTGGATGCGAGGCATGTAGGACTCGAGCCGGGCGCCGCCCCAGAAGCGCGGCGCCGGAAAGCGCAGAGCGCAGGAGGAAGAGATGCCGATCTTCAGATACAACGCCATGGACACCGGGGGGCGCACCACCACCGGCACCTTGGAGGCGGAGAGCATGGACGTGGTGCGCAACAAGCTGAGCGAGTTGCGCTACCACGTGCTGAGCATATCGGAGACGCGGCCGCACCGCACCTTCGTGGACTGGTTCAACAGCATTCAGCGGGTGAGCCTGCGCGAGCTGGTGCTGTTCAGCCGCCAGTTCGCGACCATGATTGACGCCGGCCTCAGCGTCGTCAAGTGCCTTGACATCTTGCAGCAGCAGTGCAAGGACCCCAAGCTCAAGGATGTCATCGGGCAGACCAAGCACGACGTCGCCTCCGGCGCCAGCCTCACCGACGCCATCGGCAAGCACCCGCGGGTCTTCTCCGGCCTCTACGTGAACATGATCAAGTCGGCCGAAGCGGGCGGTATCCTGGACAAGGTGCTCGACCGCCTGGCCACCTTTCTGGAGAAAGAGCAAGAGGTGCGCAACAAGGTCAAGTCCGCCATGATGTACCCGGCGGCCGTTTTCCTGTTCGCGTGCCTGATGCTGCTGGCGCTGCTGTTCTTCGTGCTGCCCAAGTTCAAGAGCATCTTCGAAACCATGAACCTGGAGCTGCCGATTACCACGCGCGCGCTGCTGGGGTTTTCAGGGTTCGCGACCTCCTACTGGTACATCTTCGTTGCCCTGGCGGCGGGCGCCGCAGTTGCCTACAACCTCTACCGGCGCACCGAGCGCGGCAAGTATCAGATAGACCTCATCAAGCTGCGGCTGCCGGTGATGGGCGACCTCTTTATGAAGACCGCCATCTCGCGCTTCGCGCGCACCTTCGGCACCCTCATCGCCAGCGGCGTTCCCGTGCTGCGGGCCCTCGAAATCGTCGCCGAGACCGCGGGCAATGTGGTCATCGGGCAGACCATCACCCAGACCCGCATCAGCGTCAAGGAGGGCGAGAAGATCTCGACCCCGCTCATGGGGAGCAAGATCTTCCCGGTGATGGTGGTGCAGATGATCGGGGTTGGCGAGGAGACCGGGCGGCTCGATCAGATGCTGGTCAAAGTCTCGGACTTCTACGATCAGGAAGTTGACTCGGCGCTCAAGGGCCTGACCTCGCTCATCGAGCCAGTGATGATCGTCGGCCTGGGCGCCATCGTCGGCTTCATCGCAGTGTCGGTAATCTCACCGATCTACCAACTCGTCGGATCCATACAATAGCCAGTTGCTACTCTGCGAAGTAGCGACACTGCTCTGCATAGCGAAGCCATGCTACGCAGCGCAGAGGGCTACTTCGCTACGAAGCACGAGTGCGAGGGCACCCGGTGGAACCGCCGGCCGAGCCCCGGCGGTTCCCCGGCCCTTGCACAGCGTAGCATAGCTACGCTGTGCAGAGCAGCGTCGCCGCAGCCGCCTTGGCCAAGCGCCGGACCCCGGCGGCCCGGTGAGCCGAAGGCGGCAGGAAATGGGCGCGGCGCAGAGAAGAGGCTAAGCCAATGGCGAAGACTGCTGGAGCCGCTGCTACGGCGCGAAGTGCCTACTCCGCCGAAGCAGCTTCGGCTGCGAAGGCTGGAAGCAAGGCTGCTTCGCTACGAAGCACGAGCATGACCGGTTCCCCGGAACCCGAAAGTGACAGCGCGGTCCAGATCTTCCGGCGCTATGCCGAAACCAAGGATCTGCGCCTGCGCGACGAAATCGTAGCCCAGCACCTTTACCTGGTGCAGGCGGTAGCCAAGAAGTTCGTGGGCATGGGCGAGCCCTACGAGGACCTGGTGCAAGAGGGCACCATGGGGCTGCTCAACGCGGTGGACCTCTATGACCCCGAGCGCGGTATCAAGTTCTCGACTTACGCCACCCATTTGGTCACCGGCCACATCCGCCATTATCTGCGCGATCGCGGCCGCATCATCCGCCAGCCCGCCTGGGTGCAGGAGCTCAGCGGCAAGATCACCAAGGCCGCCGAGGCCTTGCGCCAGGAGCTCAAGCGCGACCCCGCGGTGGAGGAAATCGCCGCCCGCCTCAACATGGCCGCGGAGGGGGTGCAGGAGATCCTGAGCGCGCGCGAGCGCGCGAGGGTGGCGTCGCTCGACGCCCCCGCCCCCGCTGATGACGAGCACACCGGACCGATGGTGGACGTTGATAAGATTCGCAGCGCGCGCTATGCCACGCTCCAGCTCCCGATCGAGGATAAGATCCTGCTCCAGGAGGCCACCGGGAAGCTCAAGGACCTGGAGCGCAAAGTCGTGCGCTACTTCTTCTACCATGACCTCAACCAGACCGAGATCGCGCGGCGCATGGGAATCTCGGTCAACTACGCCTCCTACCTGCTGCGCGGCGCGCTCAACAAGCTGCGCATCACCTTCGAGAGCCAGTCGCGGATGCCAGAGGCGCCCGCCGAAAGCGAGCCCCGCGAGCGTGCTCTCGAGCCAGCACTGGGAGCAGCCGACCCCGCCTCCGGCCTCGCCTGCGCGCCCTATTTCGACGAGCGCGTGCGCCAGGAGATCGAGCGCGCCAAACGCTATCCGCAGGGCTTCGCGGTGCTGATTCTGGAGACGCCCGAGGACGCGGCCCCGCCGCAGACGGCATCACAGCTTGCCAACTGCCTGCGCCGCTCAATCCGCCAAGTAGATGTGCTCGCGCGCTACAGCCGCACCAGCTTCGCCGTCATGCTGCCGCACACCGGGCGCGAGGCCAGAATCCTCGGCGAACGGCTGGTGAGGACGATTGCTGCTCTGCGAAGCGCCTACTCCGCCGAAGCAGCTTCGGCTGCGAAGGCTGGAAGCGAGGCTACTTCGCCACGACGCCTTCGTCCGCCGAAGCGGAACTCCGTCGCCCGCGACGCCTTCGTCCGCCGAAGCGGAACTACGTCGCCCGCGAAGGCGGAAGGCGGAAGCACGAGCCCGCAAGCCGCCACCGCGGCTAGGTCGGCTCCGCCGACCGCCATGGCGGCTGAAAGCCTAGCCACGTGGGAGGGTGTGAGCGAAGGCACGTTCTGCGTTTGCGTTGGCTACGCGGTCTATCCCGCTGACGGACGCACCGCCGAGCAGCTTATCCAGGGCGCCCGCAGCGCCGCAAAGCACGCTATGGAGGCGGGCCAGGCCGCAGTGGAGCGCGCCTCACGAAGCGACCGGCGTCCGCCAAGCTGAACCCCTACCGCCTGCGGGCCGGCCGCCCGTGTCGCGCGCTTCCCCCCACCGTCACCAATGGCTTCGTCCGCCTCTGCCGGACCGCCACGGCGGCCCAGACGGGCCTAGCCGCTTGCTTTCTGCCCACTGTGGCTAGGCTTTCAGCCGCCATGTCCCTAGGTCGCCGTTGGCGACCGGGATGGCGGTCGCAGACCTAGCCAGCGGTCGGCGGAGCCGACTTAGCCACTTTGGGCGCTGAACGGGAGCGCTTTCGCTCCCGCTCGTGCTTCGTAGCGAAGTGTCGCCACTTCGCAGAGTAGCAGCAGAAGGCGCCAGCTGCCCCCTATCTCAAACCGCGCAGCGACTATGGAATAATAACTCCAGAGGGACAGGCGGCCAGCCCATTCTGACACCCAGGGGCAAACAGAGATTTAGGTAGCAGAGCGAGCTGGCGAGCGCCTTCCCAGGCACAGCTTGTCAAGTTGCTCCCCAGAAGGAGGTGAGTGCAAGAGATGATGAGCAAGATGGTCAAGAAGAGCCGAGGTTTCACCTTGATCGAAATGCTGATCGTGATCGTCGTGATCAGCATCCTGGCGATGATTGTGATCCCGCGGTTGCTAGGTGCGGGCAGAAAGGCCAAGGAGGCGGCCCTGCGCGGGGACCTACAGCAGCTCCGCAACTCGATCCAGCAGTTCGAGGCGGACTGCGGTGACTACCCCGCCGCGCTGGCCCAGTTGATGACGGCCCCGGCAGCGGGGTCCAATGGTGGTAACGGCATCGCCCTCGACGTGGGCGCATGGAAGGGCCCCTACATGCGCACGGCGGACGCCGGCCTGCCGAAAGACCCGTTCACCGCCGCGGCTGACTGGACCTACACCGCGACCAGCGGCGACGTGCACAGCAGCTCGACCCTGACGGCGCTCGACAGCACGTTATACAGCGCCTGGTAAACGAGAATGCGCACTGTTCGGGGGATCGGGCGGTCTGATGCCGCCCACCCCCGACCTAGTGCACTGGGCTTGGCTCGTGCTACGTAGCGAAGCTACTTCGCAGAGTAGCAAACGGGCGTCGCGCGCCGGCGAGGAGCTGCGGCAGATGGCTAGGTCGGGCGCTGCCCGACCGCCACGGCGACCCAGACGGGCCTAGCCGCCTCAAGCGCGAGGACGCCGCCACTGTGGCTAGACTTTCAGCCGCCATGTCCCTAGGTCGCCGTTGGCGACCGGGATGGCGGTCGCAGACCTAGCCAGCGGTCGGCGGAGCCGACTTAGCCATTTCTGTCGGGACCTGCCGCCCCTCGACTTCGCTCGGGATGGCTCTTGCGATACCGTCGGGGGCGACCCTGAGCCAGTCGAAGGGCCGCTCCCAGCGAGGGAGGCAACGATTGATGGCTCGCAGGTCAGGCTTCACCCTCATCGAGCTGCTGGTGACGATCGTCATTCTTGCGATCGGGCTGGTGGCTCTCAGCACGCTATTCGTCGCCGGCATCATCTCCGACATCAAGGCCGAGCGCATCTCCGAGGCGAGCAATCGCGTCCGGCAAGAGCTTGAACGCCTGCGCAGCGCCGGCTACAGCGGGGCGCTGATTGACGCCGACGTCTTCAAGCCCGCTGACGGCTACGCCATCATCGAGAGTCACCCTGACCTCACCGGCCGCGCCTCGTTCACCGAGCCCGCGCTGCCGGCGAGCTCTGGAGTGGTGGAGATTCGCTACTACGACTCCGGCGCCGGGATCTACCCCAACCTCAAGCGCGTCTCGGCGACTCTATCGTGGGGAGGAGGCAGGCGCACCCAGGGCGCGGTTTACGCCAGCACCCTGCTCGCCAACCGACCATGAAAACCAAGCCATTTCAGGGCCTGATGGTTGACGGCGATGGCCGCGCCGACGCGCGCCACCGGCGCACCTGGTGCGCCGGCGGTGATGGCTTCACCCTCGCCGAGGCGCTGATGGTCAGCGTCATCTTCGGGCTCATCGTGGTGTCCGTGTCCACGATCTACATGGCGGCGCTGCGCGCCTACCGCCGGGGCGAGCCCGCCAACTCGGCTGAGCGCAAGGCCGCGTGGGCGGTGTCGCGCATGGTGCCCGATTTCCAGCACGCGATCGCGATCATCCCCGCGGATCCCCCGAACGATCGCACCGCGGTGGCGGTGCGAGTGCCGGACAAGGTGTGGGATGCCGCCGATAGCACGCACTACAACCACATTTCCGTCAGCGGCGGCAACCTCAGCCTGGTGCCGGGCGACCTCGTCTACTTCTACCGGGGCAACGACGCCGGTGCCATGAACGCCACCGGCAGCAAGCTCTGGCGCAGCGTGGTTCACGGCGACGGCACCATGGGCAAGCAATATGTGGTCGCGGACCATCTGGTTGACAACCCGGTGAAAGGCAGCGGCCCCAAGCCGATGTTCATCTACTGGCCCGATGTGACGCGGCTGCGCTCGGTGGAGATGACGGTCACGGTGCAGGAGAGAGCCGGCACCCAGGTCGCCAATTCGACCATGGTGAGTGAAGTCTGTTTCCGCAATCACTAGCGCGGGCAGGGGCATCCCTGGGCGCGGGGTCGTTCATCCTGAGCAGGTCGAAGGGCGCGACCCCGCGATTCGCGGTTCCGGCGGAGCCGCGCCCATCGGGGCGCCCAGAGCTGACGAGGAGAGAAACGATGTTTAGGGCACTTGCTGTGGCTAGGCTTTCAGCCGCCATGGCGGTCGGCGGAGCCGACTTAGCCACTCTGCGAAGTGGCGCGGCTGCTTCGGCACGACGCCTTCGTCCGCCGACGCCTTCGTCCGCCGAAGCGGTACTTCGTCGCCCGCGAAGGCGGAAGCGGAACTCCGTCGCCCGCGACGCCTTCGTCCGCCGAAGCGGAACTACGTCGCCCGCGAAGGCGGAAGGCGGAAGCGCGAGGCGCACGCCGCGCAGCGAGCGCGGCGCGACATTCGTGATGGCGATCGTGGGCCTGGTGGTGATGCTGATCCTGGGCACCTCCTTCATCGGCAGAACGATCAACGCGCTCTACCAGGCCAAGAACGCTCGTGACGACATGGCCGCCCTGGGGCTGGCCGAGTCAGGGGTGGACATGGTGGTCTGCATGCTCTACGAGGACTACGGGGGCATCAGCGGACAACTCGCGACCACCGGGCACTACCACAGCGCCTTCAGCATGCCGCGCGGCACCTCCGATGTTACGGTGACCGCCAACTACGCCGGAGTCGCGGACGCCCTGCTGATACAAAGCACGGGCACGACCGGGAACAATGTTGACGCCCGGGTGCGGGTGGTCGCCAAGGCGATGAGCGATGTGAGCCGGGTCTTCCGCGGCGCGATATTCTCCGACAGCCCCATGACGCTCCACGGCGCGGGCACCGTGCTGCCCGATGAAAGCGGTGACGGCGGCGATATCTACGCCAATGGCGATATAGCTTTCAGCGGCACCTCCTTCACCATGTCGGACACCGGGCACATCTACACCACCGGCACCACCAACTGGGTGCCGCCGCAGGTGCCCGGCACCAGCGTCTACCAGAACATCGCGCCCATACCGATGCCCGTCATAGACCTGGCATGGTATCGCAATAACGCGACGAGGGTCATCAACGGGAACTTCACTGTCAATGGCGACACCTTCGACCTTGATGGCATAACTTATGTGACCGGCGATGTCAAGCTCGCCGGCAACTTTCGCGGCCGCGGGGTCATCGTCGCCGCGGGCAAGATCCAAGTCACGGGCAACGTCACTGCGATCACGGGCGAAGCAGGATCGGAGGACTACGCGCTAGTGCTGATGAGCCCGCGCGCGGTGAGCATCAGCGGCAACTCAAGGGTCGAGGGCCTGGTGTACGCCCACAACGTGGACGCCGAGGTAACCCTCAGCGGCAACCCGTACATCAAGGGCGCGGTGGTGGCCGACGTCGTCACCACCAACGGCAGCATCACCGTCCAGTACGACGATGTCTGGGGCGGGCTGCCCGTGCCCGGACGAGATAAGCCGCAGTACCAACAGGTTTCCTGGCAGCGGCTGCACTGAATGCGAGTGGGCCGGATTTCAGTGGCAGTGCAGGTTGCACACGAGTGCGGCGGCGTCTGATCGCAGCGGCGCCGGCAGCGCCATGGACGCGCGGCGCAAGGGGCGATGCAGTCGTCTCCGGCGCCTGGCGCGCGACACACCAGGAGCAGACAGCTCGTGCTTCCGCCTTCCGCCTTCGCGGGCGACGGAGTTCCGCTTCCGCCTTCGCGGGCGACGAAGTACCGCTTCGGCGGACGAAGGCGTCGGCGGACGAAGGCGTCGTAGTGAAGTGTCGCCACTTCGCAGAGTAGCACAGGAGCGCAATGAGATGACCTCGCGACAAGACGAAGATGCCAGTCCGGGCGCGGCTTCGCTGAAGCCGCGCATCGCGGGGTCAGAGCCTGCCCTGAGCGGGCCGAAGGGCGACCCCGCGCCCGAGCTCAGCGTCCAACCGCTGCGAGACGACGATGACGGCAGCTTGTCCGTGGACGCCCGCAAGAAGCTGGCCAATCGGCGGCTGGGCGATATCCTGGTCGCGGCGCAGCTCGTGACCGAGGAGCAGTTGGCGCGCGCCCTGGAGCTCCAGCGCACCGAGAAGAGCAAGAAGCTGGGCCAGATTCTGATCGAGACCGGAGCCGTCAACTCCGAGGCGTTGAGCTTTGCGTTGGCGCTCCAGCTCGGCCTGCCGCACATCTCCCTCGACGACCTGACCGTAGATCCAGCAGTGCTGCGCTTGGTGCCGGAGGAGCTGGCGCGCCGCTACGGGGTGTTCCCGGTTCACCGCGAGCACAACACGCTGACGCTTGCGATCTCCGATCCCTTCGACATCGAACCGCTGGACCGTATCCGCGCGGTGACCGGCCTCCATCTGCGCGAGGTCATTACGCAGGCGGAGGCGATCCAGAAGGCGATCGAGACCCATTACGGAGGCGATGTCCTCAGTGACATCGTGGAGCGCATCTCGGCGGAGAGCACGGGCTATGCCTCCACGCAACAGGAATTCCACGACCTGGCGCAGCTCAGCTCAGAGACCTCCATCGTCGCCTTCGTCAATCGCTTCCTGGCGCAGGCGATCGAGCGCAAGGCGAGCGACATCCACGTGGTGCCGCAGCACGGGCGCGTGGAGATCTACTATCGCATTGACGGCGTTTTGCAGCATCAGCTTGACATCTCGCGCGAGGCCTTGCCGGCGGTGGTGTCGCGCATCAAGATCCTGGGCGACATGGATATCACCGAGCACCGCCTGCCCCAGGACGGCCGCGCGCGGCTCAAGGCGGGCAAGCGCCTGTGCGACCTGCGCATCTCCACCATCCCCACCGTCACCGGGGAGAGCGTCGCCATCCGCTTGCTGGACAAGACCATGTCGCTGCAAAAGCTCGAATCACTGGGCTTCACCGATGCCGACCTTGCGGCCTATCGCGGCCTGAGCACCAAGCCGCACGGCATGGTGCTCACGACCGGCCCCACCGGCAGCGGCAAGACCACGACCCTTTATGCGACCCTGCTGGAGCTGAAGCAGGAGGTGCCGCGCCAGCACATCATAACCGTGGAGGATCCGGTCGAGTACGAGGTCGCCCAAGTCAACCAGATCCAGGTCAAGCCCAAGATCGGCTTCACCTTCGCCAATGCGCTGCGCTACATCGTGCGCCACGACCCGGACATCATCATGGTCGGCGAGATCCGCGATTCCGAAACCGCCAAGCTGGCGATTCAGGCGGCGCTCACCGGACACCGGGTGCTCAGCTCCTTTCACACCAATGACGCCGCCGGGGCCTTGACCCGGCTCATAGACATGGAGGTCGAGCCCTACCTGGTCGCTTCGTCAGTGCTCGGGGTGCTGGCGCAGCGGCTGGTGCGAACCATCTGCACCTACTGCAAGGAGGCGTTCAAGCCCCCGGATGACGTGGCTCGCGTTTTCGCTAGCAATGGCGAGGTGCCCCAGACCCTCTACCGCGGCAAAGGGTGCCGCCGCTGCGCCGACACCGGTTACACCGGCCGCATTGCGGTCTACGAGCTGCTAGTCGTTAACGAGCCCATCCGCCGCCTGGTCATCGCGCGCCAGGCCTCAACGGCGATGAAGCTGGAGGCGATCGCAGCCGGCATGATCCCGATGAGTGAGAACCTTGCGGCCAAGGTGCGCGCCGGGACAACCACCCCGCAAGAGGCATTCCGGCTGGGCTTGCAGGCCGGCGCCGAGGAAGAGGACACATAGCTTGAAGTGGCTGTCCGGCCGGCGAATGCCTGGCAACGGGCGCGCCGCGACCATCCAGCCATCTCAGGCATCAGCACGACCCAAGAGGACAGCCTCCCATGGCAGAAATGGACACCGCCCAGCAGCCCGCCCACCTGCGCCTGGCGGAGATTGTGGTGGCTGCGGGGCTCAGCAACTCCGCGGCCGTGGACAGCGCCATCGAGCGGCACAAGTCCACCGGCAAGTGGCTGGGCCGCGTGCTGCTCGAGATGGGGCTGGTGACCGGCCCCCAGCTTGTCACTTGCGTGGCGCGCGCCCTTGGTATCCCACCCGTGGACCTGGCGAGCTATCCCATTGACCTGGCGGTGACGAGCGTGGTGGGCGAGGACATTTGCCGCGAGCTGCTGGCGATGCCGCTGTCGCGTTCAGACAGCGTCCTCTACGTTGTCATGGCCAATCCCCTGGACAGCGCCGCGATCGCAAGGCTCAGGCAGCTCACCGGGCTGCGGCTGGAGATAATGATCGCCAGCGAGCGCGAGCTGATTGAGACGATTGACCGGGTTTACGCCAAGGTGGCCCAACAGCGACAGCCGGATCGCGCCGCACAACGCGCGCCCACGGACGAACTTCCGGAATCCTATCACATTGACGAGCTGTTGGAAACCCTGATGCAGCGCCGCGGGTCGGATCTGCACTTGTGCGTCGGCAGTCCGCCGGTGATTCGCGTTGACGGCGACCTCGAGCCCCTCAATCACGCCGAGCTCACCACCACCAAGCTCCAGGAGCTCGTCTATGCCATCCTCACCGATGAGCGTATCATCGAGTTCGAGAACACGCACGAGCTCGACTTCGCGTACAGCGTGCCCGGGCTCTCGCGCTTCCGCGTCAATGTTCACCGCCAGCGGGGCTCGGTGGGCGCGGTGCTGCGCGCGATACCCATGCATCCGCCGACCCTCGATCAGCTCAAGATGCCGCCGATTCTGCGCAACCTCACCACCCGCCCGCGCGGGCTGATCCTGGTGACCGGCCCCACCGGCAGCGGCAAGTCAACCACCCTCGCCGCCATGATCAACGAAATCAATCACAACCGCCGCTGCCACATCGTGACCATCGAGGACCCCATCGAATTCCTCCATCGCAACCAGCGCAGCATCATCATCCAGCGCGAGGTCGGCGCCGACACCAATTCGTTCAACTCCGCCCTGCGCCACGTTTTGCGCCAGGACCCCGACGTCATCCTCATCGGCGAAATGCGCGATCTGGAGACCATCGCCGCCGCGGTCACCGCGGCCGAGACCGGGCACCTGGTGCTTGCCACGCTTCATACCACCAGCGCCTCGCAGACCATAGACCGCATTATTGACGTCTTCCCGCCGCACCAGCAGGAGCAGATCCGCTTGCAGCTTTCCACGGTCCTCGAGGGCATCATCTGCCAGGCGTTGCTGCCCCGCGCCGATGGCATCGGCCGCGCCTGCGCCCAGGAGATCCTCATCGCCACTCCCGCGACTCGCAACCTCATCCGCGAACGCAAGACTCACCAGATGGCCTCGATCTTGCAGTCGGGCGGCCAGTTCGGTATGCAATCCCTCGACCAGTCGCTCAAAGCGCTGGTGCTCTCGAAGCAGATCAGCGCCGAATCCGCCGCCGCCGTCGCGCACGATCCCGAGGAGTTCATGGCCCTGCTCAGCATGCGCTAGCCAAGCCATCGTTCTTATGCGACGCGCTCTTTGCGCCTCATTGCGTCTCGCGCCCAGCGCCAGGGTGTGAGCGAGTTCTGTTGGTCTGCGGTAGCGTATCCGTATGGAGCACAGCCGCCCTCGGCTGTGTCCGTCCAGTTTGGCAGGCGAGGCGCCTGCCGCTCCATGGCTCGGCGACCGGCATCTGGCTGCGGGCGAGACCAACACTCGGAGTTCACACCCCCAGCGCCACTCGCGGTTGCGGGGGCGGTCATCGCTGTGCTAGAATGACGGCGATGGAACCGACCCTGCGCCGAGCGCGCACCAGCGATGCCCCCCACATACAGCGCCTCATCAAGGTCCATGCGGACCGCGGCCGCATGCTGCCGCGCTCGCTGAGCGAAATCTACGAGAACCTGCGCGATTTCTTCGTGATCGAAGGCGATGATGGGCTACTTGGCTGCGCCGCCTGCCACGTGACCTGGGAGGACCTGGCTGAGGTCAAATGCATGGCCGTGCGCGAGGATCGCCAGGGGCAGGGCTGCGGGCGCAGGTTGCTGGAAGCGTGCCTCGAGGATGCCGCGCGCCTCGGGGTGACGCGCGTGTTTGCGCTTACGTACATTCCCGAGTTCTTCGAACGCCGGGGGTTCCGGCGCATCGAAAAAAGCGAACTGCCCCACAAGATCTGGTCCGAGTGTGTCCGCTGCGTCCACTTCCCGAACTGCGGCGAGGTCGCGCTCATCTGCGACCTCCCGGGAGGAACGAATATCCACAGATGACACAGATTGGCGCAGATGAGAGAGAATCTGTGTAATGGCTAGGGCCGATTGGTCGGCCCGCCATGGCGGCCGGTAAGGCCTAGCCATCTGCGAAACGGCTAGGCTCCGACAAGTCGGAGCCGCCGTGGCGGCCTACGGCCTAGCCATCTGTGGATAGTTGTATCGCTCAGATGGATGCTAGCTCGCGCCGCCGCCGCCTCCCCCGCCACCGCCTCCCCCGCCGCCGCCTCCCCCGCCACCGCCGCCGCCGGAGAATCCTCCTCCGCCGCCGGAGCTTGAGCTAAACGAGCTGGTGGCGGTGGAGATCGCCTCGCTGAAAGAGGAGAAGGCGCTGTCCATGGCCCCCAGGCTCGACAGCGGATTGCCGCCGTCAACCACCCAGTTGGAGAAGAACACGCCCTCAGTCCCGGCTGGCATGTGCGGATAAAGCGCGCGGAACTGCTCGATTACCTTGTCAGCCACATGCAGGGTAACCGCAAAGACCAGGTACTTCTCCCACAGCGCGACCGCGGGCGCCGGGTACTCCTTGAGCTGCGAGAAATCGGTCAGGTAGCGGCGAAACGCCTGCCATTGGTGGAGCGCGATCGCGGCCACGGGGTTGCGGCGGCGAATGGCGACTACGCTGGCGGGTATCAGGGCAAATCCCACGACCCCCGTCAGGATCGGCAGCGGCGATTGCAGGGCGGACGCAAGCAGGAACATGGATAGAAACATCAGCGCGCCCACGGCGATGCCACCAGCCATGGCAAACTTGCTGTCGGGGTCAACCACGGGGGTCCTGCGCTCGGCTTCGACCTTGGCCTCCTCTCGCCACTCCTTGAAGCGGGCGTAGGAACCGGTGGAATCTTTGCGCGCATCTGCCGCGAACTCCTCAATGGAAATAGTCTCGCCCGCCGTGTGCCCGCGAAAAAGCATGCGCTCGATCAGGTATTGCTCGGACCCCGCCAGCTCTCCCTTAAAATCAGGCGCCCACTGAAGATAATGAGTGTCCTTCATGCTCTCGCCGAGCAGTCCACCCAGGCGTGGATGGAGCTCTTTGCGCACGATGAGCTTGAGCGCGCCGCGGCGCACCAGGTCCATTACACTCGCCGTCAAGTCGGTGGCGTCGAGGCTGCCCCATTTCCACAGGAAGCCGACCTGGTTAGGGGTCCAGCCATCGAGGGGTTCGCGCAGATACATGGGCGGATTGTCCAGGCGGTATTCCCGTCCGAAGCCGAGATAAAGGGCGAGCCAGAGAACCAGGCCCAGAATGATGATCGCCGCCGGCAGGCCAACCATGATGCGCGCGGTTACGCGCTTGCGGTTGGCCTCATCGGCCCAGCGCCCCTCCTCGGCGAGCACCGTGGGAAGAACGATGGCTTCATCCTGGCGCCGGCTGGAGGTGATGAAACCGGCGGGAAAGAGGATGCGCCCCTCGACCATGGTTCTCGCCGGGAGCCTGTCACAGGAAAAATCAACCCGGCCATCGCTGACAGTAATATTGCCCCGTAAGGGCCCGTGCGCCCACGCGCGGATTTCGCCGCGCCGCATGGCGCCGGGCAGGGCCACCAGGATGTGGACGGCATCGGTGCGCACCTCCCACTCGGTGCCGACGAACTGCCAGTAGAGCTCGGCGAAGTCCGCATGCTTTGTCACCGCACCCGCGACGCCGTAAACGAGGGTGAAGGTCTTCGTTTCGTTGCTGGCCTCATAATGCCAGTCGGCGCGAAAGACGTCACCGTAGCGGGTGATCTGATAGCTGCCGGGCGATTCTCCCGGGCGCTGCACATAACTAGCCAGCGCATCGGAGACCTCGAAGTTGGTGATAGTCGTTCCGGCGGGCAGGCGCAGGGTGCGATAGGCGTGGTGAAAACTTCCGTCGAATACGTAGTCGCGCGCCTCCCGCACATACATTGACCCATCTTGCCCCACCGCGGCGGTTATCTCCGCGCGACCGACATGAAAGCTCTTCGCCCATCCCGGCGCGGCGCAGTAAGTGAGGAGCAGCGCCAGCAGCGCACGGCGCACGAGCATCTTAACGTAACCCGTCTTGCCCGACATTCTCATCGCCATCGTTTGCTACTCTGCGAAGTGCCTACTCCGCCGACGACTTCGTCCGCCGAAGCGGTACTTCGTCGCCCGCGAAGGCGGAAGCAGCTTCGGCTGCGAAGGCTGGAAGCTCGCTACGTAGCACGAGTGCTCTCTTTTCGGCGTTTGCGGAGCTACTCCTGCGGCGCGGCATCCGACCGGCGCCGCGGGCCTCGCGCTGGCAGATTTCCAGCATCGGTGGAAGGACGACAAGCGGCGGCGCCGAAATATGCGCGGTGCCGCGCGGTAGGCCCTTGCGCCTGCTGGCCAGAGCCAGCGCCCACGCGAGCGCGGCGCTTTCTCGCGCGCGACGCGACCCGGTCGGCGCTTGGCCGTAGCTGTGCTCCCAAGCGTCAGACTCGAAGACCCTGGACGAGCCGGTAAGAGAGGGACCTTAGCGTGTTGCCAGGCAGTGGAATTGCGCCCGCCATGCTCGGACGCCTGCGACGCTCCCTCGGCAGCAAAGAGAGGCAATCGGGGATTCTGCCAACTCCTCGGAAGGTGCTCAAGGCTGGGCGCACCACGCCCATCAGCGAGGTGGCGGTGCTGTTGCCGGAGGATGAGGCGGCGCGCGCCGCAGCCGAACGGTTGCGAGCGCTGCTGCGGGAGCTGGGCGTGGCCCGCGTGCCCATGGTGGCGAGCCTGGAGGCTGCGGGCCGCTACGCCGTGGTCATTGCTGCCGGCGACCCGTTGAGTGATTCGCGCGTCGGGCGCTGCTGGGATCTGTGCGATGGCGCGCGTCTGGACTTGACGGCGCTGGGGCCCCAGGGCTATGGCCTGGTGACGGCAAGGCGCGATGGAAGACTGCTGGTGGTACTGGCCTCGCAGGCGCGCGAGGGGCTGCGGCACGGGTTCGCGACCCTGCGGCAGCTCATTGTTCAGCGCCAGCACAAGCCGGCGCTGCGGGAGATGTGGCTCGCCGACCGTCCCTCATTCAGGCTGCGCGGGGTGACGGAGGGCTTTTACGGCCCGCCGTGGAGCCATCAACAGCGGCTGCGGCTGCTTGAGTTCTTCGAGTTCTACAAGTTCAACACGTACGTTTACGCGCCGAAGGATGACCCTTTTCATCGCGAGCGCTGGCGCGAGCCGTACGCGGGAAAGCTGCTGCGCGAGTTCCGCCAACTGGTGGAGGCGGCGACGCGCCACGGCATCCGCTTCTGCTTTGCCATCAGCCCCGGCCTCACCATGCGCTATTCGTCGCGCAGTGACTTCGCGGCGCTGTGTCGCAAGATTGACGCGATGCGCGAGATGGGCGTGGGGTCATTCGCGCTGTGCCTCGATGACATCCCGCGCGAGCTCCGTCACCCGCAAGACCGGCGCGCCTTCGCTTCCCTGGGCGAAGCTCATGCGTGCATCACCAACCGCCTTCGGGATTACCTCGACCGCGTCGCGCCGAAGTCGCTGCTCATGTTCTGCCCCACCGATTACGCGGGAACCAAGAGCACGCCTTACTTGCAGGCCGTCGCACAGCGCATGCGCAAGGAGGTGCTGGTCTTGTGGACCGGCGAGCTGATATGCACGCCGGTGATTGGCGCCGCGGATGCTGCCGCCTGCGCCGCCGCTATCGGCCGCCCGCCCCTGATCTGGGACAATTACCCGGTCAATGACTATGATCGCAACCGCCTGTTCCTGGGGCCAATCCGCAGCCGCGCCAGCGACTTGCACGAGCACACGGCGGGGCTGATTGCCAACCCGATGAACGAAGGCGAGGCCTCGAAAATACCCCTCGTTACCATCGCCGACTATTTGTGGAATGCCGAAGCATACCGGCCCGAACCGTCGTGGGAAGCGGCGCTGGCGCAGCAGGGCGGAGCTCGCGGCTACGCGCCCCTGCGCTGTTTTGCCGCCAGTTGCACGAGCTCGTTCCTCCACTCCAAGGACTCCCCCGAGCTCGCCGCTGCGATCGGGGCATTCTGGAAGGAATTCGCAGCCGGCCGAGCCCGCGGCGCGGCGCGCGAGTTGCGCCGGCATTTCGCCCGCATGCGCGGGCTGAAGCGAGAGCTGTCGTCGGCCGTGGGCAACCCGTGGCTGCTGGAGGAAATCGGTCCTTATCTGGACAAGCTGGCTGCGTACGCTCAGGCGGGCGCGGCATGCCTGAGGATGTTGCTCAACCCGACCGCCGCTGCCCGCGCTCGGGTGGAACGCCTTCAACAAGCTGCCGCCGCCAATCCGCGGCAGATCTGCGGGACGCTGATGGACGATTTTATTGCCCGGGCGCTGCGCGAGCATGATTCGGCGCAGCCCGGTGCGCGAGGTGCGCCATGATCAAGGTCGCGGTGATTCACGGACCCAACCTGGGGCTGCTGGGGAAGCGCGAGCCGGACATTTACGGCGCGATCACCCTCGAGGAGCTCGATCAGCGACTGATGCACGCGGCGAAGGAGCTCGGCCTGGAGCTGCGCATCACCCAGTCGGACCACGAGGGCGAGATCGTGCGCGCCATCCACGAGTGCATTGGTTGGGCCGACGCCATCGTCATCAACCCGGCTGCGCTGACCCATTACAGCATCTCCGTGCGCGACGCGCTGCAAGCCGTGTGCATCCCAACCATCGAAGTGCACCTGACCAATATCTACGCCCGCGAGGAGTTCCGCCGCATCTCGGTAACCGCGCCGGTAACCCAGGGGCAGATAACCGGGCTGGGCGCGGACGGTTACCTGCTCGCCCTGCGCGCAGCCAAAAGCGTGGTAGAGCAATCGCACAAATGACCGATCTCGCACCGCGCCTCACGCGCTTCAGATGGGAGCTGGCGGCAGCCGAAGCTGCCGCGGCGCTCATCTCCGGCACCGCCAACATCCGCTATCTCAGCGGTTTCACCGGCTCTTACGGCGCCTTGATCGTGGATGCCCAGGCTGCGTATCTGGTTAGCGACTTCCGTTACCGCTTCCAAGCTGCCGAGCAAGCGCCTGATTTCGAGTTTATCGAGGTCCGGCGCTGGGTAGAAGGCGTCGCGGATGCCATTCGCAAGCTGGGCTACCAGGCAATCGGGTTTGAGCCCGCGCACTTGACCCACCAGGTGCATGGGCAGCTCGCTGCCGAGCTGCCCGGCATCAGGCTCGTGCCCCTCAACGGGATGGTCGAAAAGCTGCGGGCGATCAAGGAACCCGAAGAGCTTGCGCGCATCGAGCAGGCGGCCGCCATCTCCGCCAGCGCGATGCAGCGGGTAATGTCGCTTGTTCGGCCCAGCATCAGCGAGCGCGAGCTAGCGCTGGCGGCCGAGGACTATATCAAGAAAGAAGCGGGGGCGGAGTTGGCCTTTGATCCCATCGTCGCCTCCGGCACCAGGTCGGCGCAGTGCCATGCCGAACCCGGCGAGCGCGCGCTCGCCGCCGGGGACCTGGTGGTGATTGACGTTGGGGCGCGCTGGCAGGGCTATGGGGCGGATGTCACGCGAACGGTCGCGGTGACAGAGGCCGATGCCAGGCGGCGCGAGATGTACGCGGTGTGCCGCCAAGCGCAAGCGGCGGGGCTGGCGGCGATCAAAGCCGGGGTGCGCTGCGCGGAGCTAGATCGGATTGCGCGCGAGGTGATCGAGCGAGCGGGCTACGGCGAGGCATTCGGCCACGGCCTGGGGCACGGGGTGGGCCTGGAGACCCATGAGGCGCCCCGGCTCACCGCAGGCGAAGATTCGCCTTTGGCCGCGAACATGACGGTGACAGTTGAACCTGGAATATATATAGCAGAGGTGGGAGGGGTCCGTCTCGAGGACCTGATAGTGGTGACCGAGAACGGCTGTCGCGTGCTGACGCACGCGGCCAAGGCGCCGGAGCTGCCGGTGTTAGGCTAAGGGCCGGCCGGGCGCAAGGAGGGTAGAACGTGGGTAAGCTGTTCTGGCTTCTCGTGATCGTGGCTGCCTTTACGGGCGCGTACTGGACGGTCATGTCGGGCTGGGCGGCCGAGAAGACGCTCGCGGTGGACCTCCGCGCGGTGGCGCGGGAGGAAGATCCGGCGGCGATTCGTGACGGCCTGGTCAAGGCCGAGAAGCGCCTCGATTCGCAGAAGGAGTGGGTGGGGCGCTTCAGCTTCATTGCGCGCAAGCCCGATTGGTCGCGCGTCAATCAGAGCCGCCAGACTCTGCGTGAGCTCCAGGCGGCGGCTGAAGACGTGGTGGCCGTGTCGGGCGGCGAACTTGGTTCGGAGGGCACCGAGCGGCTGCGAAAGTACTTGCGCGCCATGCCGCCGCTGCGGGCCGGCGTGTTCCGCGAAGGGGAAGACACGCTGTGGAAGGTGCTGTTCTGGGTTTGCGCGTCCGGGGCGGTACTCTTGGGGCTGTTGATGTTCGTGCGGCGGATGGGCAACTAGCTGGCCGCTCGCGCGCTCCGTCGCGGACCTGCGAAAACCCGCGCCGCGGGCCTGCCTATGCCGCAGCCTTCTGAGCCCGCCTCATCAGCCGCGACTTCTTTCTCGCCGCCGCGTTCCGGTGAAGGACGCCCTTGGATACCGCTCGGTCTATGATCCGGCACGCTGCGCGCACGGAGCTCGCGGCCTCCCCCGGCTTGGTGTCTATCGCCGCGCGCGCCGCGCGAATCGCGGTCTTGGTCCGCGACTCGTTCGACTGATTCCGGAGCCGCAGTTCCCGCGATTTGCGCAAGCTCTTCTTCGCCGATTTGATTCTGGGCACGCCATCTCCTCCTCGCGACAGTCAACCCGCAAAGCGATACTTCACCAGCGACCAGATCGCCCGCAGCCCGTCTTTCCAGTTTATCTTCTTGCCCTCACGCTTGCTGCGGCCGCGGTAGGTGATCGGCACTTCCTGGATCCGATACCCGCGCTTCAGCAGCTTGGCGGTGACCTCCGGGCAGAACTCAAATCCCCTGCAATGGAGGGGGATTGATTTCACCACCTCCGTTCGGAACACCTTGTAGCACGTCGCCTCGTCGGTCAGCGGCGCCCGGTACAGAACCCGCACCATCCACGCAAGCAGCCGGTTGATCAGGTAGTTCGGCCAGCGCATGTTTTCGATACTGCCGCGAAAACGAGACCCGTAAACCACCGCAGTATCCCCCGCCCTGATCGGCGCCACCAGTTTGGGGTATTCGGTGGGATCGTACTCGCCGTCGGCGTCCTGGATGATCACGACATCCCCCGTCGCCTCGGTGAGGGCGCGCCGGATGGCCATCCCCTTGCCCATGTTCTGCGGCTGGTGGATAACCCGCACCTCGCCCCCCGCCAGTTGATCGAGCAGCTCGGAGGTGCCGTCGGTAGAGCCGTCATCAATGATGATGAGCTCTTTGGCCATGGGAACCCGCCGCACGCGCTCCACCACCGCCGCCACCGTGTCGCGCTCGTTATAGACGGGCATGATCACCGTCAGCTTGGTGCGCGCCAGCTCGTCACTGCGGATGCGGGCCGCCGAAACCGGCGGCCCGCTCTCACCCTCGCCTGCTGCAACCGGCATCATCATCAACTCTGGGTGCAGAATAACATGCTTCACAGAACGATGTCAAGGAGAATGCGCCGCAGGGTGGAAATGCTTGCACGGGCGATGACCGGAAGCGATGCTTGACCAGGCATTGATCTTGGCGGCGGGCAAAGGCACCCGCATGGGGAGCCTGACCGAACAGCGCCCGAAGCCATTGCTCCAGGTCGCGGGGGCGCCTATCCTACAGCATGTGCTTCAAGGCATCGCCAGCGTCGGCGTCCGACGCGCCGTCGTGGTGATCGGGCACCTGGGCGAGCAGATCGAGCGCTGCTTCGGCGCCGGCGCCGCCGTCGGATTGGATATCACATATTGCCGGCAGCAGCGGCAGACAGGCACGGCCAGGGCGGCTTTGCTCGCCCGCGGGCACCTGGCGCCGGCGCCGTTGCTCATGAGCTTCGGCGACATCCTGTGCGCCTGGCGCAACTACCGCAAACTGCTGGCCGCCTTCCAGGCGAATCCATGCGATGCGCTGCTGGGGCTGAATCCGGTTGATGACCCCTGGCAGGGCGCTGCGGTGTACCGCGACGGCGACCGCGTGACCAAACTCATCGAGAAGCCGCCGCGCGGAGCTTCGACCACCAACTGGAACAACGCCGGGGTCATGGTTCTGACGCCGGCGATATGGCCGGTGCTGGAACAGCTCCCGCCGTCGCCGCGCGGCGAATACGAACTGCCGGTGGGCATCGGGCGCATGGTGGAGCTGGGAGGCGACGTGCGCGGGGTGGAGTTCGACGGGTTCTGGTCCGACGTTGGGCGGCCCGAGGAGCTGGAGCGCATCAACCGCCTGGCAGAGGAAGGCGCGCTGGACCTGTCGTGACGGCGAGAATGGAGCGCCGGCACTCGCGCTCCAACCCGGATTATGCGTACGGGGTTGTGCTGCCAACGGGCGCGGGGTCGCTGACCCCGCGAAACGCGGCCTCAGGCGAGGCCGCGCCCGGTTGGAGCGTTCACCCGCCAAGTGAATGCTTCAGACTCCCGACGCATAATCTGGGTCTAACGGCGGCATTCGATCACGATGTCCCCTGCTTGCCAATCCTCCGGCGGAGGCGCAACGCCGCCATCATCCTTCAGGTTCGGCCCCCAGCTATAGATGAGGAAGCCATCGCCCTGCCGGCGGTACACGTATGGCCTGCCTGAGAAAGTGTCCAGCGGTAACGCGCCGCCGGTCGGCCCGGCGAGGTCTCTCAGCGATTCGGGATACCTGCCATGTTGGGCCCGATAGGTTTTGAGGAGCAGTGCGATTCGATCCACATCGAGAAGAGCAATCGCCCGGTCGCGGGCGATGCAAGCTCTTCCGTACACCGGCATCAAGATCGCAGTCAATATGCGCGGCGGCACACGAGGCAGAGATGCCAGGCGCTCCTCAAGTGAGGGATGCATGCGCGCAAGCTTGCGGTAAGGCAGCCGCGCTTGTCCAATTACTTGCTCCATCAACTCAAGGTAAGTTAGCTCGTCGGCGGCAAACAGCCACCGAGAGAACGAGCTGAACTTCGCCCGTCGCGGCTGCGCGCGGCCAGCGGATGTCTCGCCGCTGAGCTCGGCGATGGTCTGCAATAGGTTGGGCGAAGTCCTGACCTGCTCGAACATTGTGATGCCCCAAGCCCGTTCACCCTTCAGGGCGTCAACGTACGGCTCATACCTATCCATGCCTGCGATCTGGACCGCGAGCGACCGGCAGGCGCCAGGCGAAGGCTGTGAGTCCTTTAATGTCGCGGCCAATGAGTCGGACGTTATTTTAATGACGGCGTACTGCGCCAGCACGCCGAACAGACATGGCTCTAGCGCCGCGTTGGACGACAGGCGGAGATTAGCAGCGCATCCCGCCAGCGCCTCGTCCAGCCGCCCGTCATGCGCAAGCACGAGAGTCTCAAGCGAGAGCAAGTTGGAGCATGTGCGCAGCTTCGGAAACTGTGGAAACGTCAGATTAAAACCATTGTTCCAGTCCGGTCGGAAATCGCACTGCGGCACATCAGCGGCACGATGAATAAGGCGAAGCGCGGCGGCGTTTGCTTGCAGGAGCTTCCTCGCGCGGGCGGCGGTGGTTGGATCGTCGAGGGTGGACTTGCCGGTCCTGATGTCTCTCACAAACTGCTTGTCGCCTTCGGATGGTCGCAACGCCTGGAATGCTCTCTGATAGACCAGGGCCGCGTTCTCGGCGTCAGGTATGGGGGGTTTGGCGAGCTGCGTCAGCTTCACCGGCGCGCCCGTCTTGGCGACGTCCGCAATGGCCTGCTTCACACGTCTTTCGGCGCGCCGCGCCGGGATGCCGGAAGATATGACGAGCAATGCGATGAGCGCGGCGCTCAGCGCGGCGAGCACCACGGCTATCACCGCCGCCCCAACGACCACCAGCACCCATTTGCCTATGCGAAGCATTCGCCTCATCATGGCTTCGCTCTAACCCGAATTATGCGTACGGCGTCGTGCTGCCACTGGGCGCGGGGTCGCTGACCCCGCGAAACGCGGCCTCCGGCGAGGCCGCGCCCGGTTGGAGCGTTCACCCCCCAGGTGAATACTTCAGACTCCCGACGCATAATCCCGCTCTAACCCCCCTTTGCAGCTTCCCTCGGCGGCACGGGCAGCACCCGTGCCGCCGCGAACAGCCCACGGCGACCCCGGACGCGGGCCTACCGCCGCAGGCCCATGAGACGCTTAACGATCTCCACCCGCTCGCGCGGGTTCTCATGGTAGGCGGCGCTGAGGCGGTCCATGAGGGCTCGCATTTCGGGGTCGCGCGTGTAGCTGTAGAGGACGTACTTGCCGCTGCCCAGCTCGAACCGCTCCAGCAGCCCTCCCTCGGCGAGTGCGCGCAGGGCCTCCTCGACCGCGCGCGGATCCCGCCCGAGGCGGCGGGCGATACCCTCAAGCCGGTCCACGAAAGTCGGATTCTGCTGAAAATAGAGCGCGAGCTCCAGTTTCACCAGGTCGTCTATTCGCGTCTCTATGAGTCGCTCGATCTCGTCGCGCATTTCAGCGACCCCAGGGTGGTGCACATTTCTCGAATCCGGCGACTAGTGCTGCGTCAACATTGATATGATGGCATGCGGTTGTAGGGGCGTGATTCATCACGCCCGTTCCGGGAGGGCGCAATGAATTGCGCCCCTACCTATCAATACATCATTGACGCAGCCCTAGGCTCTAGACCCTGGCTTCGACAGCGCAACCTGGCGCGCGCACAGTGGACATGACTCAGGCGCATAGTTCTCCGCCGTCGCGTGCGCCAGCGCCTCCAGCCTCACGCCCAGGTCCACGCCGGCGCTGCGATCGAGGAGCGCCGCCACGCACAGCACCTGCGCGCCCAGCGAGCGCAGCGCAGCCGCGACCTCCAGCACCGACCCGCCGGTGGTGATGACATCCTCCGCGATGATTGCCCGCGCTCCCGGTGCCACCGCGAAGCCGCGCCGGAAGGTCATGCGACGGTCTTGACGCTCTGCGAATATGGACCTGATCCCGAGCTGGCGCGCGAGCTCGTACGCCACGATGATGCCCCCGAAGGCAGGGCCTGCCACCAGCTCGGCCTCAATGCCGGCGAGGCGATGAGCCAGCTCCTTGCACAGCCGCTCCGTGTGCTCGGGGTATTGCAGCACTTGCGCGCACTGGAAGTAGCGGCCGCTGTGGAGCCCGGAGCTCAGAATGAAATGCCCGTCCTGGATCGCCCCGGTGTCTGTCAGTAGCTGGAATACTTCGGCTTCAGTCATGCCGCTGCCAGCTCCTGCGAGATGCGCATGGCGGCCTCGGCCGGGTTGTCGGCGCGGGTTATGGGCCGGCCGACCACGATGTAATCAGCGCCCGCCTGCGCCGCCTGGCGCGGCGTCATCACCCGTTTCTGATCCTGGGCGCTCGCCCATGCGGGACGGATTCCGGGCGTCACCACCAGGAAACCCTGGCCGCACGCATCTTTAACATCGCCAATCTCGTGGGCCGACGCAACGACCCCGTCAAGCCCGGCGTCCTGCGCCATCCGCGCCAACGCAACTACCTGCTCCCGCATCGGCCGCGCAACCCCGGTCACGCGCAGCCCTTCTTCAGTGATGCTGGTGAGAACGGTGACGCCGAGCACCAATGGGCGCTGGATTCCCAGCTCCTCGGCCTTGCGCGTCGCGCCGTGCACCGCGGCCCGCATCATCTCCAGCCCACCCATTGCATGCACGTTGAACATCGCCACGCGGCCACTGGTGATGCTGGCGGCGGCGCCGGCGACGGTGTTGGGAATGTCGAGCAGCTTCGAGTCGTAGAACACGGGGCCGCCGACATCGCTGATTCCGCGCAGCGCGGCAGGACCCTCGGCGTTGAAAAGCTCCAGGCCGACCTTGAACATCGCCGCCATGCCCGCCAGCTTCTCCGCGACCGTCATCGCCTCGCGCAATGCAGGGAAATCAAGCGCGATGATCAGCCTCGGATGAGAGCGCCCCATGGTCGCTCGGATTATAGCACGCAGGGCGGGGAGTGACAATCAGGCCCCCGTGTCCGTCTGGTATGACCGTGAAGAGTGGAAACCGGTGGCCCAACCTGTAGCGGCGCACGGCGTGCGCCCATTCACAGCCGAGGGCGGCTGTGCCACATGGATGATGTGCGGCCAGGGATCCCCACCAATGTCGGTCATACCCTGTCTGCAATTGTGGGAGAGGCCGGGTTGATGTTCCGCCCCTGATGGATGCAGCGCAGTCGACGATCCACGGAGTGCAGTCTTTGGTCCTGCTAGAGAAGGGCGACCGCGCCAGGGGTTGAGTGGGGCCAAATGCTGCCCCGCGCGTTCGGCTGCGTGCAACTGCAATCACTCCCCTCCGAGTGGCTCAAGTCGGCGCAGGAAGATTATTCAGGTCGTGAGCAAGCACGGCATCCCATGGGATGTTGTCGAACGTCAAGGGGAATAGCAGGAATCCGTCCTCCTGACCACGCACCTGTCTGCCGAGCAGTTTCTCGAACCTCGGCTTGACACTGGCGTCTGGGTTGAACACCCAGACTCGGCGCAATGATGCCTCGCCAATAGTGCCGACTGCATAGAGGTATCGGAAGAACAGGTCGGTCTCCGGGAGGGAGTAACCGCAGACGAATATCTCCTCTGCTGAGCGCAATTCCGCTGCCGCCGCAGCCCACACCCTGCTTAACACTGCATGATAGGGTCCCTTATTTATGGTCGGCGGCACCAGCATTACTGCCCGGTTCGGCTCGCCGCACTTGCACTGAGGCAACTGCGGTGGCCTGGTTACGACTCTCGGCTGCATCTGCGATAGCCTAAGTCCGTGCGCAAGATCCGCGTTCCGAGCTGCTGCTCGCACGATATCGCCCAACTCCCATGATATACCCACGGCACCACAGGATCGGCAGAAGGCCCAGTTCAGCGAGCCGTGCAGCTTCAGCACCTTCGGTCCGTTGTTCGGTTCGGCCTCATTCAGGCAGTACATCCAACTGCAACCCCGTGGGTATAGTGCCCACTCAAGACAGATGTCGTAGTTGAACGTGACCACCGCGGGGTACTCTTCCCTGTCCTGAGGGCGACCGGTGAGCGCAGCGACGAATCCCCTGTACGGAGCGGTGGGCGCTGGAAGGGGGGAGCCGTCCTCACGTTCCACCGGTAGCAGCATCTCTTCCTCAAGAGTCGCCAGGATGACTTGTCGCATTGCCTCAGGCAAGCGCTTGACGTCCTCTTCCCCAAGATTGCCGAGGCGACCGATGAGAGCGGCCATCTCGAAGGCGTCAAACACCGCCTCGAGGTTCCATATGTCGAGGTCACCCTTTGAGTGGGCAAGTTGAAGCTCATTGATGCCATTTCGCACCAACTGGAAGTCATTGTTCTCCGCAGCGCCAAGCTTGCCGGTCGCTAACAGGCTCCACGCCTTGTCCAGGAATTCGTTCATTAAGGGCGCGCCAGCATGCTTTGATGCGCCGGCACCCAGGATGAAGACCGTCTTAGCCATTGGTCAGATTCCCCCCACTCAAGCTCATCGTCAATCGTCTATTCCGCAGTGCATTTTCGGGGTGGCGCGGCCGTCCCGGCTGCGACCGCATCAGCACAGCACTGGCAGGCGGGACGCCTGCCCTACCATCATCAGTTACGCTCAAACGCCAGATCAGCCGGAGCGTACTGCGCCGGTCAAGCGCGCAAGGGATTCGCGGAAACGCGGGTCCTCGATTGCGCCATCGCGGCTGAGGGCAACGATCACCCGCAGCACCTCGGCGGTGCGCGAATCCAGCTCCTCGAAGGGCAGGTAGTCGGGGCTCGAAGCCTGCGGTCGGGGGGTGGGAAGATGAGCGCCGGTGGGCTCGATGAAAATGCTCGCGCTGCCAAGATGAATGCGGTAGGTGGCCAGTTGCCCCTGCACCACAACATGGCTGCCGCCCTCGGGCGCGGCAATGTTGTGCAGCCGCAGAATTCGCGCGAGCTGGCGCACCAGCGCCAGGCGAAACTGCACCGTCTGCTCCGAGGTGAAGCCAAGCTCCCCCGGCGCCGCCAGCGATACCACCAAGTCGGCGTCGCGCATCGTCTCGCTGTACACCACCGGCGAGACTTCGCCGATGGGCACTGGTTCGCCGCGCCGGCCTTCCGCGGTCAGCCGGTAGAAGCGGATGTCCCCCGTGAGCACGGGTTCCGCACGCCCGTCATCGCCGAAATGATA
>Ga0315289_10001534_pt1 | contig 35936 bp, 19 predicted proteins | sample YL17G11_40_MG_FD_203452 | JGI IMG/M metagenome (GOLD analysis project Ga0315289, IMG submission 203452) | Sediment microbial communities from Yellowstone Lake, YNP, Wyoming, USA - YL17G11_40 | ecosystem: Environmental > Aquatic > Freshwater > Lake > Sediment | place: USA: Wyoming | collected...
TGTGTGAGTGTGTGTGTGTGTGTGTGTGTGTGTGTGTGTGTGTGTGTGTGTGTGTGTGTGTGTGTGTGTGTGTGTGTGTGTGTGTGTGTGTGTGTGTGTGTGGAGAAAGGTCGAGGTGGCAAACACCGGCCCACACTCAAAAAACCAACACAATGCTCACAGGCGTCGCCCCTTCACTCCTCCCATCCTTCACCCCGCTCTCGCCGGATGATGCAGTCCCGCCAGGGCCTTCTGCCACTGACGTATTAGACCTGGTGCGGCTGGGCAGCGCGGAAGGCGTGATGGAAGCGCAGGTGAGAAGAGAGATGATAGAGAGAGAAGCGCGCCCCGTCGGCCCGCTCTCATCTCTAGACTTGACCACCCTCTCACCCACTCCCATTCCCACAGCTCGCCGCCCTGCGGGACCACATGCGGGAAGCCGTACCCCTGGGCGCCCGCCCGGGCGGTGGCGGTGGTGGAGGTGACGACGGCGGCGCCAGCGATGACGACGGCGGCGAGGGGCCCGGCCTGGAAGAGGTACGAACAAAATTGTGATGAGGGAATGGTGAGGCGGGCGCTCCCCTCTCGATCACGCGTCTCTCAACCCTCTTTCCTTCCCAGGTCGACGATGACGACGGCGTCGATGACGATGACGGCGGAGACGACGACGAAGACCTCCTGGACGACGACGAAGGCTTTGACGATGATGACGACCTGGACGCCTCGTTCGGGGACGGTGGCGGCGGGGGCGGGGGCAGCCCGGATGGCAGCGCCTGGTTTGGAGATGCCGGCGGCGGCGGCAACACGGGGGGTACGGGAGCAGGCGAGATGAGCATGTAAAAGAGGGGCTAGTGGTTCAGTTGACGTGTGTGACCGGGCGGCCTCAGGTCTACCATCTCATTCCCGCATTTCAGGGGAGAGTTGAGGGGCGAGAGAGAGAGAGAGCAGAGAGAGGGGGGGTCACTGCTCTCGCCTCAATGACCTCCTCCTCCACCACCCCCGGTGAGATCATCACCCTCCAGTTTGGAGCCGCCGCCAACTATGCTGGGGCGCACTGGTGGAACCTGCAGGTGTGGAGAGAGTGAGAAGAGAGAAAAAGAGAGCGCTCTGTATCTAGCCCGCGCTCTCAATGCGTCTCCCTCCCATCACATCATCACAGGACGAGCTCCTCGGCATTGAGGCGGGCGCCGAGACAGAAGGAGACCGCCTGGCCGCGGCCGCCTTTGACCCGACCGTGCTGTGGGCGGAAGGGAGGGCGGTGCGTTTGAGAGGGAGGAGAGCAGTGCGCCCGGGCGCAACCCCAGCCCTCCCCCCCCCCACTCACGTTTTCTCCTCTCTGTCTCCCAGGCGACCTCCGCCGCCGCGTCCGCCCCCTCCTTCACCCCGCGCCTCCTCATCTTTGAGGAGCGGGAAAGCCTGGGCGTCGGCTTGGGCAATGGCAACGTGGTTTCGTCCGCTGCCGCAAATTCCCTGGACGCCTGGGCAGGTCTTGTAACACGTACAATCCTTCCTCCACTTCCTCCTTCCCCCTGGACAACTGCCCTGGCGGACGAGTCCGATGCCGCCACCGACCTGGCCGCCGCGGCGTCCGCCCTGTCTCTGGACGGCGGCATCACCGCCTGGCCCGACTTCTTGAAGGCCCCCATCCCGCCCGCCTGCCTGGCGCCCGTGTGCCCGGCCTGGCCCCGGCGAGGCGGCGGGGCGAGCGGGTGGGGCCCGCCCGGTGGGGAGGGCGAGGGCGAGGCTGGCGCCACCGCGGCGGAGGGCGTGCGGCGCCTGGCTGAAGCCTGTGACCGCCTTCAGGGCATCACGCTCCTGGTGGATGACACGGGCGGGTGGGGCGCGGCGGCGGCCGCCGCCCTGGGCGCGATCGCGGAGGGCGGGGCGGTGGGTGAGCGCGCGCCGCGCCTGGTCGGCGCGGTCCGCCCCGCAGGGTGGTGGGCAGCGCCGGCACGTGGCGCCTGCCCGGATATGGCCTCCCGGACGGCCGCCTGCGCGGCGTCGGCTGCCTTCCTGGCTCCCCTGGCCGACGTGTTCATCCCCTTTGACCTGCCCCCCGGGACGGGCGGCGGGAGCGCCAACACCGCCCCCCCCCCCTCCCCCTCCTCGCCGGCCGGCCTGTTCCGGGCGGGCGCGGCGGCCGCGGCGGCGTGGGAGGGCCTGACCACGCCCGCGCGCCTGGTGCGGGGCGGGCCGGCGGCGTCTGCGTGCACCGGCGCCGCCGACCTGGCGTCCCTAGCATCCCTGGTGGCCGGCCCGCGCGGGCACAACCGGTGGGGCTGGGTGGCAGCCGGCCTGCCCGCGGCCGGGGCGCCGCCGCCAGCACCGCCAGGGGGCGAGGCGCCGCGCCCGCCCGCCCGCCCGCCTCATCCGCCCTTCACGGCCGCAGCAGTCACCTCCTGGACAGCCCGTATCCCGCCGCCCGACGGCTCGCGGGCGCGGGCGCTGTTGGCGGAGTCGGTCGTGTGGCGGGGGCCGACCGCCGCCGGCGGGCGTCCCTTGCCCCTGGCCGCCGCCGCGGAGGCGCTGGACGCCGCCCTGGGCGCCGAGGCGGCCGCCGACGCACGCACGGCCGCGGGGGGGGTGGCCGTCCGCCACCGGTGCCTGGCGCTGCAGGCCCTAGCGCTGCCGCTGCCCTGGCCGGCCGGCTTTCCACGGTCGCCTGCACCCCCAGCGGCCTCGGCTCCCCTGCTGACCCGGCTGGCGTGCGTGCGAGGCGTCGGGGCGGCCCGGGCGGCCGCGGCCAAGGATTTGGCTCGCGCTGCCGCCACCGCGCCTGGCCGGGTCGCCCTGGGCCCGGCGGGCGTGGATGCGGACGCCCTGGCGGACGGGCTAGAGAGCCTAGGAGAGCGAGGGGGCGGGAGTTCGTCGGATGATGATTGGTGACAGTGTGACACACCTCGCCTCGCAGTTTCACACACACGCGCGCGCTCTCCCGTCCATCGCTCTCTCATCTAACGCAAACACGATTCTCACACCTGCCCATCCTCTTCCACGGCCACCCGCACCCCCGGGTAAATGCAGTTGAAGCAGGCAATCGCGTGCGGAATGGCGATGGCGGCCGTCGCGTCCGCCGCGGCCGCCGCCGCGCCTGCCGGGCCTGGCGGGCCGGCGGCCCGGGCGGCTGCGGTGGCCGCCACGGCAGCGGCCGCCCGGCCGCAGGCGTCTCCCAGCGCCGCACCCGCCGCAGCGCCCGCGGACGGCGGCGCACACGCCCGCAAGTCGTTCAGGGCGGCGACCAGGCCATTGGCCAGGCGGGCGACGGGCGGGTGGGCAAGCAACTCGCAGGGCGGCGGTGGAGGCGGCGTGGCCGTGGAGGTGGCGGCGTCCGTCGCCGGTGTCGCCGCCAGCGCGGGGGGCAACGCCCCTGGCGGCAGGGCGACCCAGGCGTGCGAGTCCAGGGATGCCTCGAAGCCGGCGACCGCGCCGTCCAGGCCCGCGGCAAAGGCGCCCAGGGCGGCGCCCTCGAAAAGCGGGGCCAGCGCGGGCCGCCAGTCCGCGCCCGCCCGCCCCAGGGACGCGCCCGCGTAGGATGCGTGCTCCCAGGCGGCCGCCAGGGCGGCGCCCCCGCCCCCACCCGCGGCTGGGAGGGAGGCGGCAGAGGAGGTGGAGGAGGGGGTTGCCGCACCGCCCGCCGCCACGGCCGGCAGCGCGCCCACCAACAGCTCCAAGTATGTCCCCACCCGGGCCGCCATCCAGGCCGCCAGGTCGGACGCCGGGGTGCCAGCACCACCAGCCCCGGCCGCCGCCGCACCCCCCCCCCCGTCCGGGAAGACCGCCCGGAACTGCATGGCCACATCAAACAGGGCCAGGCGGTGGCTGTCGGTCAGGGCTTTCACGTACGCGGTGGCGGCCGTGGTGCCGGCGGCGCCGGTGGCCGCCGCCGCGCCGGGTAAGGCTGACGCGGACAGGGCGGCAATGGCCCCATCCAGGGCGGACCCCCGGGCGGCCAGGAAGGCGGCCCGCAGGCCGGCCGCCCCGCCCTCCAGCCCGGCCCGCCGCAGGTGGCCGACCCCCGCCAGGCAGTCCGCCAGGGACAGGCCGGGGGCGGCCAGGCGGGCCCGGACCGCGTCCGACGCGGCGTGGGCGGCCTCCCCTGCCTGGGCGTCCAGGGCCACGGCGGCGGGCAGGTCCGGGTGCAGGCGGGCCGCCCGGGCGGCGACGGCGCGGAGGGCGAGCGCGACGCCTGGCGCGCCCGCGCGGGCCGCCGCGGCCGCCGCGTCCGGCGCGTCCAGCAACGCGCCCAGCGCATCCACAGACGCACGTAGCCTGCTGTCCTCTGCCATCCGCCCAGCCAGCCCCGGCCCGGCCCGGGCCGCCCCCTCGGCCGCGTCCGCGACGGCCGGCAGGGCTGCACAAAGGCGGGCGGCCGCTTTCGAGGCGGCCGCCAGGCCATCGGCCGCGGCGTCCAGGGCGGCCGCCGCGGCGGGAAAGGCGCCCCTGTGGGCGAGGGCTGATTCCAAGGCGGCGCGGTCCAGGCGGTCAGCCTCGGCCTTCAGCAGGGCGGGCTCGCGGGCGAGGCGGTCGAAACTGGAGAAATATGAGGAGGTTGATTTTGAATGGGTCGTCCTTTTTGCTCTCTCTCTCTCTCCTCCTCTCAGCTCCCTCCTTTTCTTTTTCTCTTACCTATACTCCAGGAGTTCGGCAAAATAGGCATCCGCCGTCGGGGTGGGCGGGGTGGTAGTGGGCGGCGGGGCGGGCGGCGAGCGATCGGAAGAAGGAAGGGAGCGGGCATTCGCGGCGTCCGCCGCGGCGGTGGCGGTGGTCATTTGGGCGCGTGCGAGCGTGTGGGCGTATGGGCGTGAGTTTTCAACGTACATGTGGTTGGTGGGATCAGCGCCCCCGCGTCTTATTTTGCGCTGTGGGCGTGCGGAGAGAGCGAGAATGAGAAAGCAAGGAAAGACTCTCTCCCTCGTTTGTCTCTTGAAAAAATAGCTTGGGAATGATGGCTTGCACGTTATTTTATCCGCGTCTCTCACGCAAGCACACACACACACACACACACACACACACACACGTTCCACGCCCAAAAAGAATTGATGGCGCGGAGAAAAAAAAAAGTGAGGGGGTTGTCGTTGAAAAGGGGATAGCGAGCGGGAGGGCCGCGGGTTTGCGCCAGGGAGGCAGGGACCACCCTTGAACCTCTTTTCGCTTCTCCTTTGTCTCACACCGACACCCAAATATCTCTACTCGCTCACAGACGGGAGCCGACCCTGCCGCGCCCCGTCAGCCGCCCCTCACACACAGAACCCCCAAACAGAAGAGGATAATTAAAGGGACTTCCATCCGTCCCCCATTGCACGAAAAGCACGCATCCCCCTCGCTCAGAAGGGCAGCAGGTTGGCGTCCTCGGCGGGCACGATGTGCGTCTCGACCAGGCCCCGCCAGATGGTGACGTGGTCGACCTCCTCCTGGGCGGCAAACCCGGCCCACCCAAACATGGCCAGGCGCCCGTTGTTGAGCTCCTTGGTCTTCAGGTCGTAAGCCTCCTGCGAGTCCGCGTCGGCCGGGAACAGGCCGAGCGGGTCGAAGCCGATCTCGCCCGGCGCGTAGTCGTCCCGCATCTGGTTCTTGGTGGTGGCGGCCTTGGGGTCGTTCCACCCGATGCGCGCGCGGCGGAGCTCCCAGGCGCCGATGGCGATGAGCACAATCTCCCAGAACTGGGGGAAGATGCCCTCCACCTCCTGGAAGTGGCGGAAGGCGGGGCCGCCCTCGGAGGGGAAGATGGGGTGCCACTCCTCCTGGAGGACCCAGCCCAGGGTGGCCAGCATGGCGACCCGGCCGTGGGTGACCTCGGCCTCCCGGAAGCGCTTGGCCTCAGAGACGGAGAAGCCCTTGGAGTTGGCAAAGCCAAACGGGTCCCAGAAGGACTCGCCGGGGACGCCCGTCGGGGCGCAGATGCCGGGCAGGGTGAGCATGTAGTCCTTGCCGGGGGAGGAGGTGACGACGGACTGTGTGCGTGTGCGTGTGCGTGCGTGTGCGTGTGCTTGTGAGTGCAGGGAGCATGGGTGGAGGAAGGACAAAAAGGGAGCAGTTTCCCCCTGTGGCTGAGAGCTGCCCACCCTGACGCGGGGCGGCGCTGAGCGCGTGTGCCCGCGACCTTCCTCCCGCCCGCCACGGCGTCCGGGCGCACCCACACCACAACATCCCACCAGGGCCGGCCAGGATCCATCCCTGCCTCTCTCGCAAGGCGTGTGGGGTCGGCCCAGGCAGGTCCCCGGCCCGGGGCGGGCGGGTTTCTGGGCACCAAGCAGATACACGTTTGAGAAGACAGGGAAGCGCCCCGCGCGCGCCGCCCTCCCAACCCTTGCCCGCGCCGGCACTCCCACGCAGCCGCGGTATGCGTCCGATTCCGTCATTCATGCGACGGTGCGGAGTGTCAGGCATGGGGGTGGGAGGCGTTAGCAGCAGCGCTTCCATTCCCTTCTTCCTTATCTCCAACACAAACACCCTAGCCGACGGCCTCCGCGCGGGGGGGACGCGGAGCGGGAATAGCCAGTCCACCTCCACAGATGCCTGCTCCATGTATCTGGCTAGGCTCTGGCGCACTCACACCGCCCATCCCGCCCCGGTCCCTCCCTCCCGCACGCTATTTTGTTTTTTCGTTTTTTGTTCTCTCTCACCTTCTGCGCGGACGTCTTGGCGGCGGACGTGATGACCGTGTTGCGGCCGGCGCGGGCCGCCGCCCGAGGGGCGACGACCGCGGGGGTCGTGGTCTGGCGGGCCAGGGCGGCGGACATGGTTTTCTGGTTGATGGGAGAGGAGAGGGGGTAGAAGGAGAGGGCGGAATGGGGTTGTGTGTGGGAGGCTTTGCGAGGAGTCCTCTCAACCTCTCACGCGATAATAATTTAACGGCCACTCACACTAAAACTTTTACACGGGCGGACCATCCTGGACGTCGGGTCCCAGATGGTCTCCTCGCCTCTCCTCTTCTCTCTCTCTCTCTCTCTCCATGGCATCACCGCCTGTACCTCGCCCGCTGGAACATGAAAAACAGGTGGAGCACCCCCTTCTCAAACGTGCACCGGAAGCCTGCGTGCCGCCCCGTGTCCCAGGCCTTGTTGATGATGCGGAAGGCGACGTCCTCGTAGGGCGGGCCCGCGGAGAAGCGGAGGAGGACGGTCTCCCGCTGGGGCCCCGCCGTCGGGTCGGCCTGCAGGCGGTAGGACGGGGCGGCCCCGCCCGGCGGCAGGTCCGGGTAAAACAGGTTGAACTTGTAGCCCTGGACGACCTTGGGCGGGGGCGCGTCCTTGTCGTAATGCGTGCGGTTGTACCGCGTCCAATCATAGCCCGTGTGCACCCGGTTGACGTAGCGGGGCTTGCGGGGGCGGAACTGGGCGTGCCAGGCGGCGGTGGTGGCGGTCGAGGCAGGCGGCAGCGCGGCGACTTCGCCGCCAAAGGCCGCGTCCCCGCCAGCCCCGCCCATCGCGGCTGCTGCCGCCGCAGCCAAATAGGCGTCCGCGGCGGCGTCCGCGTCGTTGGTCGGCCGGGCGCGGGGCGCGCGGCCTGCTGCGCGCAGGAGGGCGGCGTGGGCGGCTTCCAGGTCGGTGAAGGCCGCCGCCGCCGCCGCCGCCGCCGCCGCACCACCCTCGCCACCACCCGCGCGCGCGACCGCGGCGGCCGACCGGAACCGGGCTTGCGCCCGCAACAGCGCCAGCAGGCGGGCGTCCTCCGCAGACGTCAGCTCGACCGCGCCAGCCGCAAGGGCGGCACGCACGGTGCTGGCATCGGCGGGCGGCGGGGAGAACCGGCCGTCCGACTGGGCGGCGGCGGCAGCCGCCTCCGCGGCCGCGGTCGCCTGGGCGGGCGTCGTTAGAAGGGCGGCCGCGGCCGAGGCAGCAGCTGCGGCCGCCGCCGCCGCCGCCACCTCTCCGCCCACACCCTCCTCCTCCACCTCCCCCTCCTCCTCAAACCGCTCATCCCGGGCGCGGGCGGCCTCCCAGGCGTCCACCAGGCGGGCGTGCGCGTCGGTCAGCCAGGCCCGGGCCCGGGCGACGCCCAGGCGCGCGCGCACGGCCGCCCAGTACCCGGGGTCCACGCAGCCCGGGTCGGCCAGCCGGTCCGCCACGCCGGCCTCCAGGCGTTCCAGGTCGCGGGTGGACTTGCCGGCCAGCATTGCGTCCACGTCGGCGTCGACGGCGGCGTGGAGGCCGGTGGAGGCGGAGGTGGGGTGGTCGTCGTCGTCGCGACCACCTGAGTGCGCAGGCGCCCTCAAGCCGACCGCGGCCGCCAACCGGGATTCCCGCGACCGGGCGCGCTCCAGTTCGGCGCCAATGACGGTGACCAAGGCGGCCCACCAGGCACCAGCCGTCCGGTCGCCGCCGCCCCCATCCAGGGCCGCCCACCCGCGGACGTCGTCGGCCAGGTCTGCCAGCGCGGCCGCGTCCAGCCCACTCAACAGCGCGTGCGGGGGAGCGGCCTCCGGCTCAAAGCCGCGCCCAAAGGTGGCCGGGTCGGCGATGAGGTGCAAGTCCTTGGCCAGGATGTCGGCGGGGGTGGCCCGCCCCGAACTCAGCCGCGCCGCCGCCCGGTGCTTGGCCTGGTCCCGGTGGAAGGCCTCCTCCTTGGCATCAAGCTCCGCGCCCTCCGCCGCGGCCTTGGCCCGGGCGGTCGCGGCGGCCTCCTCCTCCCGGGCCGCCTTCTCAGCCTCCCGCTCCTCCCGCCGACGCTTGATGGCCTCGATTTCCGCCGCGCGTTCCGCGGCCCGGCCCGCCTCCGCGGCGGCGGTCAGGGAGGCCACGTCTGCGCCTGCCCGCAGGGACGCCTCGATCTTCTTGCCCCACACAAACCGGTCGGCCGTGACGCCCGTGCCGTCATCGTCCGCGCCTGCAACACCACCTCCCGCGGCGGCCGCCCTCTTCAGGTGGCGCGTCACCTTTTCGGCCTGGACATTGAGAGAGAAAAGAGAGAGTGTTGAGAATGATGAGGTTGGGTCGCCGCCGCCGCCCGCTGTCTCTTTTTTTTTTGCGGCGTGCGTGCGCCCGGTCTGCCCACATCCACGCCCATAAAACAAGACTGGCATGCACATGCGTTCTCTCATCACCTATCGCCCACGTCAGCTGGGCTAAAGCAGGCGCGTCTCCTTCCCATTCAACCACCCATGAGCCGGCCAGTCCCTCAATTCATCACACTCACCAGCCTCGCCGCTTTGGCGGCCCGCCGGGCTTCCTCATCCTCGGAAGAGGACCCCGAGCCGTCGGTCGAGGATGACCGGGACCGCCGCCGGTCCCGCTTGGACTCCTTGGACCGCTTGTGCTTCTTGTCGCTGCGGCCCATTGGGTGTGAGTGTGAAGACCCAGCAAAAAAAAATGCAAGGAGAGCACACTCTCTTTTTTTCAACACGCGCCCGCACGTGGACCATGGGCGTCCTCGCCACACTAAAAGATGGTGTCGCCAGCCTGAGGACCTGCTCGCGCGAGGTGTACGCCATTTTGTTGCTCCAGGTGTGTGCGCGGAGAGAGAGAGAGAGAAAAACAACGGAGCATCGGCGACCCGCACCGCGCGCTCTCGACCTCCTTTCTCTTTTTTATATCTACCTCCCCCGCATCCCGGGCGTCCCCGACGCCTTCCCCTTCTACCCGGACCGGTCCCGACGTCCTGTTTTTAACCCCCACCACACGCCAGGTCCTCGAGTCCTTCAACTATTTCTCGCTGTCCATAACGTTGGCGGATTACCTGACCGCCTCCTTTGGCGCATCCGACGTGGAGGCCGGCTCCCTGTACGGCGCATGGGGGGCCGCCCTGGTGGGCGCAGGCATGGCGCTGGGGCCCCTCATCGACGCGGCCGGCGTCCGCCGCAGCCTGCTGCTGTCCGCGACCGTGACCGCCCTGTCCCGGGCCGCGCTGGCGATCGTGACCGGACGGCGCGCTGCCATCGCCATTCTCCTGGTCCCTGTCTCCCTGGGTGGGGCCCTAGGCTCGCCCGTACTCACCATCGGCGTCAAGCGGGCGGCGCCCGAGCGGGCGCGCGGGTTTGTGTATTCACTGCTCTATGCCGCCATGAACGCGGCCGCCTTTTTTGCGGTAAAGGAAGAGGAGGGAATGAAGGAGTGCGCGCGTGCGCGAGACACTTGATTTCATTCACTTTCTCCCCTCACACAACCTCTCTTACCCCCCTCTCTCTCTCCCTCCACCAGGGCACCCTTCGGGACGCCTTCGTGGTCGGCATTCCCTGGCTGGGCATCAAGCCCGCGGGCCTGCGCGCCTACATCGCGTTCGGCGGCCTGGTCGCGGCGGTGGAGGTGGTCGTCGTCGCGGTCGCCATCCACGGGCGGCCCCCGCCAGGCGAGGGCGCGGCGGCGGGCGTGGCCGTCGCCATCGCGGCCACCGCCCCGCGCCCGCACCCACCAGGGCCCAGCACCTTTGCGCCCGCGGCCGCGTGCGCGCCGGTGGAGGGCGCGCCGGTGGAGGGCGCGCCGATGGAGGGCGCGCCGGTAAAGGGCGGGCGGGCCTCACCCCCACCCCCACATCTCCAGGCCCGCCGCCTGTCCTCGATGGACGGGGTGGGGCTCTTGCTGGAGGGCGGCGCTCCACCCTCCGCGCCGCCACTTCCGTCCCGCCTCCTCCTCGCCGCCCCGACCCGCCTCCTCGCCTCCGCCCGGTCGTCCCTGGCCGCCGTCGCGGGCCCTGAACTGCTTAAGTACCTGGCCTTCTCCGTGCTTACCATCAACCTGAAGTCCGTCTTCCGCCACCTGGACGCGACCCTGCCCAAAGCGATCGTGCGGGAGTTTGGGTGCGCCGCACCCGCGGGGGCCGTGTACGCGATCAACCCGGCCATCATCATGGCCCTGGTCCCCCTGGTGGGCGCGGCGACCTCCCACCTGGCCCCCTTTGACCTGATTCACTGGGGCGGGTACGTGTCCGCGGTCAGCCCGCTCTGGATGGTCGCCTTCCCGCGGTCTCTGGCCGCAGCGGGCGCCTTTGTGGCCACCCTGTCCATCGGGGAGGCCGTCTGGTCGCCGCCCTGGTACGCCTACTCCATGGCGGTCGCGCCGGACGGGCGGGAGGGCCTGTTCACCGCGCTGGCGTCTGCGCCGCTCTTTGCCGCCAAGCTCCCGACCGGCGCGTTGTCGGGCTGGCTGCTGCACAGCTTCTGCCCGGGCAACGGGCCCTGCCCGGGCCCAGGCGACCCGGGGCCTGTCCCGGCGCCCGGCGCGTGTGACCCGCGCACCCTGTGGGGCGTCATCACCGCCATCACCCTGACCTCCCCCTTCACCATCCTCATCTTCCAGCGCTGGCTGCGGCCGGCGGACAAGAACAAGGGGGGCGGGCATGGAGGAGGGGGGTATGAGCGGGTCGAGGAGGCTGCGGGGCGCAGTGGGGATGCTGGGAGTGGGAGTGGTGCGGACCAGCCTGGTGTATTGTTGAATTGAGTTACATGTGTGGTCATCTTCGTCGTTGTTCTCTGCAGGGCGTGTGATGCAGAGAAGGAAGAAAAAGGACGCCGAGACAGAGACGAGGGTAGAGGGGGAGAGAGGGGCACGCTGCCACTCCTCAATCTCGTCGCGCCACTGTCGTGCCCCGGGCCTCAGACCCAGCCTCTCATGCCCTCACGATCCACACAGAGGCTGGCCACTCACACGAATACACCTCCCTGCCGGTGTCGTATCGTACCGAGGCCTCTCTCCCAAGGCCGGCACGAATAGAAATAAAAACGACCAAAAAAACCCTGCCGAGCAACCCCCGACCACCCCGGCCCCCATGTCTGGCGGCTGGACCTGGAACGCGCCCGCCGGGCGTGCGGTCACCCCCGCCGACCCTCCTACTAGCGACATGCTCCCCATCATCGACTTCCCCCCGGAGTGCTTGAACGCGAGCGGCCGGGGCATCCAGCTCTCCGCTGGCGGCCTGATCGCCGGCACCCTTGCCGCCGGGGGTGCGCTCGAAGGCATGCCCGCCTCCCTGGCCATGGCCGTCGGCAGGCATGCCCCGACGCGCGTGCCCATCTTTTATTTTGAGGCAAAGATCATCGATGGCTCCACCCCCGCGGCGCCTGCCGGCAGCGCCCGGGCGCCCCTTGTCCCGCAACACTCTCAACCTGAGGCAAACTTCGTCGACCGCGGCAGCGACTGGGGCCCCGGCGTCTCCCTGGGCTTCAACCCGCCCCCCGAATACGACCCCCACGCCCGGCACGAAGCCTGGCACAGCCACTCCTTCAGCTACCACGGCTACAACGGGGCCGTGCGCGGATGGGTCAGAGGTAACAGGGCGCGCTTCGGCCCGCCCTTCACAACGGGCGACATCATTGGCGCTGGGATCGACTGGGTCGCGCGCGAGGTGTTTTTCACCAAAAACGGCCGGGATTTTTGCCGGACGGGGGACACTTCGTGGCTGACAATCGACGACGGCAGCGGCGACCCGATCCTGCTGCACCCGGCCGTCAATTTACCCTCACCCGGCCAGTCCGTCTCCCTCAACTTTGGGGGCCAGCCCTTTGCCTGTGACTTGCGGGCCCGCATGGCGGCGGCGACAGAGGCTTGCCGGGCGGGTGTGGTCCGGGCAATGGTGGCCGGTAGTGGGAAGGAGGATGGCGCCACGTCTGCCACGGTGGCCGCGCTGGTGCGCGATTACCTCGCCTTCTCTGGCGCGGCGACCACGCTGTCCCTGCTGGACGCGGCCTGGCCCCCGCCGCCGCGGCCGCCCCCACTTTCCACAAGCCGCCTGGAGGCCAGCCTCGCCTCCCGGTCCGCTGCCCGGGCGTTTCTGGCGGCTGGAAACGTGGCAGCCGCCGCCGCGGCCGCCATCGCCGCCCCTGGCGTTCCCTCGCCCGCCTCTGTCCTCGCCTCGCCTCCCGCGGCCCTCTATCTCGCGTGTCAGGCCACGCTGGAACGCTTGCGGGCGGGGGACCTCGCCGGCGCGGTCGACCTGGGCCGGGCAGCGCTGGGACCCTTCATCATCAAGCGCCGCCGGTACTACGGCAGCAGCCGCACGGGGCGGGACCGGGCGCGGGCGAGCCTGGACGCCGCAAACGGCCTGGCGCCCTTCCTTGGGTTGCAGTCTCCCCTACCCGGGTCTGAGGCGGTCGTGCCCGAGGCCGGCGGGTCGGACGACGCGTGGACGGACCGCGACCTGAGTGCCTGCGACATGCCGTCCTCGGATGAGGACGGGATGTGCGAGGACGACCGCCGCGTGGAGGCCGAGGAAGACGCGAAGAACGCGGCGTCAGGGGTGGAGGTGGATGGGATCGGCGCGGCCCGGGCGATGGCCCGGGACGTCCTCGCCCTCCTCGCGTACGACCTGTCGCCTCCCGGCGGTGCCGGCGGTCAAGGTCCCGCTGTGACGGTCGACAGCGTGGCCGCCGCGGCCGCCGCCACGGCCGCCGCGGCCCCGCCGCCCGCCCTCGCCCGCCTTCTGTCCCAGGCCCAGCGGAGCGCGGCGGCCGACGCGCTCAACGCGGCCGTCCTGGCGGCCATCCAAGACAATGACGCGGGCGGGCCGCCTAAAAGCGAGGAGGCCCCGCCTCGCCTGGCGTGGCCGGTGTCTCGCCTGGAAAGCCTCCTGCGCACGGCCGCCGTCGCGGCGACTGCGGCCTTGGAGACCTCGCCTGACGCGGCCCCGCCGACCGGCCCGCCCTTTTGCTTGGCCGACTGCTTGCCGCCCCGCCCGCCGGGCGGGGAGGAGGCTGGGTGGGAGCCCATCTGGGGGTCCGTGCCGGCGCAGCAGGCGCCGCCCACGGACGCGCGGGCAGAGGTGGAAGTCACGTCGGGCGAGGTGGTGGCGGCGGCGGTGGACCTCAGGGGGGTGGTGAGTCGCCGGGGAAAGCGCAAGGCGGCAGGTGGGTGAAGGTGTGTCGGTGTGTTTGTTTGTGTATTTCCGTCTGCTCCGCTCTGCTTTTCCTTTCACGGTCGGACGCACGCACGCATGCGCGCGTGCGTGTATGCCTGTCGATTCGCTTGTGTATTTGTGTGTCCCAAAATCAAGGGCGGCAGTCTGCATTTCTCTCTCACCACACCCCACCACCCGAGGCGCAGCGCCTGGGAAGAAAGGCACACACACCCGCTCTCTCTTCATTCTCTCACGCCCCACCTTCTTGCGGCGGCAGTGGTGGTGCAGCAGCAGCAGCAGCAGCAGCAGTAGCAGCAGCAGTATCAGGAACACTCCCACCCCCACCCCCCGCCGCCGGGAACCGGCCCGCCCGGCGGAGTTCGACCTCGTAAGGCATCAGGAAGCGCAGGTAGTGGTGGCGCACCAGCCAGCCCGCGTTGGTGATGACCCGGCAGTCGTGGCCCATGTCCTGGGCGACCCGGGCCCACCCCTTCATGGCGACCGTCTCCTCGTACCCGGCATTGGCCAACACCAGGCTCCACAGCAGGCGCAGATCCAGGGGCGTCCCGCCGATGACGGGCGATTTGAGGGCGCCCAGCGCCTCCCACGGCGCGTCGGGGGCCTGGCCCGCCAGGAATTCGGCGAGGCGGGCGTCCGCGTCGGGGGCCCGCCCGATGTTGGTCCCGCCCACGACCGCGGGCGCGCGCGGGCGGGCCGCCCCGCCACCGCGCTTGGCGGAGGGCGAGGCCTCGCGGTCGCCCTCGCCGCCTCCTCCGCCCGCGGCGGCGGCAGCCGCGGTGGCGGCCTCGCCCTTACCATCCCGCCCCTTCCCGTACCGGCGCCGCTTCGGGGCCGCGCCGGTGGGTAGGCCTAGACGGCCCGCCGGCACGGGCGGGGCGGGCGCTTTCGGCTGGGGCGGCGGCGCGGACGCCGCGGCTGCCGCCCGGAGCGCGCCCGCGGTCGTTGAGCGCAGGTCGACCCGGGCGAGGGGCTGGCCCGCGTCGTTGGCCGGGCGGGACCGGGGGTGGGCGGGGAGGTAGGTTTCGGTGACGGTGTCCGGGTCGCAGGCGAGGAGGCCGATGAAGCTGGGCGAGGAGGGGGTGGGGCGGCGAAGGGGCGGAGGAGAGTGAGGGGAGAGGGTTGGTGGCGGGGCCGGCGACCGATGTGACGGGCCCCCGAAATAAAACGCGGCGCTCTCGCTCCACCCTCTCTCTCTGCCCCCACCCGTCTCTCATACCGTTGCGGCGCCGCGTCCGCGCTGATGGAAGCGACGGGCGCTGGCGGGTCCTCCCGGGCGTGGGGTTCCCCCCACTTGGCCGAGGATGGGACTGTGCGTGTTGCGGGAGAGAGAGAAAAAGAGTGAGGGCGGTCCACGCGCCACGCGCGTCGGCGGGGCCAGATGAATGCACGTGGGCGTCGCCAAGACGTACCGGCTAGGACGGAGGTGAAGAAGGGCGCGGCCATGGCGTGGTGTGGTGTGTGGGGCGGAGCAGCGCCGAAGGCGCCGAAATTGAGAAAAAGAGGTCTGGCGGCGTGCCACGCTCCAACCTTCATTTCATCTACAAGTCCAGCAGTCCGTCCGTGTTTACCCCTACACCTCCCCTCCCACGCACGTCCGGCGTCGCCCGGGCGGACGGCGGCACTGCGGGCGTCACCGAACGCCCTCGGACTGGGGTGGCATAGGTGGAGCGGAGGCCAAAAGAGTCATCAGCGGGTGCGGGCGTGCCGCCTCCTCCGCCCGCACCCCGCGCGGCCGCGGCCGCTCGCAGGGCCGTGCCCAGCCGCCCCACCCCGCCGCCTCGGACGCCAAGGGGGTGGTGGCGGAGGTGCGAGGGCATCGCCCCGGGCGCTACCCGCAGGGGCGTGCCAGCCGGGCCGCCTGCTCGGGCGGACGGTGGGGCGACGCTCAACCCACCCCGCCCACCCCCGCCCGCCCGTCGGGCGAGCGCTTCGCGCGGGCCCGGGCCGGCCACTCTGAACCCGCTCCCACCATCCAGCCGCACGGGCGTTGCCGCCAGCTCACCCCAGGTGACCAGAGGGGACGCCAGGAGGGAGTCGGGGCGGGCGCCCGGCTCCACAGACCCGCCCCGGTCTGGTGGCCACCCGCCAGGGGGCAGCGACCCCCCTGCCCCACTACCGCTGCTCCACCCGCCCGGCGTGCTGCTGCCGGCCAGGGAGGTGCCGGGCGACCCGCCCGCCGCTGCGGACGCCGCCCCGCCTAGGCGGGTGGCGGCTGCACGGGGTGGTGGCGGGCGGGAGGCCGGTCCGGGGGCGGCGCCGGGTGGGGCGGGCAGGGCGAGTGCCGCGCCCGTGCCCGCGCCCAGGAAGAGTGTCGACCCCGCCCCGCTGCCGCCGCCGCCGCCGCCGCCGCCGCCTCCTCCTGTCCGCCTCGCCGCCATCGCCCGGCTGCGAGCCGCGTCCTTGGCGGCCAGCGCCGTGAACGCGGCGTTGTCTTCCGAGGTGTGGGCGGAGAGGAATGCGTCTAGCGAGAGCGGCGGGGGTGGGAGGGCAGGCGCCACCCTTCCCTCCTCCTCCACCTCCTCCTCCCCCTCATCCCACCCGGCGGGCGTCTCACCGCCCAGCCGGGCGTCCGGCGTGCCAGTTGCAGGCGTGGCCGCCCAGGCAGCCGCCCCCCCCCGCCCCGCACCCCCGCCCCCCGCCAAAAGCGGCACCCGGGCGCCCGCCCGGCGCGCGGCCGCCCGGCACTGGGCGCCCGCGAGGGCGACGGGGTCGTCCCCCGCCGCCAGCCACTCCAGGCGGGACTGCAGGCGCGGGACGTCGGGGAAGTAGTCCCGCTCCACGATGGACGCCATGGCGTGGAGGTAGGCCTCCTCGCCCAGGACCGCCTGAGGGAGCGGCGGGGGTGGAGGGAGGCTGGGAAGTCCGGAGGCCGGCGGGCGGGCGGGCGGCGGTGGCATTGCCAGCGCTGCGGCCGCGGCCGCCGCCGCCCGGGCACCGATTTCGTGGGGCGGTGGCAGTGGCGGTGGAGGGTCGCCCATTGTGGTCTCTGTCCCTGCACGCTGGGTGTGCGCCCCGTCTGTGCCTCTCTCAGGCTGGCATGGTCGTGTGCACGGGGTGAGAGAGAGATGCGTGCGCCTGTGTGAGCTTCGAAGTGGCCAGACGGCTTTTCGCTGATGCCTCAAAATCATGACGCTCTCACCGCGGCCCTGGCCCGCCTAGTCCCCGGCACACCACTCCCTGGGGATGACGAGTTCAATGTGAGTCCCTGGAGATGTGACATTCCGCGGCAAAGGGGGTCCCATCCCTGCGTTCCTCTCTTCTCTCTCTCACGCTCAACGCGCCTCCCCTCTTTTCGCTCTCTCTCTTCTCTCTCCCCACACCCTAAGGCCTCGCCCTCCTCGTCCGCCGCCGCCTCGGCCGCCACCCGCCTCGCGGCCCGCCTGGCCTGGGCGCCCGGCGCCTGGGGCCCCGCGGCGGAACCTCCGCTCTCCCTGACCGTCGACACCGCTTGGCCGGCCCCGCCCCTGTGCTGCGGGGCCGGCCCGCCGCCGGTCGCCCTCGTCCCGACCCTCCCGCTGGGAGACGATGGTGTGACTTTCCATGCGCCCTCTCCAGCCCCCTGGTGGCGCGTGGTCGACCTGGACCCCGGCGCCTGCAGCCCGTCAGACGCTGCCTTGGCCACCGCCCTTCGCTCCCACCGGGCCCCCGCCCCCCTCTCCGGCGCCGCATCGGGCCGCCCAGGCGCGCGTGGCGGGGGTGGCGCAGCGGCCGCCGCAGCCGCCCGGGAGGCCGCCACTGCCAGCGCGGCGGCCGCGGCGGCGGCCGCCCGGACGGGGGCTTGGTTGCGCGAGTATGAGGGTGGCGGCCTGCCGCCTCGGGCGCCCATGCCGGGCGGCGGGGCGGGCCTGTTTGGGGCGTGGGCTGGCAAGGGAGGGGAGGGCGCCCCCCCCCCAAACACACCCCCGCCCCCACCTCCTCCTCCGGCTCACCCGCCCGCGACCGACCTCCTGTTTGGCGGGGGCTGGGCGGACGGGGTCAAGGCGTGCGGCGGCGGAGCGCGCGGCGGCTCCTCCTCGGCCTACACCTCCACCTCCACCAGCGATGGCGAGGAGGAGGAGGAGGCGGAGGCGTCCCGGGCGGCGGCCTCCACTCCCGCCCCGCCCTCCGACCCTGTCACCGCGGCCACCGACGCCGCCCTGGCCGCCCACCCGCCCCGGCCGCCCCCTCCACCCCCACCCCCACCCGCAGCCACCAATCCGTACGCCCGGTGGGCCCGCCGCGCACCGGCAGCCCAGCTCGCCGCCCGCTTCGCGGCACTGGCCGCCTCGGGCGGCCTGGCCATGGCCTTCCCGCACCGCCTCGACCCCTTCCAGCAGGAGGCCATCGCCCTGCTGGAGGGCGGGTCCTCCGTCTTTGTGGCCGCCCACACGGGGGCGGGCAAGACCGCGGTCGCCGAGTACGCGGCCGCCCTCGCCGCCCGCAACGGGTGCCGCTGTTTCTACACAGCCCCCATCAAGACGATCTCCAACCAAAAGTTTCGGGATTTCACGGCCAAAGGCTTTGACACCGGCCTGGTGACGGGCGACGTCTCAATTAAGCCGGACGCCTCCACGGTCATCATGACCACCGAGGTCTTGCGCAGCATGCTGTACCGGGGCGACGACGGCCTGGCGGACGTGGAGTGCGTGGTCTTCGATGAGGTGCATTACTTGAACGATGCAGAGCGGGGCGTCGTGTGGGAGGAAGTGCTCATCCTCCTGCCCCGCACCGTGAGAGTCGTCCTCTTGTCCGCAACCGTGCCCAATGTGGAGGAATTCGCGGGGTGGGTGGGGCGGACGCGGCGGTGTGTGGTGTGGGTGACGGGCACGCAGAAGCGGCCGGTCCCGCTGGAGCACGCGCTCTGGTTCCGCGGGGAGTTGCACACGTTTGGCGCCAAGGACGCGTTTGTGGCGGACGGGTACGCGGCCGCGCGGGCGGCCTGGAAGAAGGCGAGCGGGGTGGGAGTGGGCGGGCCGGCCACGAAAAAGGAGGAGAAGCGGGCGCTGCCGACGGGGCGAGGAGGAGGTGGGGGAGGAGGGGGAGGTGGTCGCGGTGGCCCCCAACCCGCGCGAGGCCGTGGCCCCTCCTCCGCCTCCACCGCCCTCACCCTCGCCATGGGCGCCCACGGCCCGCCCTCCGCCCCTCGCACGGACGCCCAACAGTGGCGCACCCTCCTCGTGGGCCTGGTGGCCCGGGGCCTGCTCCCGGCCGTCGTCTTTTTGTTTTCGAAAAAGAAGATCGACGCGCTGGCCGACGCGCTCGCGTCCGGTTCCCTCGACCTGGGCGCCTCGCCCGGGGACGCCGGCTTCTGCTCCGCCTTCCTCGACCGGTCCTTGGCCCGCCTGCCCCTCTCCGACCGGACCCTGCCCCAGGTGGGCCGCCTGCGCCGCCTGCTGCGGGCCGGCCTGGGCATTCACCATTCGGGGCTGCTGCCGTTGTTGAAGGAGGTCGTGGAAATGCTGTTTTGCCTGGGGAAAATCCGCCTACTCATCTGCGCCGAGACCTTTGCGATGGGGTTCAACGGCCCCGCCCGGGCGGTCATTTTTGGCAGCCTGCGCAAGCACGATGGCCGGGAATTCCGGTCCCTCCTGCCGGGCGAATACACCCAAATGGCCGGCCGGGCGGGGCGAAGGGGCATCGACAAGGTTGGCTCAGTCATCCTCCCCGCCTGGGTTGGCGGGGAGGGCGCCCGGCCCGCGCCGGGCGCGCCTTTGCCCCCTCTCCCAGCCGAAGTCAGTCTGCGCCACCTGCTGACGGGGCGGGGCGCGCCCCTCGCATCCCAGTTCCGGCTGACGTACGGGATGATCCTCGGGCTCGCCCGCCGGGGGGACGGCGCCCTGGGCGTCGAGGGCATGGCCCGCGCCTCCTTTGCCGAATTCCACTCCGCCCGGGCGGGCCCCGGCGCGGTGCGGGCGGCGGCCGCGGCGGACGCCGAGGCGTCCACGTTGGAGTCCGCCCCGTGGGACCCGGCCTGGCCGGCGCGGGATGGCGTGGCCGCCTACGCGGCCGCCTGTGGAGCGTGTGACGGCGCGGCGGCAACGCTGGAGGCCGCGGTCGCCCGCGGGGATGGGGCCGGTCTGGCGCCCGCCTGCTCGCCCGGGCGGGTCGTCTTCTTGCGGGCTACCCGGGACAGCCCCGTGACGGTGGGCGTCGTCCTGGGCAGCCGGGTGAGCGGGAGCAGCCGGGAGGCGGTCGTGGCCGCGCTCGACTGGTTTGGGGAGGGCGCGGCGGTGCTTGCTGCTGCTGGAGCGCCCGCGGCGGCGGCAAGCGCTGCTGGCGCCGCCTCACCCGCCCTTCCACCCATGGGCCTGCGCCTGTTGTCCCAGAAGCGGGATGGCGATGGCGACCTGAGCGAGCTGGGTTCACGGGCGGCGTCGGCAAGCCTGGGCGCGCACGCGACCACCCCGCTCTCCCTCCCCATCGCAGGCACTGCTGGGGGCGTCCCCTTCCTCCTGCTGGCCCTCCCGCCGCTGGCACTGGACGGCCTGGCGCCCACCCGGCTGGGCGGGGTAGACGGGCCGGCCGCCTTGGCTGCCGCGGTCGCCGCCCCGCCCGGCCCGGCCTTCACGGCGTCGCTCCTGGCGCTGGCCCGGGCAGCGGAGGCCATCCCGCCGTCCCTCCTCGACCCGCTGGCCGACCTCCGCTTCTCCGGCCTGGACGCGGTGGGCCCTGCCCGGGCCCGCGCCGCCGCCCTCACCCTCCTGTTGAATCTCCCCTGCGCTGGCCCCGCGGGGGGTGGCCCGGGCCTGGCGGCGGCCCTGGGGCGCGTCCGGGCGGCCGAGGCCGCACGCGCGACCAGCGCGTCCCTGCGCGCCTCCTTGGCCGCCGCGGCGCTGGCCGCCGCCCCTGATTTCGCCGCCCGCACGCGCTTGCTGGTCGACCTAGGCTACCTGGATGCGGCCGACCGCACCATCACGGTCAAGGGTCGGGCGGCGTGCGAGGTGGCGGCGGGCGACACGCTCGCCGTGGCCGAGTCCCTTTTTGCCGGCGCCTTTGCCGGGCTGGGGGCCGCCGACGCGGCCGCCCTGCTCTCCGGCTTCGTCTTCCAGGAGAAAGTGCCGACGCTGAGGGAGTGGCCGACGCACGCGCTGGCGTGCGCAGTCGCGCGCGTGCGGGACGTCCTGGCCACGGCGGGCGCAGCCCAGGCGGGCGCGGGCGTGCCGGGGTTGATGGAGTCTGACCCGCCCGCCTGGGCGGACGCCGTCTTCCGCCCCGGCCTCGCCCCCGCCGTCCATGCCTGGGCGTCGGGGGCGCCCTTTGCGGAGGTGTGCACCCTGACGGAGGTCGCAGAGGGGACCATCGTCCGTGCGGTGACGCGCGTTGATGAGGCGGCACGGGAGATTCGAGACGCAGCGCGTGCGATCGGAGACACGGCCCTTTGGAAAGCGATGGACGGGGTGAGCACGGCCATCAGGCGGGATATAGTGTTTGCGGCAAGCCTGTATGTGGGTTAGAGGGAGGTATGGAGGAGAGATGTAGCGTGTGTGAAGGATTAGGGAGAGATGGTGCGGGAGCAGGAGGTACAGGTTGAGGGAGAGGCGTGCCCCCGCCGGCGTCCCTCCTTCCTCCCGCACACACAATTCAGACCTCGACTCGTCCCTTGCGCCCCAGAACCGCGCAAGGCTTTTCCCGCCACCGGTTCCACACGCACTAGCCCGTCTTACGCGGAGCCTTGCAGATAGGGTGAGTTCATTGGCGGGCTTTTAGACGGCGTGGCCGGCACACGGAAGACGGAAGGGAGGGGTAAGAGAGCGTCGATTCCCGGCTCCGCCTCTCAATCGTGCTCTCTCCTCCTTGACATAGGCGTGCGGCCCTTCCCTGTGGAGCTCCGACTTTTCGTGGCGGACCTTTTCCTGCTGTGTGCCACACAAGGCGCGGCTTGACTGTATAGGTGAGTGTGCATGGCGGGCCGTGTGGCGTTGGTGAGAGAACGGGAGATATAATTTCCGCCGCCCCTTCTTCGACGCGAGAGAGCCTCTTAATTCTGTCGGGACCTCCCGAGAGGGCTCTCCTCTCGCCCCACCCTCCGCCACCACCCGCGATGCCTTGAACGGTGTCGGCGGGATAGGCTGTGGGAAGGCGGGCGCATTTGAGTGCTACACCCCCTCCGCGGGGCGGTGTCGAATTGAGGGGCCAAGAAGGGCCACGCGCGGGCGGGCGCTGCGTCCTCGGCCTCTGGCTAGCTTTTTGCCTGCTCCGATGCGGGCCGCCCTCCCCTATCCAGCCCGCCGCCCGCCGTCGCCAGGGCCAGCGAGGCCTGTCTGAAACACATCGCCGGCGGTTGCGGGACCGTTAATGCCAAGGGCGTGGGTCGGGCAGTGGCGAGAAGAGGGGTGGCCCGCGCTCCCCTCTTCTCTGCTCATCCTCCCCCTGCTTTTGCGGCACGCTGGGCTTCTCTTCCTCCTCCTCCCCGCGCCCTGGGGCGCGCCCCCCCCCCCCCACCCACGCCCCGCCCCTCCCCTCCCCAAAACCATGCTCCACACTCCAATTTCTGACCTGTCCCCCTTTCATTCCTCGCCCCCGCTCCCCCACAGCCCTTCCGACACTCGACAACACAAAAATCATGGTGCGCGCCCGGGCGTCAACCCACCCAGCCCGCGCCGGCCGGCCCGCCCTGCTCCTCGTCCTGGCCTGCGTCCTCCTGGCCCTCCTCTCCTCCTCCGCCTCCGCGCAGCCCCTGACGTACGCGGACCTGGTGGGCCAGGTCGCCACCTCGCCCGCGTCGGCGGGGGATGAGGACGGCCCCGCGCCCGTGCGGGCGCGGGCGGGGCAGAGCGCGAGCGCGGGCGCGGCGCCGGCGGCCGCCGACGCCCCCCCCGCCGCCCCGGCCGGTGTCCGCTTTGCGACGCCCGCCGAGGCGACGCCCCGCGTGCCCGGCGCGGCGGCGGCCCCTGCCGCCCTGGACGCCTCCCCCATCGGGGCGGGCGCCTCCCGGCTGTCCGGCGACGCCCTGGCCGCCGCCCGCGCGGCGTCGGGGCTTGGCGGCGGGGGCGCGCCCGCCGACCCGCGCGCGGCCGCCCTGGCCAGGGCCTCGGAAGCCGCGGCCGCCTTTGCCAACCCTGGCGCGCCGGCCGGCCCCGCCGCTGGCGCTGTCCCTGGCGATGGCCTGGCCGCCCCCGGCACCGTCGTCGGCGCGGGCGCCGCCCGGGAGGCGCCCAAGCGGGCGGCCGCCGTCGGCGCCAACGGGGCGCCCCTGCCCGATGGCATGAGCATCCTCACCCAGGGCGATTCGGACGCCCTCCTCACCTTCAAGGACGGCGCCACCAACTGGGAGGACCTGGTCTCCTGGGGCCTGAAGGGATGGACCGACAATTCCTCGCCCTGCGTGGGGTGGACGGGCGTGACCTGCTCCGCGAGCAAGCGGGTGGTCGCGTTGGACCTGTCTGGGTGGGCGGTCAAGGGGCGGCTGGCCCCCGAACTGGCGGCCATGGACGAGCTGAAGACCCTCAACCTGTCCTCCTGCGATCTGACGGGCGGCCTGCCCCCCGCCTGGGCGGCCTTCCCCAAGCTCCAGGCCCTGGACGCGTCGGACAACCCCCGCCTGGCCGCCGACCTGCCGGCCGGGTGGGCCAAAAAGGGGGCGCTCCCCGCGCTGGCCACGCTTGCCCTGCGCAACGCGGGCCTGGCCGGCCCCCTGCCGGACGAGTGGGCGACGGCGGCCGCCCTCAAGTCCCTGGCCGTCCTAGACGTGTCCGGGAACGAGGTCAAGGGCCCCCTGCCGGAGGCCTGGGCGGCCACGGAGGGTGCGTTCCGGAAGCTGCGCGTCTTGAACCTGGCCAACAACTCGATTGCTGGCCCGCTCCCCGAGTCCTGGGGCTCGTCCGGCGCCGCCTCCTTCCCGGCCCTGACCTCGCTGGACCTAGGCCGCAACCTCCTGTCAGGCCCCCTGCCGGCGGTGTGGGGCAGCGGCGGCGGCTTTGCCCAGCTGACAGAGCTCCACCTCCAGCTCAACCGCCTCGTCGGGCGCGTGCCCGAGGCCTGGGGCGAGCCCGACCGCCTGCCCCGCCTGACTTGGCTGGACTTGTACGGCAACCGCCTGTTTGGCCCCTTCCCGGAGGGGTGGGGCCTGAAGGGCGGGGGCGTGCCCCGGCTGACGGTGCTGTCCCTGCGGCCGGGCAACCCGGGGCTGTGCGGCAAGGTGCCGCCCCAGCTGCGGGCGGCCGCGGTCGACGCGCGCGCGGCGGCCCTGGGGCCGGCCCCCCTTGGCGCGTGCCCCGAAGCCCGGGAACGCCCCGTCCCGACCCCGCCCCCGACGGCCGCCCCGCCCGCGACGACGGAGCCCTTTAACGGCCTCCCCATCGACCCGGCGACGGGCTTCCCCGTCGCGGAGGACGCGGACGGCAACTCGGTGGTGGTGCCCATCGACCCGGCCACGGGCGAGCCCGACCTGTCGGCCGTCACCCTCTCCAACGGCACCGACCCGGCGGCTATCCTGGCCCAGCTGGCGCCGCCCGTCGTGGAGACTCCGGCCCCGGAGCCGGAGCTGACGCCCGAGGAGCTGGGCCCCTGGGACCCGTACGCGTGGGCTTACACGGAGGACGGCCTGCCGGTGGGCTCCAAGGCCGCCCTCGCGGCGGAGGCTGAGGCCGCGGCGTCCCTGCTGGCCGAGGGCGCGGCGGCCAACGCCACGGACGCCGCCAGCGCGACGCCCGCGGACGGTGCTGCGAACGGCACTACCTCCCCCACCGACGCCGCGCCCGCCGCCGCCGTGCCCATGCAGAAGCTGCGGGTGGGCGACTTTGACATAGAGATCCCGGCGGCCGGGTCGGCGGGCGGCAAGCCGCTCTTCATCCCGCCCACGCCCGCCGCCGTCCCGGGCGCCAACGGGACGATCGACACCACGGCGTCCGCCATCCCCAAGATCTCCTACGTGCTGGCCACCTACACGCTGACGGGCCCGGGCCTGGACACGGGCAACCTGACGTTCCAGCGCGCGCTGGACCGGGGCATCCGCAAGCACCTGGGCAAGGAGGCGAATGTGACGCTGCTCGCCCTGCGGGACGTCTTCCCGGACGGCACGGTCGACGACACGCAGCCCCTACTGACGGAGGCGGTCGACCCGGCGGAGTCCGTGGACCTGGCGGCGATCGACCCGGCCCTGGCCCTGGCGGACCGGGCGCTGGCGGTCAAGGTCGCGCGCGAGGCTGAGGACGCGGCGGGCGGGCCGGCTGAGGAAGAGGACGGCTCGCCCAAGAAGAAGGCGGCGGGCGACGCCGCCGCCGCGGCCGCCGAGGAGGAGGAGGAGGGCGCGCGCCGCCGCCGCCTGCTCCAAGCCCCCGAAGCCACCAAGGCGGGCGACGCGGAGGAGGAGGCGGATGCGGATGCGGAGGAGGAGGAGGAGGGCGGCGACCCGTCGGCAGACGAGCCGGTCGTGGGGGCTGGCACCCGGGCAGGCGCCTCCCGCGCCTCCTCCCGCCGCCGGGCGGGCGCGGGCGCGGGCGCCGACGGCGACGCCGCCGAGGACCCGGCCGAGACGAGCGACGGCCCGGGCGCCGGCCGGGTGCGGGGCGCGGGCGCGGCGGGCGTGGACAACACGCTCATCCCGGCCGAGACGCCTGCGCCCACAAAGAAGGCGGGCCCCGTCTCGCCCGCCGTCGCCCAGGCGCGCGCGGCGGCGGCGGCCGTCGCGGCCGCGACGGGCCAGGCCCCGCAAGGCCCCGCCGCGGCCGCGGCCGCCCCCGCCCCCTCCGCCGACGACCCGCTCGGCATTGGGCCGGCCGGCACGCCCGGCCCCCTGCGCAACACGGTCCAGGCGACGTTCTTGCTCACCACCGTCCCGGCCGACCTGGCAGCCGCGGCTGCCCGCTTCAACGACACCGCCGCCACGCTCGCCATCCGCCGGGAGCTGGCCCGGGTGGGCATCCGCAACGTCAAGGCCGCGCTGTCCATGTCGGGCGCGGTCGCCCCTGACGGGGCGGTCGTGCCGGCCCCCCTGCTGAAGAAGCCCGTGCCCCCGCCGCCCTCGCCCGCCGCCCTGGCGGCCGCGGCCGGTGCGGACAAGGCGGCCTCCCGGGCGGCGGGCGGCCGCAAGGCGGGCGCCGCGATCGGGGTGCTCCTCGCCCTGGCCACCGCGGGCGGCCTGGCCGCCTTTTTCGTGGTCCGCCACCGCCGGGCGGCGGCCGCGGCCGGGGCGGTCGACGCGGCGCCCAAAACTCTGTCTGCGGACGCCGAGGCGGGGGATGAGGGCGGCCCTGGCGGGTATGGCGGCCATGGCGGCCGCCCCCTGCCCGCCTCCGTCCCGGACGTCCCGCCCCTTACTAAGACGGGGCCGGGCAAGGACTTGCTGGACGCGGCGGTGGCCCGGGTGACGGCGGGCGCGGCGCGGACCGACTCGGCCGCCTCCCTGGGTGCCCTCGGGTCTGCCGCCGCGGCCTTAGCAGCCGCACGCCGGGGGCTGGGGGGCTCGCGCCCGGGGTCGGCGCCCTCCACCGCGGCCGGCTCGACGGCGGGCTCCTCCGAGAGTGCGGGCTCCGGCCTGCCGGACCGCCCCCAGTCCGCCCGCCCCCCCCTGCCCGGCAGCACCCTGGCCCGGACCCGCTCCTCCGACGGGTCGGGCGCCTTGGCGGGCGCCAACCTGGGGCGCATGCTCACGACCGCCGACGGCCGCCCACGCGTGCCCGGCCAGATCCTGCCGGGCGGCCGGCCCGCGTCGGCGGGTGCTAGCGGGCTTGGCGGCCCGCCCCATCCGGGCGGCCTGCGCCGCAACAGCTCGGCCCGGTCCCTGGCGATGACTACGGGCGGCGGGGGTGGGGGCAACCCCAACAACCCGCTCGCCCAGCTCGCGGGCGGCCCCCTCGCGGCGCTCGCCCGGGAAATGCACGCCACGGAGGCTGCCATCCGCCAGGCGCCCGCCGGTGGAGGGGGTGCCTTGCAGCGCACCACCTCCGGCGGCTCTGCTGGGGGCGGCGGCCCGGGGCGCACGTCGTCGGGCGGGGAAGGCATGGCCGCAATGATGCGGGAGTTGAAAGCGCTGGAGGCTGCGGGCCTCTCTGGCCCCGCGGCCGCGCGGGGCGGCCTCGCCCACGCCCGCTCCGTCGACGAGGCGACCGCCATCCGGGCCATCGCCCGCACCGGTTCCCGGGACGGCCTGGCCCGGGCCAACACGCGGGACGTCGTCCTGGCGTCCCTGGAGCGGGACCTGGGGCTGGGCGGCGGCGGCGCGCCGGCCGCGTTCGAGGCGGCCGCCCGGCGGCCGCCCGGGTCGGCAGCGGGCGGTGGGAGCGGCCTCATCTCCGCGGGCGGGTCGGGGAACTGGGCGGCCGCCCTGCCGCCCCGCCCCGACTCCGCGGACGGCCAGACCGCCATCGACCGGGCGTCAGCCCTGTTGGCGGACATGGAGCAGACGGCCCCTGCCCGGCGGGCGCGGCGGTGAGGTGAGAGAGCTGAGATGAGAGAGGAGAGCTGAGATGAGAGTTGATGGATGGTACGACAAAGGTGATGGGAGAGAGAGAGAGAGAGAGAGAGAGAGAGGGGGCGCGTGCCACAACGATGCCGGTGCCCGGTGTGCTCTGTGTGTGTGTGCCCCCCGGCTCGCGCCTTTTTTGGCGACGGGTGATGATAATTTGATTTGTGTTTTTTTTTTTCTGCCGGGCTGGGGAGAGAGAGAGGGGAGAGAGAGACCCCTTTACCTTCCCTTCCGCGCCCACGTGTGTGTGCCGCCGCCCCCTTCCCATCTCCACACACTGTTAACCGGCCACCAAAAGGTGCCGCACGCCCTTGAGGTGGTGGGTGAGAGGTGGAGGTGTGGTGCGTGCGTGCATGTGCGTGCGTGTGAGTTTTTGGGGTGTGTGTGTGGGCGGGGCGGGCTAGTAACCACACTATACGATTTTTTCGCGCTCCGCTCCTCTTCTCATGTGGCGCCGTCGCTCGCTGCAGGCCGAGGACGGGGCTGCCAGCCCCTCCGGCACGCCCTTCCCCTTCCCACTGGCGCCCACGACCCTGCCCTCCTCTGGCAGCTCCGGGATGGTGTACGACATGCGGACGGACGTGCTGGGCCTGGGGCGGTGCGTTGAAAAGAAAGGAGAAGAGCGCGGGGCGCGGGCGGACAGGGGGGGGATGTGCCTGAGCGCGCGCGCTCGCCGCCCGGGTGAAACGTGTCGGAATTCTCTTTGCAGGAGCTCCAGTGGACTAGCCATCGCACATGAGGGCCAGCGGGCCCGCCACCCCATCTCTTTCCGCCTACCTCGGCGAGCTGACGTCAGGAGTTTTGTTTGCGTCTGACGACGTTTCCCCCCCCCCCCCCCTGCCGAACCCTGACATTTCCAACTCGCTCCGTCCCTCCTCACCCCACCCCTCAGCCGCCGCGCCAGTCCCGCCATCGCCACGTACGCCATCGGTACACTGCCCTCCTTGATGGAGGAGGCGGAGCTGCCCGTCCGGGAGTGGGCGGCGTACGACAAGGCCTTTGCGACGGTGCGTTTTGTGTTTCGGCATGTGTGTTTCGAGGGGGGGCGCCGGCATGCGAGGCCCTCGACAAGGCGGGCTGGGCGGCGAGCGGGTGGAAAGATGGACGGGGCGCGCGCTCTCAGGGTGTTGGCAGGCCCGTTGGCGCCCAGCGCCGGCCAGGCGGCGTGCCGAACCAATCGCGGAGCACACACCTGGTGGCGTGCAACCGCTCCGCGCTCTTCCACTGCTCTTCACGCGCGCTCCCCTCTCTCCATACCCAGGCCTGGCTCGACCCCGCCCGCGCCGCCGTCGGCACCAAGTGCAACCGCCTCCTGGTTGTTGACCTGGTCACCCGCACCGCCACGCCCTGCATCTTACCCCCCGCCCCCCCTCGGGCTTCCGTCGCCCCGCCCGGCGCCGACCCGCCCGGCGCGGGCGTCTTTGGCGTCGAAGGCCCTGCCGGCTCTGGCATCCACGCCCTGGCCCTCTCCCCCTCCGGCCGGGCCCTCGCGACGGGCGGGGCCGACGCGTCAGACGTCCAAATCATGCGCGTCAACGGGCAGCGCGGCCGGCACGGCGGCGCGCCCCGCCCCCCTCCGCTCACCCCCGGCCTCACGCTGACGGGCCACACGGACTGGGTCTTTGGCCTCGCCTGGCTGACCCCGCGCCACGTCGTTTCCGCCTCCCGGGACCGGTCCCTGGCGCTTTGGGCGTTGCCGGAGGGGCACGACGACAACGAGGAGGAGGAGGAGGAGGAGGGGGAGGAGGACGAAGAAATGGAGGGGGTGGAGGAGGGGGAGGGCCAAAAGGAAAACGCGTCGCCGCCACGCCCGCCCTTCTCCAGCCCGCCCACCACCCCGCGCCGCCTGGTCCGGGCGGGCTCCTCCAGCTGGGGTCGGGGGGTCGGGGGTGGTGGCAGCGGTCCGGCTCCTGCTGCTGCTGGCGCCGCCGCCCCGCCCACCGCCTGCGCTTCCGCCCCCGCCGCCGCCGCCGCGTGCGTCGCCTCCCGGGCGGAGAAGCGGGACCGCGTCCGGGACGTGCGGTGGGACGCGGCCAGCGCCGCCCTGGCCTCCCTCACCTCCGGCGGCGTCGTCCGCACCTGGGATGCGGGCACCCTGGCGCCCACGGGCGCCACCCGGCTGGCCCACGACCGGGAGGCCGTGTGCCTGGCGGTGGGGCCGGGGCTGATCGCGGCCGGGTCGCAGGCGCACGTCTCGCTGGTCGACCCCCGGGCGGGCGGCGGTTGCGGCGGCGGCGGCGGCGGCGCGTCGCCCGCCTTGCTCTCCGGCGGCCCCGCCCTGGCCTTTGGGGGCACCCGCCTGGGCAATGCGGGCGGGGTGGCGGCCGGGGACGGGGACACCCCCGGCGCTGGCGCCAGCCCCGGGGCGCTGACGCCGGCGGGCCCGCCCGGGGCGGGCGTGGTCGCCGACCTGGACTCGCCCGACGGGCCCACCGGCGTGCGGTCCCTGTGCCTGGAGGGCCACCTCCTGAGCGCGGGGACGGGGGCCGGCCGCATCGCCTTCTTCGACCTGCGGGCCGGGCGGTGGGCGGGCCTGGGGTTTGCGCCCGCAAAACCGCCGCCCCAGGCGCCTGCTGCGCGGCCGCCGTCCCCGCCCCCGCTCTCCCACGCCCTGACCGCCCCGCCCCTACCCGCCCCGCCCGCCGTCCCCCGCACCGCGCTGGCCGCCGGGCGGGGGTGGGTGGAGCCCAACGCGGTCTTCCTGGAACATTTCTCAGGCCCGGACACGCCCCCCGTCCCGCCGGCCATCTACGCGCACGCCTGGTCGCCCGCCGGCCCGTCCGGGGGGCTGTTCGCGGTGGGGGGGCCCCTGGCCACGGGCCTGCGTGGGGTGTACATGGGGCACTGGCAGTGAATGGAGAGGGGTGCGTGCCCTTTCTTTCTTCCTTTCGGGCGTGTCTTCTTTTTCAGTATGTCGGTGCCTGGGTTTTTCCAGCCTCATGACCTTTCCTTCCTTGTATAAACAACAGTTGCGCGCGCCCGCGTGCACTTGTCCCCCCGCCCTCGTCTTTTCACACACACTGCCTGTAGAGAACTGCATTTAAACGATCATCGCACACTTTGTCCCAATCTCCATCTCTCACTTTTGGTTGAGCGGCGCCGCCCACCGCGCTTTCCGGCATGCCTCCAGGTCCGCGCCCGGCGCCAGGGCCGCGTCTAGGGCCGCGTCCGCCGCCTTCAGCGCCCGCGTCAGGTGGAGGACCTGGTACTGAAGCTTGTCGGCTGCCGTCGCCTGGAATGCATGAGCGCGGGGAAGGGAGTGAGCAGGATTGAGGCGGTGGGTTTGAGGAGAGAGTGGAGTGCGCCAAGAGCGCGCGCGCCTCTCTCCATCCATTCTCTCATCTTGCCTCTGCCTCTCCGCCCACTCCTGAGAGCTTGGCTTCCAGGGCGGTCACCCGGGCTTCCGCATCTGCCAGTTTGGCGGCCAGGGCAGAGGGGTCGGCCATTGCTTTCTTTTGTTCTGGAGAGAAGAAGAGTCTAGCATTGAAGGGGAGCGCGCTCTTCTCTTTCCTTACCCTCTCTCACATTCCCGACCCCCCGCCTCCCTGACGGCGGCCTTCTCTCTCGCTTGCCCTCCACACCGGGCTCACGCGAGTAGAAGGCACACAGCCCCTCCCTCCCTCCCTCCCCCCACGCACACACACGCACCGACAGCATCAGCACCTCCGATGTCGTCCATCAAGACGCTCAACCCCAAGGCGGAGGTCATGTCCCGGGTCGCCGCGCTCTTCATGACCATCAACGCCGCCAAGGGGCTGCGCGACGTCATGGCTACCAACCTGGGCCCGGCGGGCACGATCAAGATGCTGGTGGACGGGGCAGGTGGTAAGAAAGGGGTCGGAGGGCAGCGCGGCGAGGGAGGCGTTGTGCGCAGATCGGTGGGGGGGGAGACGCGAGAGCGCGAGCGCGTAAGATCGGCGCACCCCGGGGACGCCCCGCCGCGTCCCCCCCTGCCTCCCACCGCCTGGCATGGCCCCAGAAGGCAAGGAGGGTGCTCCAGCCACATCCACACGGGATGAGCCTGCTCCGGGCGCGGGGCCGGAAGGGGCAGCAACAGCGGGCTCTTTTTTTCTTCCGGCGCCTAGGCCATGCCTTCTTCTTCTTTTGTTCTTCTCAACCTCCCCTCTCTCCGTCACCATCCGCTCCAGGCATCAAGCTGACCAAGGACGGCAACGTCCTTTTGCGGGAGATGCAGATCCAGAACCCGACGGCAGTCATGATCGCCCGGGCGGCGGTCGCGCAGGACGACATCACGGGGTGAGGCAGGAGGGGGAGCGAGGGGGTGGGGGGTTGAGAGGAAAAAGGGAAACGGGAGGCGAAAGGGGGTGCACACACCACACGCGGCCGCAGAGCGCTCAACCCACACGCCCCTTGTCGACCTTCTTCCCCCTCTCTCATCCCTTCCTCCTTTCCCCCCCCTCTATCTACCTTCTCAGCGATGGCACCACCACCATCGTCCTCCTGATCGGCGAGCTGATGAAGCAGGCGGAGCGCCTGGTGGCGGACGGCACGCACCCGCGCCTGGTGGTGGACGGTTTTGACGCGGCGCGCGTCGCGGCCCTCGAGTTCCTGGCCTCGTACGCCCGCCCCATCGCTGTGGGCGTGCCGGGGTCGGAGGACCGGGAGGCCCTGGCCTGCGTCGCGCGCACCGCCCTGCGCACCAAGCTGGAGAAGGGGCTGGCCGACCAGGTGACGGGGGCGGTGGTGGACGCGGTCCTGACGATCCGCCCGCCCATGCCCATGCCGGCCGCCTTAGACGGCGGCGCTGCCGCCTCGACCGCCGGCGCCGCCACCTCCACCACCGCCCCGCCGCCCATCGACCTGCACATGGTGGAGATCATGCACATGCGCCATAAGCTGGCCCGGGACTCCCGCCTGGTGCGTGGCCTGGTCCTCGACCACGGCGCCCGCCACCCGGACATGCCCCGCCGCCTCGAGGGCGAGGTCTTCATCCTGACCGCCAACATCGGGCTGGAGTACGAGCGGTCGGAGGTGAATGCCGGCTTCTTCTACTCGTCCGCCGACCAGCGGGAGCGCCTGGTGGCGGCGGAGCGGGGCGTCACGGACGCGCGGGTGCAGGCGGTGATCGACCTGAAGAACAGGGTGTGCACAAAGGAGGGCCAAGGCTTTGTCCTTGTCAACCAGAAGGGCATCGACCCGCCCGCCCTGGACGCCCTGGCCAAGGCGGGGATCCTCGCCCTGCGCCGGGCCAAGCGCCGCAACATGGAGCGGCTGGTGCTCGCGTGCGGCGGGCTGGCCGTCAATTCGACGGAAGAGCTGGGTGACCCCGGCGTGCTGGGCAAGGCCGGCCTCGTGTGGGAGCACACGCTGGGCGACGAGAAGTACACGTTCATTGAGGACGTGCCCTCGCCCAAGTCCTGCACCATCCTCATCAAGGGCCCGGACGACCACACGCTGGCCCAGATCAAGGACGCGGTGCGGGACGGGCTGCGGGCGGTCAAGAACGCGATCGACGACGGTGGCGTGATCCCCGGGGGCGGCGCATTTGAGGCGGCCGCCGCGCGCCACCTCCGGACGGGCGGCTGCTACGCGAGCGCGGTCGGCCGGGCCAAGCTCGGCGTGACGGCGTTTGCGGAGGCCTTGCTGGCCGTTCCCAAGACCCTGGCCGAGAATGCGGGCCACGCGGGCCAGGACGCGGTCCTGGCGCTGGACGCTGAGTTGGAGGCGGGGGTGGTAGGGGTCGGTGTCGACCTCGCGACCGGCGGCGCGGCCGACACGGGCGCGGCCGGCATCTGGGACTGCGTCTGCGTGAAGCGCCAGATCCTCCAGTCCGCGCCCGTCGTAGCGGCCCAGCTGCTGCTGGTGGATGAGGTCCTGCGGGCGGGCGCCAACATGCGGAAGGGGCCTGGGTGAAAAAAAAAAGGAGGATGGAGAGAAAAAAGAGAGAGAGAGCGGGTTTTGTTGATTTCTGCTTCTTTGTTTTTTTATTTTCTGACACAACACGGGGGCTTCGTTTCAATCAAATTCAAGTTCAGATGGCAACACGTCGCGGCCGAGCGGGACCATGGCGGCGCGGGCAGCGTCGCGCGGGAGGGACTGAAGAAAAAGTGGTTGAAAGGGAGGGTGAGCAAAAACCAAACCTTGCCCTGTCTCATCACTCTCTCTCTCTCTCCCACTTCTTCTTACCTTGCGCATGTCCAGGGCGTCCTCCTCGCCAGAATAGTACCCTTTTACCCGGCGGTAGGTGGCGTAGCCGAGCTGGTGTGCGTGGAGAGAGAGAAAAGCGGGACAGAGGTGGGAAGAGACGCGTGCCTGTGTTTCTTTCTCCCAGAGCCTCAATCATGAAGTCTCCCTCTCGCGCGCCCCTCCGCCTGTCCCGCCTCCCTTTTTTTCTCATTTTTACCTTTTCATACATGCCGATCGCCGCCGCATTGCTGGCCCGCACAAAGAGATCAACATAAAACGCGTCGTGGGCTTTGGCGGACACAGTCTCCAGTTCCGCCATCAGCGCGGCCGCTAGGCCGCGCCGGCGGTATGGCGGGGCGACTGCGAGCGCCGTCACGTGCCCGTGCCAGTCTTTTGCTTTCCCCTCCACTTTACCGAGCACATAACCCGCGATCACGCCGCCGGGAGCGACCGCGGTCAGGCAGCATTCCGGCCAGCGGGCCAGGTAGTTGAGGTAGAAGCCGAGGTTGTACTAAAAAAGTGGAGAGAAAAAATAGTGTGATGCGAGATGTGGGCGCGCGGAAAGGATGGGTAGGACGAGATGACGTTTTCTTTTCTCCATCGTATTTGCCTTACCGTCTCCGTAAACCGGTCCAGGTTGACTGCAGCAAAGGCGAGGAGGTCATCGGGGTTGAAGGGGCGGATCTTCATCAGTGTGGGGAAAAGGGGGGGGGTTGAAAAGAGCGTAGACGCCGGGACGCAGCAGTTTTGTGTGTGCAGGGTTCCTCTGATTCAGGCGGTGGGCCCCCTCCCAGGGGTGGAGCAGATGACGGCACGTGTGTTAGTTTGTGTCAAGCCGGGCGCGCCGTTGCGTGTGCGCGTTCCTGGGCTCCCAGGGCTAAAAGTTAAGTGTGAAAGAAAAAAATGTTGACTCGTCTCTAGACCGGAATCGCTGGCCGCGTGCAAAAAAAACAGCACACGTTCTCAGCAGCGCACTTTCCACGCCCATTCAAGTCGTGCCCGCCGCTCCGCTTAAGCTCCGCCTGTGCATCTCCCTGAGTTGCTTGCAACGCTCGCGTGGGAGAGGGAGCGTCGCACTGCCCGCAAAAAAATCAAAACACTTGCTGGCCGCCGCCGCGCCGCCTGCACTTCGACGCGCCCCCGTCTCTCTCAGTCCCGTCCGTGACTTCCCACGCACTCCATGGTGAGACAGAGCCATATCTAAGTCGCACTGCTGAAGCAAGAAAGACAAAGACAAAAGGGCGGCTGTGCCAAATAGACACCTCGCTCGCTCTCCTGCGCCAGCGCGCTCGTCACGCTCCTCTCTCTCACTTTTGACCAATACCCTTCTTCCCATCCTCTCTTTTTCCTGCATTAGGCCGCCCGCGTCCTGGCCAACCTCCTCGTCGCCGGGGCGGGCGTCCTCATCCGTGCGGGGACACAAGCGTACAAGCAAGCCTTGATCAGTGCGTTTCTTTCTTTCGGCGAGCGGAGAGAGGCGCGGCTGGGGAGAGAAGTAAACAACAACCCCACTCAAACCTCCTCCTTTTCCCCTCACCACCACAGACGCCTCCAAGACGGGCGCCGCCGCGGACGTCACCTCCTCGGCCGCCGCTAAAGCCGGCATGGCCCTGGATGAGGCCCACAAGATCCTGGGTACGGCGCCAGGGGCGTCCCGGGAGGAGCTCCTGCGGCGGGCGACCCACCTTTTTCGGGCGAACGATGAGGCCGGGTCTTTTTATTTGACGTCAAAAGTGTTCCGGGCCCGGGAACGCATAGAAGCTGACGTGGGGCCCCTGGAGAAGAACGTGGGAGGAGGTGGGAGCGGGGGAGGAGGAGGAGGAGGAGGAGGAGGAGGGGGGGCGGAGCCGCCGCCGGCGGGAGGGCCGCAGGGGCAGGTTGGAAACTAGCAGAAAATATTCATTTTTTTTTTACTTGTCACGCACCTTCACTGTCCCAAGAGAGCGCCGCCGCCCCTCTGCCCTCTCGCACACGCGCATCCCACCCGGCCAGGGCATCCGCTACGCCGGCGGGGATGCGGCGGGGCCTGTAGGCTTCATCCAGGGACACGACCGTCGCGGTCGCTTCCACCACCAAAGAGGCGGCCAAGGTGGTTGAGGTCGCCCCCGCTGCCGCCCCGCCGCCATTCCTTCGCTCCATCAGCTCCACCCGCTGCTCGCAGATCAAGCGCGCGGGCGTCGCCTTGGCCAGCCGCACCCCCGCGCGGCACACGTCGCCCGAACGCAGGGGCGCGGCAAAGCGGATGGACAGATGAGACAGCGCGAGGGCCCCACCGCCGGCCGCCGTCGCCGCGTCCAGGCCCGCCGCCGCCAGCCACTCGCTGCGGGCGTGCTCCAGGTAGACGCCGTAGACGGAATTGTTGACGACGCGGTAGCCGTCCAGCTCGGACTCGCGGACAGGGATCGTGACCCAGAAGAAGGGCGAGGACGGTTGATGGGAGGTGGGGCCGTCGCCAGGCGGAGCAGCGGCCGCGCGCAAGAACAACCCCACTTTCTGTGTGGTTGGAGGCAGTGTCAGGCGGCGCAAATGATGTGAGCGTGTAGCCAGGCCGGCGTGCGGTGGACCGCCCGCTGGCGTGCGGGTCGAGGCGTGGGAGGTGGGGCGGAGGGGCCGCATTTGGGTGGAGGAAGAGGGAGACGTT
>Ga0315289_10001535_pt1 | contig 35936 bp, 42 predicted proteins | sample YL17G11_40_MG_FD_203452 | JGI IMG/M metagenome (GOLD analysis project Ga0315289, IMG submission 203452) | Sediment microbial communities from Yellowstone Lake, YNP, Wyoming, USA - YL17G11_40 | ecosystem: Environmental > Aquatic > Freshwater > Lake > Sediment | place: USA: Wyoming | collected...
CCACAGCAAGATAAAGAAAGCCAGAATATTTTTTCACAAGCTCGTAGTTTTTCTGAAGATCTTTCGGATATCCGCACGTTATGATGCCTTTCATGCCTGCCGCGATGCTCTGCCGCACAACCTCTTCTTTTATCTCGTCAAGTCCTGGATATGCAAGATGGCAGTGTATGTCTATCATAGAATTTGTATTAGTTCTTTACTTTTTATTTCTTTATTTTTTCATCCATCCAAACATCCAGCCAAACAGTCCTCTGTTCTGAATTTCATTCTGCGATAATTCTTGCAAGCGTGTCTGTTCAAGCTGCATGTTCTGTATCTGTTCTTGTATCATTACCCTCACTTCTGTTGTACAGTTGCATTGATCTCTCAGCTGTTCGAGCGATTGGATTCTCAATTGATTTCTATTGACTTCCTGCTCGATTTCTCCTGCTGATTCTTGGTCTCCGCCCATGAAGAATTTCACCAGCATGTTTCTTACCTGTATTCTCTCTTCAGCTCGTATTGTTGCCTGGATCGAATTATTGAACTCTCTTGCAATTTGAGAGACATTCTGACCTATTCCTCCAGTCAAGTTTTCCATCGCCAGGAAAGCATGTACAGCCAAACGCACTCTGTTCTGATTTTGATAAATATTTTGCTGGTGTTGTGTTAAGTTCAACATTTCTTGATTCATTTCCTGCTGCCTTTCCTGTATCATCTCTCTCAATTCAGTGACGTTTCTCGCTCTTGTTCGAAGTTTTGTTTGAGTTTGAACTGTTAAGTTTTGGAAAGCGCCTTGATTAGAAGTGTTTTGTTCTGTTTGCACTTGCTGGCCTTGTCCTGTTCCTTGATCAGTCTGTCCTGCTCCAGATGAGCTGCTTTGAGAACCGCCGTTAGGACTTTGCGCAAAAACAACTGGGCTAAGCAAAGTTAAAATCAAAACGAGTGCAAGTAAGAATTTAATCTGCATCAATATCGCTTTTATATTATTTTATTCTGAACGATATTTAAATGTATGAGTTTTATGAATTTAGCAAAAAGCAAGCATTTCTGGAGATTTCCTGTGTATCTCTTTTTTGTCACGTTGCTATTCGGAAGCTTTTACTTCGATTTGCTTTCTTTGCTCGGTGTTGTGTTTGTAATTTTTGGCGTTTATTTGCATTTCAGAAGCAGAAAAGAACTCGGAAAATATCTCATTTCATCGCCAACAGTTTTTAAAAATCACAAATTAATTACAACAGGTCCTTACAAATATATTCGACATCCAACTTATGTAGCTTCATTCATTGTCATGTTAGGTTTTGTTTTAATTTCAAAAAGTTTTGTTTCTCTGATTTTTTGTTTAGCTATAGTGATGCCGTTTGGATTTTATAAAATCAGCGTCGAAGAAAAATTACTTGAGAAGAAGTTTGGAAAGAAGTTTGAAAAATATAAAGAAAATATTGGAATGATTTTGCCGAAATTTAAAAAATAAATTTATTTAATTTCTATTTCTTTTCCTCGACTATTAAGGCAGATACTAGGCCGTTATGGAAAAGTCGGGAACTGATTTCTGAGAATATTATATTGCTTGATGTATAACTATCTTGTGCTGATGTTGCATGATGTATGTGGTATGTTAGGTTCATTTAAGATCTCGTAAATTTCAAAATGTACCTTCCACATTGAACTTTAGTTCAATTCCAACTAACGAAATCTTTAAATACTATATAAACATATATGCATATAGATATATATGCAACAAGCAAACCAAGAAAAAGAAGCAAAAATACATCTAAACGTAACTAGGATCATTCATTCACCCACTCTTAACACTGTTCTAATGGTTGAGGACACTTTAAGAAAACAAGATGGTCCAATATCTTTGGAGGGATTGAAAAGAGTTTTACCTAAGAAGGTTATGGATCAATCTCTAAGAATAATACTTGCTTATTTGGAAAGCAAGGGTTCAATTTTGATAGGAACGAAAGGAATAAGCTGGATAGCTAATGACAATCCTAAATTCCTTCGAATGATTAAGAAAGCAAAGGTAATTGAAGCATGAGACCAGTAAAAGTAAGTTTTATAGATGATGCTGCTGATGAGTGGGAAAGATTGAATAAAGTAGTTGCAGAAGAAAAATCCAAAGGCATGGAAAACTCTGAAAACCAGCAATTGCTGAAATCAATAAAGCAAAAGATAAAGCTAATAAAAATGAATCCACAGTATGGAAGTTCTGTTCCAAAGAGAATTATACCTAAAAAGTTTCCAGTTGATAATTTGTGGGTTGTCGATTTGACAGGTTTCTGGAGAATGCTTTACACGTTAAAGGGATCTCAAGTGGAAATTCTTTGTTTCATTCTTGAAATATTTGATCATAAAAGATATGATAAATTATTTGGTTATAGAAAAAAGTAACTGAATTTGAGAATTTTTAGAATTGCGCGCTATTAAAGATGTTAGTCGATGATGGGTTGATGATGTATCGTTAGCATATCGGTGAGGTATTGATAGGGGATTGAAAGAGGATTGATCTCTTTTGAAAATAAATATTTCTTTGAATAATGTTGATACCTCAAAATACCTTCAGATACTTCAAGATATCATGCGGGAGGTGTGCTCTCTGGCCAGACTACAGAGCGAGAGTGTTAAAATAAGTGTTAAAATATAAAACGAAATTATTGTTTGAGCAAAGTTATATTAGTTGCGTCAATGTCCCAAGTTTGTACTTGAGGAGTATTCCAACAAGATCCCGATGCATCTTCCAAGCCAGCACCATAGTAAACTATCGTCTGCGCATTTGCTGTCCCATCTGGAAGACCGAGTATTGCTGGTCCGAAACTACATGGCTTTGATGTCTGCACGATATTTGTAGCATTGTGTTCCCAGTGTATACCGTCACTTGATATTGACCAATATACTGGGACGCCTTCTGTCCAGCCTCCATAAATCATCAAAAACACTCCAAGGGATTGGATATACTTGACTTCCGCCGCACGAGCAGGTATCTGATAACCGAACACAGGTCTCCCTGTCGAAAAGTGAATGCCATCATTGGATGTTGATAAGAAGGTCCAATCTCCCGGTACGGTAAGTCCGTAAGAAGAGTTCCAGTAATACATATAGAACGTCTGGTTGTAATATATCACGCTTGACGAGGGAATCCCAGTTGCTCTACTATCATAGGCCGTAGAAAGAATTGGGATGGGATTGGTGTTATTTGGATACTTGTTCCAAGTTACTCCGTCAAGAGATGTGGCTAGGAATATGGAATTGTAGTACGAGTTGCCATTCAACCCTTGATCTCCTGTGTAGTACATGAAATAGGTATTACCAACTTTCAAAACCGATGGCGCTCCCACGTGAAGTTGATCTGCCGAATTAGGACTGGGACGTAAAACGACGATAGGTGAAGACCAAGTATAACCATTTGTCGAATTTGCATACCAGACATGATCTCCGTATGATGTTGACCCACCTGGAGAATGCCCATTCCACCAAATCTTGTAGAGGCTATTGTCGTACATCGCACTTGGTTCATAGTCGTAACTTGTATGTTGAATCACGGTTCCATGATAAGATGAAGAAACGTATATCGAAGGAATTGTTGTAGTCGTTGTTGTAGATGTTACTGATGAAGTTGTGGTTGAACTTGATGTTGTTGCCGAAGAAGTCGTAGTTGAGGATGTTGTTATTGTTTGTGTTGTTGATGAAGTTGAAGAAGAGATTGAAGTTGTACTGGTAGTTGTAGGTGTCGTAGTAGTTGTGATTGTTGATGAAGAACTAATAGTTGAGGTTGTTGTACTTATAGGTACAGTTAAAGTAGTTGATGTAGAGGTAATACTTTCAAAACAATTGTTGTCTAATAAGCAAATGCTACCACTTTTACTCCCACACTGCTGATTGCAAGTAAACCACGAACATTTGCATTCTGGAATAGTAGATGTTGTACTTGTAGGCACTGATGTTGAAGTTGTGAATGTTTGACTGGTTATTGTTGAAATGACTGAAGTGGTAGATGATACTGATGATGTTGTACTAGTTGTTGATGTAGTTGTTTGATTGATTAAAATGTTTGGTTTAAAAGTAGTAAAGTATGAAATTGCTATAGAAACACCAACGAGAGTTACAATCAATAAACCAAACACTAATTGATACTGCCCTTTATTCATAATTATATTTTATAACTTTGACCTATATTTCACCTTAAATTTATCCCTAGGATTTTTCTTTTTCTAAAATTAAGGCAGATACTAGTCCGTTCTGGAAAAGTCGTGAACTGATTTCTTCTGAGAATATAATGTTGGTTTATGTATAAGTATGTTGTGCTGATGTTGGGAGATGTGGTAGGTATGTGGTAGGTATCTAAACAAATAATTATAAATTACATATTCATTAAAGAAGGTTTTGAGCAATGAAGATTAAAAAACCCATAAAAATAGAACACTTAGCCAACTGGTATTTTGGTAATTTTTGTGCAAGATGCGGTAATATCGATAAAGAGGATAGAAATTATGGTAAGGATTGTTGGGATAAGTTACAAGAGTTAAGTAAAAAACTGGAAGGCAAAGAAATGTTGCACAAAGAGTTTGTAGATTTAGTTAGGAATAATTCAACTTTCTGCAAACCAACGAAAAGAATATTTCACGAATGTTCCATTTGTAAAGCAAATCGAGAAATAGAGTAAACTGACGAAAAACTTATATATCACTAATAGTGATAATATTATCATAAAAAGTGATAAAAATGAAACTTGAGTTGAAAATAGTTGATCTGTTAGCTAAAGATGTAGAAAAAAGATTTACAATCAATGAAATAGCGAAAACTCTGGAAGAATTTTATTCTTTTGTTCATAGAACCGTTAATAAGCTAAGTAAAGATGGGGTGGTCATAAAAACCAAAGTTGGTAAATCCTATCTTTGTTCATTAAATTTGGAAAACGAAAAGACAGCGACATTAATACAGCTAAGTGAAATCGAAAAAAGAGAAAGTCTTTATACTGCAAATAAGGAGTTGAAATTAATCTTGGAGGATTTTATCAAAACCTTAGAATCTCATCATAAGAAAATAATTACAATTATCTTGTTCGGCTCTTATGCTAAAGGCACTGCAGCAAAAGAAAGCGACATAGATATTCTTTTAATAAACAATGGAAAAATTGAAATTGAAAAACTAACAAAGGGAATTTATGCAAAATATGGAAAGGAAATAATACCAATAGTAATGACTCAAAATGATTTTAAAAAACAAAAGGACAAAGCTGTAATTACGGAAATGGTAAAAAATCATTATGTTTTGTATGGAGTCGAAAATTTTGTAAATTTGGTGTTCAAAAAATGAAAGCTAAAGACATACTGCTAAGGGCATTGAAGAGAACTAAAGAAGAAAGAGGTCTTAGATTGATAAGTCCGAATGACTACTTGACTGATGGACATATTAAAAAAGCAGATCACAACCTGATCGTTATGACAGATTTAAGCAAACTTGGGCACGAGGATTGGATTGTCATTACTGCTTATTATGCCATGTATCAATCAGCTTTAGCATTACTTACAAAAATAGGATTGCAAAGCAAAGATCACGCCACAACTGTAGCTGTTTTAGAATACTTTTTTGGAAAACAAATAAGTAATGAATTAATCAAGAGATTTAATGAACTAAAAGGAAGGAAAGATAGAATTGAAGCTATAACCATAGAAGAAAAATACATAAATTATCTGTGGAGAGTAAAAAGAGCAAGGGAAACAGTTCAGTATGGAATTTCTATAACCTACAAAGAAACGGATGTTATAATGAGTAATGCAAGAGATTTCGTAACCAAAATTAAGTTAGTGATTAGCGAAGTAGATGAAAGACTGATTGAAGCGATTAGTAAAAAGATAAAAGAATTGAAAGAAATGTCAATGAAATAAAATTGAGAAAGTCGGGAACTGATTTCTTCTGAGAATATAATGTTGCTTGATGTATTAGTATCTGTGGCTCATGTAGCGTGATGCAGTAGGGGTGTTGGGTTCATTTAAGATCTCGTAAATTTCAAAATGTACCTTCCACATTGAACTTTAGTTCAATTCCAACTAACGAAATCTTTAAATACTATATAAACATATATGCATATAGATATATATGCAACAAGCAAACCAAGAAAAAGAAGCAAAAATACATCTAAACGTAACTAGGATCATTCATTCACCCACTCTTAACACTGTTCTAATGGTTGAGGACACTTTAAGAAAACAAGATGGTCCAATATCTTTGGAGGGATTGAAAAGAGTTTTACCTAAGAAGGTTATGGATCAATCTCTAAGAATAATACTTGCTTATTTGGAAAGCAAGGGTTCAATTTTGATAGGAACGAAAGGAATAAGCTGGATAGCTAATGACAATCCTAAATTCCTTCGAATGATTAAGAAAGCAAAGGTAATTGAAGCATGAGACCAGTAAAAGATATGATAAATTATTTGGTTATAGAAAAAAGTAACTAAATTTGAGAATTTTTATTTTGCACGCTAATAAGGATGTTGTGATGATGGGTTGATGATATATCGGTAAGGTATCTATAAGGGATCGTTGGAGGTTGATAGTAAATAAATAACTCTTCTATTTAACAATTATTAACATTGATACTCTTTGAGAAGACATCTCCGAACCATGTAACCAACTCTTGAAGCATTTGCCAATCAGTTTGATAGAGACCTGGAGTGGAAGGTGCTTTGATTTGAAAGATAAAAGTTTTTTGTTGGTTTTGCGAAATTATGTCTGTCGAATTTAGATATTGTCTAGGAGATGCAAATGGATCACTGTTGCCCGGACTTCCTAGTTTAAATCCATATGAAACATTGTTGGCACGACCGCCACAAAAAATGCTATTATCGAATGTCCAAGAACAATTGCCAGTATTCTTAAAAGTTATAGAAACGTTCTGCGTTTCATTGGTACACATTGAAGAGGGAAATGTATCCGAAATATAAGATGCATTCCTTGGAATAAAGCAAATTGTTGAAATATTATTTATTGTATAATTATATCTAAGAACATCTCTTTCATACCAAAAATTATCGCCATTATGGTAAACGAAGATTGAACCGTCATACCTCACAAAAGGTTGCTCCATTGAATCGTCACACGGATTACCGCATTCAGAAGAAGCCATTCTCACTGGATTTCCAAGATATGCTGTCCAATGAATAAGGTCAGAACTTTTGGCCACGCCAAAACCATATCTGTTTGGAAGTGAGCAAGCGATATAGTCAGTTGCAGCTTCGAAGAACAAATAGAAATTTGTACTACTTGTTGAAGTTTCCCGAATTACACGTGGCATGCTAACACTTTTAGTATTCCATCCAGTTTGTGTTGGTAGAAAAACTGTAACAGGATCGGATAGTGCAGTGAGAGATATTCCATGTCTCATTCGAATATACAAAGTATGGATATTACTCGGAATTCTTTCTGCATAAAAAACATAAATTTGATTACCGTTGACGAAAAGTGATGGCGTTGAACCAATGTAAACGGTTCCATTAACTGTATCGTTGAATAGTTGTCCATGTTGTATCCAGTTGATTCCGTCAATGCTCGAAGCCCAAAACACACCTCCATTATATCCACCTTCCTCATACACCATGTACCACATATCGCCAAATTTAACAACAGAAGGTGCAACTGAAAAATATCCGAGAGTATTTTTTATTATCTGCGTTGAAGTTGAGAAAGTAGTACCATCATCATCACTTCGCGACAAACAAATCACTTGAACATTAATGTTGCAACGATAATAGACAAGAATTGTTTGTGGACCAAGATCGAGGCGATTAACGGCAAATGCTTCTCCTGCAAAATTACTTATTGGAAGCGGGCTCTGATCTTTAACAAATACTGCCTTTCCAGAAAATAAGTCATTCATTGTCGGAATTGGACCCATGGTTGTTGTCGTAGTTGTTGAAGTAGTTTCTGTGGTTGATGTTGATGAAGTAGTTGTTGTAGTAGTTTGATTAATTTGTGGTATATGTTTGAAAGAATTATAATATAAAATTCCTATAGAAACTCCAACCAAAATTAAGATGACCAACCCTAAAAATAATTGATATTGCCCTTTCTTCATAATATTAATTTAAACTTTGCCTTAAATTTCACCCTAAATTTCTCTTTAGGTTTTTTCTTTTTCCAAAGCTAAGGCAGATACTAGGCCGTCTTGAGATGGTCGAGAACTGCTTCTGTTTGTAATTTTTTATTTTGTACGCTGATAAGGATGTTGATCGATGAAGGATTGATATTATATCAATAGGTGACTACGCTCTTCAAAATTGTAGTCACCCTTTTCTTAAGGCACTTTTCAATGATCTATATTCCTTAAGAATCAACTCTATCATTGGTCGTATATTTGTATTTTTTTGATATTCTTGTAAAGCAGCGTAATATTCTCTTCGATTTTTCAATTCTATATTTACTGGTGGCAGTTTGTATTTCAATAAAATATTGTTTAGCAATAGTCTACCTACCCTACCGTTTCCATCTCGGAAAGGATGTATAGTCTCAAAATAATTATGAACAACGACAGCTAGTACTAAAACTGGATATTTGTTTTTATTTTTGTTATACCATTTTATAAGCTCACTCAGTAAATTTACTATTTGAGATGATGGAGCTCCTTTATGAACGATGTTACCTAAACCATTCACAACAGCCACTTCAGTTCCTTTTTCTCTAAAATTACCAGCAAAAGGTTTTGAATTTCCGAAAACTATTCTATGCAACTGTTTGATAAGATTTAATGAAATGTGCTCTCTTGTTTTTCTTATATATTTTATTGCTTCAGCAACACCATACGTTTCAGATATTTCCCATTTTGTCCTTTTTTCAGGCCATTTCGATTTTTCCAGTATATCTCCAACTTCAGAAACCGTTACAGTCGAACCTTCAATTGCATTCGTATCGTAAGTAAACAATTTAGTAAACTTAAGCCAATTGTTTTCATTTAAATGAAATATTTTTATTTCTCCTCTGACTTCCAAAGTTTTCAGTTCTTCAAGTTCTAAAGGAGACAAGGCAACATAAAAAGGATCACGAATAAGTTTAGATTTTTCTATCCGTTCCCTTAAAATTTTTTCAGCTTTTTCTATTTTTACTTTCAATTCTTTTTTTGATAGATTTGTCCCTAGATAAAGCCTCATTTTTTTTACTTTGTTATCTCTTCTGAAAGAATGAGCTAAATAGTATTTTTTTCTCTTACCATGAGTTCTAATTTCGGCATGCATAGTAAACTATAGGTGACTACAATATTTAAACTTATCTAAAAAGGTGACTACAAAGAAATTATTGCTTCATGTACAAGTATCTTGTGCTGAGGTTGCGTGATGTAGTAGTGATGTTGGCTTTTTTAAATTTCTTTATCAATCAGGGCTAAACAAAGCTACAGAAAACATAAATTTGGAAGAAATCAAGAAAATCATCCATACGGCAAAGGACAGTTAGTAATTTGATTCGAATGTTTTTTAATTTTAAAAAATATGAATTGTACAGTAAATGATTCTTGACTAATAAATGTAAATATTTAACCATAGCATTAACGATTATGTCGAATTCGGTATTATATAATCTACCAGAATGTTATGACATTGCATTCAATTATAGAGATATTCCTAAAGAAGTGGATTTTTTAGAATCAGTTTTTAGAAAATATTCTGACAGTAAAATTAATAAGATATTAGACATAGCGTGTGGAACCTGCCCACATTCAATCGAATTTGCAAAACGAGGGCGACAAGTGTCTGGATTAGATTTATCGAAGGACATGCTAATATACGCGAAACGACAAAAAGAAAAATTAGGATTGGAAATAAATTTTTACAGAAAGAATATGAGAAAATTCAGACTCAATGAAACTTATGATGCCTCTATTTGTATGTGCGCAAGCCTGCAATATTTATTAACAAATGAAGATTATTGCTCACACTTAAAGTCTGTTGCAAATGCATTACAAAATCATGGATTGTATGTCGTTGAATTGGATAACCCAAGACAATGGTTTATTCGTGCTATAACTGACGAGACGATGTTCAATGAATGGAGTGCAAAAAAAGATGACAAAAAAGTGCATGTAAAACTTTACAAATCTCCAATGAATTATTTGAGAGGTACTTGTGAATTAAAAATTATATTGGATTTTAAAGATAGAAGTGGAAAAAGAAAAATTGTTAGTAAACATACACACAGAATCTTGTTACCACAAGAATTCAGGGCTATAGTTGATTCTGAAGGTAGTTTTGAGTTATTAGACTATTATGGAGATTTTGATTTGAAACAACCGTTGGATAACACAGAAAAAAGTTGGAAAATGATAGGTATTTTGAAAAAGAAATGATCATTTATATTGGTTTATAACCCTCATAATATTTTTTCTAGTTACTTGTTTATTATAGACCTTATTAATATTTTTTATTTTTGTAATAAAATTTTTCATTTCTTCATAAGTTTCAGATCTCATTCTTTCTATCGATGAAAAATTTCTATTATGCGCCGATTCTAAAAACATTTTTTCAAGATTTTTCTTACTTCCAAATAAAATTTTATTTTTAAATCCCAAGATTGGATGCACATTAAAATTAGAAATTCCTTCATAAAAAAATAAACTTGTTAAAAAGAAGTTGTTGGTTTTTATTAACATAGATATTCTTCCGCCATCAACTGTTTCAGCTAAAACTTCATGAACAGCATCCATAAACCACTCTATATCTGTATATGAAAAATTATTTACAATACTAAAAAATAATTTATTTGGAAATATTTTTTTATCCCTCGTAATAGTATGTCCTAACTCATGAGATACATGCATTTTTGTTTGTTTTTCTAAGATTGAGTCGAAATTTTTTACTACATCATCCAAGGTTAGATTTTCTGATTTTAAGCCAGATATTAAAATTTCCTTTTCAGTCCTTTTCAGACGTTTTAATTTTATTTTCTTAATGAGTTCTGAAAAATAAAACTTTTCTGCTTCCATTCTACAAAATACATGATTGTCTATAAGCTCGCATTGAGAATAATAAGATCTGCGCAGATCCCTTGCCAATTCTTTACCTAAAATGATTACGGTGTATTGTTTTTTCTTTTGCAATTTAATAATTTTCGCTAGCAAAAAAGACGGTTTTCCGGTATAACTATCTCGCATATGGTAGAAAATTCCATTCGAAATTAAAATTTTATTAATTTTTTCATTATTGGAAATGTCGAAAACTTTATTTTTAATCTTTATTTTGTTATATTTTTTATTCTCAAGACGTTTCCACAGAATTTTTTTCTTTTTTAACCAACTATAGAAATTATTAGCATTAATTTCATTTTCGCTAGGGATTCCATTTTCATTCCTAAATAAATGCTCCAAGAAATGTTTATCTAATTTTTCTAAATCTTCTTTAGCATCTGAAATGTCGCAATTTATCTTCACTTGTTTTATTAGTTCTTGCAGATTTATTTTTTCTTTTGACATTCTCAAAACCTTCCCAAATTATTTTTTCTAAAACTTTTTTAGCCAATATGCATATTCTCTCATCGACTTCATATATACTTTTTTTTCTAATAAGAGAATTATAAGGACAACCACCGCCACATATCGATATAGCAGAGCAGTTCAAGCATTCCTTCATATTAAAGGGAGATCTGGTAGACCATTCTTGGAATGTTGCGTTTTTTGTGGGGTCAAAGTCTTTATCATAAATACTTCCACAAAAGAATTTTTTATTTCCAAGAAATGCATGGCATGGTCCAATTTGCCCATTAGGTGCTAAAACAATTTGTCTCCCACAGCCTGCACAGTCAACTACTCTTATATAACCCTTAACAAAAGGTTCTATAAACTTCGTGACCCTGTCTTCATAAATTCCATATTTTTTTGAAATATCATATGCTTTTATAATTTTATCTGCCATATGTTCCAAAAATTTTTTTGATAGTTTCATATGCGAAGTGTCAAAAAGGGGATTTAAACTGACAAATTTAGCCTCCAATTCAGTTGCAAAATATTCCATAACTTTTTCCAATACGTCTATGTTGTGGAATGAAACTGTACAGGATATGCCTATATTGCACCCTGCTAACTTGAGATTTTTATAACCGTTTATTGTATTATCAAATGTTCCCTTTTTAGAAATAGAAACTCTTGCTTTATCGTTGATTTCTTTCCAACCATCAAGAGAAAATCCAACATTTATATTGTTTTTATAAAAAAAATCTGCAACTTCACCAGTTACTAAAGACCCGTTGGTGAATATCATTTTATTCAATTGTTTAATTCTCCCAATTTCTCTTTTTTCGTCTAATAAATCATTACCAATTTCTATTATTTTTCTGTTTAACAATGGTTCGCCACCATAAAAGACAACTTCTGTTTTTTCGGCATCTTTTGACAGACATTTAACAAACAGATTTATTCCTTTTTTTAGGATATCCTCTGTCATCATAGAAAATTCATGATCGGATGGCATATTCCCCTCTATAAAGCAATATTTACAAGCATAGTTGCATTTATCAGTTGTGACAACATATAAAGAATCTATATGTGGTTTATCTACAAACTTTCTTACTTTATTTAAAATTTCATCTGGATCAAATTTCTCAGAAACCAAAATTCCGGCTTCATACAATTTTTTTGCATGCTTCAAATCTTTGGGGTCAATTTTTTTTTGTGCTTTAATTCTTTTCAAAAAAGATACCAGTTCCCTATCACCATAAAAAACATTGTGGTTCATAGTATCATAGACTGCTACTACATTGTTATTGCTAAAAGTATGGGAAAACGGACTTAATTTTATTTTTTTAGGCAATATCATAGTATCACCTAATCAATCATAGTTAAAAGAAAATAAAAAAGAGAAAGACTTATAACTTATAGGGTGTTGCTCGTATTCCGCAAGGATTTAATGGGCAAGGCCCACATACTGGATGAAGCCCTTCTCTCTCGAAATTATATGTCAACAGTTTTGTTCTCACGCTCTCATCTAATTTCAATAGGTATCTCATTTTTCTTCACTCTTTATAAAATGTGGCATTAAATATATAAGCTTGTTGAGTTTTGTTAAGTTTTAAAGTATTCCATATTTAAAATAGAGTAAATATAGGAGTAATTCCTTTTGATGTCGTTTCTATCTAAAAAAATTTGAATTTTTGTAATCTTAAATAGTATCTAGTTTTCGTTTGGTCTTTACTGAACTTTTCTAACAATAATTTTTCAAGATATTATAATTTTACACTATATTTTACCCTAAATTTTCCCTTTATTTCTTCTCTTCGACTATGATGGCATTAACGATTCCATGCTGAGTAGGACGTGAAGTGATGCGAGCTTTTCCAACTTCTGTCTTGATTATTGCACCTTTTGTTATGATCTTGCTTCGGACAAGCTGAGGATTTGCAGGATTTTCCAACACATCGAGAATTTTTGTTTTCTGCACTTTCTTCGTTGATGGATCTAGGACGTTTGCGAATTCCACTGACATCGCACGGATTTTTTCGCCTCCGCCTTTCGTTCGCAGAGAGAACTTATGTTCTTTTCCGATCTTTACGTGAATCGGCTGCCTTCCTAGTTCATACTTGCGTTTCTTTCTCGCGATAATTATCTGTCCACCTGTATGCTTCTTTCCACTGCGTCCATGCCAAACTGTCATTCGTATCTTTCTCTCTTTTGTATCTTTCGCTTTATATCTTTAATTTATCTTTGATTTTCATTTTTATGCTAAGTTAAATCATTATTCAATTCTTCCAGTTTCAATTCTTCCAGTTAAAATCTTCAAAACCGTCTGTTAAATTTTCCGTGACTGGATTGATGTCTGAAGGATTAAGCTCGGCAGGAACAATCAAATCTGCATTATTTCTTCTTGAATCTCTATAAAGAGAAATTCCAATACCAACAAGATAAGTGGTAGATACCACCGCAATAGCAGCATTTGCTTCCTTGCTACTTTGAGGAATGTTCTGAAAATATTGCCATGTTCCTACAAACGCTCCAGCAACACCACCTGCTATAACCCACCTATCTTGAAGTGAATTTTTCAAACATGTCATATATTCTCTCATTATTGAAACCCTACTAAATTTCTATCAATAAAACATTTAAATAGCTATCTACGTAATGTAAAGAAGAAAGTTTGTTAACGTTTAGTTGCAAAAGAGGAAGAGAAAAAATGACTGACAGACCTATTGACGCTCTTGACAGAGCTAAAGGAAAAAAGATAATGGTGAAGTTGAAGAACGGAGAAGAAATTACTGGAATTTTGAAAGCACTTGACCTTCATCTCAATTTGTGGATAGACGAAGCGGAGATTCACAACGCTGACAACATATTGAAAGTCGGAACAGTGCTCGTTCGAGGCGACACGATTGTCTACGCTTCTCCTGTTTGAGAAAATTTTTTAAAGAAAAGTTGAAATGAATGAAATGAATAGAGTAGTATTTATTCCGTGTTATTTTCTTTAAAATTTTTATTGCAACTTTCTACAAAGTTTCTTTTGCGAAGAGAGATGGTGTATTGAAAAATTATTGAAAGGGAAAGTTTCAAGAAAACCGTAGGTTGTCTTTAAAATAAAAACGCCGAGTTCACGAAACGAGCAATCGTAAACATTCCGACAAAACAAAACAAAAAAACAAAAATCTTAAAGTTTAAATATATCAAATTAATAGAAGAAAGATACAAGCAAACGTAAAAGAGAGTGGAATGAATGACAAAAGGAACGCCGTCGATGGGAAAGAAGAGGTTCATCACGCACATAAGATGCAGACGCTGCGGCAGGCACAGCTATCGAAAGGACAAGAAGTACTGCGCTGCTTGCGGCTATGGTAGGATGGCGAAGATTCGTACTTATGCATGGCAGACTCATGATGTCAGAAGAATGAGAAAAAAACGGGTAAAGCTTCACAGGAAAGTCTCGCAGCACAGGTAAGCCAGCGTTAAGCCAGACTTTTAAGTTGAAGCTGCACTAATTCTTTTTATTAGGCATTCATCAGCATGTTGAAGATGTTGCTCTACAAAAATCTGCAAAAAAAAGCGAAAAATAAAAAGGGTCCGTAGCTCAGCATGGTAGAGCAGCTGTCTGCCTTTCGATGGTTAAAAATCGTTGAAGGCAGGTTGAGGCTTTTAAGCCACATGCTGAAAAAGCTTTGACTCGCGCGACGGAATGTTGCGTGAGGATGAAAGAGGTAAAAGCCTTTACTATGAGATTAATATAGACCAGCAAAAGGGCGAAGATACCAGTTGGTCGAGGGTTCAAATCCCTCCGGACCCACTTTCATTTCTTTTCTTGTTCTCAACTATATTTGTAAAACTAAAGAAAATTAGGCAAAAATTCTTTATAAGACATGAAACCGAAATAACTTCATGGCAAAGAAAAAAGCTGAGAAAGAAGGTTATGGAAAATCTTTCAAGTATAAGTGGAAGAAGTACCTCCTGTGGTATTTGATAATAGGAATATTGATTTACTTAGCGATTTACTTCCTGTACCTAAGAGGGTCTCCTCCAGCATACTGAACAGGTTGAAACATTAGAAAAACAAAATAGAAATGCTTAAGTTAAGGAAAGGACAAAATATCTTTCCGGGGATTTTTAGTTTAGCTTAGCATAGTAAAAGACAAAAACCTCAATAAATTGCAAAAAAATCGCTTTAGCAATTACAAAAAACCAAGAAACAGGGATGCAGAATGGTACCGAAACTACTAGAAGACTTTAAAAGAAAGAATTTGAAAAAAGATTGGCACTTCGAAAAGAGAAGAATGTTTCTTCACGAAGAGACGAAGAAATTCGCAAGAACGTTCAGGACAGAGTTCGCTACCCTGATAATTTCTGCTTTCGGCCTCACAGTGGCTTTGTTGTGGAACGATGCGCTCAAGTCTTTCATAAACATGGTCTTTCCAGCTGAAGATCCGAACAATACAATGTTCAAGGTCTATGTCTCAGTGGTCGTCACTGTTTTGGCAATAACAACCACCTACCTCTTGTCAAAGCTTAAAAGCGAAAAGTGATATCTACTTCTTTACATATTTAATTTAAGAGAAGAACGAAACAGAAATTAACAAGGGCCCATGGGCCCATAACAACAATAGTTGTGGGCAAAGCTCAGCATGGTAGAGCAGCTGGCTCTTAACTCAAGGGAGCAACCAGTTGGTCGTGGGTTCGAATCCCACTGGGCCCACTTTATTTTAGAATATGAATATCTTCTCCAAATCGAATGTTTTTAAGTACATATCTTATAAGTAGAAGATTTTTTGATTTTTTATTTATTTTTTACTTAAATCTTTTCATATCTTTCGTTTAACTTTTCCATTTTCTTTTCAAGCGCTCTTTCAATGTCAATTTCCATCGTTTCTGCAAGAAGAAGAGTTGTAATTAGAACATCAGCAAATTCATCAAAAATTTTTTCTTTATCATGGTTTTCAAGCTTTTCTTTTCTCTGCAGAGAGGTATGCGCTAAAACTTCATTGCATAACTCGCCGAGTTCTTCGTTTATTTTTACTGTTTGGGCGAGTATCATTTTCTCATTATCTGAATTGGGATATCTTTTTCTCAATCTTTCATTTTCAATTTTTATGAAACGCAGCAAATCTTCAAGCTTCATAATACTTTACAATAAGCAAATGTAAATAAATCTTTAACTTGCTCAAAAGCAAATTACATTCATGGGAAAGTATAAAGTCGTTTTTGACAGGGATGACTGCATAGGGGCGGCTGCTTGCGTGGCTGCATATCCTGAAATGTGGAAGATGGCCAAAGACGGGAAGGCTGACTTGAAAGGTTCCAAGGAAAAGAGCGAAAATCTTTTCGAGCTTGAGATTGACGACAACCGACTTGAAAAATTTAAAGCAGCTGCAGCAGCTTGTCCAGTTTCTGTAATTCACATCTTCGACAAGAAGAGCGGTAAGAAGATTGTTTAGTTTATTTCTTTCCATTTGATTTTAGTTTATTTAGCGACAAAAAGAAAAAATAACTATGGCAAAGAAATTGAAAGTGGGAATTTTTTCTTTCACAGGCGACGAGGGCTGCGTGATTTATTTTCTCGAGATGCTGAACGAGCGATACAAGGAATGGTTTGAGATGATTGATTTCAAGTATGCAAGAGTCCTGAAGAGGAGGAATGTTGTGAAGGATATTGATGTTGCTTTTGTTGAAGGTGCGATCTCGACAAAGAAAGAAGAGGAAAAACTGAGAGAAGTGAGAAAGAATTCGAAGAGAATTGTCGCGATTGGAAGCTGCGCGATAAGCGGAAATCCGTCGAACCAGAGAAATTTTTTCAACATGGAAACAAAACAAGAGATTGATTTCCTGCTGAAGAGATTCGGACACAACGAAAAAGTTTTGCCGATTTCGGAGTTTGTGAAAGTTGATGATGTCGTGCCTGGCTGTCCGATGATCGAAGAAAATTTTGTTGAAGTTTTGGCAAAATATTTGAAAGAGTTTAAAATAAAAAATAAATGACGAAGTGATGAGATGCATAAAGACGCTGACATAAAGATTGAACAGCTGAGCAAGATCGAAGGGCATGCGGATCTCGACATAAAGATTCGAGGCGGAGAAGTGGCAGATGTAAAGCTGAGGATTGACGAGAACAAAAGGTTTTTCACGCAGGCGATAAGAGGGATGAGCTACATGCAGGTTCCCCAGATTGTGTCGAGAATCTGCGGCACGTGCAGCATCGCTCACTTGTCATGTTGCATAGAGGCTGTTGAAAATATTGTCGGCTTCAAACCGTCCGAGCAGACTCAGCTTCTGAGAAATCTTGCTATGTACGGGCTGATGATTCGCGATCATGCAATGCATCTCTACTTGTTTTCTTTGCCGGACGTTTTTGGCAAGGATTCCATCCTCGACTTTGATGAATCTCTTCATAAATACGTCCATCATGCGTTTGCTGTGAAAGGGGCTGGTAACAATCTTTCGAAGCTGATCATGGGCAGGTCTGTGCACGCAACGCTCGGTCAGGTAGGAGGATTTTTGAAAGTGCCAGAAAGAGAAGGGATAAAAAAATCGGTTGAAGAATTGAAGAGCGTGCGTGAGAGCGTCATAGAACTGATAGAAGTTTTTGCGAACTGGCCAGAGAAGTTTGAGAGAAAGACAAATTTTGTCGGAATAGTTTCAAAAGACTACAATTTCCTGGAAGGCCGCATAAAGAGCACGGACGGTCTTGACATTCCTGAGGAAAAGTATTGGGAGCATCTCGATCGGGTCGTCATTCCTTACTCGCAGGCAGAAGGTTTCGAGTTCGAAGGAAATGAATATCTGGTAGGCGCACTGGCAAGAATTAATTTGAATAAAAATAATTTGCACAAAGACACGAGGAAGGATGCTGCGAAATTTCTGCGAATGTTTCCGTCAGAGAATATTTTCCACAACAATCTTGCTCAGGCAATAGAAATTCTGCACTCAATCGATCACGCAATCGAACTTCTTGAAACGCATAAGTTCAAGGAAGAAAAGAAGCCTGTCATCAAGCCAAAGACGAACGAGGGAGTGGGCGTCATCGAGGCACCACGTGGAACTCTCTACTACATGCTCTCACTCAACGCGGACGGCACTGTGCGATTCGGAAATCTTGTGATACCAACAGCGCAGAACCAGATAAAAATGCAGAGCGACATAAAATATTTCTTGCCACAACTTCTAGACAAGCCTGAAGAAGAAATAAAAAGCGAGCTTGAGAAACTGATACGCGCGTATGATCCGTGCATGAGCTGCGCTAGCCATTTCCTGAAAGTAAACTGGATTTGATCAACTCTTTCAACTGTTCGAAGGCAACTTCTTTTTTCAAATTCATCGGCACTCCGAAAATTCTCACGCTGTCAACCATCTTCATTTTTTTCAAAAGTTTCAGTGTGTACGCAAGGTCGAAATCATGAAGGGAAAATATTTTGCTTGTCTGCAATGAATCGATGTCAGTAATGATTTCAATTTTTTTTATTCCTTCTACAGCGTCGATGATGTTCAGTTCTCTTCCTTCTTGCTGCAAATCTTCTGCCGTGTCGAACTCTTTGAATTCAATTTGAGGAAATTCTTTCTGCAGTTCTTTCATTAGTTCAAGAGGCAGCCTGTCTTTTTCTACGAGAGGGTTGCCGAATACAAGAATTTTCATTTTCCTTTTTTCTTCATTCATCCTTTCATCCTCTCATATCTTATCCACAGTTCTTCACCTTTTTGTTCTGGTAGTTGCTTGACAATGTATCTAAAATGTTTTGCAAAAAATCCGTCGAGGGGATTTGATTCCTTGATGAAAGTCAATCGAGCTTTTCGTATTCCAAAAGGTGTTTGGCCAATAATGGTATCTCGATCTGATGAAATTGAAATAGGAATCATAGGTGTGACATAGCATTCCATTACATATCTGCTCATCATGCTTTGAGGAAGCCTATTAGTAAATATAGGATCCTCAGCTTTAGGGTTGTGAAAATCAAGAAAATATTTGTCAATTGCTTCTTCATCAGCACGATTTTTTCCCATTGTTCGGCACAAGTATTGCAAACGCTTTTGAAGATTGGGTGTATATTTGAAAATTTCACTGGCCGAAATTTGCTGTTTATTCAAAAATTTCTCAAGCATGCTGCTAACTTCTTCTTCTGTCACAATTCCCAAAGTAGATTGCAGTTCACCGCAGGGAAACCAGTAAGGAAACAATGCCCGCATGTCGATGTCCAAATGCTCTTCAACTTCCATGCAATAACTTAGTCTTCAAAAATTAATATCTAAAACTGCATTACATTATCAGGGTTTTAGTAGAAGTTCAGGAATGTGATAGAAGTGGCTGGAAACAATTCAAAGTCGAATTCAAATCAAAATCAATCAAGACCTAGCAAGATGAACTGCGTGCTGAGCGGATGCGAAAACGAGGCTGTGGCCAGATGCAACAACTGCGGCCTGCCAATCTGCAACAGGCACGGGAAGAAGGTCGACCATGCTTTTATTTGTACGAACTGTTCTTCGATGTTACAGAAAATGAGATTGAGATGAAAAGAAAATTATTTTTTAATTAGTACTTCACTTCAGAAAACTTCATCTTCTTGTCAACAACAAACACGCGCTTTCTCAACGAAGCATTCTTCACAGCAAAATTCTTCTTCATGTTTCTGTTGGTCACGATGAAGACTGCCTCCGAGTTGTCCATCGCGTCGTACGTAGTCTGGTCGAAACCGTCTTCCTCGCTCATCTTTTCCTGCATGATCATTATCATGTTGTTGTTCATCTTTCTTGCAATGTCGAAGACAGCTCTTCCATATTTCTGCATGTTCCTCTCGGTCACGACGAGCGCGTTTCCATAATCAACTATTCCATACCTCTTCAGCTTTCCTCTTATCATTCCTTTTCTTATCTTTGCAACCTTTCTTATTTTTACAACTGGCTTCTTACTTTTTCTTACTTTGATTTTTGTTGCAAGCTTTCTCTTCATAGTTCTTTTCTTAACATGCTTTCTAACTTTCTTGATTTTTCTTTTCGCAACTTTGGCAACTTTTCTGCTCTTTCTCTTCTTGACTTTTATCCTCACTTCGACCTTCGTCTTCTTCGCGATCATTCCCTTCATGCGCTGCGATGTTCTCGCAACGATCTCTTCGATAAGCAGATGCTTGTCAAGACTGCTCTGTTCTATCGCGTTCATCAAATCTTCCTTCACGTTCTGCAAGTCTTCTGGGGTTGCATAATTCATATTTTGCAAGTAGCTGATTTTTTCATTAAAATCATTCATTTTTTCGTTAACTTCTGCAATTCTTTCGTTCATAACTGTCATGATGTCGTTTATCGCGATGAGGTCTGCCTCAGTTCTGTCGTTGCTGGCTGCAACCTGCCTGTGCATTGACAAAAGTTTTTCGTCCACATAACTGAACCTCTGCATGCTGTCGTTTCTCAGCGCGTCAACTTCTTTCGTTATTGTTCTTATGCTTGCAAAAGTGTCGTTGAGAAGCTCTATCTTGTTTGATAAAGTGTTTGAGAGATTGTTTGTCATGTCCTCTGTGAAAGTTTTTTGCAGCGAAATTTCCCTTGCGATCGTGCTGATTATCTCGTTCATTGTGTTGATCTGGTCCGCTAAAAGTTTGTACAATATTTTTTGCTCACTTATTTGCTGTGTTAACGGCTGAACAAGCGGCTTGAAGTCAATGTCTGGCGTTGCTGGTGAAGGAATGTTTATGTTTTTTATTTCTGCAACGAATTGATTGTATAATTGGCTGTAAGAATTTTGCGTGCGTTCGATGTCTGCCTTGAGCGAAAGTATGTTTTTACTGATGAGCGTCAGCCATTGTTCGAGCGGTTGAGGAATTGGACGGATTATTGAAGTTGTGTTTGTAGGATTTTTGTCAGGAATGAACTGGGAAGTGACGGAAACGTCAGCCGGCTTCACGGCGACGGGGTTACCCTTTTCATCGTAGACAACGCGTATGAATTCAGGTCCGAGACCGCCTTCAGGGTTTTTTCTTCCGTTCATCTTAATCTATATTAACTACTGTAAAGTGACAGTATATAAACTTTTCTATTAGGTAGGAATGGGTAGAAAGTGGGTGTTTTTGTTGAATTATTAGTTATTTTAAGTAATTTTGCATAATATGAAAATATGGCAACTAAACACAAATCTTTGAAATCACCTGAAGATATTATCCTAGAAATATTGAGTAAGGCAAGATTTAGCAGACAAGATTGGAAAAGAATACAGAAAGAAAGGAAGAAAAGATAAAATTGGTTGCTGGTCGGCGTTAGCGATTGTGCGTTTTTAGGTGTTTTTTTTGTTTTTATTGCTAAGTGTATTCTGCAAAATATATTTTTCAGTCAATAGTTGGATATTATTTGCGTTTTCTGGCAAACGCCATTTTGTTTTTTTCCTGGCTGTTTATAATTTGCGTGCGTTGCTCGCGCGCTCATATTCTGCAATCTGGCAAAGGGAAAGTTCCAAGAAAACCGCAGCGCAGCGTGAGCGGAGCGAAGGTTGTCTTTATCAGAAAAACAAAGAGTCCGACGTCGCCCCAATCGTTAAAAAGCAAAACAAAAAATTACTTTTTATTTATTTCTACCATTCTTACCCTTCCAATGCCTTACTGTAAGAATAGCTATAGCAAAAATAATGACGATAGAATAAACAATCAAAGCTTCGTTACAGGAAAGTATTCCGTAAAGTTGGTGAATGAGCTGATTGCTTGGCTGAACTGCTTGGCCTGCTTGATTGATGACGCATGTGCCTGGTGATTCTGGAGTACAGCTGCCGAAAACGACAAGGTTGTAAATTCCATAAGCAGAATAACCAAGGCTGGCAAAGAAAGAAATCGTGAAAGTCCAAGAAATAATTGCAAAATTTTTGTAAACAAACCTAGCTGCAGGAGGAACTTTCATCAACTTTGTAGTTACTTTCGACTTGATTCGCTGATCAAAACCAGTATCACAGGGCTTCAACATGGCCATTTTAAAAACGCAACCAAATGCTTCCTTAGCAAGTTTCCTGTATCGAGCAGAAAAAATTCCAAGAATTCCAAAAACAACAAGCGCAACAATACATACGACCATTTTTCATCTCACCTTAGTTCAATTATCTTCGCAAGCTCATCTATAAAAATCTTTGCTTCTTCTTTGGTGTTGTACAGATAAAACGAGACACGGTCCGAACCTTGCAGTTTGTTTGCAGCGAACCACGAGTGGACGCAGTGCTGGCCTGAGCGAATCATGATGTTTGCATTGTTGTTCAGCATCAGCGCGATGTCGTGAACATTCATCTTATCGACTACGAAAGGAAAAATTCCTCCTCTCAGTTTCGCGTCGTGCGGTCCGAGAATTTGCAACCCTTTTATCTCGCTCACTTCTTTCGTGATAAACTCGTTCAATTCTTGCTCGTGCTTCTCGATGTTTTTTCTTCCAACTTTGTCAAGATATCTCGCAGCTTCTGCAAGTCCCATCGCTCCTGCGTAATTTTGCAAGCCTGCCTCGAATTTTTCAGGAGGCTTCAGGAAGATGTGCGAGTCGTATGTCGTTGACTGGACTGTATCTCCGCCAACCATGAACGTCTCGAGTCTTTCCAGCAGCTCGTATTTTCCGTAAAGCACGCCCATTCCTGACGGGCCGAGCATCTTGTGGCCAGAGAAAGCCATGAAGTCCACATCAAGATCCTTCACTTTGAAATCTTTGTGAGGAATTGACTGAGCTGCATCTAACATGACAAGCGAACCGAAGTCGTGAGCAATTTTAATAATTTCTTTTGCAGGAATTGTAGTTCCGTCGATGTTTGACGAGTGAGCCATTACAACTAACTTCACCTGTTTGTTAATCTCGTCTTGGAATTTTTGCAGGTCGAATTGCTGATCGTTCTTTGAAAAAATTATTTTGTGTTGCACTCCCTTTCTCTCTTTCAGCATTTGTATCGGCACTAAAACTGAGTTGTGCTCTTTGTCTGTCGTGACAATCGCGTCGCCTTTCTTCAATTCGAGCGAGTTGAAAACTAAATTAAGCCCTTCAGTCGTATTGCGCGTGAAGACAATTTCCTCTTTTTTCTTTGCGCCTGCGAATTTTGCCAGTTCGATTCTCGCTTTGTCGTATTCTTCAGTTACTCTCGTCGCAAATTCGTGCGCGCTTCTTCCAGCACATCCTGGAAATTCTAGATAGTATCGATTTGACGCGTCGATGACCTGCTTCGGACGGAGGGTCATGCATGCATTATCAAAATAAATAATCTGCTTTCCTTTTATCTTCTTCTCAAGTATCGGGAAATCTTTTCGCAACTTTTCTACGTCCATTTTTTCATCAGCTCGCTTACAATAAACTTACAACTTACCATAAATTATGCTTATAATAAACTATTAAAAACCGACACTAAAAAACTCTATGGAACAGAAGAATTACTTCTTGATTCTTTTTCTTCAATTTCAATATATTGGAGAAGATATCCAATTAAGTGTCGTGCGTATGTAATACTATATCCTTCAAAATTTCTTTTTCCAGTAGCATATTGCCTACACATAAAATTTACCTTAAGAATTGCATCTTCATCAAGGAAATAATCTATATCCATATTTTCTGAAATAGTTGATAATTTTTTCCTAACTTCCTCTCTTTTTTCAGGATCCGCAAAAAAAGCAGCAGCATAAGCCGCAATTGCAACGTTTTCACCAATGTTGATACTTACAATCTCATTAAAAGTGGTAGGACATATATTAGAAAAATAATCAAATGCTTTTCTTACATGATCTGTAAATTTTTTATCATTGACTGACATTCATTCATATTCCTTAACGTTAAGAAGTATTAATTAAAGATTTAAGTTTTTTATTCGGCAGCCCATTCGCTCTGTTTCTGGAAGAGCATGTCGTGGTATTCCCAATATTTGCCTTGTTCTGCAGCGCATCTGCTTGCTTCAGCTGCCTTCTGAGCTAACGGATGAATGTTTGAGAGAGGAAAGTCACGGAAGTATACTTTCACCTTTCCGTCATACTGTTGCAGGACCTGGTTGACTGCAAGTTCGGCACGAGAGCAGTATGGGCATTGATAGTCAGAAAAAATTACAATCGTCACCGGCGCATCGGCTGAACCGCGCGGAGGATTTGTTCCAATCCTTATGCCAACATTCTTTGTCGGATTCACGAGCTCTGCGTCAACCGCTGCCTGAAACTCGCTGAACGGAAGAGCACCGACAAGCTTTCTGTCGTTGATGAAAATTGTTGGAGTTCCTTCCACTCCATAAAGCCGACCGTCGTTATAATCGTTAAGAACTTCCTGCCTGTATTTGCTGCTGTTAAGACAAGTGTTGAATTGTTCAGTATTCAATCCCAGACTTGAAGCGTATTGTTCGAATTTACTTTCTTGAGGCTGATAGACTGTATAACCTATGAAGGACTGATAAAGAAAGTATCCTGCTGCTATTGCCAGCAGTACGACAATTCCTGCAACTGCAAGCTTTACCTTCATTCTCATTTTTATCCCGTTTCTTCATCTCTCTTTCGTTTATCTCTTTTTCAGGTTTTATAAAGGTTACTGTTTATGCAGCGACATTCAGTATCATGCGAGGGTTCAAATCCCACCTCCCGCACGTATTTATAATCTGGATTTGAATTTAAAATTAATGAATTGGAAAATTTTTGTAGATTGGAGAAAACTTTTATTAACAATTATTTTATTTACTTTTTCTACAGGTTCAGCTTTTTTACCATGCTATTCTGGTCAGTCAGCATCTAACCTCCTTTCTTATTTATGTTTTTTTTTAGTTTTCAGTTGGCTATTCTTTCCATTAATTTTTTTAGTCTCGTCATCTTCTCCAATTTTTTTCGTATTGGCTCTTATTGAAATTTATGTTATCTCTTGGATAATTGTTTGGATTTATGATAAGCTGAAAAAGAAAAAGTGATTCCTAATGGGTTCAAATCCCACCTCCCGCACAAGTAAATTATTTCTTTGCAAATCTTTCTGCCCTTTCAATTATCTCTTCTCTAAACTTTGGATTGAGCGATATCTGCAACCCGTAAGAAGTAGGTTTGCTGACGATTAAACCTTCCTTTATCAGTTCTTTAGTCTTATCTAAATATCTTCCACCTAAGTGTTTTGGTATTCCTTTCTTTACAGATTCTATAGCAGTGTGTCTTCCTCCCCAATATTTTTTCCAATGTAATTTGAAAATAATATGAGATTTTATTTCTTCATCGGTTAACTCGGACATATATTTTAATTATATTACCAAAATATAAAGGTATGTTTGAACATACTTTCAAAGGATAGATATAAATACCTCTAATAATAGTAATAATAATATGAAAACAAAAGACGTGTCGGTATTGATAGAATATTTTGGAGAACACCCTATAGTGAAAATAACAGACTTCTTTATAGAAAACAAATTGTTCGACTATTCAAAAAAGCAGATAATGGAAGAGGTAGGAATATCTAAGGCTACTTTGTTCAAATACTTCGCAAAGTTAGAAGAAGCAGGAATAGTAAAAGTATCAAGAAAATTTGGAAAGACAAAATTATACAGAATAAACACAGAAAGCCAGATAGTGAAAAGAATAATAGATTTGGGATTAGTTTTAGCAAACGAAGCTTCGAGAAAAATTGTAGAAAAAGAATTAAATGTTCCTGTTAGGCATTGACATGAAATCTAATATTTCAATGGGTTCAAATCCCTACTCGCACATGAAATAAAAACGAATTTAAATGTTTTAAAAATTATTAACCGCATATGTTTGCAGACAAAATAGGCGCAGATAAAATAGCTGACAAAATTTTTATTTTCACTCTGATAGTTGTAATAATCTTTTTCATTTACGAAACTGTGCACAATTTGTGGACGATTGACATCTGCATTTCATATTATCAAAAATATGGGAACTTCAACTACACAATTCCCCTTACAGACAGGCAAACAAACACCTGGGACTGCTATCATGAAGCGTTAAGCAAAATTTCCTTCGACATAATCGCATTGCTTGCTTCGACACTTCTTCTTGGAATAGCAATAGGCCACATAAACAGCTCTTTGCTAGCCTTTATGAAAAATTAAAAAATGGACAAAAAGCGGATAAAAAAATAACAAAAAATTAAAAAAAGCTTTATTTACTATAAAATAGAAATAATTTACAAGGTGTTGTGCTTTTTGAATTCGCTTAAGAAAAATGTAATGCTTTTTACAACATTTCTAGCCTTTTTCAGCGTATTTTATGCAGTCCAGCTCACTTCGCTGGCCTCTGCAACGATTTATCTGAACGTTTCCGCCAACATGCACGTGCAGCCAGCAGAGAACATAACCATCTCAGGGTCAATCACGAACACTTCGACCTCTGACACAATCAACGGAATAAACATTACTGCCACAGTTGATTCTACAAGCGCCTCGCAAAACAGCGGGACTGATGGGACTTTCCGTTTTAATATCACATCTCCTTCAACAGTCGGCGAGAAATTCATTACAATTTCAACTAATGCAAGCATGCTGACTAGCAGAATCATTCCGATTTTCGTAAGCAATGTCACGACAGGAAGCATTTCTTACATAGGAAACTTTCCGCCATTTTCGAACGGAACAAACATAACTGCAAACATCACTTTGCTTAACGGAACGTCTGCTGTCACGAACTATTACCCCAATGTGACTATATACAAGGCAAATGGAGCTCAGGTTAACTGGGGAATCTACAACAACACAACAAATTCTGGCTCGAAAGGATACATTGTATTCAACATAACAATCCCAGCAAATGCGGAAGTAGGACAGTATGCGTTTGTCGTTGAGAGAGGAGCAATTTTCTCTGTCTTTGAGATAAGATCTAGTTACATCATGGCAGTGCAGACGCAGACGACTTCAGACGAAGTAGGCTCTGTTTTCACGCCTGGTTCCACCGTCAATCTGCTTGCGAAGGTGAGAAGAACCAACGGAGATTCAGCCTCAGCTACGAGTGTTTCTGCATTGGTCACTCTTCCAAACAGCACTGTCAGGAATGTCACACTTTATTCACATCCAACTCTTACCGGTCAGTACAACAGCACTTTCACAGAGACATCCGCCTCTGGATCATACAATGTAGAATTCCATTCGATTGCTGCCGGAAATGAAATTATTGCGAGCACAGTTTTCAGCACAAAGACGTTTAGCATTGACTTAAACATGCCGAAGAAATTCTCCCAAGAGTGGGGCGGTCAGGCTGCGTTCAAGGCAGGTGGAACGGTCGTACTGGACATAATTCCAATTAATCTTACTGACGATACCACAATAAATGTCGGAGGAGCAACATGGCCCAATTGTACTACAGCACTTTTGAAACTTGTTGACGTCTATACATCGAACGGAACTTCTATCAACAGCTCAATTTCAGGCGCATCGTTTTTGACAAGCCAGAGCTTCACAGACAACGTATGCAAAATCAACTTCACTGCTCCGTCCGTCTCTGGAATTTATGGCTTGAAAATAAATGTCACAATCGGAGGAGTGATGGAACAGGCTGAGACATATTTCGCAGCGCAGAAAGTTTTCTTGAAAGTTTCCCCAGTTTCTTCACTCGGAGGCCAGGAAGATTTCATGCAAATGGTTTCTCCAGGAGACAACGTCACTCTCGACATCACAGCATTCAATCTCACAACTCAGGCTGCTATCAGCGGCAGCAGCATAACAGGAATAACTGCGAAAAGAATGATTCCTCTTGAATTTTCTAAAGGTTCAACCGAGATAACAAACATCAATCAGTCAGCGACAGAAGGAGCAAATCCGCAGCTCATTGTTCAAGTTCCCTCTTCGGTCATGGGGCCAACGCTTGTTGTGATTGAGGCGAGTGTGGGAGATGAAAAAGTTGTTGGCAATGCTTTCTTTGTTTCCAATTATCTGATGGGCTTCATCAGTCCGTCAGGCGGTGGTGGCGGCGGAGGTGGTGGTGGTCAAGGTGGCGGAGGATTCGCATCATGCTCAGGCATTGTTACCTTCCAAGGCAGTACGCAAGAAGTGAAGACTGCTTCAGCTGCTCAAGGAGTCAGCATCACTGGCATTATCCAGGCACGCGAGGAAATGACTGGAAGGGATGTCACTCCTTACTTGAGCATCTCTGGCTCGACTTCAAGCAGTTCAAGCGGAGCGATAAGCGTGAATGTCACATTCGACACTTCAAGCTACAGCTTCTCGGGATCTTACTTCATGGCTTTCAACGCAACTTACAAGGGCAATACAGCAGGCCTGCCGGCAGGATTCATGTGCAAGAGATTGGACTTCTGGCCGCAGATTCAGGCAATAGGAACAACTCAGGAGAGCTGGAGAGTTTCTCCGACTTCTGGCGTGAACATCACAATTAGCAACGTGCAGAGATTGAACGACTCTGCGAACATAACGAACAGAAGTTATTTCCTCCTGCCACAACTTTTCAACTTCAATCCTTCGAAAGGAGGAATGACAGTCCTGACAGCCAAGAATGTTTCAGCCCTCAACGCAACGTTCACTTCTATCTCTTCAGACGGAAGCTACCAGAACACAACTCAGAACTTTGCAAATCTTGTCATTTATCCACAGAACTTCACATCAGGCGGCCAGAATCTTACTCAATGGCCGAACGGATTTTTAGATTTGCAGCCGAGAATAGTTTCAAAAGATATTGACGGCGCGTCGGACATAGGCTTCGGCGGCTTCCAAGTCGTTTCGTTCGACGCTTGGATAAACGACTGGAGCTGGGGTGCGAAGAGCGCAGGCCAGACAATTACTTTCATCATCAACGCAAAAACCAACGTGAGCAAGAATGTTACTATTGAGAACAATGTCCTGCCAGGCACGAATTTCACGAGAACTGCAAGCAGCAATAATGTAACCGGTTTCACAGTCAAGATAGGAAGACCATGGGAGGGAGAGATGACCACGATAGAAGAAGTGAATGCGACGTTGCTCTCTGACGGATGGAACAAAAGTTCTGACACAAACCTTGAGCAGTGGAACTTGACATTTGTCATTCCTCAGACAACGAAGAAGGGAGAAGCGCAGATCGTGATCACTGTCAACAACTCGAACGGACAGGAGACTGACATGGACATGTGGTCGACGATAACAAAGTATACTGTCATCATTCCATCAGAAGAAGGACTTGGCGGCGAATATTCTCCATTCGATAAATATTTCATTCCAATTGTTGACAATGGCCAGTGTAGCGGAGGTTGTGGAGGAAACACAAGCGTCAACGGATGGAACTTCACATACATCAATTACACATATGGAATAACTTCAAATTCTAGTGGCTGGTCACCAGGATGGGTTGGAAAAGTTTGCCTGAAGAATCAGTTCAACACCACGAGATACATTCCAAACACAAACACCAAACTAGGAATTATAATTAATTCTACCGTTAAAGTGGCTGTTGTTGACAACAGAACTGCTGGAATATATGACACTGTTATTCTTGCTAATGACACAAACGGAGATGGCATGATCAACAGCTCCAGCGACACGATATTAATTTTGAACACGACAGACATCAACAGCAGAAGATATGGAGCAACTTCGCTCTACTTGTGGGAAATCTTGGATTGCGGATATGTTAAGTTTGTTAACGCGTCTGCAGGAGCCCTTCCAAGTTCGAACAACTGGGCAGGAACTCACCAAGCAAGCGTCAACTTCACAATTCCGTATGTAGTGACTTTGAAAAGCATTCCGCAAGAATCTGTTAATGTAAGCGTGAACGCGATGGGCAAGCAGGACAACAGAGGATTCGGATTTGAGAACAAACTGATAAGAGGAGACACTCCTGTCGGCAACTATACATCAATCCCAGTCAATGCCACAACTAACGCAGACGGAATCGCATTTGTTTCGCTCAACGTTTCAGCCACAGGCCGCCTCGTCAGCTTCTGGAAGATTGACACGATTGCAGGAGATGCGGACACTGCGACAATGAACAGCGGGACGAATGTTGAAGTCAAGTCTTTCAAAACAAATGGAAACACAATTTACGACATTTCACAAGGATATGTCGATCTCAGTTACGTAACTAATCCGCCTGGAACAGAATACTTGAATGCATTCCCAGCAGGCATGTCACCAGCCGAGCCATGGGTCTATGCAGCTAATGTGACCGAAACGAGCGCAAATAGTTTTGTGCGTGACGACACTCAAACCACTTATTACATAGTTTATGCTCCAATAAGAAATGCAACGAAAATGTCAACAAGCGACTCATCAAATCTGGGAAATGTTAACTGGCAGAACCTCAACAGTAGCATCAGCATCAATGGCGCGGGCAATACACAGCTTGCAGTAGGGCAGATGCGTCCGAATTTGACTGTCACAGGGCTGATAAAGTTCCTCTATTATGTATATAGTCCGCAGCTTAGTGGAGCGACAACTGTGACAACTCCAACACAAAACATCACAGTGAGCGTATGCGGAGAAGGATTTGAACGACCGAACGGCAGGCCGAAAGAAGGGGCTACAGTGAAGCTGACTGTGACAGACTGGTCTACCCAACCATCCACGACAAAGAACTTGCAGATGTATGAACTGGAGAACCATTCTGCAATATCTCTCGGCAGCACTGTGACAACAGGACCGAAAGGATGTGTTGTATTGAAAGTCGGGCCTGGCGCAGAGTTGGTGGCATGGCCTTCTGCAAGCTCTGGCAAACCTCCAGTATTCGTTGAAGGAACAGTTACTTATGGAAGTTCGACAGAAAACGTTTATGTCACAGATGTTTTCAGACCTTAAATGATGAAAAAATGATGAAATAAATTATGAAATGATGGAGTGAAGAAAATGGAAAATAAAATTAAAATAAAAAATGAAAATTTTAAAACTGCATTGATAGTTCTATCAACATTATTTATCTTTTCAATTATTTTTTCAATGATGCTTCCTTCACTCGCGTCTGCATCTGTTACTGCAGTCAGTACAACAGCATCTGCAAGCAGAGTAACAACAGGAACGAGCGTGACGATTTCTGCGTCGATAACTGCAAGCGGAAGTGAGACATCGTCTGCCAATTTTGTCTCAACTCCTTCAGGAATAACGGTCAGCGATCCTCCAGGCGGCTCTTACTCTTCAGTCACTGTATCAACCTCGCCTGTCACAAAGACATTCACTATTTCTGCAGGTAGCTCTGGAACTTACACTTATTACGTCCAGGCAGGCAGCATGCAGTCCAATGCTGCTACGATCGTTTACGTCGATCCTTCAGCCCTCACTGTCAGCGGTTCTCCAAGTTCAACGAGCAATACATCAGGCAGCACATTCACTCTTTCGATAAGCATACAAAATGCTCAAACTTCTGCAACAACAACTTCATACTCCCTCACTCTTCCTTCCGGATATTCAGCATCAGGCGATGCGACATCTGCGACGATATCTGTCGGAGCCAGCAGCACGACCACTCTGCAATGGACGATAACGGTTGGCAGCGCTTCAGGAACAGTAAGCTTCCAGCTCGGCAGCAACACTAATGCATTCTCTTCATCTGTGACATGCACTGACTGTGAAAGTTCGTCATCAAGCAGCTCGAGCAGTAGTGGCGGCGGAGGCGCAGCGTCAACAAGTTCAAACGTGACGGGAGGTATGATGACAAAAATTTATGCTTCCATCATTCCAGAATCAACAAAGACAATCACATCGCTCGATCTGTCAAGCACGGCATCTCAATTTACTGAAATTACTTTTGCAGTTTTAGCAAGAGCCACTGATGTCAGTTTCATGCTTCAGGGATTCGGCTCGGCGGCAAAGCCAACTGATGCTCCTGCAAGCGATCCTGCCTCAGCTTCAGTTTATCGTTATGTGAAAATCACGACAGTCAATCTCGACAATTCGAACATTGCGTCTGCGAAAATAAAGTTCAAAGTCGAGAAGGCATGGCTCACGACAAACAATGTCCCAGCAGCATCAGTTGCTCTCTACCGTTTCAATAACAACGTGTGGAGTCTTCTATCAACAACAAAGACAAGTGAAGATGCAAATAATTATTATTACGAAGCAATCGTGCCAGGATTTTCTTACTTCATCATCGGCGGCATGTCATCAACAACTCCGACAACAACACGAACAACAACCTCTGCTGCTACAACAGGAACAAGTACAACAACCTCTGCCCCAAGTGGACTGAAATTGCCGACAACTCTAATCGTAGGAATAGTGCTGATTTTCGTTGTAATAATTGTACTTCTCTTCGTAGTTCAGCACATGAAAAAGCCGAAAGAAAAAGAGTGAAAGAAAAGAGCAGAACAAAAAAGTTTTCTTATTCATTTTCTTATTCCTGATGCTTTCTTTGTCTTTGTTCGCTTTCAAATTTTTCCCGTGACTTCTCTCTCTTTGTTATCGCCACTAAAATACTTTTACTCATCTCATCTATTTCGTAAGGTTCGCGCCTGATTATCTTAACATGATAATGATTTGGGGAATGAAGGTCCGAAGAATTGTCATTTGACTGGATCTGCATAGAACTTCGATTCATTGTTAGATATTTTTTATACTCGCCTGGAGTATAGTAGACAAATGGAATCTGAATAAGGATAGTATCATTTTCTGGGTGATACTGCGCTTCCGCAGCGTAGAAAGTATAAAATCCTCCTATCCATGGTATTGATCCAACTTCACTAAGCATAGTCATTTCGACAAAATCCTGCATCTCCAAACGCTTCAAAGAAAGTATTTCTATCCGCTTTTTGATTTTCGATTGCATATCAACTTCATAGATAGTTAAAAATTTAAACCTTCTTTCATCTCTCTCTTCTTTCACTTCTTAATCACTCATCAAAAAAATTCCCAAGTTTCTAAGTTTCTAAAAACCGGGCAGAAGCAGGGCATTGATAGAAGCAGAGTGTTGACATTGATAGAAGCAGAGCAAATGGTAAACAGGAAATGAAATACAAAATAGATAAATTTTTAAGGTGCAGAAAAACCTAATATATAGTAGGAAAATGTAGTAGCAGATAAGTGGGTAAATCTGGTAGGTCATACAGTAAAGGTCGAAAGACTTAAGGCCGAAAGGCTCTCTGTAGACTTCGCTTGGCAAGCTCTGATAGTCAACCTAGACTTTCGAGATGGAATTGGGTCCTCCCTAGGAGAGACTCTGTCTCCGAAGTTCGCTGAGCTGTTCATCTTGCCTTGCTTGGGGAGTCTATAAGCAGGCACTAGGTTGCGAACGCACAAAGGAAATGTGCCGCAAAAGCAAAAGGAGTGAACTGCGATTGGATTATCCCTGCCGAGCCCAAAATTTAGATGAAGCTAATTTTTCTTTTTATTTTTACAAATATTTTTACAATTGATTTGATTTTTTTCACGACTGATTGTCAGTGAACTCGGCGTTTTGATTGTTAAGACAACCTACGGTTTTCTTGAAACTTTCCCTTTTTATTTTGCCAAAATAGTTTGGCGTTCATCTGCGTGAACGCGATTACAACTAGCTGAAGAAATTTTGGTGCATGCCAGAATGCACATTATATTAAAAAATTATTAAGAAAATAGAAGGGATTTGAAACCACTGAAAGAGAAACTGCGTTTCTCTTTTCAATCTCTTCCTTTGACATTTACTTTACAATTTTCTTATTTCATCTAACTTACTATTCATTCTATTTTTAAAAATAAAGCCAGCCAAAACTCCAATTGCTACCAAAAAAGATATCAAATATGTGAAAAACCCAAAAGTTATTTTTTCAGTAAGGAAAGAAAGTATTGCAGTAAATGCAGAAGTTACAACAAAAACTACAGAAATATTGAAATATGTCAGATATCTTTGGTGTTCATTATCAAGAATATTTTTCTGGATATCGTGTTTAACTTTCCGCTTTGTATACGCCATATAGACCAACAATTGTAAGAGCAAGGCCGAGCCAAGAAACTTGTGTCATATTATTAGGGAAGTTTGCAAATCCCGATGAGTTTGACAATGAGGTTATCACTCCAAAAACTATTCCCATTAGGAACCAAAATTCATAGCTCTTCCAATTAATTTTCATAATTCTTTTATCTGCTTTTCGGTTTATATATCTTTTTTACCACTGCGAGTGGTGCTATTTCTTTTTAGAAAAAAAATAAAAAAATTACACCCACATCTTCTTGTGCTCGTCCATCATGCATCTGTCCATCACGATCATCAGCCCGTACTTGCGCGCGACGTCCGCCGCCTCCCTGCTCACAATCCCTTTCTGCAGCCACACTCCTTTCACTTTTCCGAAACGGACTTTCAGATCAACTGCCTGCTTGACAATCTCGCTTGCCTCCTCGCTCGGCCTGAAAACATTCACAACCTCAATCATCTTGGCAAACGGATCTGGTATGCTTGTAAGTCTTGGATAAGCTTTCTCCCCTAAAATTTCTTGAGCGTTTGGATTGACCGGGACAATCTTGTAACCTCTGCTCTGCAGATATTTCGGCACGTAATGCGCTGGCTTGCGTGGATCTCGACTGCAACCGACGACCGCAACAACTTTATAACGATTCAAAATAATTTTCATCTCTTCCTCTTCTTTCATGTTATGCACGTCAATCTCGTCTACAACTCCTCTCATTTTTTTATCACCAATATTCTTCCTCAATGATTTTCTTTAGATATATTATTCAAAACTATTTTTGGGGTCATATGTACTTATTCCATTTTGGTCTATTAAAATATTTACGAGTTATATAAATTTCCTTGAAGAATATGCAAGCTAAGATCTTATGGCAACCTTTTTTGGAACTTCCATTCTCTGAACTGATTGTTCTATCAAACTTAGGTCCAATCTCAAAAGCCACTTCACAAACTTATTTTCCAAATTCAGTTGGAAAAGTGTCGATCTTCCTACTTTTTTAAATGGGATTACGATATTGTATTTTTCCAGATTTTTCCATGTCTTAAAGAAAGTTGTCCTATTGCTACCTATTCTCTCGATAATCTCGTTTTTGTAAAGCTTGTCGTGCATATTCGTTATAAGGAAGTCTATTATTCTCAGTTCTGGCGTATCTCCCAACACTTCCAGCAACATCGATTTTTCGTTGTCTTTCATAGATACTTTATTAAAAATCAAGTACTTAAATTTGTACTTCGAAGTAATCATTTAGATACTATGATAAATGAGAATGATTTAGAATATATAAAAGCAAAGATTTTGTTTGCATTGGCTAGAAAGAACAAGTGGCTACACGCTCATACTCCTTTTACAAACATTATTAAGTGGGTCCGGATTAAGCAAGATGGAAAGTTATTAAAGAAAGTTGTTAAAGAATTGAGAAAAGAGGGGCTAATCTTAATCAAACCAACACATTACGGAGAAGAGGTTTCCCTAAATGTTTATCAAAAAGGCAGAATCCTTGATATTATAAAGAAATATTTTCCAGAAGAGATTAAATAGTTTTTCAAGATTCAAATTTATGATTTTTAATGCTAATATATATTTCCTTGAAGAATTTGTCAATGAGTTAAGTTTATTAAAATCAAAGAGTAACAATACAATATGAGAATGCGACCAGAATTGAAAATGTTAAAAGAAATGGGAAAGAAATTAGATAAAGTAGAGACAAATCAATATTTGATACTAAGTTCGCTTATTCCTAAAATTAAACCTAACAAAGAAGAAAGAA
>Ga0315289_10001536_pt1 | contig 35929 bp, 41 predicted proteins | sample YL17G11_40_MG_FD_203452 | JGI IMG/M metagenome (GOLD analysis project Ga0315289, IMG submission 203452) | Sediment microbial communities from Yellowstone Lake, YNP, Wyoming, USA - YL17G11_40 | ecosystem: Environmental > Aquatic > Freshwater > Lake > Sediment | place: USA: Wyoming | collected...
CCTTTTACCTCGCAAATAAATTCTCTTCTCTTATTATTGTCTAATATCCAAAAGTCCTCTTCATATTTTTCATCTCGTTCTGTGAACATACCTAGCCTGTTAAAAATATTCATAATACGTTCCGTTAATAAATCATGCTTAAGATAAAGAATTGACTTGTAATCAAAATATTCAATCAGCTTCGAATCTATTAATTTGATTTCATTTTCTGCTTCTTGTCGCCTCTCTCTTAAATCCTTCTCGTTTAATATATTCAATTCTTTTATCCATGGAGGACAAGAAATTATTTTTTCTTCTCTTTCACCAGTAAAGAACCTTCCTATGTTGTATATTAATTCCGCGTCTTCCTCTGTTAGCACATCTTTTGTTGGCAAAATTAATAATAAACCTGCATCAATTGGTATTCCGCACGAAATAATTTTATTTGTAATTTCAGTTTTAGAAAATCCTAGTATATCGAGGATTCTATACCCCCCTCCAAAAGGAATTTTCAACTCTGACTTGTCTTCTAAAAAGCTTGCATTTCCTATGATATATTCATATCCAGATATTTTATTAAGATAATTTTTAATTATTTGGGGGGTTGTATTAAGTATATCTCTATTTCTACCTTTAGAAAATTCAAAGGAAATCCACACATTTGCTGTTGAGAGATTAAAATTTGCTTTAATGGGTCTAATCAAGAAAATTATTTTTATACCATAACGGAGAGCAGTACTGATGTCCGTGATAAAAACTCTCCTTAAATATTCATAAGCATTCGCGTCGGAAATATCAAAAATAAGTAAGTGATAGTCAGTCAAAGTTAATTCTGGATAATCTCCCCAAGGAATTATATCTACTATGTTACTGTCTTTACTTATCAGTGTTTTATCTTTTAATCTATCTGAAACTATCAAAGTATCCATATTTTCACTATACTATTAAAGATTTTTAAATTTTAATATTAGCAGCAATTCGAATTAATGTAGCGTAACATTTAAATAGTAGCGTAACCATAAGGTTTATTTGTAGCGTATCTGAATTAGGAGTATGGTCTACGTACGTTGGATAAAGAAGAAGAACGGAACGATGGTTGGGCCTTATTTGTATAGAAGTGTAAGAAAAGGAAATAAGGTTGTGGGAGAATTTATTGGGAAGGCAAGTTTAAGTGATATTAAAAAATGTAAAAAAGAATGACCGTTATGAAAACTCATCATAAAATAATTATTGGAGACGCATTAGAAGAGTTAAAAAAGATACCTGAAAAATCAGTTGATTTAGTTTTTGCAGATCCACCTTACAACATATCAAAAAAGAAAGGTTTGGGGTGGGCATTCTCAAATCACGTAACAATGCAAGAGAAGTGGGATATGTTTAGCAAAAACGAGTTTTTTGATTTTAATAAAAAATGGATCTCGGAATGTATGCGAGTATTGAAACCGAGCGGAAATTTCTTTGTATGCGGCAGTTATCACAACATATATCAAATTGGTTATATAATGCAGCATTTTGGATTGAGGATTGTAAACAGCATAATTTGGTTTAAACCCAATGCACAACCAAACATAACGGCGAGGATGTTTACTGAAAGTACAGAACAAATAATTTGGGCGTGCAATGGAGACAGTAAGTGGAAATTTAATTACAAATTGGTAAAAGAAAAGTTTGGGAACGGTAAACAAGTTAGAAACATGTGGCAAATTCCCGTTACCCCAAAATCTGAAAAATGGGCCGGTGGCCACCCTACCCAAAAACCAGAAGCACTTCTGGAAAAAATAATCATCGCAGCGTCAGATAAAGGTGACTTAATTCTTGATCCATTTGCAGGAACAGGAACAACAAATGTTGTTGCATTAAAAAATGATAGAAATAGTATTGGTATAGAAATAAACAATAAATTTTCACCAATAATTAAAGCCAGAATGAAAGGCACTTTAAAAGATGTTGAAATTGCTTTTTGTTAAATTAAACGTTTTGCGTATCTTACTGGCGGGGGCCAATTTCTAATAGCATTTGTTATTATTTTATCTATTTCCTCGTCTCCTGAGGCCACCCATCTTATAAAACGCATCAAAAATTCTCTTGGTGGGTCAACTTTTCCTTTCTTGCATCCTTCTGACCCATAATTAAATTCTTGCTCAATCATTAGAAGTTGAGTATAATACAAATTTACATCCGCATCGTCCAATTGCATGGGGAATTGTAATTTTAGCATATCATCGATATAATCTTCTGGATCTTCACCATCGTAAATTTTTTCTATAATTAAAAATAATTTTTGTGCATCTTTTTCATTACTCAATCTCTTTAGATATAGGTCAAATAAAAGTCTGACATGAGTCGGCCTAAATTCATCTTTGTGAGGTATAAGCAATGCAACTGCAAAATCATGCGGACATATTTTATCTGTTCTTATCACACAGGCTTTGGTTTCTTTTTTTCCAGTATAAATTATCTTTTTTTCGTCATGCTCGAGATTCCTTAGAACTGGGATAAGTTTTTCCATTCTCATTAATTAGAATTTATTAAGGAAAGCTTAAATTGTTCCTTTTTTTCTTAATTCTTTTTCAGCTTCTTCCTGTGTTTTACCACAAACATTGCAACCGGATTTAATCAACCATATATCTGAACTTCTACTGGCACTTCCACTGCCCGGCAATGTTTTTGTTCGTTTCATTTTGTGGCTCCAAGCTCCTGGAATATACCAGCATGGAATTTTTCCTTTATCGCAAAAAGGACAAGCTAATTCTTCGTATTGGCCACGCATATAATCTAAATTGTTTTAGTGAGATAAAAGATTTAATTGAATGGATAGTAGCAGGACATGATTTGTTTACGGCAAAGCTTTACCAACCTGCTAATAATGCATGTTCTGGCTATACCAGCTATCCAATAATCTTTTATCTTTTCACCAATAGTCTGTTTGAAAATGGATAATGATAAAGCATTTTAACCACTGTGAGTAGTTGTAAATTTATTCAAAATAACTAATTTGCAGGTGTTGTTAAACGATCGAACAAGAATGTGGGTGTTCAGTATATCTTATCTCAACTTTCTATATTTTTTAAAAAATTCTTTTAAATCAATGATTTTTAAACCTTTGTAAATTTTGGAGCTGAGATTAACGCTGAGGTAATTCCAATAATCACCAAGTGTTATGTCGAATAATTTTCTTGGATTTATTCCTCTGAAAATGCGGTTTGGTGGAATTATTATCATTTTAGGATGTTTTTTATCAAAAACCACATATATGTAATATCTATCAAACCCAAATTTTGTTTTTGATAGATGTTTGAAAATTGTAGAATATATGTGAAGGTATTTTGACTTCTTTTCAAAACTCTTAACTTCTATATATTTGCTTTGTGTTGTAAAATCGCTACCTGTTCTTGACTTTTTGCTAGGTTTGTGATTTAAAATTTTTTCATATTCTTGAGCAAGTTTCAATGCCTTTTTTGAAAAGTCCATATTTAATATCAATAATGGTGGTATAAAATTATTAAATATCTTCGCCTAAGGTAGCCTAGCAGCCGATATTAAAATTTAACATTTAAGAAGTTCACTTGCGATTAATTATTAGTGAAATCGATGGCCTCGTTAGCAGCTTACGCCGAACAATGCGAAACCGAAGGAGAATACAAGAGACAAGTACTGGAGAGTGTTAGGAATGAACGCCCTGTTTGGGAAATTGCACTTGGTATAATCTATGAATCGGGAAAACGTGGAGAAACGTATGAGGCAATAAAAAGTAAGGCAGCAAAGTCGCCATACTTGGGTCGTGGAAAATTGACCGATGAAAATTTAAAATTAAGTTTGTCCGTGCTAAGACAGCGAAGATTAATAAGATTTCATAAAAAAACACAAACATACACAACAGCTCCAAGAAAGCCATTGCCACTTCGATGACCAAAATTTCCTTAAGAAAATTTCAAGTTCATCTAAGGCAGCATACAAGGTTGTGGATAATCATAAAAGAATAAATTCTTCACTCCACATATTATAATTGTGATTTTTGTGGGTCTCAACGGCTTTGCCAGATCTGTTAAAGAAGCATACGATCCCAGCACCCGCCATGTGAATGGTGAGGGATTCTTGGGTATAATTGGCGCTGGCATTGGTGCGACTATGGCTTATGTTTCATATATTATTCCCCAGGAAAGTAAGAATCTTTCTCCGTTTTATACATTATGCAAATCACCCATATGCAATGTAATCGGCGAAGCGATTTTTTACAACCCCCTGTTCTGGGCTTCAGGCGCGGCAGTAGCTGCCGCCCTCGTCGTAGACAACTTTGTGTTTAACAGCAAGGCGATGGTTTATATTTTCAACACGAGAATAATGAGACGCATTTTTCCTCTTAAATAAAAACCGTCATGAACGAAGAAAACAATTAATAGTTATGCGTCTAATGTAATTTTATGACTAATTTGGTTCGGGTTTTTGCTGAGGGATTGGGTTATATTGTAGTTGGTTTTGGTAGTATTGGACTGGTAGGATATGGTTTAAAGCATATCGCAGAAGCTGTTTCTATATTAGATGGATTTATGGGAGCTGGAGCAGTTGTAACTGGGTCGTCAATGTTATATCTAATCGCTGACCATGCAGCAAAAGACACCCCGCTTGAAAAATACATGCCCCATAATTTGTTGTGCGAAGCTTTGAAAAGGCAGTAGTTACTACCACTCTCAGTAGTTGTTAAGGATAATATACCTCATTCCTGCATCTTAATTCCATGCCTGTAAAATGGTTGAATTCGCACGTCAGCATCGGAGTGCCTGAAGAATTGTACGACAGGATAAAGAAGCACAAGGAAGTAAAGTGGGCTGCTGTTGCCAGGGCAGCGATAATAAAGTATCTGGACATGATAGAGAAGGCAAAGGAAGCTGAGCAAAGGCAGGAGCAGCTCGAAAGCTAACATCTATTGGCAAGTGTTAAGATTTTTTAACATGTGTTAAAAATATTTAACATATTGGATCATTTATGAGGGCGTGCAGAAAAGTATTTAAACTATAGATTACTATAGATGTCTATAGGAGGTTATAGAATGATAACAACCATACAGTTGGAAGAGAAATTAAAGGATAGACTTGACAAAATGAAAATACATCCCAGAGAGGCTTATGGCAAAGTCATAGAACGTCTTATAGAGAACGAGAGTGAGGAAGAGGAGTTAAGCCCACAAACAATAAAAGAGATTGAAGAGGCTTTGGACGACATAAAAAAAGGTAGAGTATATTCACATGAAGAAGTCAAGAGAAGACTTAAAATAAGATGAACAAGATGGCATATCAGATAATGTGGTCTAAAAAAGCAGCAGATAAGATTGAAAAACTAGATGAAGATGTAAAAAGTAGAATAATGAAGAGACTAGATGTCGCGGCAGAAAATCCGTTTTCTTATGTTACAAAACTCAAAGGACTGGATTTTTACAGACTGCGAGTTGGGAACTATCGAGTTATAATGAGGATAGAAGGTAGTAAGATGATAATTTTTATTATAAATGTTGGGTACAGAAGCTCTGTTTATAAAAAATATTGAGGAAGGAAAAACCAAATCAATAGTTCATTTTTGCACAGTTAGTTTTAAACATTGCGCGATTGAGCATTTTTCCATCGTTTATATCCGTGCAACAAAAATGTCAGCGCTACAGCCCAAATTACAGCAGTTGTCAAATATACAGCATCATCCTTATTTGCAATATATCTAAAGCAGTTGGCTGATATTGCGGCGCCAACAGTAGGTAGAATACACATCTCAAACCAAGGCGGGACGCGTCCCAGATACGCCCTCACTCTTCGAGGAATTCTTGCGGCCTTCTCCCTGTACGCTTCGACATATTCCATGGTTTTGACTATATTTTAAAGCATAAAAAACTGAGCACCCATTTGTAAAGCATGGAAGCAGAGCAGAAAACACAACTCACAGTATCTTTGCCGGACGGTTTGTTGGAGAAAACGGTTTATCTACTTGGGAGGGGTAGGAAAAAGAGCGACGCAGAGAGAATAAACAACTCGCTTATCTATGCGTCATGCTGCAAAGCACTTAGTGCGATGGGCGGGCTCATAGACATTGATGGCTTGGCAAGCGCTGCTGCTGCAGATTATCTGATGAACGAGGCAACAAAAAATTGCAACGATGCTAGGCGAATAATTGGAATAAAACCGTTCGAGCAACCAAACATTTATTAAAAATTTGACGGAAAAGCGAAATCATGCAGCTGATGTTGCATGTTTCCCTTGCCTCTCTAGCGCCTTCTCTATCATTTTCAGCCTTTTCAAGTATTTTTTCCTCAGCCTCTCGTCCGACGCCTTTTCCGACGACTGCCTGTAATCTTCCTCCAACGCAGATACGGTTCTGAAATTGACTGGCTTGCCTAGGATGTCGGAAGGCTTGTATTCGCCTTCGTACCTGCCAGCCGATCCTGCAGCATATATCTGGTAAGCAACACCGCCCATGAAAACCCTGAAGACCACGCCAAGCGGGATGTGCGCCACATCAATGTTGTTCGTTGGAACCCTTGAATAGTCTAGAATGAAATGCTTCTTCTCCAAGTGCTCTTTGAATCCTTTCAAAAGGTGCTCGTTTTCGAACACGCGCATGTCGATGTCGCCAACAATCCTCATCGGCGCGATTCTGTTTTGGTGCATCGCCATCGACCCGTCAACGCCGAATTCAGCAATCCCGAATTTCGCCATCTCGTGCTTGAGATATATCAGGCCACAGTCAACCGCCCTGCGTCTGTCATAGAGCAAATACTGCAACGCCAAAACCCTTTGCCAGGCATAGCGCAGTTTTTGTTTCGTGTCCATGGACTGCTCAAAAGAAGCTGTGTTTTGGAAGGATTAATTCTTTTCTGCGAAGCCGCTTTTCAAGCTTTACTCTTCTTCTTCCTCGTCCGGGTCCTTCAGCGCTTCTGCAACTTCTGGATAGGCTTCCTGCCCAAGATTTTCCTCTTCCTCCACACCCATGGCCTCGTCTGTCTCTTCTTCAGGCTCCTGTATCTTCCTCTCCAGCTCCTCGATGTCTGCAGTGCTGACCTCGCGTCTGGCCTGGCCGACTATCTTCCTCTCGAGCCTTCGCAGCAGTTTTCTCTTTTTCGGCATGAATTTTAATTGTCCGACGTGTTTTTAAAGCTTTTGCATGCGCGAAAAAATCTTATAGTCTGCCTGCATACTAATATTCATGGAGGAATTTCTCAAGAGGCTCGAGTCCGAGCTGAGGATGAGGGCGTTTTCGCAGAACACCGTATCTGCGTATATGCTTTGGAACGAGAAGTTCCTTGCTTTTGTAGGCAAGAATCCTGACGCTGTTGTCGAGGACGATGTAAAGAACTTCATCGGAAGCAGGATGTCCGAGGGCGTGTCGCCGAAGACGGTCGTCCTTATGAAAGCAGCGCTGAAATTCTTCTATGATGGTGTTCTGAAGAAGAACATAGTCAACATAAAGTCGCCGAAGATATCGCAGAAGCTGCCGACAGTGCTGACGAAAGAGGAGATGAAAAGGCTGATCAACGCGACGAAAAACGAGACGCACAAGCTTATGATAATGCTGCTCTACTCGTCCGGCATAAGGCTCAGCGAACTGATAAACCTGAAGGCCGGCGACCTGGAGCCAGAGCAGGCGATGGGTTGGGTCAGAAGCGGTAAGGGAGCGAAGGACAGGATATTTATGATTTCGAAAAATCTTGCCGAGGAATTGAAAAAATTCACTGCTTCAAAGGCAAGAGAGGATTTTGTTTTTCCAGGCCGCAACGGCAGGATGACTCCGCGAAACGTGCAGAAGATTGTCGCTGTAGCGGCAAAAAAGGCCGGGATAGAAAAGGATGTGCACCCGCACACTTTGCGCCACAGCCTTGCTACCCATCTTCTTGAAGACGGCACCGACATAAGAAAAATCCAGATCCTCTTGGGCCACACAAATTTAACCACGACTCAGATATACGCCCACGTCTCCGCAGAGGAATTGAAAAAGATAAAAAATCCGTTGGACGGGCTGTGAGGCAAAAAAGAAAGGAAAGAAAATATAAGAAAAATCACGCGGTCTTTTCCTTGAGCTTGGAAAGCTTCATCAGCACGCCTTCCATCGAATGAGCCAAATCCTCGCCGTCGTCAGTCAGCGTGATGATCTTTATCCTTCCCTTCTTTTCGAACTCGACGATGCCGAAGTTCTTGAACTGGTCCAACAGTTTGACAGTATGAGAATAGGTGCAGTCGACCTCTTTCGAAAGTATTGTTGCATATTTCGGCCCGTTTTTCAGGCTCGTCAGCAGCCTGACCGGCTTCAATCTGAGGAACAAGCGGGAAATAGTCTTTTCTTTCGGCAAAACTGCTCACACTCTGGAAATTTTCTAAATAAATATTGTCCGAGTGATGTATTTATAAATAACGATATAGCTTTTGCAGCATATAATTTGAAAAAACGCGCTGAGAATTCTGCAGGGCGAAAAACTTCCAGCAGGACCGGCTAAAATTTATACTACGAGAGCGATAAGATATTTGTCGACGGTGAGTTTTCATGACAATACTGATAAGGCCGCCTGCCGCAGCCGGCACGTACTACAATCTAAACCCGGAATACCTGAAAAAACAGATAGAAACTTCTTTCAGCCACAAGCTCGGGCCGAAGACTATGAAGACTAAGGACGTCAAAGCTGCTATCGCGCCGCACGCCGGATATGAATTTTCAGGGCCGGTGGCTGCGTGGGTCTATTCCAGGCTGGAAAGGGCCAACTACATAATTTTGGGCTCGAACCACAGCGGCATCGGCTCGCAGTTTTCGATCATGAAAGCCGGGATGTGGAAGACGCCGCTTGGCGATCTGGTCATAGCAAGCGACGTGGCCGAGAAGCTGCTCGGCACGAAGATTATTGAATACGACGTGCTTGCGCACGAGCACGAACACTCTGTAGAGATGCAGCTGCCTTTCCTGCAGTACCGCTTCGGCAGCAACTTCAAGTTCGTGCCGATTGCGGTTATGGATGATTTTGCTGATGACGCGCTGCTTGAGAGCTGCCGCGTTGTCGGAAAAGCGATAGCAAATGTTGTGAAGAAGCAGAAGGAAAAATGGATTGTCATAGCGAGCAGCGACTTTTCGCACTACGTGCCGCAGGACGTTGCAGAAAAGAATGACAAACTTGCAATAAAGTCCATACTGAAGCTGGACGAAAAGGATTTCTTCGAGAAAGTTGCCGAGAAGAGGATAAGCATGTGCGCTTTCGGAGCTGTAGCAACGACTATGGTCGCGGCAAAGGAGCTCGGCGCGAAGAAGGGGGAATTGCTGAAATACGCTACGTCAGGCGATGTGACGAGCGACACCTCTTCAGTTGTCGGCTACGCAGGCATCGTTTTCTGCTGAACACATATTAACTTATCGGGCAATTTTCTAAATGGTATTATGGAAAAAATAATCCTGAAGCATGCGCTTGCCAACGCGGTCGAGCACGGCGGCAAGGCAGAGTTCCAAGCAGTGCTTGGAAGGGTGATAGCTGAAAGGCCGGAGGCAAAAGAAAGAATACGCGAGATTGTCCCTGCGATAAAAAAAATAATTTCCGAGGTCAACTCCATGACGATGAAGAAGCAGGAGACGCTGCTGAAGAAAACTGGTTACAAGGAAGAGAGAAAGGAGGGGAAGGCCGGTTTGCCCGACTTGCCGAATGCCGGAAAAAAAGTTGTGATGCGGCTCGCGCCATTTCCGTCAGGACCGCTGCACATCGGCAACGCAAGGATGGTTCTGCTCAACGACGAGTACGTGAAAAAATACAAAGGAAAGTTGCTGTTAGTTTTCGACGACACGATTGGATCAGAAGAGAAGTTCATAATTCCCGAGGGCTACGGCCTGATAAAGGAGGGTTTGGACTGGCTCGGCGTGAAGTATCATGAAGTGATCTACAAGTCAGACAGGATGCCGATATTCTACCAGTTCGCGCAGGAGATTTTGCAGAAGAATTTGGCTTATGTCTGCACCTGTCCAGAGCAGGAGTTGCGGGAAAATCGCAAGAACGGCGTAGAGTGCGGCTGCAGGAGCAACACAGCAGGGAAAAATATTGAGCTTTGGAAGAAGATGCTTGACGGAAGTTTCAAAGAAGGCGAGGCAGTTGTTAGATTGAAAACGGATATGAATTATCCCAATCCTGCTTTTCGCGACCGCGTACTGCTGCGGATAGCTGAAAGAGAACATACTCGAGTCGGCAGGAAATATAGGGTGTGGCCGATGCTGGAATTTTCATGGGCCGTTGACGATCACTTGCTTGGTATAACGCACATACTGCGCGGCAAGGACCTTGTGATGGAGGATATGATGGAGGAGTTCATCTGGCAGAGGATGGGTTGGAAGGCTGCGGAATTTTTACACTACGGCCTGCTGAACATCGAAGATGCAAAACTGAGCAAGAGCGGTTCCAGAAAAGCGATAGAAATTGGCGAGTACAGCGGCTGGGACGACCCGAGGACTTGGAGCATGCAGTCGCTGCGCAGGAGAGGCATAAGGCCGGAAGTGATAAGGAATTTCATAATAAGCATGGGCCTGAGCCTTGCCGACGTCACTGTGCCTGCTGAGATACTTTACGCAGAGAACAGGAAACTAATTGACAAAGAGGCGAACAGGTATTTTGTTGTTATGGAACCTGAGGAGATAGCTGTATGCGGCGGCATGAAGGCAAAAGCAGTGAAAGCGCCGATGCATCCCGATTTCAAGAAGCGCGGGTCGCGCACGATAAAAGTAAACCCTGCGAAAATTTACGTTGAAAGGAGAGATTTGGAAAATTTTTCCGGGAAGGAAGTGGGGCTGATGAACCTCGCGACTGTAACGCTCGGAAGAAAGTCGAAATTCGTGTCGAAAAAAATAAAGGTAGAAATACAGAAGATGCACTGGGTGTCAGAGCCGCATGCTGCAGTGAAAATCGTGATGCCCGATGGCAGGACAAGAAAGGCATTGGGCGAGGAGTCTATGTTAAATCTTAAAGCAGACAAGATGATACAGATGCAGCGCGTCGGGTTCGCAAGGGTCGATAAGGTTGATAAAGCCAAAAGAGATATAGTTTTATACTTTGCCCATAAATAGAATTAATGGTAAATGAGGTGGTATGATGCCCAAGAATGATATGAAGGCCCAGATACCAAAGGATATCAGCGACAAGATACTGCAGATTATAGAGATGGCCAAGAACGGCGGCAAGCTCAGGAAAGGCACAAATGAGACTACAAAAGCGATAGAGCGCGGCATAGCTCAGCTCGTTGCGATCGCAGAGGATGTGGAGCCAAAGGAGATAGTGATGCACCTGCCTGCGCTTTGCGACGAGAAGAAGATACCCTATGCATTCGTGCCGAGCAAGCTCGAGTTAGGCAGGGCTGCGGGGATAGATGTAGGCTCGGCTGCCATTGGCATAATTGACGCAGGAGAGGGAAAGGACCTTCTGAAAGAAGTGCTGAAAAGCTTGAAAGAGATTGAGAAGTGATTGAATGGCTGCAGAGGCGGTCCCGGCTGAGGTATTGCAACTGTTAGGCAGGACTGGTGTCAGAGGAGTGATGCAGGTCCGCTGCAAGGTTCTGGACGGCCTGGACAAGGGCAAGGTTTTGACGAGAAACATTTTGGGGCCGATACGGGTAGGCGACATAATAATGCTGCGCGAGACGGAGATGGACAGCGTCTCGAGGTTCCAGGAGAAACGATGACATGAAGTGCTCGTTTTGCAGCCGCAGCTTCAGGGCTGCGGGAAAGATGCTTGTGAAGAATGATGGAACTGTGCTGTATTTCTGCGGGTCGAAGTGCGAGAAAAACTACTCGCTCGGCAGGGAATCGAAAAAGAGAAAGTGGTCCCGGGTAAAAAAGCAGTAGTTTATTAACTTGCACGCAATTAAAAATTTTAAGGGCCGATAAGCCAACGGTAGACTGTCCGCATGGCAATTCAACCGTAATGCGGAATGCTCGGGGTTCGAATCCCCGTCGGTCCACAGAACTTTTAAAACGGCAAAACAAACTTCGGAAATTTCAAAATAAATGGTGTTCAACGATTAAAGAAGTAAAAGATAAATTAATTATATGTTTAAAGTTAAGCCTCTAGGACCTAGAGGGAAGAAAATAAGTAAATGGGTAATGATTTTGGGATTTGCCCTACTACTAATTGGCTGTGGCGCCATCTTAATCTTTGGATTAAACAATTTATCTCCATCAATATTTTCTTTACTTTTCTTTATAATTTTGCTTGGAGTATTAATGTCCGTGGTCGGTTTTTCTGGTTATTTCGGAAAGATTGTATTTTAACACTTCTCAAATCAACAGCACTGGTAATTTGTTGTTGAAAACCTTTAAAAGTATTTGTGCAGATTATTATAGATACTATTATACGTGGTAAAATGGGCAGCACAAGACTGAAGGACGAGGAGAAGGCTGAGAAGAAGGCTGAGGCCAAGGAAGAAAAGGCAGCGAAGCCTTCGGAGGCGAAGCACGAAAAGCATGAGGAAAAGCGCGAGGAGAAGAAGGAGCCGAAGAGGGAGGAAAGGAAGAGGGAACTGAAGACCATAGTCAGGATGATCAACACTGACCTTGATGGTGAGCTGCCGCTGCGTAGAGCGTTACGAGGCATAAAGGGCATAAGCCATGCCATTGCAAATGCAATATGCAATGCATCGGGCTACGACCCGAAGATGAAACTCAACTCGCTAAATGAAAATGATATAGCGAAGATTGAGGAGGTCATAAGGAATCCTGAAAAATTCGGCGTGCCTGTATGGAGCCTTAACAGGCGGAGGGACATAGAAAGCGGTATGGATGTGCATTTGTCTGGCCAGGATTTGGAAATCGCAAAGCGGTTCGACATACAAAGGCTGGTTGATGCGAAGACATATCGAGGCGTGAGGCATATGCTTGGACTGCCTGCGAGGGGTCAGAGGACGAGAAGCTCGTTCAGGAAAGGCCGAGTTGTCGGCGTCATAAGGAAATCAGTAAGAATAGTGCAGCAGGAGGCTGGCAAGGAAGCAAAACCGGAAGAGAAGAAGTGAGCTAATGAAAAGATCGAGAAAAAAATACAAAACACCTATCAAGGCATGGGACAAGCAGAGGATTGAGAGCGAGCGTGAGATTGTTAAAGAATATGGATTGAAGAATAAAAAAGAGATATGGGTTTCCGAAGGCATTCTGAGAAAGTTCAGGCGTATGGCAAGAAAGTGCGCAGCGAAAAAGGACAAGGAAACTGAGAAGGTAATTGTAAAGAAGATGGTGCGGCTTGGGCTGCTCGAAGAAGGTGCGGGGCTGGACGACATGCTCGGGCTGACGCTTGCAAGCATTCTAGGCAGGAGGCTGCAGACAATAATTTTCAAAAAGGGTTTTGCAAACAGCATGAAACAAGCCAGACAGCTAATCGTGCATAGACATGTGACAGTTGGCGAAAGGAGAACAACCTATCCAAGCTACATGGTCTCGAGAGAGGATGAAAATAATCTTGCTGTTGACATCGTGCCGCAGAAGAAAAAAGCCGCGGCAGCAACACAGCTTCCGCAAGGCAAAGGAGAGGAAAAGAGTGGCTGAGGCAAAGGCTAGAACAATGACATGGGGTGTTGCGCACATATACAGCACTGCCAACGCCACCATAATCCATGTCACTGACATAACTGGCGCTGAAACTGTTGCTAGGTTTTCCGGTGGGATGATGACTGACAGGGATAGAGAGCAAGGCATGCCGTTCCCGGCAATGCAGGCTGCTAGGAAAGCCGCAGAGGAAGCTTTGGCGCGAGGAATAACCGGCATACACATAAAAGTCAGAGCGGTAGGCGGGCATGGCAGCAAGTCTCCTGGCGCAGGCGCGCAGCCGGCGATAAGAGCGTTGGCAAGAGCGGGATTGAGGATTGGAATGATTGAAGATGTAACACCAATCCCCCATGATACGACGAGGCGTCCTGGCGGCAGACGTGGCAGGAGGGTGTAGAGTTTATTTTTTGATGATTTTTATTAAATTTTCAAACCACTAATAACAAAATAAAAATCAGTATTCAATATTTCTCTTTTTATAATTCTATTGACTAAATCTTCTTGAAATTTTTCACATTTTATTAACATAATCGTAGAAATATCCTGGTATAGTTTTTTGAGCATCTGAAATCTGTGATCTAAATAAGCTATTCTGTGAATAATATCTTTTCTCTTTATCTGATTTAATTTAGTTATTTCGATGGCCACTAAAGGATTTTTTATAGATGGAATAATAAAATCAACATTAAGATTTTTTTCGTGAAAATAAAGATTCGCATGAATTTGAAATGGAATTTTTGATTTTTCTAATAAATTTCTGATTTTCAATTCCAAATCATCGAATGGCGATAATTTTTTAAAATTTTTAATCGAATTGTCAATATTCACCTTTCCGATTAAATTCTTTTCATAAAACGCTTCTTTTATTTTTGATATTATTATTTTCATTGTTTGGGGCATCATTCTATCTTCAAATCTTTCGTAGCGTCTTATATCAGAAACTCCTTTATCAATAATTTCTCCAAACTCGTAAATATTCATTCCTAGAACTATTCTGTAGATAGTAAGAAATCGTGGATTTAATTCAATTATCTTTTCATCAAATTTAGTAAAATTTTTTGTTTGTTTTGACAAAATACCAAAATATTTTTTGAAACCTTCAATACTCATTTCATTAAATCTTTTTATATCATATTTCATCTTTGGGGCTTCATAAAGCCACTTATCCCTCGCATTTTTGCATTGCATCCAATTTTCCAAAATTTTTTCTTTAGGCAGAACCCCCCTTTCTGCAAAAAGATTATTAAGAATTTCAATACATTTCTCTAATTTTTTAGATGTTTTATAACCTTGACGACCCGCTTCAACGTGTCTAACCCACTGGTTAGATCCCAACATGCTAGAAAGTTTATATTGCGAAATACCCAAAGACAGCCGTAAAATCATTAAATATTGGGGATTATCTCTAATAAGAGATTTGTCAATTTTAGTAAAGTTGATAGTATTTTTTCGTAAAAATTCGTATACTTCAACGAACTGTTCCTCGTTCATCTCCCTTAGGTCTTTTGACAATGTCATCAATTTTTGCATATTAACTCCTAAAAATTTTGTTTTGTAGGTATACCTGCTTTGTGTAAGTGGAACCCCGGTGAAATCGGAAAGGGAGGCAATCTAAGCCAGAAAGCAGTTTGAAAGTATCAAATTAAGTCTTCTTATGAGCAGAAAAGCCGTTTAAAGCCAGATTTGACAATGAATATAGTGGCAGGAAGAATTCTTCAAGGAAATATACATAACCAGGAGGTATTTCCCCGAAGACAAAAAATAGTTAAACTGAATAAACTTAATAATAAATATGAATTTCAAAGAATTCTTGAGGCCAGATTGGAAAAAAATATCATCGTCTTTGATAATTTTCCTAATCATTCCTTGGTTATTAATGTATACTGGATGTGCTCCATGCAATGCTCCACCTGGGCAAAGTTGCCTAGCAGTATGTCTTCCAGGATATAAATTTATTCCAATTTTATTTTTTGTTTTCGTCTATGAAACAAGACTTTTGATAAATCAGATAGCTTACTTATTTGCTTACTTTATAGCATCTTATTTATTGTCTTGTTTAATTTTTTGGTTTTTAAGTAAAAGAAAAAATAGGTAATATCTCCTGTGTGCAGAGTTTCTTCAAGGAAATATACATAACCAGAATAATCACCCGAACCCCAACAATAAAGCTTAAAATATATCAGTTACCAAAAATAGAGTTATTTATAAGTTTGGCTACAAAACAAATTGTACTGGGAATGATGGCATGAAAGTGCAGATATTGAGCAAGGACGATTCTGAGGTAAAATTTTTGCTTGAAGGCGTTACGCCTGCGTTTGCCAATACGTTGAGAAGGATTATGATGAGCGAAGTTCCAACAATGGCAGTGGAGTGGGTCGACTTTCGGAAGAATGATTCTGTCGTTGCAGACGAGCTGCTCGCGAACAGGCTCGGCCAGATACCTTTAACTTTTGACGAGAAGGCTTACAATCTCCCAGAGGACTGCAAATGCGAAGGAAAGGGCTGCAGCCGTTGCCAAGTCGAACTTGTGCTGAAGAAGAAGGGGCCGTGCGTTGTTTATTCTGGGGATTTGAAAAGCAGCGACAAGGACGTGAAGCCTGTGTTCGACAAGATACCGATAACGGAGCTGTTCGACGGAGACGAGCTGGAGTTTGAAGCGATAGCGCAACTCGGGCTTGGAAAAAAGCACGCGAAGTGGCAGGCAGCAGTTGTTGGTTACAAGAACAAGCCGGCTGTTACGATAAACGCAAGAGAGTGTACAGGCGAAAAGTGCAGGAAATGCGTGGAACACTGCGTGAGAAAAGTGCTGCGTGCTGAGAAGGGAAGGATAACAGTGACAGACCCGTTCGAGTGCAGCCTTTGCTTGCAGTGCGTGGAAATCTGCCCGAAGGGCGCAGTGAAAGTTGAAACTGCTGAAGATAGTTTTGTGTTCACAGTCGAGACAGCTAGCGGGCTGAGGCCTGAGGAGATAGCCGAGAGGGCTGCCAAAAGGCTGGAAGAAAAGGCTGACGAGTTCTGCAAGGCATTAGGAAAGCTGAAGTAAAAACAATTTCTTTTCGCAAACCAAGTTTTATATAGCTGTGCAGAAATGTAATGTACGCGGGGGTCGCCTAGCCTGGTCAAAGGCGCAAGGCTTAAGTTTGATCACTTAAGCTCTGGTAAAGAGATGAAAAAGAAACCTTGTGGCTTAGTGCCTTCGTGGGTTCAAATCCCACCTCCCGCATACCGAAGACCTTGAAATCCCTCCATTTATAAATAGTTTTCCGGCCAATGTAGGATTATGGACCTGCACCATTTTTCCAGAAGGCTCGACAGGATAGTTGATGCCATAGAGAATTCCAAGGATGAGTGGGATTTCTCGGAGAAGAACAGGAAATCTGTAATTGATTTCTACCAGCAGTTGGTCGCCGAGGGAATTTCCGCGGGAAGGATAATAAAATATCTCTACTTCTTGCGGGATTTCGAGAGGATGCTGAAGAAGGATTTCGAAAAAGCAGACAAGAGCGACGTCATCAGGATAGTTTCCAATGTTGAGGGCAGGAAGGACTGGAGCGACTGGACGAAAAGGGATTTCAAAAACGAGTTGAAAAGATTCTACAGATGGATGAGGGGAACAACTCCTCCCGGATATCCGGAAGAAGTCGCGTGGATAAGGACGAAGAAAATAAAGGATCCGAGATTCCCAGAGGAATTTTTGAACGAAGGCGACGTTGAAAAGATGATCAATGCTGCGAACAATCCGCGGGACAAGGCTTTCGTTCATTCGCTTTACGAATCCGCTTGCAGGCCTGGCGAACTTCTTACGTGCCTGCTGAAGTCTGTTCAGTTCGACGAGTACGGAGCAGTGCTGATTGTTTTTGGAAAAACGGGAATGAGAAGGATAAGGCTGATTGATTCCGCACGGGATCTTAGGGCGTGGGTGCAGTCACATCCTTTCAAAGACAATCCCGAAGCGCCTTTGTGGGTTTCGACACATAATTTCGCGACAAACGGAAATCCGGATAACCTGAGCTACAACACGATGAACGAAGTGATCCAGAATATCGCGAAGCATGCCGGCATAAAAAAAAGAGTGAACCCCTACGCGTTCAGACACAGCAGGGCGACTTTCCTTTCAAAATATCTTACTGATGCTGAACTGAAAGTTTTTCTTGGTCATACACAAGAAAGCAGGGCGACAGCAGTCTACATCCACTTATCGGGCAAGGACATAGATGACAAACTGCTGAAAGTATACGGAATAAAAAAGGAGACCCTGAAGGAGCTGAACAAGCCGAAGCCGTTCGCCACTTGTCCCAGATGCAAGGAAGTCAACAATGCTGATGAGATTTTCTGCACGAAATGCTGGCTTCCTTTAAATCCTCAAGCAAGGCAGATGGTGGGTGTGGACAAAGGGATCGGCCTGTATCCTACCATGGTCGAGCTGATCAAAAAGCATCCTGAGATCAATCCAGATATTTTCTGGGATGCTGTGAAAATAAATAACAAACATACGGAAAAAATGTTGAAGGATCTCGAAAAAACAATGAAGAAGGATGAGGTTTTTTCGAAGAAATGGGAAGAGTTCGAAAATCAAAAGCAGAAAGGCGAGAAATGAAGGTGGGTTGAATGTCCGATTTCAGATACAAGTGGGCTGCTGGAAATAAATTATGGGTGGATATTCAGGAAAATAAGGATGAGTACTACATTGCATTAGGAAAACATCTTGTGAGAGATGACCCAGTAAATCCGCAAGGCAACTGGTTTGTTCTAAGAGCCGGAAGAAATGTCTTTATGATAATGAGTGAGGAAGATTTTGAAAAATACAAAGAAAGCGTCGAGGAAGAAAGAGAAAGAGGCGCGGATTTCTTTTCTGCTGTTGTTAAAAAAAATGAAGGAAATTACTTATTTTGCTGGAAGAAGGAATCCATGAAAGAGCCTGTTGACGATATGAGTAGCTGGAGTTTCGTCAGGGGGGATAAGAACTTTTTCTACTTTTATCCTCACACTAGGCTAGATTGGGAAACAATGGGAATACTTAAAAAATTTAATATTATTAGTGATGATTAACTTTTAAAGGTTGAGAAGATTCGAGTCGTCTCTCTTAAATTATTCACAATTTAAGAACCATTTGGATTTTAACTTATCTTGTTTTGACCCATTCCTAATACCTATCTAATGATTTTTAGAATTTATACTTTGCTAGGGGGTGTTAGAAAATAGGATTTATTAAAAAGGTAATTTTAAAATTATCTTATCACTATTTGCATTTGTCCGAGGACTTACTACTACTATACCCAAGTCTGTTAATTTATCATAACTCTCCAAACCAATGTCTATTAATTTTCCCTTAATAGTTGCTTGCACGTCTGTAGGTTCTGCCTTAGCTGCTTTTGCGCCTAAAATCAGTTCTGGTACAACATTAGCTCTTGCTGCCGTTTTGTTGTTGTAAGCAATGACAACTTGTTTTTGCGTTGAATTGTAAATACCCATATTGCTGATTAGTGCGGTGTTAGAAAATGAAGCATTCAAAATACAAGTTGTCCCCACACCACAAGGTAGCCAAAATTGAAACAGTGAATTTCCATTTAATGGTCTAATCGGTGCTGTAGATTGGATAATCTTACCAGTCCTCACATCATAATAAGCTGTCCAAGAGAAAATTCCATCAAATGTATTTGAATTTGGTGTTGCATTGAACAGCACATATTCTTTTCCAAAAACATCAACAGAAATTTCTAAACCATTTAATCCATTAATGGTCGAATAGCTAGTTGTTGAACTAGAATTATACATGGTTATCCCACTTATTGGTTTCATTGTTAAGGTAAGTAGTCTCTCACCTGTCCAAAAAATAACAGATTCATATGCTTCATTTCCTGCTTTGTCTGTAGCTCTTATGGTTAAATTATGCAAACCCTGACTAAATGAAGTCGTTCTATCGTAAGAATTACAATTACTACACAAAGTAGTGAATCTGCCTTCATCTGTAGATTTTTCTAATTTGACTTTTTCACTGACACTTACATTTAATCTAACAGAACGAACATCATATATCTTGTTTTCTGGTGATGTCATTTGTATTACAGGTTTAGTATTATCTATGAAAATTGTACTGTTCTTTGAAGGTGTGGCATGGATTTGATCCCTTACAACAACGTAGTACTGAACTTGTTTTCCATCATATAACGACAAATCAATTTCTGCAGAACATTCTTTATTTCTTCCAGGTGTACAGTTTTTCATAACAAATTCGTGAAGTGCACTAGCACCATAGAAGATACTTATATTTTCCAAATTGTTTTCTGTATATTTTATTGTAAAGTTTGTAATACCTTTCGAGTATTCCTTATTTTTTGGAGTAATTGTACTTATTGTTGGTTTTATTGTATCTACAGAAAAGTTTACACTTGTGCTATTGCTACTGTTATCATATCTTATTGATTTAACTATCAACTCGTTAGAACCTTCTCTTGCGTAATCTGTATATGTAATAGAATTACAATCAGAACAAACCTTTGAAAACCTTTCACCGTTTAATGAAGCATAAATATATTTAGATTTATTCAGTGTGCTAACATTTACAAATATTTTCCTTTGATCATAATTTATATTTTTTGGAGAACGAATTTCTATAAATTCACATGTCCTATTTAGTGGCAATGGCATTGTTTCTGTTTTATTGCAGTTGTTGTTGTCGTAATAATATTTATATTGCACCCCCTCAATACATCCAGTCCAAGTATCATTCAGCACCCAATTCGGAATACAAGATGGCATCAACCAGTTCATCACTCTATCCATTACCAAATTTCTATCGTTCGTGTTATTTATTGCCTCAAAACCAAATGCAAAATAAATTATTTTGTATGTGCTATTAACACTAATTGCTGCGGTTCCAGAAGACAAGATTCCTCTATTTCCAATTTTTTGTTTACTTTTGTATAGTTCATCTGTTATATAATCTGTTTTAATTGACTTACCAATAATTGTTGAATTGGGGTCGTATCTGAATATTATTTTTGCTTCTCCTCGTGGATCAATCTCACTTGGCCAGTATTGATTGTCAGCACCATTTCCTCCAGCAATCCACATTTTTACTATTCCATCACCAATTGAATCTCCATTAGTTCCATTCAGAGCATACAAATTGCTATCATCTTGCACATACGTAGCACGTAAGTAGTTGTTATAGAGTGAGTTGTTTATCTCTCCGCCATAACCGAAAATATACCATCCAATATCCTGCCCAGATATGAAAAGGTTTCCTTTTAAGTCTAAATACTGAATTAGTCTTTCTTGACTCGTTTTATCAGGTCCGCCAAAAGGTTGGATCCATACCACTACGCCATTAACATAATTGGAAAGTAATGATGTGTATGGAACCCCTCTCTCAGAGATATTGTACAAATCATATGTGTAACTATTAGCAATTAGAGCATCAGAATAATAATTCCAATAAGAACCCGGATGTATAACTAATACTTTAGATGTCATGTTAAACGGTTTTGTGGTGAAGCGCAACATATTATTCCAAGTTTGTTCATTACCAATGCTGTCTTTAGTCACAAGATCGACAAAATAGTCTTCTTCTAAAGAGGTGGTCCATTTATTTCCATATACTCCGTCATTGGGTTCATAATCTCCGTGAAGACCATCATCGAATAAGTTTAGGTCTTTTATCACATGCTCGTCAGGATTTTCGATTTCTGCAACCACAGATGAAATTTGATTTTTTTCATAAACACGTGTTCTAATTGTGACCTCGCCACCTGGTTGATTGTAACCCAAATCTATAGAATAGCCATAGGGCACTGGAGCGTATATATCGCTTAAGGTGGGATTTATCCAACTTATTATTTTGTCAATTAATGTTGCTTGTGTCTGATTGTTATTAATTGCTTCAAAAGGAAACGCCAAATAAACTATTTTGTAGTTTCCACTGTATCTTAGACCAGATGTTGATCCATTTGTTACATACTTAAAAATAGATGTTGCATTGACTAATGATGAAATGGCGCTCGGGTAATTATTGTTCCTTCCACTTAAATTGAGGCTTAACCCACTGGAGATAGGATCACCAAAAATACCATTCACATAATCGTCATTCGTGTCATCAAGTAGAAAGTCTGCATGAAGATAATTACCTATAAACGATATACTGCTTTCACCTGGACCTGAAGTGCCGATGTCAAATCCTATGTCTTGACCAGAGATAAATAAATTCCCGCCATTGTCCAAATAAGAAGCTAAGTTTTCCTGATCAAAAGTTGTTAAAGTGGTAGACCAATCATCACCAGTAAACCAGATTATTAAGGAGTAGTTAGATAGTAGACTTAAAGTTGGCGAACCATCTGAGTAAGCATCCCAATAACTGTAATCGTAACCGTATCCTAATTGGATCCAATAATTTAACGCATTTTTATAGAACTCTTCATAATTTTTTCCATTATCATCATCTACCAGCAATATATGAGTATTAGGAACGATTTGTGAATTGCTGTAATATTTCTCTAGGAAATCATCCCAATTAGTATCGGTAGAAAAATCTATAGTTTTATATGAAAACATAAATTCAATTTTTGTTTTTGGGAAATAGATGGTCAAACCATGAGAGTTAGGAGAACCAGAGCCATGTGCTTCTGCAAATACAGTTTCGTTAATACTTTCCATAACTTGATTGGCTGCACTTTGAATTGTCACATCTGGTATGTTAGACTTTATTAGTTGTGCAAAATGATACAAGTCGATATAGTCATCATCATTGTAACTTTGGCTTATTTCCCTTACATTTTTTATTTGAACCTTATAGTTTACTAAATTATTACTTAACACTTGAGCAAAGTTATTAATCCTTGTTATTAAATTTAATATTTTCGTTTGATTAACTGCTGACTGAGTCACATCTGATGTAGAAGAATACGACGCCATGTAATTTGAAACTATGTTATCTCCTATTTGATAAATATTCCAATCAGGATTGTTTGTCAAATTAGATAATATTAGATCATAAGGCCAACCATCCCCAGGTTCTGTTTGTTCTGAACCAACAACTACTTTTGAGAAATTTCTTACCTGATAATTTACCTCTGCCATTTGCATAAGACAAGCATCGAATCCTAGAAGGTCAATTGTTTTGTTAGTATTGGTTTTGATAGAGTTTAGTGCTTGTTTAAGTTCTTCCAAAGATAGCGTATTTCCAGAACTAAAATCCACGATGATACCTTTAACGGGTTTTTCTATCTCTTTCTGTGGCTGTAGTTCTTCTAAACTTTTTTTATCTTCCCAAGGCTTTGTTGTGGGTTGGGTAACATATTTCCACCCACTCCCGTGGTTCCATAAGACTAAAATATATTTTTCTGCTGGATAGTTTTGCATTGCCCATGTAGTGAAATTAACAAGGGTATTTGGATTAGCCATATCAACCTCACCTAAATCGTCCAATAAGGTAGAGGAGATGGTGTTCTCGTCTGTATCACGATTGATGAGGTACCTTCTTGCACTTTTCCAATCTCCATTAGAAGTGTCATAACCCGTTGCACGATCTATTTGCACTATTATAGTAGTTTCTGAAGTAGAACCAACCATTTCCATTTCATTGATGTCACCTATGCCAAAGCTTTCTAAGTCGTTATCAGCATCTAGATAAACCATGAATGTATTTTTTGGAATAGTATACGATGTTATGTTTATTATTGTAGAAACTTCAGCATCGGTACCAGTTTCACCTGGGTTGCAATAGCCAGGAGCATCATTTGCCGTAACTTTTAACTGGTGCAGACCGATGGCTGTGTTAGAAGGTATGGTGATAGAGCAACTCATCGAATAAACATTCTGAATGTTCGTATCACTCTGGAAAGAATTACAGGTGTTTATTGGAGTCGTTGAACTGTCCAGGAAAAATGCCCAATGATTAGGATCACCATAATGCCACCCTGTCCAATTTATGGTTGCTGTTATGGTTTTTCCTGGGTTTGGTCTCGTATCACTTAATGATATTGAATTAATACTGCTGATGCTATTGAATGAACTGCAACTATGTATTGCTGTTGAACCTGTACATGAAATTGGTACTGGTGCACAATCATTGTCGTTCGATAAAACGCAACCCGAGGGGCAACAACCATCATTATCAATACAGGCCGAAGTTACATTAAGCCAAATTGGGTTTGTGAATGCCCTTTTTCCATTCGAAGTTTGCAGTTCAAGGGACATAAACTTATTAGTTGGATTTATGTTGATTCCATCAATATCCATAGAATCTGTGTAACCAGATAATGTAATATTTTCTTTGGGAGTACCATCTATATACACAGAAATTTTATTCAAAGTACCGAATTCAATGTTACTATATACATTAACATTTATTTTATTTGTACCGGAACAAACATTTGCCATTTCACCTATTGATGCACTTTTAATTTTAAATGTTACAAGAGGACCATCACTAGCAACACATCTTCCATTTTTTATAGCATTCAATATCTCACTCTTTGTTAAAGAATTGACATAGCAATAGCTGAACCCTTTTGCAATAGAAGATAGATCATGCGCGTCACTGTTACCTAATCCCACAACAAAGTTATCATTTATTTTTCCTCCTGAACTTAACAATTGAAACCATTTATTTATAGCTTTAACATTCTTATCCGCATAATCGCCATTGAATATTTCAATTCCAGTATAATTCTTTACATCCCAATTATCCCACGTAGGTGTGCTAAAAGGATGTGCTATAAAACCCAACCCACCTAAGTTTTTTACATAATTAATCATTTCCTGTGGCAATGGTGATGATGGACAATATCCTCCACCATAGTAAGGAATCATACCGTAAATCAGGTAGTGAGAAGCAACAAAAAATTGAGTAATAGGGCAACCATTTGCATTAGTTGCTCCTTCTTCTCCTTCTATACATATAAAGTCAGATGATGTTTCATTATTGCATTGTTGTATTATTTTTTCTGGCTCTGAAGAATCTAAATCATAAACATGATCAGTAATTATAACCCATTTCAATCCTAATTGTTTCGATTGTTTTACTATGTCTGGAATAGGCGGTTGATCCCAAAGATCTACAATATTTCCAGTGTAATTAGAGTGTAAATGCTGGTCCCCAGCACACCACCCATGATCGCTGCATAAATTACCTATAACCGTCGGCAATCGAGTTATATATAAAGATCCAATCATTTCTTTTTGATTCTCATTTTCCACATTTTTAATCTCCCCCAAATCTTCAGAAATCAGTATTTGATTACTCTTAGTTAAGTTATACGTATTGTTGTTGTAAGTGACTTCCACATCTACACTAAAAGTTATGTTGCTCCCGATGTCTAAGGAACTCGATAAATCATGAATATCAAGAGAAAAACTTTTCAAAAAAGTGCCTTTTTTTATTTCATCAGCAATATTGTCCTCTTCTGTTTTATTCGGATATACTTGTTTTGATTTTAAATCTTCAATGTAACTTTGCAATTTACCTATAGGTTGTAAAGCAAAATCCTCTTTGTAAGAATTGACTAGGATATTGTTTGAATTAAAAATGTTTATTCCAGAAACAGTTACATTCGTCTCATTATCCATGTTTGTTAAAATAACTCTGAAAATGACATTATTTCCTGAACGTAAAATTTGCGCTCCATCAATTTCGAAAGAAAGTATTTGTGAAATGTCATAAGCAAATACATTTACAGAAAAAAGTGATAACGTTAAAATGAAACAAAAGAACAATAAGATTTTGTGTCTATTTTTCATTTTAGTCGTCTCCTACCCTTTTCGTACACTAATCCTATCAAAGCAAAAATTAGTCCAAAAATCACACCACCGATTAGAGGAAATAAAAAGAAATTTTCATAGCATTCTGCTATGCAATGCGTTAGGAAGTATACAATTTTTCCAACTATCATCATCCACGGTTCATAAGAAAGAGAAAGTATAATGCCTAAAATTCCTCCGATGATTCCAGTTTTTAACCAAAGTTTCATTTTATCTCACCGGTAAAACTTCATTATAAATCAATTGGGGAGTGGGTGAATAGTCCTTGTCAAAAGAATATAAATTGATTTCATATATTCCTAATTCTAATGGTCCTAACAAAGCATCAATATACGAATCACATATACATCTACAAATCTCACCTTTGTGAATTTCTGTTATGTCGATAACATTTCCTTTTTGTGTGTAATTTAGAGTTATGTTCTTGCAACAATTATGAATCACATGATGAGAGAAAATTATTGAGTTGTTCTTGACTGTGATATTTGGGTTTTCAACAGGTGATGCAGATTTAGTCAATCCCTCTGTTTTTTGAATGCACCCATTAATATCATATTTTAATTCTACTTTATGATTAGGTTGTTCCATATTCGATGCTGGCGTAAAATATTGTGTAGTGTAAAAACTCGCCAAAATAATTCCGATTAATAAGACTAAAAAAATTAATTTCTTCACACCATTCCACCATTAATCTTTAGTGGTATTAAAAATTTATTCACGGTTAATTTTCTCTTGAATAGTAGTATCACTTAATGGTGACATATCAAAAAATCAATACTCTAAACATCCCCAAAAAATTACCAAATAGAATTTAAGGTTTATTAGATGGGTATTAGAAAATATTATTTCGTGCGGGAGGTGGGATTTGAACCCACTGAGACACCTATTTTTTTATCGAAACTACAAGAAAGGATAATGATTTTTAGGCTCTGCTTCATAGAAGTATTTTTCCAAATCACTAATCTTTTTAGTCATTTCTGGTTTTGATTCATCGATATTTTCTAGCACTTCAGAAAAATTTGTTTTATAAAGGTTTAAGCTTGGATTGCTTTTTTTAATTACTTGAAGATTTATTTTGATAAACTGCATTAATTCAGGTCTTCTCTTTGCAGCCGACATCCAGCCAAATTGAAATTTAGAAGTGTCCATACTTTCAATAGGAATTTTTAAACCATGCTTAGATATAAATTCTTTGTATACATTCTCTCTTTGCTTAAGCAGCTCAATAAATTTGAAAATAATTTTTCTAAATTCTTCATTCCATGTATCAGGATGAAAAAAAGGATATATTTCATTATTAATTTTCTGGACTGGAACAAACACTGGATTTTTTAATGAAGGACCTAAACCACATACTGGATAAAAGGTGATTCTATCAGTTCTCGTCCAAATCAAATTCTCAAAAATTCTTGTTAATCGGTGAAATGCCTCTTTTTGAATCTCAAAAACATCTTTATGCATATTTTTTGTATCTGCATATTTTTTGATTATTTCTTTGTTTGTACCTTTAATAGATAGTTCTATGATAATCCTACCTTTGGATGTCTGTTCTATCTGTTTCAATAACTCTTCAAAAAAAGGTTTTAATTTGTCTTCGTTTTCATTTGCAAACCATAACCCATTGGTTTGTATAATAACTCTTGGATTGTTATATGGACTGTTATTCTCCATGAACTTTAAGGCAACCCCACATAGTTTAGCTGTAAAAATCGCCCTCTCAAAATCTAACAATGGCTCTCCGCCCTGTATTCTCGTCCATCCTACGGATTGTGATACATCATTTATCGATTTTTCACATTCTTCGATAGAAAAATTAACTTTTTTTCTACCTCCCCCCTCATCCAAATAAGCATATGCTTGAGAATAACAAATAGCACAACTTAAACTACATCCCCAATATCTGATGACTATAGCTCCATAAAGTCCTTCGTTATTAGACTCCCAAGGAAGAGAATTCTTACTTAGGTCTATTTTTCTAATTGCAAATTCCATGCAATCACAACATTTCTAATTAGCAAATCCCACACATATAAATTCATGCGGGAGGTTGGATGGGGCAACAATGCAAGAGAAAGCCTTGTGGATATGCGGTTTCTTTGGATGATATGGGAAAGAATCGTAGGTGGTCATACATTCGGAGGAAGAGGCTGAAATTCCACAAATCTCAGGTTTCACATGCTCAATGAGGTTTTTCACATACTTATCCAATACATTTTTTACAACTGTAAAACTTTTGGGCAATCACCCCAAATTTTAATATTTTTTTTATAAAGCGACGATATGGACGATTCCCAAACTTTCAAATATCTGGATGTTCTATATCTCTTTGTGTACTATGAAAGAAATTTGTAGGGTTAAAGACTGTAAAAATCCAGTACCTGACGGATTCAAATACTGTAATAATCATATGTGCAGTAGATTAAAAAGAAATGGTACCCGATGCAGAAACAAAAAATGGGGCAATAGTCCTTTCTGCTTTCCGCATCAATTTACAATTATCAGATTAGATATATTAGCTATAATAGGAATATTGCTTGCGGTGTTATCACTCTTTTTTGGTCCTCAAATATATTCCTCTGTATTCGGAAAGCTGGAAATAGATTTCAAGAATGATGTTTTGATAAAAGATGGTGTTTCTTATGCAAAGATTGAAGTGTTAAACGAACTCGGATATTCTCTGCTGTACGTGAATGGAACTGCCACTCTTAATTGTGACGGGTTAATGGGTCCATTTACCTCGGGTCCTTTCAGACTTGAAGGAAATTATGATTTCTTAGCGCATGGAGCTAAATCAGAATTTCTTTTATCGCCCGATCCTTTTCTAATCGACTTGGCAAAAACAAGAGATGTTGGTTGCTCTGATGTAACCTTTCAATTTGCAAAGTATACTATGATAAATAAAACACATGCTCATCTAAGTATGGTAGACTCCTTTGATGCTTATGGTGAAAACAATACCGTAATCAAAAAGAAATCATATCTTCCCAATGAGTCGTTTAGTTTCTATCCATGTGAAAAATGCGAAATTTTAATTAACATCTATGCTGCTAATGTCAAGGAACCATTCTCTAAAAGGGAGTACCAATCTTTCGCGGGTTTAGTCAAGACAAGACCTTTTCAGGATGTTATGAAAAAGCCAGACTATATTAATGTTGATGTTAATGAGTTTTTTAATAGCCGTATTTTTTTTAACCCTAAATATGGGCCTTGTGAAAATATGACTGGGAGAGAATGCGCAACTTTACTGTGCGGAAAGATTAGGGAACAAAATATTACGGATATCTATTGTGATCAGTACGGTGGTTATCAGAAAACGATTTCAATGCCTATGTTCCCTTTAAATAACCCCGAAATTTCTTCTGCATACCCAGAATAAATCATATTAAACATGGGGTCTTAACCATAGTTAAATGCAAGGATGCGGAATTTGTAATTGTTATGAGTGACATAGAACAAATTCAAGATTTGAAGACAATTCGAACGATAAAAACCAAATATGGTTTAAGTCCAAATAGAAAAACAAAATTAGAGAAGAAAATATCTGAAAAAATAGCCACTCCGCCAGATCATTTATTAAAAAGACTGAAGGGGCTTGAAAAAGAAGATGATTTTCTTCTAATGTTATATTTATTTGCAGACTTAGAACAAATCACTCGTTTAGAACAAAAACAAATGGTCAATAAAGAAAAATACACAATTCCCGATTTTTTAATTGGTGTACATGTACCTAATGTTATCAATAAATCTAAAACGCCGCTTTGTCAGAGAATGTTTGTCGAAGTAAAAAAATGTAAGGAAAATTGCAAAGAATTTATTATCACAAAAACCTCTTATCAAAAATTGAGGTATTATTCGGATTTGTATTTCCCAGTTCCACTATATTTTGCAATTAGGTTTGACTTGCCTGCATTAAAGCAGTGGTTTTTTGTTTCAGGAAAAACAATTGAAAAATTTAGTACAATAGCTAAAAGAGAAGTCAATAACAGGTCAGAAGAATGTTACGTCATAGATGTCACAAAGTTAGCAAAATATGACTTTTCGGGATTGTGGCTAAATAACTATCAATGTCTCTTGAGGAAAGGAACTAAAGTAACAAAAACATACGACTCTTCAATAAAAAACCCGAAAATTGCAGAAAAGGAATTGGGTGCATTAGTTAGCCATAAAATAGAGATTGGAGATAGAAATTTTGAAATTAGGATTAATGAGTTTGATCTCATTGAAGCAATGCTTTATTCTGCTATTCTTAAAATATTATCACAGGGAAAAACAAAAAAGGAAAGAAGTGGAAGTATAACTACAATTCAGTACATATGTGATAATAATTACTTTATTCCTTACTATCACATACTCTTAGAGGTATATTTGCATATAAGAAGACAGTTTAAGGTTATAAGAAAAGAAACTGATGACACTCCCGAATTTTATGTAAAAAATTTCGATGATTTTGATCGTAGTATTGTAAATGGCATTAAAAATTGCTTTTTTAAACTTCTAGATTTAAAGTTTATATTGCCAATAAGAATGATGCCAAATTTCGATAATGAAAAATTTAACAGCACTATTAACTAGTGTTCTAATGTTGGTTCGAATATCATACACATCATTTTTTACAGATGTAAATAACATCTCCCGATTTATTTGAAATTTGATTGCATCGGATCCATATTTTTACAACTGTAAATAATTTAAAAATAGACAATCTATATCTAAGCATGGTAAAATGCTCCAAATGCAGCAAGAAGGCTGAATACTTCCTTCCGGATGTCTGGAACAGGCCAAAGGAATACTACTGCGAAGATCATGGCATGCTCCTCTTGAAGTCTGGAGCTGTGAACTTCCTGCCGAGAATCAGTGAAAAGTGAGTGTCGGTATGAGATTTTTTTGAAAATTTGTGCAGATTATTTACAGCTGTAATCAATTTATTCTTTATTTAACAAACTAAATTCATATTGAAAAGATTGATGATAACTATGGATAATGAGCCATTAAAAGTATTCATTAGTCACTCAACTAAAGATGCAATAATCGTTGGAGGAATTAAAAGTTCTTTGGAATTTTATGGTATAGGTACATTCATAGCACATGAAGACATTGATCCTAGTAAGGAATGGGAAGAAGAGATTATAAAAAATCTGGAATTATGCGATATCTTTATGCCAATTTTAACATCCAATTTCAAGGATTCTTATTGGTGCGATCAAGAAAGTGGTATAGCTTTTAACATGAAAAAAATGATTATGCCTCTCACAATTGATCTGAAACCGTATGGTTTTCTTAGCAGATATCAATCTCTAAAAATAGATAAAGACGACATAAGAAACTCGTGTAGGCGAATCATAAACACATTGAAAGAAGATGATAAATTCAAGGAAAAAATAAAGGACTGTTTAATAACCTCTCTTCTTAAAAGTAAACACTTCTCCGAATCGAATGAGAAGGTGCTGATAGTTAAAGAAATGGAACCATTCAATAAAGAACAAATAAACAAAATTATGGTAGGATTTATAGAAAACGATGAATTAACAAATGCATTTCAAGTAATTGATCATATTAAAATTTGGGTAAACAAATATTCTGATGATATCGAACCATCTATTGGATCGGAAGTCATAAGGTTGTTAAAAAATCCCAATAACCAAATTTAAATTTTAGGTGATTTATCTACCAGCTCTTTCAATTCGCGGAACTTTGTCGCATATTTTTCCAAATATTCTTTTCTCCAACCACCTCTAAGGAAATACGAATAATGCCATATGTATTTTACATGAGTTCCTTGAGGAATCTTCAAGAATCCTTCAGCAACTAAACGGTCAAACATTGTTTTTGTAGTTTTCAAACCCATGACCACAACCACAGAAGGGTTAATGAAATCTATTTCCTTTTGAAGAACTGTCGAGAACCATTTTGCAATCCTAAACTTCGTTTCTTCTTTTAACATTTTCCAGTTTTTCGGTTTCACGGCTATCTTGACTAAGTAAGTGATGTAACAATTCCATCCGTTTGTGTTGTCTATAGTTCCTTCCTTGAAGCCGTTTTCAACAAGCATCTGACGGAATTTTTTATCGCTTCTGCTTACGTTCCATTGCATTTCTTTGCTTTGAAGTTTTGGATCTTCGTTTGCCATGTGTATTTGATGCAAACTTGGATTCTCTGCAATAAACATTACTTTGGATTTGGGATTACCAAGAAACCCTGTCAACCATGGATAATTCTCTCTATGATCTCGATCTCGTATGAAGGGATTGTTCGCAAAAACTCTAGTAACTTCTTCGTTTATTATATTTTCAAAATTTTCATCCATATTCTTAAAAGATGCTTTACTAAGATAAATCTTTACGACGTTATTTCAGTCTACTTTTTTATTAGTGCACCGTATGTCAATTTTTTGAAAATTTGTGCAGATAGCAATTATAGCTGTAAATAAAATCCCAAAAATTTAATACTGGTTAAGTGTTCACTGAGAGCATTATACAAAGGTTCAAATTTGTGACAAATCAATATATACTTGATAAAATGAATCAAGATTTTGAAAAATTTATCAATGCCAAAAAAGCGCAAGGAGTATCACCTCTCACAATTAGAAACTATGAATTCTCATTAAAAGATTTTCTTAATTTTGTTAAAAATGTTGATGTGCAAAAAATCACAATATCGAATGTCGACAGTTTCTTAGCAAGCATGGTAAGCGAATATAAATCATCTACAATAAACCAAATGAAGAGATATCTAAAAACATTTTTTACTTATCATAAAAGAGAAGATCTTGCTGCTCACATAAAATATGCAAAACTTCCTCATGAGTTTCCTATAATTCCACCAGAAGATAAGCTTGTCGCGGACATCGACAAAATTCAGGACGTTACTGCCAAAGCTATTTGCATGTTCTTATATGGGACTGGCCTTAGGAAAGGTGAGCTATTAACTCTGAAAAAGAATAATTTGAAATTTACTCCCGAAAATCGAGTTATTCTAATTGGTGAGAAAACCCATGAACCTAGGGAAACTATCTTTCCTTTAGAAGTTCAAGAATTTTTAAGATATTATTGGAAATTCGTTCCTAATTCTGATTATGTATTTGTTAATAAAAAAGGTCAACCGTTTAGTATGTATCAAGTTTTTTATATAACTAAGAAACATCTAAATTTAAAACCCCATGCTCTAAGAGATGCATTCGCCACTCATTTGTTAAAAAATGGTGCATCCTTTCTGTGGATTATGAAGTTTTTAGGTCATAAAAATATAGAGTCAACACAGTGGTACGCCCAAATAACAATGCACCAGGATGAAGAAGCGTTGGCTAAACATCCTTATCATCAGCCTTCTAAAATTGAAAAAATACAAGCAGTGAATAGGGCAAGTGGTATAGTCAGTGCGAAAATGTCAAACCTTGAAAACTTGCTTGATAAAGTTTTAATTAAGAATGGTCAAAAACCGACAGGGATGATTGGTAATAAAATTGGGTTAATCAGTAAAATAAAATTCCCCGACAAGAAAAAGCATGAGGAAATCTTAAAGAAAATCAACCATTTGAATGACATCAGAGTCGCTTTTCAACATCATGATAAAATTTCGTATGGAGAAGATAAAGTTACAATTTCTACCGACGAAGGTTATGTTTTATCCATAACTTCAAAAGAAGAAAAGTTTAGCATTGACAATTTTCAAAATAAAATACTTAGTGACTTCAGCGAAATTCAAGACTATTTGTCACAATCAATTTAGGAAACCTCTTTAGCATATGTTAAATGTGAGAAGCAATCAATTCTGAAGCAAATCCCATTGGATATTTAATTTTTGAAATAAAGCAAGTATGCTCATCGATGATGGGTTAATGAGGTATCGATGAGGGATTGATGGAGGATTGATTTGAAGTCTATGATGCTGCTTCATGTACAAGTATGTTGTGCTGATGTGGTGGGGATGTCAGCTTATTTTAAAATTTTAACCTCTTTAATTATTTTCATCCTTACCATTTCGGTATTTTCTTTCATCTTCTTCGCATCCAAACCAAGAGAAGAAATGCTGCAAGAAATGACAGTATTGCTCCATAGAGAAATGCGACAGAGGAAGATATGGCAACCCATAAAGTCCCGACTATAAAGCTAGAGACGAAATCACCTATGCCATCGACAGTTTGGAGAGCCCCATACCCGGTTCCCCTTATGTTCGATGGAAGCAGATCAGCCGCATATGCCTTCTCCAAAGCAGTATATGCCGCAGCGCTTATTCCCGACAAGACGAATAGAAAAACGAAATAAAATATATTTGTTGAAGTTATCATGAATCCAAGCGACATGATTCCGAAAAGGAAAAATCCAAATATTGCAAGAAGAGTTCTCTTCCCAAACTTATCGCTCAGACTTCCCACTCCATAATCAGCTAAAGCCTGTGCGATGTTCCTTATGGCATAAAGGAGCACTGACAAAGTCCCTGCAAGAATTATTCCTGCAGTTGGGGATAAGACTTCCTGTGCTCTCAAAAGTAGCAAAGTCCTGTTAAAGTTTCCTATCCCGAAGATAAACATTATCAAAATGAAAATCTGGAATTCTTTCGGCAAGGACTTCACATGAGCAAAAAAACTCCTTACTTTGCCTTCTAGGATTCTAGGTTTTTCCTTGATGAAAATGGCTACAGTCAGAACAGCCAGTGCGCCTGGGATGAATGACATGAAAAAGACATTTCTAAAACCCAATAGGGGAATGAAAAATAATGCCAGCAAAGGCCCTATTATCGCGCCCAAGGTATCCATTGCTCGATGAAAGCCGAACGCGTGGCCATAGAATTTCCTATCTACAGATTCTGCCAATAAAGCATCTCTCGGCGGCTCTCTTGTTCCCCTTCCTACCCAACCAAGAACCCTGTAAAACAGAATCTCGAACCAACTTTTCGCGAAACCTACCATCCCTACAAAGAATCCAGTGAGCAAATAACCCAATATCATCAACGACTTTCTTTTCTTCAATCTGTCACTCAACCACCCAGAAAATATTTTCACGAAACTACTTGCCGCGTCTGATAATCCTGTAATAAGACCCAATAGTTGAGGCGCTGGAGCACCTACTAATTCTGTCAGAAACGCGGGCAGGGTGGCAGTAGCCATTTCGTGACTTGTGTCACTGAACAGACTTGTAAATCCCATCGCTGCTACATTTTGATTTAACCATTTTTTGTTTGACATATTTCGTCGTCATCCAAGAAGAAGCTATCGTCCATAAATGGCGGTTAAGGCTAGCTTCACAGCCTTATTTATCTTTTTATCAATCCTATTATTTAACTTTTCGAATTTTTAAGTTCTTTTGCTAATATAAATCTCCTTGAAAAACTTCAAGATAGCGAGTACTTATCTGATAAATTTGGATTAAACCATTTAATAATGACTAACGTTACAGTTATGGTTGAGAAAATCTTAACTTAATCATGCAATTTACGATACACAACATGGTAATTACAGTCAAATTTTCTGATAGGATTGATCTTAGTCTCTTACTCAAAAAAGAAGGTGGGGAGTATGTACCTGACCAATTCCCTGGTTTGGTGTACAGGATGAAAAAACCCAGAGTAAGCTTCTTGGTTTTTTCGTCTGGCATAATGAACTGCACGGGAGCAACGAGTCTGAATGAGGCAAAGAATGCGATAGGAAAGATGTTGATATTGTTCAAACAAATTGGAGTGAAGGTGTATAAGCCAAAGATGGAGATTCAGAATATTGTTGCCTCTGCTAAACTTGGTGCAAGGTTAAATCTTGACACCATTGCTTTTAATCTAGAAAATTCTGAATACGAACCTGAGCAGTTTCCCGGTTTGGTATATAGGATGGCTGACCCCAAAGTTGCATTTTTATTGTTTGGCTCTGGGAAAATAGTTTGCACTGGAGCGAGAAATGCAAAACAGATCGAGAAGGCGATCGATTGCCTTGTTAGGAAATTGAAGAAAATAAGAGCTTTTAAAAAAGCCAACATACCTACCACATGATTATAACATACCCATCTGTAAAAAATGCTTAGCAAAGAAAAAAATTGTATAAATTATTTTCGTTTTTTAGATTTTGCCAATTTGATTAATTTTTTAACCTTGGAAACCTTGCTTTTGTTGCTTGGAGATCTTCCACCTTTCTTTTTGGATTTTTCAGATTTTTTTTCTCTTTTTTTCTTTTTAGCCATATTTTCACCCTTTTATCAAAAATAATAGCTGACATCTGGACCCGGTGAAGAAAGTACCTTGAGCACCGACCAACTCAAATCTTAACCTATCGGTCTGCTTTAAGGTTATCTTCTTCGCTCCATAGACAAGCTTAACAAGCGCAGGTTTCGTATGGTGAGTTATAGTCCAGTCACCATATTAATAGCTGAACGCTTGACAGAGGCCGCTATGGTAACATCCTTTCCAGGACAACCGGATTGTCCTGTCAGCTTATAATTTATATGTAATTTTATAGTCTATAAGTTTATCGGTTGGTTTGGCGTTTGGTGTTCTGGTAGAATAAAATGAATTGTTAAGGAAATCATACCCATAAGACCATATGCCCATATGCTATTCACAATTTAAGTCCGAAAGAAATCCATGGCCTTTAGGCCGTGGTCGTATTCTATAATGTTCTGGAAAACATAAATAATTAGTGAGGGCTCACGCCCTCTGTTAGAAAAGAACCAATTAGAGATTGTTCTTT
>Ga0315289_10001537_pt1 | contig 35924 bp, 31 predicted proteins | sample YL17G11_40_MG_FD_203452 | JGI IMG/M metagenome (GOLD analysis project Ga0315289, IMG submission 203452) | Sediment microbial communities from Yellowstone Lake, YNP, Wyoming, USA - YL17G11_40 | ecosystem: Environmental > Aquatic > Freshwater > Lake > Sediment | place: USA: Wyoming | collected...
AGCTGGGGCATGCGGCGCTCGCCGCGAACGCCCACATCGCGGGTAGCGATGCGGTAGTGCGATTGATGAAGCCGGCCGCGATGAAGGCAGGGGATACGCTCACTGTGCGCCTGGCCTGGTAGCGTTTCGGGGATGGCGTTTGATGTTGGCTCGTCGGAGGGACGGCATGAGTTCGGTGCGCGAGCATCTGTGGCTGTGGGGACACGAGGCGGGAAGCCAGAACGGCCGTTTCGGCCTCCCGGGCCTTTCGCGTATAACGCCGAGCGAGGCGGCCCACGACCTGGGCATTCCCAATCTGGTCATGGTCGCTTTCGGCGGACGCCCCGAGCCGCCCTTCACGCAGCACGCGATTCCTATGCGTTCCTTGGCTCGCGTGGTGTGGTCTATCGTCGGAGATTCGTCCTCCACCCGCCACGACGAACGCACCGACCTCGAGGAAGTGCTGGCTCTCGCCGCCGAGTTTCCGAACGTGACGGGAGCGATAATGGATGACTTCTTCCATCAGCCCAACGATCAAGGCGCGGTGGCTCGCTACGGTCTCGCCGATGTGGCGCGCTTCCGCGAGCGGCTGCACGGCGCGGCGCGCCCGCTGGAGCTCTTCGTCGTCCTCTATGCGCACGATCTCGGCCTTCCGGTCGCGGAGTATCTTTCGGAGGCGGAGGTCACCACTTTCTGGACCTGGGAGTCACGCGATCTGAAGGCGTTGGAGGACAACTTTGCTCGGTTCGAAGCGCTCGCGCCTGGCGCGCGCAAGTTGCTGGGGTGCTACATGTGGGACTACGGAGCCTCGCAGCCGATGCCACTCGACCGTATGGCCCACCAGTGCGAAACCGGGCTCAAGTGGCTGGGTGAAGGCCGCATCGAGGGCATGATCTTTCTCGCCAGTTGCATCTGCGACCTCGGTCTGGAGACCGTGGAATGGACCCGCCGATGGATTGCCGAGGTCGGCGACCGGCCCGGTTGAACGGGTGTGTTCGTTTTCGGTGGGTGTGGGACGCAGCCGCGCGCTCGAATTGGGCGCGGCTTCCCGCCTGCGGCGGGCAAGCCCTGAAGTTGACTCGCCTCTGGCGAGCCGCGAATCGCGGGGTCAGAGCCTGCCCTGAGCGTAGCCGAAGGGCGACCCCGCGCCCAGTGCACTCCTCGGTCGGCGTTGAGCACGGAGTTGAACTGCGATACCCACTCTCCGCGAATACAAGCCTTCGTTCCGCGAATCGCTTACGCCGTCGCCAAAGCTATGGCGGACAAGTGCGCTTTTCGCTCCACTCAAAATGACACCCATCAGGGGCCTTTCGCGCGCTCACTGCTCCACGTGGTAGCGCACGTTGATCACGACCACCCCGGGCTCTGACATCAAGGCGAACTTCAGCACCAGCCCTGGCCAGCACCAGCGCGAGGACGATTTCTTCGGTGGCGTAAGCTGACGAGGAGATAGCGTCGGAGGCGAATACGGGCAGCGCCAGATACTTCGGCAAACGTTCATGGATCGCCCTCGCCGTGGGCAGCCGCTCGCCGAAAATGAACCTGCGCAAGGTACTGGTGCTTATCAGGACCACCTGCCGCGTCTGACCCCACAGAGTGTAGTCATCGCGACCGGGGAACGCAAGCGTTTTCTCGGCCGCAGCGCGGCCTGGCGGCAACTCAGGTGCGGGAGAGAGCGGAGCGCTCTTGAGGCAATTCCGAATGTGGGGACGGCACTCCCCGGGGGCTCAGCCATGCGCCCGACCACGGGTCGGTCGCTGGGCGCGGCCTGGCCGCGTTGACTGCCCCTTGCGCACACACATGCCCTGGTCACCGGTCCCCAGGAAGTGGATGCATTCGGTGGAAGGGGTTGCGCGATAGTGGCGGCAATGGGGGCGCTGGGCGAGTTTGCCGGAGCACTCGGCGCGCCCGCTTCGGGTCACCCGGTAATCGCGGCGCGTCACCTTGCGGTATGCGCGCCGGCCGAAGTACGCCGCCACGCTCAACAGGGTCGCGCCCGTAAGCACCACCAGCACGCCGGTGTAAGGTGGCGACGGCTGCGGGCGCTGGGCAGCGCCCGATCCGGTCGTGCGCACCACTTCGCCGTATCGGTCCTCCAGGAAGCCGATGAAGATCTGAGGCGCCTTCAGCCCCACCGGCAACATCAGGAAGATGAAGACGACGTAGATCGTGAGAAAGACCAGCAGCTCGTATTTCTTGCGTTCTTCCATTGCCGCCGGCGTTTGCTGGGCGCGGTGGAGGAAGCCACAGCTCCAGAGGCGCCTAAAGGTCCTGCCCCGCGGGATACGCGCGCACCCACGAGTATTCTACCACAGGCGAAGTTGATACGGCGCGCTTCGGCCGGGGCGACGCCGGGCCCCCCACCTGGGTGTGTTCGTTTTCACTGGGTGTGGGACGGAGCCGCGCGCTCGAATTGGGCGCGGCTTCCCGCCTGCGGCGGGCAAGCGCTGAAGTTGACTCGCCTCTGGCGAGCCGCTAATCGCGGGGTCAGAGCCTGCCCTGAGCGTAGCCGAAGGGCGACCCCGCGCCCAGTGCACTCCTCGGTCGGCGTTGAGCACGGAGTTGAACTGCGATACCCACTCTCCGCGAACACACCCCCCCACCTCGAAACCTTGTCCGCCAGCACGCGGTATGCTATACTCAGGTCCACGACGGTGGTAGGAGGCAGCCCATGCGCGCGAAGGGGTCGCTCGTGATGCGCAGCGTGCTGTGCGCAGGAGTGGCTAGGTCTGCGACCGCCACGGCGGCCAACGGCCTAGCCGCGTTGGCTGCGGCTGTGGCGCTCGCGACAGGGGCCATCCCGCCTGCGTGCGGCGCCGATGCTACTCTGCGAAGTGCCCACTCCGCCGACGCCTTCGTCCGCCGAAGCGGCACTTCGTCGCCCGCGAAGGCGGAAGCAGCTTCGGCTGCGAAGGCTGGAAGCGAGCCTACTTCGCTGCCAAGCACGAGCTGGCTTGCCTACGGGAATGGCCCCAATCGGCGCAACTACACCCCTGAGAAATTCACCACCCCCCTGAGCCTGGTGTGGAAGTTCACGACCGCCCCCGCTGACGAGCGCGTGCCACCGGTCGTTACCGCGGACCGCGTCTTTTGCCCCGCGGGGTCGCACATGTACTGCCTCGATCTCGCCACCGGCGCCTCGCTGTGGGACTACGACGCGGGTGGTTCCATCCTGGCCGCCCCCAGCTATGCCGATGGCCGCGTCTTCTTCGGCGCCGACAACGGCAGGATCGTGTGCCTCAACGCGGCCGACGGCAAGCAAGCCTGGCTCGTATCCGCCACCCGCTCTGTGCGAGCGGCGCCGGCGGTGGTTGGCGGCGTGGTGTATGTGGCTTTACTCGATCGGCGGGCGATGGCGATAGACGCCGCCAGCGGCGCGGTGCGCTGGACGGTGCAGTTGACGGACGAGCTGTGGGGCGCGCCCGCGGTGGCCGGCGACGTGGTCTACGTGCCGACCGCGGATGCGCAGCTTTTCGGGCTGGACACGGCGAATGGCAGGATTCGCATGCAACTGACGATGGCGCGTCGCCGCGCCCTGCTGCGCCCGCCGGTGGTCGCCGAGGACGCGATCTACATCACCGGCAGGTCCGACCTGCACGCCTTCAGCCGCCGCGGCTCGCAGCGATGGGAGAAAGAGTACGACACGTTACTTACCGGTGCGCCGGCTTTCGACGGTCGGCGGCTCTACGTGTCATTGATAGATGGGCGCGTGCTGGCGGTGGACCCGCAGCGAGGCCAGACCCTGTGGCAGTTCGATTTCAACAACCCGATGGCGTCCCCCCCCACGGCAGTGGGGGAGGTGGTCATCGCGGGGTCGGCTAGCGGCATGGTTTACGCGCTGGATGCCGCCACCGGTCAGCCGCGCTGGCGCTACGAGGGGCGGCCGCCCGGGCTCGCCGCGGGCAGCAAGGCGGATTTCAACCTGGTCGCGCCCGCGGTTTACAGTAACGGCTCGCTCTATCTGATATGGGATGACGGGAGCCTGGCGCGGTTCGATGCGAATGCGCCCGACGCGACTGCGCCCACCATTCGCCTGCTGACACCGGCGGAGAATATGACAACCGGCACCAAGCTCCCTAAGGTCATCGGCGCCCAGGTTTACGACGAAGAGAGCGGCCTCGATGTATCAAGCCTGACGATGAAGCTGGATGGCGCGCCGATCAAGGCGGACTACAATCCCTACGCGGGCTACTATGCCTATACCATCAAGGAGAAGGGTTCGACCGGGCCCCTCAAGCCGGGATGGCACACCCTATCGGTAACGGCGCGTGACCGGCGCGGGAATGAGGCGCTGCGGACGTGGCGGTTCGTGGCGCAGCCGGGCACGGAAGCGGTGGCGCCGGCTGAACCTCAGCCAGCGCCCGCCGAGCCGACACCGGCCCCGCCCTCCGCGTCGCCGGAGTCGGGCCAGCCGGAGCAGCCGGGACCGCCGCCCGAATCTGCCCCGCTCTTGCGGCCGGAATCGCCCGCGCCTGGGCCGGAGACGCCCGCCCCGCCCGAAGCGCCGTCGCCGTAGGGGAGGTGGCGTCTGGTCGAGGGGGCGGTGTGATTAGCACTCTTGCCTGAAGATTGCTAATCGGCTCGCGCAGTGCTATAATTACGTCAGCTCGCAGCCGGGCTCCGGGGTTCGGCTGCGCTTTCTTGGGCGGCGGCGCGGCCGCCCCCGTGGGATACAGGAGGCCATCGAGGGATGCCCACCTATGAGTACGAGTGCACGAACTGCGGGTCGCGCGTGGAGTTGATGCAGCGCGTGGGCGATCCGCCGTTAAAGAGGTGCGGCAAGTGCAGCGGCCGCATGCGCAAGGTTCTCTTCCCGGTCGGCGTCATCTACAAGGGATCGGGATTCTATACCACCGACTATGCCCGCAAGGGCTCCAGCTTCGACGATGACGGCAAGCGGGAGAAGAAGTCCGATAAGAAAGAGCCTGAGCCATCCAGCGAGCCATCGAAAGCCGACGCGAAGGGTTGAAGAGTTCCTCGTGCCCAAAGCGTGGTCCCTTGCGGAAGGCGTGGTCCCTTGCGGCGAGCTGATCGCCCGCTGACAATCTGACGTCGGCGCGGTATGATACCCCCGTGCGCGATTCCTGCCAGCCCATCACCAATGTCAAGCACCCGGCGCTGCGGCGCGCCCGGTCTCTGCAAACACCCGCCGGCCGCGCGCAGGCCCGGCAGTTCCTGATCGAAGGCGAGGCGATGCTCCGCCAGGCCCTGCAAGCCGACGCGGGAGTAACCGACGCTTTCTTCCTCGAAGGCGTGGATGTGGATGACTCCCTGTCGGCGGCGCTGACCGGCGCGCAGGTCGCCTGCTACTCGGTCACCCGCGGGCTGATGACGAAGATCCTCGGCACCGGGTATGACACTTCCGTCACCGCGGCGGCGGTGACCCCGATGCGTCTGGCGAATGTGGACGCGCTGCTGGGGCTTGGCGGCCCGCTGCTGGCGTGCGAGCGCATCCAGGATCCGCGCAATGTCGGGGTGCTGCTGCGCACCGCCGAGGCGGGCGGCGCGCGGGGCCTGCTGTTGAGCGCCGATTCCGCCGATCCCTTCTCGCGCGCCGCCGTGCGCTCCAGCACTGGCTCGATTCTGCGCCTGCCTTTCGCCCTCAGCGATGACCTCCCGGCGGACCTAAAGCACATGCGAGACTGCGGGCTGCGCCTCATCGCAACCTCCGCCCACGGTGCGACCCCTATCAGCCAGGCCCGCCTTGATCGCCGCTGCGTCATCATCGTGGGCAATGAGGCCCAAGGAACATCGCCCGCGGCGCGGGAATTAGCCGATGCGGTGGTCGCCGTGCCGGTGGGCGGCGGCGCCAGTTCGTTCAACGTGACCGTGGCCGCGGGCATCCTGCTGTACGAGTGTTCGCGCGGCGAGCGGGAGAAGGCGTAAATGCATAGAATCGGTTTTCGCACCGCGGGCTTTGCCTGGTGGGGTATCGAGAAGACTCTGCGCGCGCTGCGCGAGGTGGGCTATCGCTCCGTCGAGCTGTGCCTGGAGCACCCCGAGACCCAGCCCGCGGATATGACCCCGGCCAGGTGCGGGGAGCTTGCCGCCCTGCTGCGCGAGCTGGATTTGGGGTTGTCCAGCGTGAGCTATCACGGTGATGGGCGGCCCTGGGAGGAGCGCGCCGAGAACTCGCTGCTCGCGGTGGAGGTGGCGGAGCGGATGGAATGCCCGGTGCTTGTCATCAACACCATGCGGCGCGAACCCGGGCGCGAGGAGGCGCAAACGCGGGCGGCGCTGGAGCTGGCCCATCGGCTTCTCGGCCACAGCCGCCGGCAGGTCATACTTGCCTTTGAGCCGGAGCCAGGTCTGGTCATCTCCTCGGTGGACGACATGCTGGCTTTCACGGCGCGCCTGGGCTCGCTGCCCGGCGGCAAGCGCGGGACGGCGCCCAGCGAAGCCGAGGTAGCCCGCGTCGCGGTTAACCTCGATATCGGGCACGCGCATATCACCGAACCGAGCGCGGTCGCGGCGATTGAACAACTGCGTGACACGATTGCCCACGTCCATATCGAGGACATTGCGGGCAAAGTGCATAAGCATCTGGTGCCGGGCGAAGGGGAGATTGATTTCGCCGGCGCGCGGGGCGCCCTCGATCGGATCGGTTACCGCGGCGACTATACGGTGGATATGTTCGCGCTCGGCGACGACCCGCTGCTTACGGCCCAGCAATGCTTCGCCGCGATGCAGCGGTGGTTCGGGTAGCGCAGGGTAGGGGCACAGCCCTTCGACTCCGCTGCGGGTAAACATGTGGCTAGGTCGCGATCGCGACCGCTGGCTAGGCCCTTCGGGCCGCCATCCCGGCCGCAGGCCTAGGGACACGGCAGCCGGAGGCCTAGCCGCTGTGCCCCCACGGGAGAACGCGCGACGGTGTGATTCTCGGCAAGTGCCGCAAACGAGGAGAAAACCCCATGCCTGATTATCGCCGCATTATTCCGTGCCTGGATATGAAAGACGGGCGCGTGGTCAAGGGCGTGCACTTCGTGAACCTGCGCGACGCCGGCGACCCCGTGCAGGCCGGCCGCGCCTACAGCGAAGCCGGGGCGGATGAGATCGCTTTCCTCGACATCTCCGCGACCGTCGAGGGGCGCGGCACCATGCTCGACGTGCTGCGCCGGACCGGGCAGGCGGTGACCGTGCCCCTGGTCGTCGGCGGCGGCATCCGCAGCATCGAGGATGTTGAGAACCTGCTCGACATCGGCGTCTCGGCGGTCTCGATTAACACCGCGGCGGTGCGCGACCCAAACCTGGTGCGCGAGGTGGCCGAGCGCTTCGGGTGCCAGCGCCTCATCGTCGCCATAGATGTGCGCCGCAATGAGAAAATGGAATCGGGCTACGAGGTCGTCACCAGGGGCGGCACCCAGCCCGAGGGCCTGGATGCGATCGAGTGGGGGAGGCGCGTGCGCGATATGGGCGCGGGGCAGATTCTCCCCACGAGTATGGATACCGATGGCACCAAGGCCGGTTATGATAATGTTCTGAATCGCCTGCTCGCCGAGGCCACCGGCCTGCCCATCATCGCCTCGGGCGGGGCGGGCAAGCTGGAGCACTTCTACGACGCGGTGGTGGAGGGCAAGGCGGACGCGCTGCTTGCCGCCTCGGTGTTCCATTTCGGTGAAATCGGCATCCGCGAGGTCAAGGAATACCTTGCCGGCCGCGGCATCCCGGTACGGCTGTGAGGGGGTGGGGTGCGGGCCTTCCACCACCGATGATTGGGGCGACTGGAGAGAGTTCTTGCCGTGAGTCATAGCATGGCTATGGTGCTGGCTTTGCTCAAGGGCGCGCTGGCGCTGTGGATCGTGATGGATCCGCTGGGCAATTTGCCCATCTTCGTGGCCCTGACCAAGGACCAGACTTCGGCCCAGCGCCGCCGCCTGCTGCTTCTGGCATGGGTGGTGGCCCTCATCATCCTCGTCGCTTTCGTGTTTGGCGGGCGCTGGGTGTTGGAGGTGTTCGGCATCGAGCTTGCGGATTTCGAGGCCGCCGGGGGCGCGTTGCTTTTCATCATCGCCGTGCGCATGGTGCTGCGCGGCCATCCCGATGCTGGCGAGGACACAGCCGGCGGCATCGTGCCCATCGCTTGCCCGCTGCTCGTCGGCCCAGGGGCGATAACCACGACCCTGGTGCTGCTGGGCGTGCACCAGACGTGGCTCACCCTGGGGGCGGTGATGATCGCCTTCGCCGCGACCCTGCCGCTGCTGCTGCTGACCGATGTCCTGTACCGGCTGCTCGGCCGCACCGGCGCCAGCGTCATCGCGCGCATCATGGGCATCATCATCGCCGCCATGGGCGTGATGTATGTCCGCCGCGGCATTCTGGCGGTCATTGCGTCACAGTAGCTCACCACGGAGCGCACTGAGTACACAGAGAAGGACGCAGCGGATAGTGCGGGAATCGTTGCGCCGTCTGAGACCCCGGTTTCACTGAATCTGTTCTCTGTGCTCTCTGTGTTCTCTGTGGTTAATCGTCCCCATGAACACTGATCGCACATTTTTCCTCAAGGTCTGGGGCTGCCAGATGAACGAGGCGGAGGCGGAACGCCTCGGCGTGCAACTGCGCAGCCTGGGATGGCGGCCGGTCGCGCAGGTCCAGGAGGCGGACCTGGTTTTTCTGCACACCTGCTGTGTGCGCGAGCGGCCCGAGCGCAAGGTCTATGGCTTCCTGGATGCGCTGCGGGCGCTCAAGCAGCAGAAGCCGCAAACCATCATCGCCGTCGGCGGCTGCATGGCGCAGAAAGAAGGGGCGCGCATCTTCGACCGCGCGCCTCACGTGAGCATCCTCATCGGCCCGCGGCGGCTCGGTCGTTTGCCGGACCTGGTGGCGGCCGTTGAGCTCACCGGCGAGCGCCAGGTTGACCTCGCGCTCGAGGACGGCGAACCGATGCTGCCCGAGGCGGCGCCGGCGCTCACCGCCTTCGTGCCCATCATCGAGGGCTGCACCAACTACTGCGCCTACTGTATCGTGCCCCACGTGCGCGGGCCCGAGCGCAGCCGCCCGGCAGGAGAAATCCGCGCCGAGATCGAGCACCTCGCGGCCCGCGGCTGCCGGGAGGTGACGCTGCTGGGGCAAAACGTTCTGGCCTATGGGGCGGATGCTGCTCTGCGAAGTGGCGAGGGCGCCTCGCTACGAAGCGCAAGTCGCGCCGGTGAGCGCGATTTTCCCGCCCTGCTGGAGTTCGTCCATGATACCGGCGTTGACCGCATCCGCTTCACGACCTCTCATCCGCGCGATGCCAGCGAGCGGCTGTTTCACGTGATGGACAGCCTGCCCAAGGTGTGCGAAAGCTTGCACCTGCCGCTGCAAGCGGGAGACGACGCCCTGCTTGGTGCGATGAATCGCCGCTATACCGTCCCCGAATACCTGCGCAAGGTGGAGTTGGCGCGCGAGATCATTTGCGGGCTGGCGCTCTCGACCGATCTGATCGTGGGCTTCCCGGGCGAGACCGAGGAGCAGTTTGGCGCGAGCCTGGAGGTCTATCGGCGCATACGCTTCGACCAGGCGTTCATGTTCGCGTACTCGCCGCGCCCCGGGACCGCGGCCGCGGCGATGGCGGACTCGGTGCCGGCGCAGGTGAAGCAGCGGCGCCTGGCGGAATTGATCGAGATGCAAAACGCCATCAGCACCGAGATAAACCGGGCGGCGGTGGGGCGCACCTTCGAGGTGCTGGTGGAAGGCCCGAGCGCGAAGAATCCACAGCGCCTTTCCGGGCGCACGCGGCAGAACAAGCTGATGGTCTTCGACGGGGCGCAACACTTGATTGGCAGATTCGTCAGCGTGCAGGCAAGCGCCGGCCATGTGTGGGGGCTCGAGGGGGAGCTGGTAAGCCGCGCCTTCCCTGGAGCATAGGCGCCTCGCCTGTGCATTGGCGCCCCGACGAGTCCGGGCGCCCACACACCCGGGGGCGGGTGTGCCACATGGCTGATGCGCACACCAAGACCTCGCGAACACGCCCCGATGGCCGGGGTGTGACTCTTATTGGTGGGGCAGGCGTCCCGCCTGCCAGCCCACACATCGTCCATTCGCAGCCGAGACCCTTCGGCATTGCTCAGGACAGGCGGCTGCGCCACCATGATTGCCGCGCTTTGCACATCCCCACCTTCTGGAGTCACAGCCCATGACCGCGAACGCATTCACAGCCCCCGGCGAAAGGACTATAATGACGGCGTGAGCGCAATCAAGATCAGCTACGACCCGGAGGTTGATGCTGTTTACATTCGGTTGACCGAAGGTGAGTGCGAATGCCGGACACTGAGGCTCAATGAAGAGATCGCCCTCAACATCGGCCCCGGCGAGACCCTGGTGGGGATCGAGATCCTCGACGCCAAGGAAGTCCTTGGCAAGGGGGAGCGGCCCACGGTGGTGCTGGAGAACCTCACACTCGCACCGGCCGCCTGAAGGACGGCGGCGGAATAGGGACCCACGGCGCGTCGAGCGGGTTTATCTCATCTATTGCCGGCCGCGGGCACCTGGGATTGCCACGGCGCTCGGTTGCGCTAAACTGTGGAGGTGGCGCGTCTTTGTGCGTACTTGGAGGTGTGCATCAGTATGGGGGAGCATACGCGAGAGTCCATTGTAGAGGCCGCCAGGAAGGCAGCCCGGCAGACAGGCGGTGTCCTATCCCGGCGTCAATTTGAACAACTGACTGGGATTGGAGATCATTATGTTCACAGGCTGTTCCCAGACGGTGGTTGGTCGGAGGTTCTAGATCTTGCTGGTCTACAGCGACATCCCAAACACCATGAGCGGCTTTCGGACGACGATTTGCTTTCGGAATACCATCGAGTCGCTTCATCCCTCGGACGGATACCGAGCTGGCAGAAGTTTGACTCGTGTGCGAAGTTCTCCGGAGCCGTCTATCAAAAGCGATTCGCAGGTGTCCAAGGAACGCTGGAACGGTACAAAGCTTGGCTGGAAGCGCACGACCCCGCGAGTCCTCTTCTTCGCGTTGTCTCGGAGCAGTCGAAACATGATTTGCCGGCTTCTCCGCCTGTCAACTCCGCTGTCCTGACCCCTCCAACGCGTAAGACTGCATGGGATAAGACCAGCGGCCGCGAGTACGGTGCGCCCATGGACTTCCGCGACCTGCGTCACGCCCCGATTAACGAACAGGGCGTGGTGTATCTTTTCGGGATGGTGAGCAACGAGTTGGAGTTCCTCGTGGAGGCAGTCCACGCGTCGTTTCCCGATTGCGAGGCAAAACGCTGCGTAGATCAGAGCCGTGACCGCTGGCAAAGCGTCCGCATAGAGTTTGAATTCCTGAGCAGCAACTTCCGCGAGCACGGGCACCCTCACGACGGCTGCGACCTTATCGTCTGCTGGGAGCACGATTGGGCCGATTGTCCGCTCGAAGTTGTGGAACTCAGGAGTCGTATCAAGGAACTCGAGGCGTGAGCTTCGAGCCGGGCAGTGCGTTGGACTGGTCGCGCGTTGGGATGTGGCACAGCCGCCCGTGGAGCACAGGCGCCCTCGCCTGTGCAAGAATACACGCCCGAGGGCGGGCGTGCTCCATGCTTTGGGGCAAGCCGCGGCTGTGGATGGGCGGCCACGCAGGGCCGCCCCTACCGATTCGGCGGCTGATCCCCGCTCTCCGCGAACACACCCCCTTCAGCGCCGGAATTGACAGGCGAGGGCGCCTGTCCTACCATTGACGCGAGGCTGGACGTGACCAAACAGCGCACCGACAACGGCATAACCCCCATGCTCGCCCAATACCAGGCGATCAAGCGGGAGCACGCGGACGTCATCCTGCTTTTCCGCCTGGGCGATTTCTACGAGATGTTCGGCGATGACGCCAAGCTCGCCGCCGAGATCCTCAACCTCACCCTGACCTCGCGCGAGATCGGCAAGGGGCGGCGCATCCCCATGTGCGGGGTGCCGCATCACGCCGTCGAGCGCTACGTCGCCCGCCTCATCGCCGCCGGTCATAAGGCCGCGGTCTGCGACCAGATGGAGGATCCGAGCAAGGCCCGCGGCCTGGTCAAGCGCGAGGTCACGCGGGTGCTGACCCCGGGCACCGTGGTCGAGGACTACCTGCTCGACGAGCGGCGCAATAACTACCTGGCGGCGGTGGTGGTGGGTGATGCTACTTCGCGAAGCGAGGCTTCGCTACGAAGCACAAGTGCTACTTGGCGAACCGATGAGGCCCCGCTGCGAAGTCCGACCAGCGCATGGGGGCTGGCGGCGGTTGACTGCTCGACCGGCGAGTTCGCGGTGACGCAGGGGATGTCGCCGCGGGTCGAAGATTCGCTGCTGGAGGAGCTGTCGCGCCTGGCGCCGGCCGAGGTGCTGCTGCCTCCGGCGCTGGCGCACGACGGGGCGTTCGCCGAGCTGCTGCGCAACTCCACTGCCTGCCGCGTCACCGAATTCGGGGAGGATGATTTCGGCCTCGACACGCCCTACGAGCTGCTGACGCGCCATTTCGGCACCACCTCGCTGCGCGGCTTCGGCTGCGAGGAGATGCCGCTGGCGATCCACGCCGCGGGCATGGCGCTGCGCTACCTCCAGCAGAACCAGAAGTCCGCGCTGGCGCAAATCCGCAGCATCATCACCTACTCGCGGTCACAGTTCATGATCCTCGACGCGGCGACGCGCCGCAACCTCGAACTTACCCAATCTCTGCGCGATGGCACCCGCGCCAATAGCGCCTTGTGGCTGCTCGATGAGACCGTAACCTCGATGGGCGCGCGCCTGCTGCGGCGCTGGCTGCTCTCGCCGCTTTTGGACCCGGCGATGATCCGCGAGCGGCTGGAGGTGGTGCAGGCGCTGCGCCAGGATGCCCTGCTGCGGGGATCCCTGCGCGAGATGTTCCGTTCCATCCACGACCTGGAGCGCGTCACCAGCCGCGCCGCCGCGGGCACCGCCAATGCGCGAGAGCTGGTGGCGCTGCGCGATTCCCTGGCGCGCTTGCCGCAGCTCATCGCGCTGCTTGCGGGCAGCGGGTCGGCGGCGGTGCGCGCCCTGGCCGAGGGCGCCGATGCGCTGCCCGACCTGGAGCAAACCCTGCGCGCCGCGCTCGACGATGATCCGCCCTTGGGCCTGCGCGACGGGGGTCTCATCCGCCCGGGCCATAACCCCGACCTCGACGCCCTGCGCGCCGCCAGCGCCGAGGGCAAGGATTGGATCGCCGCCCTCGAGCACTCCGAGCGCGAGCGCAGCGGCATCAAGTCCCTCAAGGTCGGCTATAACCAGGTCTTCGGCTATTACATCGAGGTGACCAAGCCCAACCTGGCGCTGGCGCCGCCCGATTACATCCGCAAGCAAACCTTGGCCAACGCCGAGCGCTTCATCACCCCGGCGCTCAAGGAGTATGAGGCCAAGGTTTTGGGCGCGCGCGAGAAGATGGTGGAGCTGGAATACGAGCTGTTCTGCGACCTGCGCCGGCAGGTGGCGAGCCAGGCGGATCGGCTGCAAGCGGCGGCGGCGCTGGTGGCGAGAGCCGATGTGCTGGCGACCTTTGCCGAGCTCGCGGCGCAGCGCGGCTACTCCATGCCCGAGGTGGATGAGGGCGAGGCCATCGAGATCAGGGCGGGGCGGCATCCCGTGGTCGAGCGCACCCAGACCTCCGAGCGCTTCGTCCCCAATGATACCTGCCTCGACTGCTCCGAGAACCAGCTCCTGATTATCACCGGGCCCAACATGGCCGGCAAATCAACCTACCTGCGCCAGGTAGCGCTGATCGCGCTCATGGCCCAGATCGGCAGCTTCGTCCCGGCCGAGCGCGCGCGCATCGGGATCGTGGATCGCATCTTTACCCGCGTCGGCGCCAGCGATGACCTCGCCACCGGCCAGTCCACTTTCATGGTCGAGATGAACGAGACCGCCAACATCCTGCATAACGCGACCCGCCGCTCGCTCGTCATCCTCGACGAAATTGGACGCGGCACCTCCACCTTCGACGGGCTCTCCATCGCGTGGGCGGTTGCGGAGCATATCCACAACCACCCGCGCCTGGGCGCCAAGTCGCTTTTCGCCACCCATTACCATCACCTCAACGATCTGGAGAAAACGCTGCCGCGCGTGAAAAACTACCGGGTGGCGGTGAAGGAGGAAGGCGAGCGCATCATCTTCCTGCGCAAGATCGTGCCCGGCGGCACCGACCGCAGCTACGGCATCCAGGTGGCGCGGCTCGCGGGCCTGCCGCAGGAGGTCATCGAGCGCGCCAAGCAGGTGCTGTGGAGCCTGGAGCAGTCGGATTCAGTGGGGAGGCTGCCGCGCCGCACCGCCCCGGTCAAGCCGCCGCCGGCGCCACCGGGGCAGTTGACGCTCTTCGAGGCGCTGCCCAATCCGCTGGTGGACGAATTGAAGGAAATAGACCTCGAATCACTGACTCCGCTGGAGGCGCTTAACAAGCTCGCGGAGTTGCAGGCGCGCGCGCGGGCGCAGGAGAAGCAGCCCAACCGCGGCGAACGCAAAGAGGACATCTAGCCGCGGATGGCCGCGGATACCCGCGGATGGCGTCCGGGCGCGCTCCGATGAACGGGGGCCGCGAGGTCATCGCGGCTCCGTGAGAAGCTGCGCCCAACGTCTGGGCGCGGGCGCAAGAGAAGCGCTCTAACCACAGAGAGCACAGAGAACACAGAGATCAAGAATCGTAGGGACACGATCCCTAAGCAGCTAATCCCCAGAGGCGCAGCGGCGGCGGCTGCGCAGCGCGCATGGCGGAAAGGAGAAGCAGAGATGCGTTACCATGGTTTGTTCGCGTTGGTGCTTGCGATCCTGGCGGGGGCTGCCGTCGCCGGAAGCGCCGAACAGGCGGCTCGGCTGGACACCCGCGTGACGAGGGCGGCGCTGTTCAAGAACGGCCTGGGCTTCTTCGTCCGCGAGGGGGAGTTGCCCGCGGCGAAAACGGTCAAGCTGGGGCCGTTCGCGGCCCCGGCGCACGGCACGTTCTGGGTCAGCTACCCGCAACAGGTGGCGCTGACCAACCTGGTGGGGCGCGAGGTGACCGTCACCGAGGAAGCCCCCATCACCAACCTCGCTGAGCTGCTGCGAGCCAACGTCAGCCGCGAGGTGGTGGTGGTGCCCAACTTCCAGGACGCCGAAGCCATCAAGGGACGGCTGCTGTCAGTTGCCGAGGATCGCGAGCAGCAGCCGCCGGATCCCTACGCTTGGGGCCGCCGCTACGACGATCCTTACCGCACGGGATGGGGGAACCCATCCGACGCGCGCAATCCGCAGGGGCGATTGGCGCTGATCCAGACCGCGGATGGAGTGGTGGCGGTTGATCCCTACATGGTGCGCCAGGTGACGGTGCTCGGCGACAAGGCCGCATCCACCATTGCGCGCAGGACCAAAGGATGGGAAATCGAGGCTCATCTGGGCAAGCCCGCGCAGGGCGCGACGATAGCAGCCAGCTACCTCGCCAAGGGCATCACCTGGGCGCCCAGCTACGTGGTGGACATCTCGGATCCTGCGCAAGCGCGCATTAGCGCCAAGGCCGAGATCATCAACGAGGCGGAGGACCTCAACGACGTCCATCTCGACCTCGTCACCGGCTTCCCTAACCTGCGCTTCGCGGACATCGTGAGTCCGCTGTCGGGCAAGGACACGCTGGCGGGGTTCCTGGGGGCGCTGGCGCGGGGGCAGTCGGAGCTCGGACGCGCCGCCGCCAGCGTCGTCACCCAGCAGGCCATTAGCGCCCGCTCCCGCGAGGACATGCAGGCAGGCGTCATGCCGGAATACGGCGCGGCGGCTGTGGGCGCGACGGTCGAGGACCTGTTTCTCTACCCGCTGGCGCACGTCACGCTCGCCAAGCGTGAAACGGGCTACTACCCGCTGTTCAGCGCGAGCGTCCCCTACAGCGAGATCTACCAGTGGGAGATCCCGGATTACATCAACCGGGAGGACCGCTACGGCGAGCAGCGGCGGGAGCAGCGCGAGACCCAGGAAGAGGTGTGGCACTGCATCAAGCTGACGAACGCCGCCAAGCTGCCTTGGACCACGGCCCCCGCCCAGACCATCAAGTCGGGCCAGATTCTAGGCCAGGACACTCTCAACTACACTTCGCCCACGGCCAACACCAGACTGCGGATCACGCGCGCGATGGCGGTCGAGGCCGAGCAAACCGAATTCGAGACCGCGCGCAAGCGGGACGCCGTCCAATTCTACGGTGTGTCATTCGATCTGATGACGGTCGAGGGCCACCTGCGGGTCACGAATCACAAGGACAAAGCGGTGACCCTGGAGGTGACCAAGAACCTGTCAGGCGAGGTGAAGCAGACGACGCCAGAGGCGAAAGTGGAGCGCATGGCGCGCGGCCTGGCGCGCATGAACCCCACCCACGTGCTGATGTGGAGCTTCACACTGCAGCCGGGCGAGGAGAAGGAACTCACCTACACGTACGAGGCGCTGATCGTGCGGTAGGATTCGCACGGGGTCCCGCGGTGATGCCGGATAGTCCGCGCCGCTGGTGCGCGCCGGTTGGAGACTGGTCCCTTGGCTCTGGGGGCGGTCGAAGGAAGCGCCCCTACTGGGGACCAGACGGATCCGTGCATATCCGCGTGAATCCGCGGCTCGCAGATCGTGTTTTCTTGGAGGGTTGCATGACCGCAAAATCCCTTCGCGTCGCTGTCGTTGGCACCGGCCATTGGGCCGCTGATGTGCACATCCCGGGGCTCAAGCAGGTCGGCGCCGAGGTCGTCGCGGTTTGCGGCCGGCGCGATGACCGCAGAAACGAGGTAGCGCAGCGCTATGACATACCCCAGCAATTCGCCGACTGGCGCGAGATGCTGGATCAGGCTGGCGCCGACGCGGTCTCGGTGTGCACTCCGAATGACCTGCACGCCCCGATCTCCATCAGCGCCGCCAACAAGGGCCTGCACGTGGTCTGCGAAAAGCCCCTGGCGACCAATGTTGCTGACGCCCGCGCGGCCTGGGAGGCGGCGCGCAATGTAGTGACGATGGTCGGCTTCAGCCACCGCTTCGTGCCCTCGGCGCAGTTGCTCAAGGAGATGATTGACGCCGGCGAGCTGGGCCAGATCTTCCATGTCTTCGCCCACATGCTCCAGGGCTGGCTGGTGGACCCAAGCGCCTGGGCGGGGTGGCGCCTCAATCGCGCCCAGGCCGGCGGCGGGACGCTGGCCGATCTCGGCTCACACCTGCTGGATTTGGTGGCTTGGTACGGCGGCGACATCGCGCGCATCTTCGGGCATCTGAAGACCTTCGTTAATGAGCGACCCCTGCCCCAGGGCGGCACCACCGCGGTGGATGTTGATGATGCGGCGGGCGCGCTCGCCGAGTTCGCGAGCGGCGCCACCGGGGTGTTCGTCGTCAGCCGCTACGTCCCGGGCGCCACTTCAACCTTTGGCCTTCAGGGCGTGACGGTCGCGGGGAGCAAGGCGACGGCGATGTACGATCCGGGGCGCGAGCACTCGCTGCTATTTGCCGAGCGCGGGCAGACGTTGCGCGAGGTGGAGGTTCCGCAGCGGCTGCGCATGGCATCGGAGGATCTGCGCGCCGAGTTGCCGGGGGCGATGATGGGCCGTTTCGTCGCGGGCGCGCAGGCCAGGCGCCCAGTGCGCCCCGATTTCGAGGATGGCCTGCGCTGCCAGATTCTGATGGACGCGTGGGAGCGATCACATCAGGCGGGCGCGTGGGTCGAGGTTCCGCCGATGACGGAGACCGGAGCATGATTACCATGAGACTCTTCGCATCCCTGGTTGTGCTCGCCGTGGTGTGTCTGCCGGCGTTGGCTGGCGGCGAGTGGTGGAAGGACGAGCACTCCTGGAAAAAGCCCCTGGCCGAGAAGGCGCGTATGTTCGAGGACAACATCCTGCGCAACCACTGGATCCAGGGCCTCTATCCCTCTATCGTCGAGCTGCCTCCCGACGGCAGCCCGCCGGATCAGACCACCACCGGGAACTCCAACATCGCCCATTCCTGCTGCTGGACCAGCAACTACCTGGCGGGACAGGCTTATCGCTACGCCTTCACCAAGGACCCGGCAGTGCGCGAGCACTGCCGGGAAATACTGCGCGCCCTGCGCCGGCTGCAAACCATGACCCCGAAGCCGGGGCTGCTCTCGCGCGGCTATGTCCTGGGCCACGGTCCCTCCTACGAGGAGCGCGCTGATTACGAGATGTCTCCTTATTGGCACCAGGGAACCGGCGAGTTCGCCAATTATCGCTGGCGCGGCAGCCCCAGCCATCACAACTACGATGATGTCATCCACGGCTACGGCGTCTATTATGACCTCGCCGCCGACGACGAGCAGAAGGAACTCATCCGCCGCGATGTTCATAACCTGATGAGCTACATCTTGGACAATAACATGCTCATCGCCGATGAGTACGGCAGCGCCCACCCCTTTATCGGGTTCACCGACGGCCGCACCCCCAACCTGCGCGTCATCATGGTCACCTCGTGCCTCAAGACGGCCTACCACATCACTGGCGATGAGAAGTTCAATCGCAAGTACCTGGAGCTGGTCGAGCAGTACGGCTATCGCACCGCCAAGAGCTATCACGCCCCGCCCAAGTACACCGACTTCGATGATGCTGAGCATGTCTTTGGTGACCTCGATAACATGTTCCGCCAGGAAAAGGACCCGCAGTTGCTGGCCTTCTATCACATGGTGTTGGAGGCGCTTTGGGAGGTGCACAAGGACGACGGTCAGGCATACTACAACTACATGTATCATGCGCTCAGCGGCAAGGAGGGCAATGACGCCGCCGCGCTGGACATGCTCCGCCGCTATCCCACAGTGAAGGTCTTCCGCCCCTACATGTACTCCATTCGCGATGACATCGAGAAGGTGCGCGACCCGGAGACCGGCGGCTGGATCGCCAGGGACCCGCTGCCCATGAACGCGCGGCCCCTGGATAACGAATACGAATGGAAGAATAGCCCCTACCAGCTCGACGGCTGGCTCAGCCGCGCCATCTCCGCGCTGGCGGTCGCCCCCGAGGATCCGATGGTGATGCTCGCCGCGGACGACCGGGGCCTGGTATTCCGTTCCCTCGACGGCGGGGCTACCTGGGGGGACGTGAGCGCCGGGCTGGGCGGGGCGCAGGCGCGCCAGGTCGCGTTCTTCGGGCCCCGGCAGCGTTTCGTCATCGCGGCCACCAGCGCGGGCGTTTATCGCAGCTGCGACGGCGGGCTGACCTGGCGCCGGGTGGCGGGCATCCCGGCCGGCGGTCAGGCGGGCAGCGAAACCCTCGGCGCGGCGCAGGTGCTGCCTGCGCGCACCGCTGCTGATCCCTTCTGGGCAGTGATGGATGACGGCAGCGTGTACCACAGCCTGACCCTCAATCCCGAGGCCCCGGGCGAGGCGTGGGAGCTGGTGACCGAGCTTCCGGCGCCTCTGCGCGGGGCCAGGGTCGCCATCGCCCCTGGCGGGGAGCCAACGGTTTACGCGGCGCTCGGCGGCAGGTTCTACTCCTGGCGGGCGGGAGAGGGCTGGCGCCAGGCCGGTGAGCCGCCGCGCCTCCGTGGTGAGATCAAGTGGCTGCTGGCGGCCGGAGACGCGCTCTATGCGGGCGCCGAGTTCAAGTACGGCCCCACGCTGTACGTCTTCTTCTGGAGCACTCGCGACGCCGGCAAGACGTGGCAGGGCGTCATCGGCGATGGCCAGTGGGCCATGGCCTCCGCATATTCGGGTCAGAAAGTGGGCGGCAAGGGCCTCGAGGGCCAGATCAACAGCGTGGCGGTGGACCCACGGCGCGCCAACCGCCTGCTGTGCGCCACCTCCAGGGGTGTTTTCATCAGCGACGACAACGGCGATTCCTGGGCCAGGGCCAATTCGGGGCTGCGCATCGAGCGCGCCGATCACATCTTCGCGCCCGCCGAGACCGACACCCTGTACGCCAGCACGCCGGCCGGTCTATTCGAGAGCCGCGATGATGGCCAGATGTGGCAAGAGGGGAACCTGACCCTCAACTGCGGCAGCAATGCCCTCTGCGAGACCGGCAGCGCGGATTTTCTCGATGCCTACTGGCTGGCGCGCGACCATGGCTTCATCACCGAGGAGCAGGCCAACGCGGTTCCGCAGTAACCAGATTCGAGCAATGTATCGGGAGGCTAACATGATTCGCTGCACGTTTGCAGCCCTGGTGTTTATCGCGATACTTGCCGCATTGTGCGGCATGGCCGCGGCCTGGGAGCTGCCCGGCTTGCCGCCGGACACCTCGCGCCAGGCGCTGACCCCGCAGTGGGCCTTCGGCGTGTGGATGTGGGAGGATGACGTCAACACCGAGGCGGCGGTGTGGGACCTGGTCAATGGGTGCCAGGAAAACGACCTGCCGCTGCGCGCGATCATCATTGACAGCCCGTGGGCGACCGCCTACAACAACTTCGCGTGGGACGAGCAGCGCTACCCCAAGCCGCAGCAAATGATCGCGGACCTGCACCAGCGCGGGGTCAAGGTCATTCTGTGGATGACCTGCATGATCAACCTGCGCGACAAGCAGGCGGATGCCCGCGGCAGCGACGAGGATCTCTACGCCATCGCCAAAGAGAAGGGCTATCTGGCCAACGGCGGCAAGGCCATCGAGTGGTGGAAGGGCGAGGGCGCTTTCATAGATTACACCAATCCCGAGGCGGTGGAATGGTGGCACGGGCTGATGGATCGCGCGCTGCTGATGGGCACTGACGGGTGGAAGGTGGATGGCACGGGGGAGCTGTTCCCAATCAGCGGCGGCTATGGGAAGGCGGGGCCGATTTCGATCTTCCAGTACGTGGACATGTATTACCGCGACTGCTACAACCATCTCATGCGCCGCAACCCCGAGGGCGTGACCATGGTGCGCTCGTGTGACACCGAGGAAACGGGCTACACCGGGCGCATCGCGCCCAAAGATGCGGCGCCTGTGACCTGGTTCGGCGATCAACTGCACACCTGGGATAACGAGGGGCTGGTGGAGGCGATTACCGACCAGTTCTGCGCCATCAAGTGGGGCTATTCCGTCATGGGCACTGATATCGGCGGCTACTCGCATACACCTGACGGCATTATCCCGCTGCGTCTCTACCTCCGGTGGGTTCAGTGGAGCGCCTTCCTGCCGTTCTTTCTCAACGGCGGGCATGACGAGCACCGGCCGTGGAAATATGACAAGGCATTCCTCGACCTCTATCGCAAATTCGCGTGGACTCACCAGGAGCTGGCGCCCTATTTCTACTCCCAGGTGCGCGAGGTGCACGACGGCCGGGGGCTGTTCATGAAAGCCGGCCCGGGGACCTATGAATACACCTTGGGAGATCAATTCCTGGTGGCGATCATGTATGAAGACGAGACCAGGCGCAGCGTGACCTTGCCCGAGGGCGACTGGATTGATTACTTCGATAACTCCAAGGTCTATCACGGCCCGAGCGAGGCGGAGGTTGACGTGCCGCTGGATCGCTGCCCGGTGTTCATCCGCCGCGGCTCGATTATCCCGCTCGATGTGGTGAACGGCTATGGGGGCCACGGTGACAAGTCATCGGCGGGCGCAGTGACGCTCGATATCTATCCGGGCGCGGGAGCGGAGGCCGTGTTTCCGCTGTGGGATGAGACCACCGGCAAGACAGAAGTGAGATGCGGCGTGAAGGACGCGGTCACGCGCATCTCGATCATCGGCGCCGCGCCGCGGGCGTACATTCTGCGTGTGCTGCAACCGGAGCAGCCGAAAGCGGCGCGAGTGGCTGCCGGCGGCAGCATAGCTCGGCTACAGAAACTCGACGCCGCCCGCTGGGCTGCGGGTCTATCCGGCTGGCGCTACGATGCCTCCGAGCAGCGGCTGTGGGTGCGGCTGCGCGCGGCGGGAAGCGCGGTGGTCGAGATAGAATCTGGCGGGCTGTAGGGCGGGGGCGCCTGGCGGCGCCGCTTCGGTGTCATTCTGAAGCCTTCGCCCATGTCATTCTTCGCTGCGCTCAAAATGACAAATCCGGTGAGTCTCGGGAGGTGGAGGTGGTGCGCTGCAAGTCTGCGGCTGCGGTTTTCATCACGATGCTTGGCGTCTTGTGCGGCCCCGCCGGCGCGTGGGAGCATCCCGACGTGCCTGCGGATACCTCGGCGCAGGCGCTGACCCCGCAGTGGGCCTTCGGGGTCTGGATGTGGGAGGATGACGTCAACACCCAGGCCGCGATCTACGACATCGTCAACGGCTGCGCCAAGCACGATCTGCCCCTGAGCGCGGTCATCGTTGACAGCCCCTGGGAGACCGCCTACAACAACTTTGAATGGGACCGGGTGCGCTACCCCGATCCGCAGCGCATGATCGCGGACCTGCACCAGCGCGGCGTGCGGGTCATGATGTGGATGACTCCTTGCATCAATGTACCTGGCAAGCAGGCCGATGCCCGGGGCAGCGATTTCGACCTCTACGCTTTTGCCAAGGACAAGGGGTATCTGGCTAACGGCGGCAAGACCATCAAGTGGTGGAAGGGCGAGGGCGGCTTCATAGACTACACCAACCCCGAGGCGGTTGAATGGTGGCACGGGCTGATGGATCGGGTGCTGCTGATGGGCACCGACGGCTGGAAGGTGGACGGCGCCGCCGAGCGCTTCCCGTGGTATGGCGGCTATGGCAAGGGCGGGCCGATCAGGGTCATGGAGTACGTGGACCTGTACTATCGCGACACCTACAACCACCTGCGGCGGCGTAATCCCTCGGGCGTCACCATGGTGCGCTCAGTTGACATCGGCGAGAGCGGCTTCACCGGCCGCCACGCGCCGTTTGACGCCGCTCCCATCACCTGGTTCGGCGACCAGGAACACCGCTGGGACAAGAACGGCCTCGCGGACGCGATCCAGGACCAGTTCCTGGCGATGGAGAAGGGCTACTCGGTGATGGGCACCGACATCGCGGGCTACGACCGCGCCCATGACGCCAGGATCCCGCGCAGCCTCTATGTCCGCTGGTTGCAGTGGAGCACTTTCCTGCCATTCTTCCTCAACGGCGGGCATGACGAACATCGCCCGTGGAAGTATGACCGGGAGTTCTTCGACATCTATCGTCGCTTCGCATGGACCCACCAGGAGCTGGCGCCGTACTGGTATTCGCTGGTGCGCAAGCGCCATGATGGTGGGCCGCCGGCGATGAAGGCCGCCCCGGGCGCCTGGCAGTACGTCATTGGCGATCAATTCCTGGTGGCCATCATGAACAAGGACGAAACCAGGCGCACAGTGACCTTCCCCGAAGGCGATTGGATTGATTATTTCGACAATGCCAAGATCTATCACGGGCCGAGCGAGGCGGAAGTCGCGGTGGCGATGAATCGTTACCCGGTGTTTATCCGCCGCGGCTCCATCATCCCGCTCGATGTGGTGAACGGCTATGGGGACCACGGTGACAAGTCATCGGCGGGCGCGGTGACGCTCGACATCTACCCCGACCCGACGCGCGAGGCCGCATTCCGCTGGTGGGATGAGAAGGCGGGCCAGACTGAGTTGAGCTGCGCGGTGAAGCAGGGCGTCACGCGCGTCTCGCTCAGCGGTGCGACGGCGGGGCCACGTATCCTGCGGGTGTTGATGGCCAATCCCCCGCATGGGGTGCGCCTGGCTGCGGCGGGAAAGCTGGTGCCACTTGAGGAGCTCGACCGCCGGCGCTGGGAGGCCAGGGCTGTGGGCTGGCGCTATGAGGCCGCCGACCGGCGGCTGTGGGTGCGGCTGCCGGCGGAGGGAAATATGGTGGTGGAGGTAGAACCTTAACTACGATAGGTGTCAATGGCGGTAATCGGCTGCCTCGAAGTATTTTCGAGAGCCAGACATAGGAGGTTTCCAGAATGCGTCGGTTGACCGTACTGCTCGTGGTAGCACTTGTCGCCGCAGGGTGCAGCGCGGCGAAAGGGGAGTTAGTCGCCAAGCATGGCAAGGGCTGGCTGGAGCGCCAGCAGGGGTTCCTCGTCCTCCACGTCGAGGGCACGCCCGCGGAGATGGGGGAGCAGCAGGGGGCGCTGCTCAAGGAGCACATCCAGGCCAACCTCAAATCGGTGATGGCTGGCGCCATGGAGATGGGCAAGGAAATGGGCATGAGCGACCCCATGCCCATGGTGGACAAGCTGTGGACCCAGCTTGCGGCTAACACGCCGCCGGAGTATCTGGAGGAGATGAAGGCCCTCGCCGCCGGCGCGGGAATCGAGCTCAAGGACTTGCAGCGCATGGTGACCGTGATCGAGTACGGGGAGATCATGCGCACCTGCTCCAGCTTTTGCGTCTGGGGCAAGGCCACCGCCGACGGCAAGATGTACCAGAGCCGCAACCTCGACTACACCATGGACGCCGGGCTCCAAGATAACTTCATGCTCTTCGTCGCCAAGCCGCAGGGCAAGCTCGCCTTCGTTTCCCCTTCCTACGCGGGATCGGTGGGCGTGGTCAGCGGCATCAATCAAAAGGGCATCGCAGTGGGCGAGATCGGCGCCGGCGCCACCGAAGCGGAGCGCAACTTCAACGGCACCCCCATGCCCTTGTTGCTGCGCCGCGTGCTCGAGACCTGCGATACCGCGGAGAAGGCCGCCGCGGTTTTCCAGAACGCCAAGCGCACCGCGGGGTTCAACTTCGTCTTCGGCGACCCTGCTAATAAGACCGCCCGCGCGTGCGAGACCAGCTCCAAGTACTTCGCTGTCTATCGCGACAATACCCCGGAGGAGCAGGCGATCGAGGGCAATCTCGCCCGGCCCGACTGTGTCTTCCGCGCCGAGGGCATCTGCGACCAGAAGCGGATCAAGGAGACCGCGCACGACACCGTGGGCCAGTGCAAGCGCTATCAGATCATGGGCAAGGCGATTCGCGACAACTACGGCAAGATTGACTCCGCGAAGGCGATTGATATCGCCCGCGCCGCAGCGATGGATGGGAATCTGCACAGCGTCATCTACTGCAACAGCGATCGCGAGCTGTGGGTCGCTAGCGCCCAAGGCATGACCCGCGCCTCCGACACCGAGTACAAGCACTTCCGCATGGCGGGTTTGCTGGCGGCTGCGCCACAATGACTTGACTGCGGAGAACGCTGAGCACGCGGAGCAAACGAATGGGGGCGGCTCCGGAGGAGCCGCCCCCATTCGCGGGAGCGTGGGCAGGCAGGGGATGCTAAAGCCCTCGCGGGCGGTGCTGCCGCCGCGGCACGTGGGATTGTTGGTGGAAGGCGCTTGAGATGAAACCCCGATTCCTCATCACCCTCTTGCTCATCGCAGCGGCGCGTATCGCGCGTGCTGGGGCCGCATCCCCGCCCGCGCCCGAGATCGAGACTCTCTACCGCCTGTGGGACGGCGCGACGAAACAGGTCAACGCCCTGTGGCCCGAAAACCCGAAAGAGATGCAATTCGGCGAGGGGCGCTCGCGGGTCGTCATCGCGGACTTGAAAGGCCCCGGCCTCATCACCATGATTCACTTCGCGATGCCCGAGATCATGCGCTTGAACCGCGACACCGTCCTTCGCATCTACTGGGATGGCGAGAAGACCGCCAGCGTTCAGGCGCCGCTGGTGGATTTCTTCTGCGACCCCAACGGCGTCATGGAACGCGTGGACACTGCCCTCGTCAACAAGCAGCGCGGCTGGAACTGCTATTTCCCCATGCCCTTCGCCAAATCCGCGCGGGTCGAGGTCGCGATGGACAACCCGCGCTACCCCAACGGGATGTGGCGGCTCAACCCGTGCTATAGCTATGTCATGTACCGCACGCTCAAGGCGCTCCCCGCCGACGCCGGCTATTTCCACGCCTTGTGGCGGCAGCAGACGCTGCTGCTGGGAAAGCAAGACTACGCGGTGTTCGAGGCCGCGGGCCGGGGCCAGTTCATTGGATGGAATGTCACGGTGCGCGGCGTCGGCGCGCCGGACGCGGGCTATGTCGTGGATGAGAACGTGAAGTTCTACGTGGACGGCGAGGGCGAGCCGTCAATCGAATGGCAAGGGATCGAGGACTCCTTCGGCTTCAGCTACGGCTTCCCGGAGCAGGCCAACAGCTTCCCCTACACCGGGTACCAGCCATACTACAATGGCGCCGCCGCTTATCGGTTCACGCTCAACGATCGCGTCTCGTTCAGGCGCTCGCTGCGCATGACCGTCGGTTTCGGCAAGCACGAGGCGCCGTGGTTTCGCGAGGCGTTCTCAAAGCCCGAGAACCCGCTCCAGTTCTCGAGTGTCGCATACTGGTATCAGCAGGAGCCGCACCGCGCCGTTGCGCCCCTGCCCTGGTGCCGCGAGCGGCGGCCGCTGCTTTTTCCCGCATCGGCGCAGAAGTATCGAGATGCGCGCCAGACCCTAGTCCTGCACTGCGGCCGCACCGATGGAGACGAGGAATTCGTCGAGGACGGGTGGGACTTCATCTTCCGCAAGGGCTATGGCTACGCCGGCTTCCCGACGCAGATCAACCACTGCTGGGCCGATTACGATTCCCTGGAATTCGACATCATCTGCCCCAAGGGCGCCGCGGGGAGGCTGCGCTTGTTCATCATTGACGGCGACAATTTCGCGGGCGGCCGCAAGCAATCCGTGAGCGTCGCGGGCAGACTCGTGGGCGAATACGAGAACTTCCAGGCCGGGCGTTGGATTGAGGTGCCCCTTTGCGCGGCCGATACTGCAAATGGCCGCATCCCGGTGGTGATGAAGAACCTCAAGCCCGGTGGCAATGCGGTGGTCTCGCTGGTGCAGTTGGTCGCCTCCTAGTACGTAGTGACACAAGTCATCGGATGTGTTGATGTCATTCTGAGCGACCGAAGCGGAGTGAAGAATCCTGGGCGGTACAAGATTCTTCGCCGGAGTTTACTCTGAGCGGTGGCGAGATTCTTCGCGCAGTTTACCCTGAGCGAAGTCGAAGGGCTCAGAATGACGCAAGCGAAGAGGCTCAGAATGACATTCTCGAAGTGGCCGGCGTGCACTCAGCATGGTGGCCGGTTGCGTTCGCCCACCTTCGTCATTAGGTACTAGTGCCCAGTTAAGTTATTCCTGGCACACTATTGGATACAGCCTCTTGAGCTTGATGCGCGCGTCGGCGGTGGTGAATTGCCAATCTACCTTGGTGTGGGCTTGGTTGCGCTCACCTTCCCACACTGCGACCTCGCGCGCCAGGGTTTGCTGGCGGTCCATGCGCCGGGATAGACATTGGCGCGATAGGGCTGACAGCTCGATCTCCGCCATGTTCAGCCAGCTGCCATGTTCGGGAGTGTAATGCCATTCCAGCTTTTGCGCGATGCGCCAGGCCTCCGCCGGCGCGTAGCGTTCGTACAAGGCGTGCAGTGAATGGGTATTGAGATTGTCCGTCACCAGTGCGATCTTTTCTGCGTGGGGGTAGGCGACATCCACCAGCTCCCGCAGCTGCTCGGCGAAATCCACGGCAGTGCGCCGATCCGTCACCCGCACTTCTCGGCGGCCGGCCAGCGGTTCGACCCATAGGAAGATGTTGCAGACGCCGTGCCGTTCATATTCATAGTCCTCGCGTCGGCAGACGCCGTGCCGGGGAGGTAACCCTCCGCGCGGCGTCCCACGCAGGGCTTTGGAGCGCTCGTCAAGGCAGACGACCGGATGATCGGGATCATACGGACGATGATAGACCGCCAAGACATCCTCCATTTTGGCGACGAAACGCGCGGAAGGCGTGCCGATGCACCAGGATTTCACGCGCCAGGGTTGCAGCGCGTTTTTTTAACCGGTTGGAGACGGCCACGTGCGAGATGCTGTCAAGGTAGCCCAGTTCCACGATCTTGTCGGCCAGCAAGCGCAACGACCATCTGGCGTGTCCGGGCGGCGGCTCACTGCAGGCCAAGACCGCGATCTGGGCCTCGATGTCACCGGTGATCTTGGGTGGCCGGCCGCAGCGCGCCTTATCATGGAGCGCCGCCTCCAGACCGCCTTGGGCGCATCGTTTGCGCACGCGCACGATGGTGCGCATGGACACTCCCAACGCGGAGGCGATCTGCTCGTCGGTGCGGTGAGCGTCCTTACTGTGGTCGGTCATCAACAGGATGCGCGCCTTGGTCAGCGTGCGCGCTTTGGCGGTGCCGGAGCGTATGAACTTGTCAAGCTGCTTACGTTGCTGCGACGTTAGGTGCAACTGAATGTGTGTGCTCATGCAGAGCACTATACAGCATCGCGGCCGCTAGGACAAGACTATATTAACTGAGCACTAGGGCAGGAGTGTATCCCCCTCAGGCAGGCTTGCTGCCTGCTCAAGCGCGTTTCCCACTGGCGAAACGTTCGCCGCTCCGCTCGCACCTATGATTACGGAGGCAGTTGATGGTCGAGAGCGAGACCGAACTCGTCTCGCGCGCCCGCGCCGGAGACAGCGAGGCATTCGGCGCCGTCGCGGAAAGATGCCGGCCGTGGGTGTTCGGGCTGTGCTTTCGACTCGTGGGCGACCGCGGCGCGGCAGAGGATCTCGCCCAGGAGGCGTTCCTGCGGGCGTTGCGCGATCTGAAGCAGTTGCGCGATCCCGACCGATTCCGCCCGTGGCTTAGTCGAATTGCGCTGAACGCTTGCCGGATGTATCTGCGCCGGCTGCGGGCAAGGCCCGAAGAGGCACCCCCTGACGAGCGCACCAGCGCGTGCATGTGGACCAGCGAGGACGCGCCATTTGGCATTGACCAGGCGATCGCTCGGCTCGATGCTGCGACCCAGCGCATGCTAATGCTGTTCTATGGCGAAGGCCTGAGCCACGCCGAGATTGGTGAGGTTTCCGCTCTCTCCGCCGCCGCGGTCAAGAGCCGCCTCCATCGCGTTCGCGAACGACTGAGAAAGGAGATGCTGGCGATGATGACCGAGGAACAGAAAGCACGGCTGGGTTTGGCCGAGGAGCAGCCTTGGGTGCTGCGAACGATCCTGCTGGTCGAGCCGAAGGATGATCTCCGGCGATCCCTGCGCGAGGCGCTGATCGCAGCCGGCTACGAAGTCGTCGTGTTGGACACGGGCGAAGCTGCGTTGGAGGCCATAGCGGCGCGGCAGGGGCAACTGCTCATCCTGGATCAGCGCTCCGGCGAGCCGCACTGGCTGGAGGTGCTGACCTTGGTTCAAGCGGATGCGTGGAGCCGCCAGAACGTGCCCTTGTCCGTGCTGATTGACCCGGGGAGTCAGAGAGACGCTACCCTGGCATGGCAGGCCGGCGCAGTGCTTTGTTTCGGGCGCAATGCCGATGCGGGCGAGATCGTCAAATTCGTGAATCGGGTAGCACAGCTTTGGCCGCATGACATGGGTCAACCGCCTTGTGACACTTAGCCGTATGACTGTTCTCACCCCTCGCGGGAAGTGAGAAACTCCGTGAGCTGGCGCAGCTCCTCGGCCGCGCGTGGCTCTAGCTCCAATCCTTCGAGCGCGGCCCACGCCTGGCGGTGCACTTGTGCGGCTAGTTCGTCAGCCCGGGCGCGAGCGCCGAGGCGCTCGAGTGCCGCGGCGGCCTCCCCCAGTGCCGCCGGAGACGGCTCGTCGCGGGCCGCGAGGATGGCATCGCGGTCCCGCCCCCGCGTCTGCGCCAGGCCCCAAATCACCGGGTAGGAGCATCGCTTGCGGCTGAGGTCGGAGCCCACAGGTTTGCCCGTCTTCTGCGGGTCGCCCCAGATGCCCAGGATATCGTCGCGAATCTGAAACGCCACGCCGAGCTGGAGGCCAAACTGGCGAAAAGCGCCAGCGTGCTCATCGCTCGCCCCGCCCACCAGCGCCCCCATGTGGGCGGCGGCTGCCATGATCGCCCCCGTTTTGCGACCGACCATGTCGAGATACTCGGCCTCCGAAATGTCCTCCTGGCTTTGCAGCGCGATGTCGTGCGCTTGCCCCTCGCACAGCCTGACGCAAGCCTCGCTCAACACCGCGACCGCCCGCCCGTCGGCTTCACCGAGCACGGCATAGGCGAGCGAGTACAGGCAGTCGCCCGCGTTGATGCCTTGCGCCTCGCCCCAGACCTTCCACACCGTCGGCCGGCCCCGACGCAGCTCATCGCGATCCTCGATGTCGTCGTGAATCAGGGAGAAAGTGTGAATTAGCTCCACCGCCGCCGCCGCCGGCACCGCCGCGAAAGCATCGCCGCCCACCGCCCGGCACGAGAGCAGGCACAGCCGCGGGCGCACGAGCTTGCCCGCCGGCTGTATGGCGGGCTTGCCCGCCGAACTCGTGGCGGGTTTACCCGCCGGGGTCGCGGGGGTCTTGCCCATTCCCTGCGGCGCCTCCCAGCCGAGATGATGCGCGAGCATCCGGCTAATCAACCCCCCGCCGGGCCCTCGCAAGCGCTCCACCTGAGCGCGCATGAGCCCGATCACGGCGTCTATCGGGTCGCACGGCACTCCACTCCTCCAGAAAGCCACCGATGTGGCAGCGCCTCGGATGCTAACGTCGAAGAAACGCTAGCGATCAACACCGCTGCTTCTCGCGTCCCTGCAAGTAGCGCCGGGCGAGGATGACCGCGACGTAATCATCGTAGGGGCGAGATGGGGTCTGCATGGTCACCGGAATCAGCCGCCGCCACCCGCGCGGGGGATGATCGCGGAAGTAAAGACGCCGCGCCTCCTCGGTGGAGCGGTGCTCGTTGACGGCGGTGGTCTCGATTTCGGGCAGCACGGCTTCAAGCGCCTTCACCGCCGCAGCGGCGCCGGTGCGGTCGCCCACGACGATGACGCCGATGTCGTAGCGTCGGACCAGCTCCGCCGCCCGCCCCGCCAGCGCCGGCGTCGGCAGCACCTCCTGCGCCAGCGGCGCGCCATCGCTGTTGACGACCGCGATGCCGCACTTGTCGCGGCCGGGGTCAATGGCGAGGATGCGGCGCGGCGGTGGGCTCATAGAATCTCTGACAAAATCTATGTCCGCAGATTGACCGGATTCTTATCCGCAGATGGCTAGGCCGTACGCCGCCATGGCGGCGTACGGCCTAGCCATTTCACGGATCACGCAGATTTGAAGCGAGGAAATCTCATCTGCGCAATCTGCGAAATCTGTGGATGGTCTTTTCAAGCGTGTTCGGCTTCGACCTCGGTCTCGGTGGCAAGGGAGATATAGAGACATGCCAGAAGCGAGAACACCAGGGCCTGGATAATCCCCATCAGTATGCCCAGCGGCATGATCGCCGCGCTCAGCAGCAGCCCCAGCGCGCCGAACGCTGCCGGCGCCTTGAGCGTGACGTAGCTGCCCATGACCTCGAAGCCCTCGACGTGCAGCTTGAACAGCAGCAGTGTCAGTGTGGCTAGCCCGGCAAGGATGGCGAGCACCACCTCCTTGCCGGTGATATTGCCGAACAGACGCATCGCCAGGCTCAAGGGGCGCGCGAACTCGGAGATGAGATGCAGCACCAGCATGAACGGCGCCAGGAACATCGCCAGATACCAGGGCAAAACCAGCACATCGGCGACCATGTGCTTGAAATACCCCAGCACCCCGTGGGCTCTCATGCCGTAGTACTGGGTGGTGAGAAAGACGATGATGGCGAGGGCGGCGGTGGTGTTGAGGTTGGCGGTGGGCGACTTCATGCCTGGGATGAGGCCGATCAGGTTCATCAGCAGGATGAACATGAACAGGGTGCCGATGAAGGGCGCGAAATCGCGCCCGCGCTTCTCGCCGAGGATGCTTTGGGTGAAGCTGGTGAGCCCGGTGACTGCGAATTCCATGGCGGTTTGCAGGCCCCGCGGCACCAGGCGGATGCGCCGCGTCCCCAGGTAGCTGAGCAGGCTCAGGATGAGCGCCGACAGCACCGCCCAGGGCACGGCCTCCGGCGCCCACTCGGGCAGCACGTGGAACCGCGCCACGTGAAGCGAGCCGATGTCGAACGGCCCGAGCTGGATGTTATAGAGAAAGGCGAGCCAGGAGTTGTGTCCTTCGTGCACTAGTCGCCGTCCTTGAGCGGGTGAGGCTGTGAGGGCGCGTTGCTCGGCAGCGCAGTCGGCTTTGGCGCAAGCAGGGGCCGCGCTTCGATCAGGGCGCGCCCGAATATGACCGCCTGTATCAGGCCCAGCCCAATGATGAGGGCGAACACGTTAACCAGGTTCCAGCGCAACAGGGCATAGAGAATGCCGCCCATGACTGCGTATTTCAGCGGCCATGCGATGATGAGCCGACGCTTGGCCCTGCTGCCGGGAGCAGCGATGATCCACGCCGCCAGCCACTGCCAGCTTAACAGCACGCCGATGCTGATCAGGCCGCCGGCGGCCACGCCCGCGGCCGCGCGGGCGCCCCACAGCGCCCCGCACAGCCCCGTCGCTGCTGCCAGCACAACGGCCGCGGTTACATATATTCCGCGAAAGAAGCCCCTCGGCAACGCCTTGTCGGTCATCAGAAGTTCTTGGCGAAACGGCGGATGATGTGATACGCCTCCCGGAATCCGGCGGCGACGCCCAGCAGCATTCCCGCCACCGCGAGCCACGGTGACGTCCCGAGCCAGCGATCGAGGGCATAACCAGCCCCGAAGCCGACGAACACCGAGAGCGCCATCGTGATCCCGATCGTGCTCAGCATCGCGGCGGCGCGCCAGATATCGCGCTGGTCGTTGCCCACGGTAGCGGCCGAGACGCGTGTCAGCCACGCACTATGTTAGCGCACCACCCGCGGCGTGTCAAAGGCGGGGACCACCCGGAATGGAACCACAGAGCGCAGAGAACACAGAGCGTTGTCGGGGCGGCGCGGCGAGTCGCCCCGACCAGGTCCCTGCGCCCGCCCGCCACAGCCCCGTGTATCGAGGGCGACGGCAGGTGCTCTGTGGTTAATCTCCCTGCGCTCCCGCGCGCCGGTAGAAGCGATAGATGACCAGCCGCGAGTTGTGCGCCGGGCCCTGGCGGTCACGGAACCACTGGGAGTTGATCTTCGTGTGGGGGCTGACGAGCGCCTCCGCCCACAAGTAGATGGGCTGCTCTTCCATGGTTACGATCAGGTCGCGGCCACTGGTCTGGCCCCACGAGGAGATCGGATGCTCGTAGAAGTTGCGGATGAGCCCCGCCTGCCAGAAGGTGCGGGTGCGCACCGTGACCACCTCGCCCACCGGCTGGCCGCCTCGGCTGTGACTGCCTTTCGGCGAAAGACCGCAAGCCTGTTCCGGCGCCTCCCGGGCGAAGCCCAAGCTCCCGCGAATGATCGGCGCCTGCACGCTGAAGCCCTCCGGCTCGCGGGTGTAATCGAACCCCGCCTTGCCCAGGGCGCGGGTGATGCTGTCACTTGGGAACACGACCATGATGCCGGTATAGGCCTGCTCGCCCTCGCGCTTCTCGTAAAGCGCGCCCGCGGTGTAGCCCTTGTGGGTCAGGCCCAGGTAAACGTCATATCCCTTGTGGGGCGGCCCGCCCAGGGGCTCCTTGCGCGACGCGATGCCGCCGCCGCGGGCCTCGACGTGCAGCGAACCGAAATCCCTGCGATAGAAGGCGTAGTCCTCGATGGTATTGGCGCCGCCATCAGTCCGAGCGCCGTCAAGGCCCCAGGCGATGCCGGTGAAATGCGCCCCGAGGCCGCAGTCGTGGGCGCATTCGGCGGCGAGCACCGCGCCGCTGTAGCCGGTGCCGGGGCCTCCTTGCAGGTCCGCAACCCCGGGCACCTGGTCGAAAACGGCGATAGCATCAGGATAGGGAAAGCGCAAGTAGCGCACCTTGCCCACGCGCAGGCTTGCGGATAGCGCGCCGTGCGGCTGCGTGTAGAAGCCGTACGCCTCGACATAGGCCTCGTCCAGGTTCGGGTGGAAGCCTTCGAGGCTGTCAACCTTGCGGTTGGGGCGCGCAAGGAGGTGGGCGCGCAGCCCCGGGCCGAGGTCGAGATCGCCCTGGGCGATGAGGTTGCGCAGGTGGAATTCGTCTTTCCAGAAGCGCGCGCCCAGGCTGAGTTCCCAGTTGCCCTTGCCCACGCCGACGGTGGGCAGCCACAGGCCCTGCGGCTTTGCTCCCGCAGGTTGGAAGCGCGGCACCTCATCGGCGACCGCAGTTGCCACCAGCGCGAGCAGTCCCATCAACGCCGTCAGCATCCTCATGGTTACACCCCCAAGACATTGACAGATTGAGGCAGATCAGTGCAGATTACGCGGCGCCAGGCGCCGGCCATCTGGCTTGCCGTGTGCCTGCGCCGCTATCATATGATCTCGCGCACGAGCGCCCCTATCCCATATACGATGAAGAGCGCGAGCAAGGTCACCGCGATCAACCGCACGGCCGGCGCGTCATCGGCCCACAGCGGGCGGCGCTCAAGGCCCATCACCCGCCGCGCATAGGGCCACATTACGATCCCCAGGATCGCGCCGTAGAGGATCAACCCCATCATCACGCCCACGAGCGATCCGGGGCCGAAGCCGCCAACGAGACGGAAACCCGCCGCTTGCCGCAGCGGCGCCACTAATCCCTGGAAAACGGCGCCGGTCCACAAGCCGAACAAGACGCACGACCAGGTCGCGGCCCGCAAGCCGCTCGCGCTTGCTTGAGCTGCGAAGATGAAGCCTATCACCGTTGCGATGGCGGCGTTGAGGAGGAGAACGACGCGGGGTGGGTAGGCGCCCAGGGCGAACACAAATCCTCCAACGGCCACCGCAGCCAAAATGACATCCCATGTTGGAAACGGGGCTCCGTGGGCGGCGTCATCGCCGCTCTCCGGCTCATGCCTGGCCATGATTTCGCCTCGTGCACCGTGGCCGCAGCCGGATCTCTGGAGCTCCGGCGGGCCTCTTGCTGGCTATGCTCTACCTCCGCCCATCCCACCAATAGGTTCTGAATTCCTCCAGTGCGTCACACAGGGCGTCCACGTTCTCTGCCGGGGTCGGCGGATAGATCCCTGCTGTCATCTCCAGCCCGCCCGCCGGCGAACCGAGTTTGCGCACTTCCTCTTCGATGAGCGCGCGGATTTCGCGCCGCGTGCCGAAGGGGACGATGCGCTGGCGGTCAATGTCGAGCCGGATGCAGATGCGGCCTTTGACCTCGCGCGCCAGGTTGTCAATGCCATTGCACAGGTCCTGGGGGTTGATGATGGTGACGCCGCACTCGATGAATTGATCCATCAACTCCATGATATAGCCATCGCTGTGCAGGGCGACGTGGCAGCCAGCGCCGCGGCACGGCTGCATCACCGACTCGTACGCGGGGGCGACGTATTTGGCGAACGCCTTGGGGCTGATGATGGAGGCGGTCTGGGTGCCCAGGTCCTCGCCGAACTCCATCTTGTCCACGCCCATGTCGAGCCAGGCGTCAACCAGGCCGCGATTATGCTCCATCACCAGCTCGATGAGCCGCGGCAACTGGGGCGCATCGGCGGCGACATCTATCATCAGGTTCTCGAACCCGCGCAGATACCACAGGCGCATGAACAGAAAACCGTGCGCCACGCCGCCCGAGGTGAGCCTTCCCTGGCGTCGGGCCTTCTCGACATCTCGCCGCGTCTTCTCCCAGTCCGCCGGGCCGCGGTCGCCCTGGGCCATGGGATCGGGGGCGCGATAGGACTCAAGCTTGCTCCAGTCGGCGAGCGGATGCTCCTCCACCTGGCCCTCAAGGCCGTTGACCGCGCTGCGCCAGACGCAGCCCCAGGCATCGGTGAAGCGCTCGCCCGCGCGATGGGCGGGGCCGGGATCCCAGTCGTCATAATTGCGCTGGCCCTTCTCGAAGCCGGGGAAGAGGATGGGGTGACGCGCCAGAACCTGCTCCAGGTCGGTGCGAAGCTGATCCCACGATGCGCCGGAGATGCCGACGCTGCACGGGATCCACTTGGGCCCGGTCATGGAGGCGTTGCGCAGGTAGTTCTCGCGGTCGGTCAGGGGCATTGCGTTGCCTGGATCTTGATGTGCGCGGGTCGTGATGGAATGGCTAGGTCGCCAGGGGCGACCGCCATGGCGGTGGCTAGGCTCTCCGAGCCGCCACGGCGGCCTTTAGGCCTAGCCGCCTTAGGCTTAGCCACCCGGCCCCTACGGAACGCACCGGAGACGTAGGGGCGATCTCCTGAGGTCGTTGCATAATTCCCGCGCCCAACGCGGGCGGCTTCGACCGTGTCATTCTGATTGGTATGAAAGCGCTCCGCCTCGGACGTGCACGGCGCGGCCGTGTGCGTCATAATAGAAGGTGCGGTCAACCTTCCAAAGGAGGCGGAACAAGATGCAGTATATCGCATTTGACG
>Ga0315289_10001538_pt1 | contig 35918 bp, 41 predicted proteins | sample YL17G11_40_MG_FD_203452 | JGI IMG/M metagenome (GOLD analysis project Ga0315289, IMG submission 203452) | Sediment microbial communities from Yellowstone Lake, YNP, Wyoming, USA - YL17G11_40 | ecosystem: Environmental > Aquatic > Freshwater > Lake > Sediment | place: USA: Wyoming | collected...
TTCGTGAAGAACCATAACCGAAATGCGGAACCTTTCATCTGGACTGCGACGGCCGAATCAATTCTCGATAAATTGGAGCGCTTATGTAAAACTATTTGCGTTACGGAACACTAGGTCCATGGTGGTCAACAAGCCGGGCCACATGGAGATGCAAGAATTTGAGGTTCCGAAGATCGGGCCTGCCGATATGCTTTTGAGGGTGGAGATGGTTTCGATCTGTGGCAGTGATCCGAATCACTTCTTGGGCCTGCAGGGCGATGAGGCCTTCCCTTTCATTTTAGGCCACGAAATGGTGGGATTCGTGGAGGAGGTCGGAGCGGAAGGAGCCCAGGAGTACGAAGCGAGAAAGGGAGATCGGGTGGTGGTCGAGCCTTACATTCCTTGTCACCGATGCCCCTTCTGTATGACGGGCAACTACGCCTTGTGCAATCGCAGAAGGGTCTATGGATTCAGCGTGAGCGCCTCCGTCTCTCCTCACCTTTGGGGGGCCTACGGGGAATTCATGTTCGTCGCTCCCGGCTCCATGGTGCATCGGATCTCTTCTGACCCTCCTTCGGAGGCAGCTTGCCTCGCCTCCGTCATTGGCAATGGCATCCGCTGGGTTCGAACCAAAGGGAAAGCCAAGCTGGGAGATAAAGTGGTCATCCTGGGGCCAGGGGCCCAGGGGCTATCCAGCGTGGTCGCAGCCAAGGAATCAGGGGCAAGTCCCATCATCGTCACCGGGATGGGCAAGGATATTCATAAGTTCGAACTGGCTAAAGAGTTTGGAGCTGACTTCACTATCAACGCGGAGAAGGAGGATGTGGAGAAGCGGGTCAAGGAGCTGACCGAAGGTAGGATGGCCGATCTGGTGATCGAATGCACGGGTCAACCAGAGTCGCTGCGATCCGCCTTCGGGCTGCTGCGGGCAATGGGCCGATTGGTCATCGCCGGGACCTTCAAACAGAAGGAGGTACCGATCAAGCCGGACTGGATCGTCTTCCGGGAGATAGAGGTGGTGGGAGGTCTCGGCCAGTCCCTGGATGTGGGGGATGCAGTGCGGATTATCGAATCGCGGAAGTACCCCATTGAGAAGATTATTACCCATAAGTTCCCACTTGGGAAAGCATCGGAGGCGATGAAGTTCTTTATGGAGTCCCCGCCCGGGACGATCCGCGTCGCCCTGGTGCCTTGAGGGGAGAGAGAGCGAGGGGAGTCTTGGAGAAACTGGACAGCCGAAGGGTACATCGAGGGTGGCATTGCCGGAGAGGATCCCCCGCCTGGAGAAGGATCAGCCTGATCCTTTTGACCTTGGGCTCCCTCTGGCTGCTCTGCTCCTGTGCGGGTCCTGAGAAAAAGGCCGTCTTGAGCGATGCCCAGATCCTGCAGCAGGCGGAAGAGGCCCTGGCGGCCAAGAAGTACCAGGAGGCGCAGGATTTGCTCAAACGGCTGATGTCTGAATACCCGGCGAGCGAGTGGATACCGCGGGCTCAGCTTGATCTGGGAAGGGCCTACTACGAGGATAAGAAGTATCTGGAGGCCAAGGTGGAGTATCAAAAGTTCCTCGACCTCCACCCCCAGAATCCCTACGCCGACGAGGCTCATTACTACTTGGGCCTCACCCACTTCGCGGAGATCGCCAGCGTGGACCGCGATCAATCTCCTGCCCAGAGGGCGGTCTCTGAATTCAGGACGGTGCTGAAGGACGCCCCCGACTCTCGCTACGCCGCTCCCGCCAAGGAGAAGTTGAAGGTCTGCGAAGACAGGTTGGCCGGCCACGAATTCTTCATCGGGCGCTTTTACTTTCGGAAGGGAAAGTATAAGGCCGCCTCTGGGCGGTTCAAATATCTGCTCAGCCATTACCCGGAGACCGCGATGGAGGAGAAGGCGCTCTATTACCTGGGAAAGTCCCTCTACCGGCTGGAAGAGTCAGAGGAGGCGAATCGGGCCTTTCTGCAGTTGTTACAGAAATACCCGAATTCGGAGCATGCCCCGGAGGTGCAACGGCACTTGGCGGAGGCAGAAGGCCATTGATGCGTTGCCCATCTCCTGCCTCCCGGCTCATCTTGCTCACCTGGGGGTTCATAGCTATCGGGGAGAGAGGGGAGATTGGGGGCATCTCCGGCGCGAGACCATGGAGATGATGGCGGGCGTTGATTCAATCCAGGTGCGCATTGCGAGCCGGCGCATTCTGATTTCCCGGGGCCGAGGGGAGGCGGTCCAGGCCTATGAGATTCGCGTTTGCAGGGGGGACCAGGTGAGGGAGCTGAAGGGCCAAGAGAGGATTGGCCTGGAGAAGGAGAGAGAGGGCTGGAAGATCGTCTCTGGACTCTGAAGGAAGGTCCAGCCGTATTCTGCAGGGGCGAAGGAGGGTCATTGTGGATCTCAAGCAAACCATCAAGAAGGCGACCGAGCTCTATCGGGATAATCAATATGAGGAGTCCGAGAAGCTACTCCTGGAGTTGGTGAAACAGGCACCGGAGTACGCCAACCTCCATAATATGCTCGGGGTGATCTACAGTCACAATAACCAGTTCAAAAAGGCGATTCATCATTTCCAGAGGGCCCTGAGCATCAACCCCAACTATACGGAGGCCCAGCTCAACCTGGCGATTACCCTGGCCGATACCGGCGCCTACGATCAGGCCCAGAGCGAATTCGGCAAGGCTACGGAGAGAGAAAAAGAGATGGCCTTCGATCTGAACTCGGGGGTACGAATCAAGCTGGCCAATTCCCATATCGACCTGGGAAAGGCCTACCAGGAACTGGGGTTATATGGGGAGGCAAGCGAAGAATACCGAAAGGCGATCAGGCTCTGTCCTGATTTTCCCGATGTTCATAATCGATTGGGGGTTGCCTATCGGGAGAGGGGGATGGATGAGGAGGCCGAGGCGGCCTTTCGGGAGGCCATCAGGATCAATCCCCGCTATGCAGACCCCTACACCAATTTGGGGGCCCTCTTCTTTCGCCGGGGGGATACCGAATCGGCGATCCAGAACTGGAAGGAGGCATTGCGCATCAGTCCCCAACATACTGTGGCCCAGGTTTATATGAACATGGCCAAGGAACAAGCGGATTCCGATCTGGAGAAGAAGAAAGGGTAGCAGGTCGGTCCCTTCCGGAGGTCTCATGGCTATCTCCTTGTTGAGCGAGACAAGGGAGATCCTTGGCCGATATGGGTTGCGTCCCCAGAAGAGGCTGGGGCAGAATTTCCTGATCGATCGGCATTGGCTGGAAGCGATTGTGCAGGCGGCGGAATTGGACCGCCAGGATCAGGTGGTCGAGATCGGTCCAGGCTTGGGCCTCCTGACCCGGGCGCTCTGTGGGATCGCAGGATCTGTCGTGGCCATCGAGCTCGACCCATACCTCTTTCGCCTCCTGGGGAAGGAACTGCATGGTTTCACCAACCTCTCGTTGGTTCAGGCGGACATCTTGACCTTCGATTTCTCCGCCTGGGCGAAGGAACGGGGACTAAGGGGGAAAGCCAAAATGGTGGCCAATCTGCCCTATTACATTTCTACCCCCCTGCTTTTTCGTCTCCTGCAATATCGATATCTTTTTTCCTCGATGGTCTTGATGGTTCAAAAAGAGGTGGGCGAGCGCCTCCTCGCCCATCCAGGAACGAAGCAGTATGGAGCTTTGAGCATCGCCCTCCAGCTTTATGCGGAGGTGGAATGGGTGGCCACAGTACCGAAAGAGGCCTTCTATCCTAAACCTCAGGTGGATTCGGCGATCTTAAGGCTGCTGGTGCGGCCGACGCCAAGGGTGGAGATAGAGGACGAGGCCCTATTTCGAATCCTGGTTCGGGCCGCCTTCTCCCAGAGGAGGAAGATGCTGGGAAATGCGCTGCCCAGCCAAGTCGCCTCGGGATTGAGCAGGGAAGTTTGGGATCGGGCTTTTGCAGATGCGGATATCTCCCCACGGAGGCGAGGGGAGAGCCTTTGCATTGAGGAATTCGCCAGACTGGCACACCATCTTTATGGTTGGATGGAGAGGGAGGGATATGTTCCACATCGCCAAGGATGAGGAGATTAGGGCGGGAAAGGTAACCGACATCTACTTTGCGAGGACGGTCGAGATCCTGAAGGCCAAGGGGATAAACCCCCGGGCCCGGGCAGAGATCATGCTGAAGGGCTTTCCCTCCGACTGGCCTTGGGGAATTTTTGCGGGGCTCGATGAGGCGTTGTACCTGTTGGAGGACCTTCCCATCCAGGTGGAGGCGATGGAGGAGGGGACCTGGTTCAATACCTTGCAGCCTGTCATGGCGATCGAGGGCAACTACCTGGATTATGCGATTTTCGAGACGGCCCTCCTGGGGATTCTCTGCCAGGCCTCAGGGGTGGCGACCAAGACTGCCCGGTGCAAGAAGGCGGCCGCCGGGAAGGGAATCATCAGTTTCGGGGCCCGGCGTATGCATCCTGCGATCGCCCCCATGATCGATCGCGCTGCCTTCATTGGGGGCTGTGATGCGGTCTCGGTGATCGCTAGCGCCGAGGCGATCGGAGAGCCCCCCATGGGCACCATGCCCCATGCCTTGATCTTGATGATGGGGGATGTGGTGGCGGCGGCGAAGGCCTTTCATGAGGTCATCGATCCTTTGGTACACCGGGTGATCCTGGTGGATACCTTCTGCGATGAAAAGGCCGAGGCCCTGAAAGTGGCCGAGACCCTGGGGAAGGATCTTTATGGAGTGCGCCTGGACACCCCCTCCTCCCGTCGCGGCGACATCTACAGGATCCTGCAGGAGGTGAGGTGGGAGCTCGATTACCGAGGCCACCATCAGGTGAAGCTCTTCGTAAGCGGCGGCATTGACGAGGAGGAGATCTGCAGGCTGCGGGACATCGTCGATTCTTTTGGGGTGGGGACCTCCATCAGCAATGCCCCCGTCCTTGATTTGGCCATGGATATTGTGGAGATTGATGGCCGCCCCGTAGCCAAAAGGGGAAAGATGTCGGGGCGTAAAAGGGTGTTGAGGTGTCCCTCCTGCCGCAAGACGGTGGTGGTTGCCTCCCACTCTGATCAATCGGGCTGCCCCTGCGGGGCAGAGTTCATCCCTCTGTTGAAGCCCATGCTCCAGAACGGAAGAAGGGTGGTGGATTCGCCTTCTCCACAACAGATCCGGTCCCGGGTCCTGGAGGAGCTGGCCCACCTGCCTTGATTTCCTTGAAAGATTGCCATGGATCTATCCGCCCTGGGAGAGTTCGGGTTGATTAGCCGCATTCGGGAAAGGGCACAGGGGCGATGGTCTCAGTTGCTCCTGGGCATCGGAGGAGATGCGGCCGCCTTCCGGCCCAGCGAAGGCTCGATCCTGTTGGCCACCACCGACCTTTTCCTGGAGGGCATTCACTTCTTCCGGGATATCCCCCCCCCTCACCTTTTGGGCATGAAGGCCCTGGCGGTGAATATCAGCGATATTGCCGCCATGGGAGGCGTTCCGCGCGTGGCCCTGATCTCCTTAGCCCTCTCCCCGGACGAGCAGGTGGAATCGATCGATGCCCTCTATGCGGGGATGGAGGAGGAGGCGTCGGTCTATGGAGTCAGCCTGGTGGGGGGAGATACCTCCCTCTCCCCGGGTCCTCTGTTTATCAATGTAGCCCTGCTGGGTGAGGGAAAAGAGGGCTGCTGGATAAGAAGATCTGGGGCCAGAGACGGAGATTCACTGATGGTCACCGGCGCCCTGGGGGCCTCGGCCGCCGGCCTGGCGGGGATTAAGGCGGCCCTGGAGCTGGATCCAAAGAACACAGGAAGCCTGCCTCCCCGGGATTGGAGGAGATTCCAGGGGTTAGATCCCTTGACCCGAGAGGCATTTCAAGAGGCTGTAGAGGCGCATTTCCTGCCCACACCCCGGGTGAGAGAGGGTCAGCTCTTGGCCCAGGAGGGATGGGCGAGTGCGATGATTGACCTCAGCGATGGGTTAGCCTCCGATCTGGGACACCTCTGCGGGGAGAGCGGGGTGGGGGCGGTCATCTGGGAGAGAGAGCTGCCCGTTGCCTCTTGTGTCAGAGCCGTTGCCCGGGAATTGGGAGAGGACCCGGTCCGCCTCGCCACCCAGGGCGGCGAGGATTACGAGCTGCTTTTTGCGACCTCCGCTCCGGATCAAGTGGAAAAGGCCTTTCGAGAAGCAGGGCTGGCCCCGGTGAGGCGCATCGGGGAAGTCTTGGGACAGCCAGGCCAAATGAACCTCCAGCGCCAGGACGGGGCTCTCTGGCCCCTGGTCGGGGGGTTCGACCACTTTCGGTCTCATCGGGATTGAGGCCTTGGGCCGTCTTGAGGACTGGGGCGGGGCCGTTTTATCCTTGACACGAGAGGGTTTTTTGGATAATAGAGTTTCAAAGTACTATCCTCCGGTCTCAGAAAGGAGGCGCCGATGGAATTTCACGCTGCGGATTTCAGGGGCATCCTGCGCACTGCCTCGCAAAAACTCTCCTTGGGCCTGAAGGGATTCATCACCATCATTGCCTTCTCCGAATCTGGCAAGATGAGGAGGATCACCCTCTCCAAGAGACGACTCTATTCCTTTTTCGTTTTCTTCCTCTTCCTCCCCCTCTTCTCCACCTTCGTGCTGGTGAAGAATTTCGACTTCCTTTATCGCAACGTCCGTCTCATCTACCTGGAAGAGGAGAATTCCTCATTGGGGAGCCGATTGGGAAAGCAGGCGGCGCAGATCAATCAATTGAAGAAGGAAATCGCCCAACTGAAGGATTTCGAGGCCAAGCTGCGGGCCATCTCTGGTCTTTCCCCCTCCACTCAGCCGGTAGTGGGCACTGGAGATGGAGGGGAGAGGGCCGCCAATTTGATGTCCAAATGGAGGAAGTAGCAGAGGGCAGAGGAGATCATGGACTTCTTTGAAGCCCTTTTAAACCCGAGCAAGGCGATGATGGTGAAGATCGCCTCCTATTTCCCCCATATCCTGGCGGCGATCCTCATCCTGATCGGCGGCTGGATATTAGCCCGCGTCCTGAAGCTATTGGCCATCCGTCTCCTCTTGGCGATCCATTTCGATGTGGCCGCCGAGAAGGCAGGCCTGGAGGACCTATTCCTCCGGGGGAAGATTCGACAGTCCCCGGTAGAGCTGTTGGGGGAATTGGTCTATTGGATGTTGATGTTGGCCATCTTCATGGCCGCGGTCAACACTCTGGGGCTCCAGGCTGCATCCCAACTCCTCAATGACCTGCTGCTTTATTTTCCTCGGATCTTCGCCGCGATCTTCATCTTGGTGCTGGGGCTTTTCTTTGCCAATTTTGTCTCCGGGGTGGTGAGAGTAGGGGCCGCACATCTTCAGTGGATTCGGGCGGATCTCTTGGGCCAAATGGTGCGCTACCTGATCATCGTGATCGTGTCGGCCATGGCCCTGGAGGAGTTGAATATTGCCTCCGAGATCGTCACCGCGGCCTTTATTATCCTCTTCGGATCGGCCTGTCTGGCCTTGGCTCTGGCCTTTGGGTTGGGATGCAAGGAGATGGTGGGCAAGTTCGTTTCCGAACAGCTGGAAAAGAGTCAGAAGCCGAGAGAGGAAATTGAGAGTGGATCTTGAGTCCGAGGACTTCTCTGCCTTCCCACTCTTTTGGCGACCCGCCTCGAGGTGGGGTCTACACTGATCCGATCCCCCTTCTTCTGAACCCTCTCTCTTGCCTTTTCCATTGTGGAAGTTGGCGGCCCAAGGGCCGAGAGCGAGCGGATATGTTTACATCGGGTGCTGGCATCGAGAGATCTGCTCAATCCCCCTCCCCCATGCATATCTTGGTGGTCGATGATGAATTTGAGGTGCGTGAGGCCTTAGGTGAGGCCCTCACCCGGAGCGGCTATCGCATCGCGATAGCGGCCAATGCCTTCGACGCATTGTCACTTTTGAAGGAAAAGCGGTTCCATATGCTGCTCACAGATATCTCCATGCCCAAGATGAGCGGCATCGAGCTCTTGGAGATCGCCTCCAAGATTCATCCCGATATGCCCATCGTGTTGATTACCGGGTTTGGAGATGTGGAGCTGGCGAAGACGAGCCTGCAGAAGGGGGCTTCGGATTTCATCACCAAACCGGTGAACATCCGGGAGCTGCCCATCATCGTAGAGAGAAACTTGGAGAGGCGGCGCCTGGAGAGGGAACGTCTGATGGAGAAGGGGGCCCAGATCCTCTTTGAGGCGATTACCGCCCTGGCGGCAGCCATTGATGCGAAAGACCCCTATACCGCGGGGCATTCGCATCGGGTAACGGAGCTCTCTCTCCTGCTTGGAGACTCGCTGGACCTCTCACCGGGCGAGCGCTATACCCTGCAATTGGCGGCCCAGATGCACGATGTGGGAAAGATCGGCACCCCGGAAGGGGTTCTCAACAAGCCTTCAGGACTTACGGATGACGAATGGGCCTACATGCGGGAGCACACCAGCAAGGGGGCAGAGATCGTGGGCCATATTGAAGAGTTGGAAGAGGTTGCCTCGATCATCCGTCACCACCACGAAAGAATGGACGGTTTGGGGTATCCGGATGCCCTGAAGAGCGAGGCAATCTCCAAGCTGGCCCGAATCATTGCGATCTCTGACGCCTATGATATCATGACGACTGGGCGCACTTACTGTCCCAAGAGGTCAGAAGAGGAGGCGATTGCAGAGCTGTTGCGGGAGAAAGGCAGCCAATTCGATCCGGATATGGTAGATGTCTTCGTCAGATCCCTGAAGGCGATGAAAGAGATAGATTCCCTAGGGCGGGAAGGAGGGGACTCGAGGTGAGAGACCCGGCTGCTGCCCCCGGCCTATCTAAGGGAGGAGACCCCTCCCTTAGAGGCTCCGCCAGAGATTCCGGCCCCTCCACTTCGCACGATCGGGAAGCAGCAGCCATGCAAAGCCTCCGGAAGTTGGTGCGAGAGAGGCGGGGCATCGATTTGGGCCTCTACGGGGACAGTTATCTTCAGCGAAGGCTGACCGTCCGCCAAAAATGCAAGGGATGCCCGAGCCTCGACGATTTCATCGCGTTGCTCGCGGCGGATTCACGGGAGATCGATCTTTTTCTGGATAGCTTCATTATCAGGGTGACGGAGTTCTTTCGCTCCCCCCGCACCTTCGCGGCGCTGGAGGAAAAGATCCTGCCCGCGCTCTACGCGCAGAAAAGGGAGGATTTCTCTCATGTGATGCGGTGCTGGAGCGCAGGTTGCTCCTCGGGCGAGGAGCCTTACTCACTGGCCATCGTCATCCAGGAATCTCTCAAGCAGGAAAAGGACAAATTCTCCGTCCTCATCTTCGCCACGGATATTGACCAAAAAGGCCTGTTGGCCGCGCGCAGGGGGTTCTTTGACCCCCCCAAATTGGCGAAGATGAAGTCAGAGTGGAAAGAGGCCTACTTCAAGAAGGAAGGCGAAGGGTATTCGGTGAGAGAGGAGATCCGGAGGATGGTCGTCTTTCGGGCTCACAATTTGCAGGATCCTCCCCCCTTTCGCAATCTGGACCTGATCCTCTTTCGCAATGTCCTGATCTATCTCAGTCCGGCATTACAACGGCACTTGCTGGCCTCCTTCTTTGATACTCTCAACCCTGGGGGGTATCTGGTCTTGGGGAGGACGGAAGGAGGTGCGAGCGCGGTGCCTCCCGAATACAAGGTGACGGATGCCGCAGAGAGGATCTACCAGCGCCCACGGGGTAAAGAGGCGTAAAGCGAGTCCGGTGTCAGGGGCGAGCTTTGCCATTCACGAGCGAATGTGACGACCAATCCTTACCTTGAGGATCCCCCCTGGAAAAGGGATCTTCGAAGAAAGACGCACCCCCTCAAGATCATCTCAGTAAGAGGCCTGATTCGATAAACACTGGGGAGAACAGAGGATTTCTCTCAGGGAGGGAGGAGGATGAAGATTTCCATTGGCAACAAGATTATCTTGGCGTTCCTGGCGGTGGTCTTTACCGTGGTCGTGATCAACGGGGTTGCCACGGTGGCCATGAAGAACATCGCGCTCCGGGAGTGGGTCAGCACCCCGTTAAGTGCCTTCTCGGCTCTGTTGGTAGGTGCAATCCTCTCTCTCATCATCTCTCGAAACATCACCCGAGAGCTGCGCAACCTGGTGGTGGCGGCCAGGATCATGGGCGATGGAGACCTGACCAAGGAGGTGAGGGTCGAATCCGAAGACGAGATTGCCGAGCTTGCCGAGTCCTTCAATCAAATGCTCTCCAATTTGAGAGAGATCGTAAGAGAGGTGCGGTCGGTGGTCTCCACCGTGTCTCGATCCGCTGGGGAGCTGTCCAACTCGGCCCAGGAGATGAACGCCTCCACCCAGGAGATCGCTGCCACCGTGGAACAGGTTTCCAAGGGAGCAGAAAACCAGGCCTCTTTGGTCGATCGGGCCTCCAGGCTGATGAGGGATTTGGCCAACGCGAGCAGTGAAATTGCTACGCGGGCCCGGGCCGCAGCGGATGCGGCCTCGGAAGCCGGATATTCTGCCCAGACCGGGAGCAAGGTTGCCCAGGAGGCAATGGAGAAGTTGAAGGGGGCCTTTGATGTGATGGACTCCTCGGCCAGAGGCATGAAGAGCTTCTCCGAGAAGGTGGGACAGGTAGGGACCATCGTGGATGTCATCACCAAGATTGCACAGCAGACCCACCTGTTGGCGCTCAATGCGACGATCGAGGCGGCCCGGGCCGGGGATTATGGGAAGGGATTCGCGGTGGTGGCCGAAGAGGTGCGGAAGCTGGCGACCGAAGTGGGCTCTTCCGCGGAAAAGATCTCGGAGATCATCAAGGCGATCTGGGGGGAGAGCTCCAAGGTCCTCAACGCGATGGAAATGGCAGGCCGGGAGGTGAGTTCGGGAAGAGACCTTTTGGCCTCTATCGGCAAGGCCCTGGAGGAGATTGTGCTGGTCGTCATCGACGAGGTCAAGAAAGTACAGGAGATCTCCCAGCTCACCCAACAACAAACCACGGGGGCGGAACAGATGGTGGCCACCATCGACGATATCGCAAAGGTGGCCATGGACAATGCGGCCTCATCGGAGCAGACTTCGGCGGCGACCATGGAACAGACGGCCTCCATGGAGCAGATGGCGGATTCAGCACAGAGGCTTTCCAGCCTGGGCGACAAGCTTAGCGAGGCCATCGCCAAGTTCAGGGTAGATAACTGAGGCGTTCGATGAGGGAAACACCTCGATGAAAGAGACGCAGCCAAGCCAAGAGGGAGAGGGGTTAGAGCACCTGATCTTCTTCCGGGTGCAGCGGGAGTGGTTTGCCCTCCGGGTGGAGGAGATCCGGGAGGTGGTGCAGCGAAGCGCCATCACCCGGGTTCCCAATGCCCCGGACGCGGTCCTGGGGATTATGAACCTGCGCGGGAAGGTCCTGGCGGTCTTCGATCTCGAATCCCTGCTCGGTCTCCCCTCAACCAAGGAAAAGGAAAGGTCCCAGGTGGTGATCTTGAATCTTCCCGATCCCGAGATTGATCTAGGTTTCTTGGTGGATCAAGTTGCCCAGATCCGGGAGGTCTCATTAGATCAGTTGCGAGAACTCTCCGTTCCGATCCCGGGCGAGAGGAAAAGTGTTTTCTTCAGGGGGGCGCTCTGCTATGCGGGGCTAGTCATAAATGTCCTTAACCCTTCCCCAATCATCTCTTCTTTGGTGCCCGAATTTGAGGAGGCCTCGGGATGAGCATCAAGATACTGGTGGTCGATGACGCGATCTTCATGCGGAGCATGATCCGGGACATTTTTGCCCGATCTCCCTTCGTGATCTCGGGAGAGGCGGAGAACGGCCTGGAGGCAGTGAGGATGTATAAAGAATTGCGGCCCGATATCACGACGATGGACATCGTGATGCCCGAGAAGGATGGGATCACTGCCCTGAAGGAGATCATGAAATTTGACTCCCAGGCGAAGGTAATTATGTGTAGTGCCCTGGGCCAGGAATCCTTGATCGCCGAGGCCATCGAAGCAGGGGCCAAGGACTTCATCGTCAAGCCCTTTCAGCCGAACAAAGTGCTCAAGGTGGTAATGTCCGTTTTGGGCCTCGATGAGGACTCCAATCCTATTAATGGCTGATTTCCGGGCATAAGGGACACCCCCCATGGATATGTCCAAGTATATGAAGCTCTTCATCAGCGAATCGGCGGACCATCTGCAAAAGATGGACAACCTGCTGCTGGAATTGGAGCAGTCCCCCCAGGAGAGATCCCTGGTGGACAACCTCTTCCGGGAGGCCCACTCCATGAAGGGGATGTCGGCCTCGATGGGGTTTATACAGATCTCCACCCTCTCGCACCGCCTGGAGGATTTCCTGGATAAGCTCCGCAAGGGGACGATCTCGGTGACCAAGGAGGTGGTCGATCTCCTCTTTGAGGGTTTTGACCTGGTGCGCAGCTCGATCGAGGAGGTGAGGACCCAGGGGGCTTCTGCAACCGACCATTCGGCTTTCATTCATAAATTAGGGGGCTATGATCGGAGAGGCCAGGAGGCGGGGGCCATCGCCCCGGCCGTGACCCCGGAATCTCCTCCGTCCAAGCCCGTCCCGACCCCCTCTGCTGCCACGGTGGAAGAGGACGACCTCCAGCAGATCCGGAGGTGGGCCACCGAGAGGGGTGTGCGCCTTTATTCGGCGGCGGTGGAGGTGGCGAAAGATGCCCCGATGCCCAACGCCCGGGCCTTAGTCATCTGCAAGAGGGTAGGGAGCCTGGGGGAGATCCTCCAGATGTCTCCCAGCCTAGAGGATCTCCAGGGGGGGAATTTCAGCGGATCTCTCTTTATCCTGTTGGCATCGGTGAAGCTGGGCCCGGAGATTCGAACGGCCATCCTGGCTCAACCGGAGATCGAATCGGCCACGGTGAAGGATGTTACCGGGAAGGAGGAGGCGCCTGAAAGATGGGAGGCGGTCGCCGCAGCAGGCCAGGAAAAGGTCCCTGTTTCCTCCTCCGTCCCCCTGCAGATGAAGAAGAGCACCATGGTGAGGGTGGACACCCGCCTGTTGGACGATTTGATCGATATGGTGGGGGAACTGGTGACGGCGAAGGGGAGCCTGATCGATTTCAACCCCCGCCTCACCCCGGTGAAACTGTGCGAGGACATCGATCGAGTGGACCATCTGGTCTCAGGCCTCTATCAATTGGCCATCCGGCTTCGCATGATGCCCTTAGACCTGGTGGCGGAGCGGTTTCCCCGGGCCATTCGGGACTTGGCTCGCGCCAAGGGCAAAGAGGTGAGGTTCGAGTTCGTGGGGAAAGAGGTGGAGCTGGATCGGGCCATCTTGGAGGAGTTGCCAGATCCCCTGCTTCACATCTTCCGCAATTGCATCGATCACGGCTTCGAATCCCCAGAGGAAAGAGCCCGGAAGGGGAAGCCCCCGGAGGGAAGGCTGCGCGTGGAGGCTACGAGGGAGCGTGAGCGCATTTTGATCAAGATCAGCGATGATGGGCGAGGCATTGATCCCGCCAAGATCAAGAGCGTTGCCCTGGAGAAGGGGATCATCAACCGGGAGCAATATGGTTCATTGAGCGACGACGAGGCCCTCTACCTCATTACAGCGCCCGGATTCAGCACCGCGGAGGTCGTCTCAGAGGTGTCCGGGCGAGGGGTAGGCATGGATGTCGTGAAGAGCGTCATTGAATCCCTGGGCGGGAGCTTGCTGATCGAGTCCCACAAGGAGGTGGGGACCACTATCAGCCTGAAGCTGCCTTTGACCCTGGCCATTATCCAGGTCCTCCGGGTGGGCGTGGGAAAAGAGCGATACGCGGTTCCCCTTTCGCAGATCTATCGCACCTTCGAATTCCTGTCCTCCGAGATTCAGGTCTCACAAGGGCAGGAATGGGTCACCACCGAAGAGGGGCTCATCCCATTATTTCGCCTTGGTTCCCTATTCGGGGTCTCGGACGGGAAGGGGGGAGTCGGGGGGCCCGTGGTGGGCATCTTGGTTGAGCGCCGAGGCCACATCACGGGAATGGTGGTAGATGGGTTGCTGGAATATCGGGAGGCCGTCGTAAAGCCGCTGAAAGGCTTGCTCCGGAAAGTGAAGGGCTTCTCCGGTGCCACCATCATGGGAGATGGATCAATGGTGCTGATCCTGGATCTCAATACCCTGTAGATCTGGGGGGTGTGGGCGCTTGGCCCCAGGTATGAGTCAATGATGGATATTCTCGCTAACCTCACCGAGTCCCAGTTGGATGCCCTGAAGGAAATTAGCCACATCGGAATGGGCCATGCCGCCACCGCCCTTTCCCAACTCCTGGACCATCCCCTGGCACTCACCGTACCCCAGGTATCCATCTTGCCCCTGGCCGATATCCCCAGGCACATCGGCGGGGAGGAGGAATTGATGGCAGGCCTTTATCTCAAGATTCGAGGCGATGCCAAAGGGAATATCTTGATCTTACTCCCTCGCCAGAGCGTCCTCTCCATTATCCATATGTTGACGGGCAAGAAGGCGGCCTCGACGATGATCCTGACGGAAGAGGAGAGATCGGTGTTGAAGGAATTGGCCAATATCCTGGCCTCCTCTTATCTGACGGCCCTCAGCAACCTTCTGGGAGTCCTGCTCATCCCCTCGATTCCCGGGTTGGCTTTCGACATGGCCGGGGCGGTGGTAGATTATCTCTTGATCGAACTGGGTGAGGTGGGAGGGGTGGTCATGATCATCGAGACCCGCTTTGAGAACCGGGAGAGCAAGATCTCGGGTCGACTCTTCCTTCTTCCCGATCCTGAATCCATGCCCGTCTTGCTCCGTCTCCTTCCTATTCATCCAAAATGATGAAGAAGGTACAAGTCTCCCTGGCAACCTACGCAGTGGCAGAGGCCCCTGACATCCTGACCAGCTATGGCCTCGGCTCCTGTGTAGTGGTTGCCCTTTTCGATCCCCTCCTCCGCTTGGCGGCCATGGCCCATGTCATGTTGCCCGGGACGGGGAATAGGGGAAAGGATGGTGGGTCGGCCAAATACTCCGACCAGGCCATTGAGGGGATGTTGGAAGAGCTGGAGAGGCGAGGGGGATCGCGAAAACGATTGGTGGCGAAGATCGCAGGGGGGGCCCAGATGTTCTCTCTCCCCCCTTCTTTTCCGGATCATTCCCCCGGACAACGGAATGTGGAAGCCATCACCAAGAAACTGACCCGAGAGGGGATTCCCCTGATCGCCAAGGAGGTGGGCAAGAACTTCGGACGAAGCGTTGAATTCTCCGCCGAGTCCGGCCAGATGCTCATCAAGACCATTTCCGAAGGGGTCAGAGAGATTTAGCCTTCCCTCATCCTGAGATAGCCCGGGGGGCTCGGGGATTCATTGATGCTCGGATTTCACGCCACCCCGGAAAATCTCTCCTTCGCTGCCCAAATCAATCCCGCCGGTCCGGTCATCATCATATCCCCGTAAGGAGCCGGATAATAAAAGTCAAGGGAGGTACGCCTCATCAACTCTCGTTGGGGGCCGGTTACTGCGATGAGTCCTAAGGCGGAAAGACCTGGTGCCTCCTGCAGGTAGAAGAGCCCGTGTCCCCCCTCTTCAAAGACCTCATCCTCCCGCAAGTCTCCGGCGGAGAACCTCCTCAAGGCCTTCTCCAGCGCCTCTGGGCTGAGGGTCCGGGTGTGATGCTCCAGGAGGGCGAGGATCTTCCCCTGCTTTAGCAGCGCCGCCATGGTATGCCCATTTCCCAGGTTGACACAGAGGATCGGTCTTTCCCACCTTGCCGCCACCAGGGGGTCCACCAGACAGCCGGCAATGGCCGCCAGAGAGGTGTCCATCAGCAGTGGCCGCGCCCCTGGCAACTGGCTCTGCGAGGCGTCTGCAGCGGCTTGCATCCGCAGGTGGGAGGCAGGGATCTCTTCCGGGAAGAAAGCAAGAGAGGTGGGCCGGGAGTCCCTTTTTAGACCTTCCTGAATCCTCTGGAGTCGGAGGCGCCGGTTGCTTGTTCCGGGGGGAGAAACCCCGTGATCCTGGACCGCGATGGCTGCAATCCGGACCCGGCTCAGGTCAATATCCCAGGGGGCCAAGAGAGCGGAGAGCGAAGCAAAGTCAATCTCCTTCAAGGTCAAGCGCTGTCCAGAGAAGTGAGGGGGTCCCTGCTCCACGATCTGGATCCCTTTCTCCCTCACCTCATTTAGGTCGTTGCGCAGGCTGAAGGCCGCCGCTTTGGTCATAAAGACTGAGAAGCCGGAGCGGAGGTGGGCGATCAGGGAGGAGGTGAGTCCCCCTCCCCCAATGATCGAGCCATCCAGAAATAGATCGCTCTGGTGGACCAGGAGGCCTTTCAGCCTCTGTCGATAAAGGAGCGCCGGAGAGGGCAAGACCAGTTTGGGGCAGTTTTCCGGGGATCCTTTGCCCTCATACAGGAGAATATCCTGGGTTCCCAACCCGATGTCGATGGCCAAGATCTGCAAAGGATTACCTCCCGATGGCGTAGGCGAGGATGAGCGGGGTGGTGAGCAGGCTCAGGAGGGTGCTCACCAGGATGACCGAGGCCACCACCTCTGCATTCCTCTCATATCTTTGGGCCAGGATGAAGTTAACGATGGCCGAGGGCATGGAGGAGGAAAGGAGGATAACCGAGCGGGTCGTTCCCTGGATACGGAAGAGGGAGACGAAGAGCAGGGCCAGGCCAAACCCCAGGCCGATTCGCAAAAACGCCCCGGAGAAGGCGAGGGGAAGTGAGCGAATCTGGGTGTGGTGGAGGCGATAGCCGAGGCTGAGGAGCATCAGGGGAATGGCGGCCCCCCCCAGGATCTCGAAGGGCTTAACCAGGGTGGGGTTCACCGGCACCCGAAAGATTCCCAGTAGGAGCCCCAAAATGGCCCCATAAATGAGGGGGAGCCGAAAGACCTCGCTGAAGTGGCCTTCGTGGGAGACGATCATGACCCCCAGGGAATAGCTGAGGAAGGCGGAGGTGACATAGTAGAGGATGGCACGGGTAAGACCCTCCTGGCCGAAGGCGAGCAAGGTCAGAGGCAAGGCCATGTTCCCGGCGTTCATGAACATGACCGGCAGATAGAGACCCCGGCATTCTTGATGGGAAAGACGGAGGAAGATCCCGGTGGCCAGGCCGCAGCCCAGGGTGACCCCCAGCACCGAGAGGGCGATCGTGACGAAATCGGCCATCACGATCTGGCTCTTAAGGAGGGAGGAGAAGATCAGACAAGGGGTGGTGATGAAGAGGATGATCTCGCTCACCTCCCCCAGATTGATCCTCTTGAACCTGGCGAAAAGCCAGCCCAGGGCGATAATTAGAAAAACAGGAAAAACGGTAGCTATAATCATCTCGCGGGGAGGTTTCTATCTCTCTATGGCTGCAAGTTGCTTCTTTGCCTCCCCGGCGAGAGGAGATTGAGGATCCAGATCGATCACTTTGTTGAAGGCCGCTGCCGCCTTCTCCTTATCGCCCTTTCGCAGATAGGCGGTCCCCAGGTCGTAATGCACGCCAATCTGCCGTTCGTTGATCTTGAGCGCTTTTTCTAATTCCTGGATGGCCAGATCCAGCTCCCCCTTCTGGAGATAGGCCCTCCCCAGCCCGGAATGGGCCACCTCATAATCGGGCTTGGATTCCAGGGCCCTTCTGTATTCTTCGATGGCGGAGTCCAGGTTTCCCTGCTGCATGTAGGCCTGGGCCAAATTGAGATGGGCGGAATGGGGACGAGCATACTCCGGATTGGCCAGGGCCGCATTAAATTCCGCAATCGCCTCAGGCCATCGTTGCCGCTTGGCGTAGATGTAGCCCAGATTATTGTGGGCCTCGGAGTTCTTGGAGTCTAACCTAAGGGAAATCTTCAGTTCATTGATCGCCTCACTATCCCGCCCATCAAGGGAGTAGGCGGTCCCCATGCTGAAATGATAGTTGGGCTCTCCCGAGTTGAACTCCAACGCCTTCTGAAACTCGGAGATGGCCTGCTTGTAATTGGCATTCTCCAGATAGTAGACCCCCAGCTTGTAATAGGCGTCCGCCGTCTGCTTCTTCTTTACCTGAGAGCTGGTCTGAGCGCAGCCGAGGCCCAGGGCCAGGATCAAAAGGACCATCCAGAATTTAGCCGATCGCATCATCCTACCTCCTTCTCCAGGGGCGTTGCCACGTCTCACCGCGCGAGAAATCCCAGTTGATAAATATTATGAATGAAGAGATTTTTCAAGGATTATTCTTCCTTTAGTCCTCACCCTCAACTTCCGGGCCGGCGAGATTGGTATTGCCGCACCGCCCGAGAATGCTCCGTCCAGGTAGAGGAGAAATGGTGAGTCCCATTGCCTTTGGAGACGAAATAGAGATAAGAGGAGGAGGCCGGCGCGAGGGCGGCCTCCAGGGAGGCCGCTCCGGGGTTGCAGATGGGTCCGGGGGGAAGGCCGGGGTGAAGGTAGGTATTGTAGGGGGAAGGGAAGTTGAGGTGGCGCCGGCTCAGCCGGCTCTTCTTGCCATATTCTTGTGCAACGGCATAGATGACGGTGGGATCACATTGCAGGGGCATCTTTAGCTTCAAGCGGCGGTGAAACACGGAAGACACCAGGTATCTTTCCTCTCCGTGGGGGGTCTCCGCCTCGATTAGGGAGGCCAAGGTGACCACCTGGTGACGGCTCATCGCCAATCCCTTGGCCCATTGCTCTTGCTTGGGGGAGAAGATCTGAAGGAACCGGTGCACCATCCGTTCAATGATCTCTTCTTCCTTCAACCCTTTCATCAAATAGTAGGTATCGGGAAAGAGGTATCCCTCCAAGCTGTGCGCCTTAATTCCGTACCGGGAGATGATCCCCTGGTCGTGGCAGAGACGAAGGAATCTCTCCGGGTCCGCCAGGCCCAAGGAGTTGAGGTGCTGGGCGATGTCGCGCAGGGTGTAGCCCTCGGGGATGGTGACCGCATAATGAAAGATGTCCCCCCGCTCCAACTTTCTTATGATTTCCAGAAGGGACATGCCCGGGGTGAAGGCATACTCTCCGGCCTTGAGCTCGGTGGCGGAACCCTTGAGGAAGGCAGTCAACAGGAAAAGCCGGGAACTCCTGATGATACCCCTTTGCTTGAGTGCCTGCGCGATCTCCGCTACCCCCAATTGGGGTTCGATTTTGACAATCTGGCTTTCTCGCTCGCTGGCCCTCGCTAATTTGCTCTGATGGCCTGCATAGAAATGGATGCCCAGCGCAATCAGGAATAGCAGGCTCAAAGGAAGGACGAGCAAGAGCTGGCTTGGGATCTTCTTTTTCAATAAATGATTATCCCTGTTCTTTATGGTTGGCCGTGCCCTGAAGGAAGAGGGAATCCAGGTATCCCTGGAGGATTAAGATGGCCGACACGCGGTCGATGGCCTCCCGACCCCGGCCGGATCGCCTGGTCCCGGAATCGATCAGGGCCCTCTTGGCAGCCACCGTGGTGAGGCGCTCGTCCCAGGTGGTTACCGGCACCCCGAACTGCTTTTTTAGTGCCTCCGCAAAGGCCAGCGCCTTTTCCGCCTGTCTCCCCAGGCTTCCGTCCATGTTCTTGGGCAGGCCCACTACGATCTCTTCCACCTCGAACTGTCCAATCATCTCGCCCAGGATGGAGAAAATCCGATGTCGCTCTTTGCCCCTTACGGTGGACAACCCCCGGGCCAGTCTCTTCAAATCATCGCTGATCGCCAGTCCGACCCGGGCATCTCCCAGATCCAGCCCTAAAACCCTTCCCATTCAAGCCCCTTTTTCCACCTCGGCCTCGGCAATGGACAATCGGGTGGACACATCGTCAAACTGCTGTTTGGTGATCAGACCTTCCCGAAAGAGGGACTCCATCCTCTGAATCTCCAATTTGGCATTGGCGCGATTTGCCTCTGCCTGTTTTAAGGCCGCTTCCGCCGTCTGAACCTGGAGTCTGTATTCTGTCTCATCGATAACGTCCAAGGCCATCCCTCTTGAGACCACCGTTCCTTCATCGACGTGGACCTCTTTCAGGATTCCGCCCACCTCGGCGCTGACAACAACCTCCTCGTAGGGATTCAGTGTCCCGATGGCATTGATAAATGGTCTCACGGCCCTTTTTTCCGCAGACTGGGCCCGAGCATTGATCACCTTCTCCCTTGGTACCTCGACTTCCTTCTTCTTGCAGGCCAAGAACAAGAGAGAACAGAGGGCGGGACCAAGGCAAATGTAGGCAAAGATCGATAGTGTTTTCTTCATGTGACTGCCTTTTTTGCTCATTACGTGAAGAAGAATCCCCGCAACTCCCTTAAGCCCTCGCCTGCACTCCAGACAGGAAACAGTCTACGATCAGGGGGGCAGAAGAGGCGAAGGCGGGCAAGGTGGCATTGCGAAGGCCGCGATAGGAGAGGGCGTGGACTATAGCGAGAAACAGGGTCGAGAGGGTCGAGGGGTCCATGCTGCGCAGTTCACCCTGCTGAATCCCTTGCCCCATAATCCGGTTCAGATGGGCGAGGAGCATCTCGTGCAGGCGGACGCACTTGCTCCTCAGGTCATCCTGCGAGTTCCGTTCCAGGGCGCTCGCTTCTTTGATGAAAAGCCGAAAGAAATCTTGATTCTCCCAATGGAAGATCAGCATGGCGTTGAGGAGGGTCGTCAACCTCTCCTGAATGCGTCCCCGGAGATTGGCCGCCTCATCGATGAGCTCCACCATTCGCTGGACCCCATCCTCGATCACTGCCAGGAAGAGGGCCTCTTTGCTGGGGAAGTAAAGATAGATGGTTCCCTTCGCCAGGTCCACCGTCTCCGAGATCTCCTCGATGGTCGTAGGGTGGTAACCTTTCTCGGCAAAGGCCTTGGCCGCTGCGCTCAAGATCTCACGGCGGCGATGTTCCTTCAATTCCCCCTTTTGGTTGGCCGTCCTCACTTCAAACCTCCTGGGAAAACAAATGACTGAATGTTCATTCATTTTATAACATGGAGCCGGGGCGCCTGTCAAGTCATGTGTCTGGAACCCCACTCTTCCCTTGGTTTTGCCCGGTTTCTTTGGTAAAATCCCGCCACGAACGAGAAGGAGGTGAAGGAAGGGATTGAGAAAGCGGCTGTTGGCGGTATACCGGCGGCTCTACCGACACTTCGGCCCCCAGCAATGGTGGCCGGGAGATGGCCCCTTCGAGGTGATCGTGGGGGCCATCCTGGCGCAAAACACCTCCTGGGCCAATGTGGAGAAGGCCATCACCAATTTGAAGGAGGCGGGAGTCCTTTCTCCGCGGGAGATGGCGGCTCTCGATTCTCAGGAGCTGGCAGGGCTGATTCGGCCCTCGGGCTACTATCGAGTGAAAGCCAACCGCCTCCACCATTTTCTGGCCTTCTTCAAGGAGCGGTATGAATTCAGCCTGGAGGCGATGTTTAACCAGCCTCTAAGCGAGGTGCGGGAGAGTCTTCTGGGGGTGAAGGGGATCGGTCCTGAGACCGCAGATTCTATCCTGCTCTACGCCGGCGGATACCCCATCTTTGTGGTGGATGCCTACACCCGGAGGATCTTCTCCCGTCACGGTTTCATCCGGCCAGGGGGTACCTACGAGGAGTTGCAGGCCCTCTTCATGGATAAGCTTCCCCGGGATGCCCGGCTTTATAATGAATATCATGCCCTGATTGTGCGAGCAGGGAAAACGAGTTGTCTGAGCCGCCCGCGATGCAAAGGCTGTGTGCTGAGGTCTCTGGGGGATCAGACGCCCCATTTCGCGGAATAGGGGGGGGGAATATTCTACCTTCCTATCTCGGTCTGGCAAGGAGGTGAGAGCGATTGAAGCGGATTCAGGTGCGGACCTCAAAGGCTACTGAAATGGTAGACATTACAGAAAAGGTCGAGAGGGCAATTTCCGAGGAGGAGATTGCCGAGGGGGTCTGTTATCTCTTTGTTCCCCATACCACTGCCGGCATCACCATCAATGAGGGCGCAGATCCCTCGGTGCGTCAGGATATCCTGAAGGAGCTGGACCAGGTCATCCCGCAGGAGGACGATTATCGACACACTGAAGGGAACGCCGCGGCGCACATCAAGGCGAGCCTGGTTGGTTCCTCGGTAGTGGTCTTCCTCCAGGGAGGGAAGCTCTGCCTCGGGACCTGGCAATCCCTTTACTTGTGTGAGTTCGACGGGCCACGGCGGCGTGAGGTCTGGATGAGGATTATCCGGTCCTAGCCGCCGGTGGCCCGACGCCTTTTATTAGAAGTGAACCTCGATCGCCCGCGGGGGGCATGGCTTGACGCAGATCGCGCAGGCCACGCACTGCCCTGAGTCGAAGGAGACCCTCATGGTCTTCCGATCCATGATCAGGGCTCCCGAGGGACAGAGGACGGTGCACGCCCCACAATGGGTGCAGCGATCCTCGTTCCAGAGGATGTCCTTGCTCAGGGGCTGAACCTGCACCCCACTCTGGAGGAGATAGTTCATTCCCCGACGGTGGTCTTCCTCTGTGCCCACCAGCTCCATGACCATGAGTCCCTCTTCCGAAGGGGTGATGCTGGCCTTGAGGATGTTAAATTCTAAATTGTAGTCCTTAACCAGGCGATAGACGATGGCCTTATCCGCCAGGCGCCGGGGAAATTTCAACACGATCTTTTTGGAAGTCTCCACAACGAACTCCTTTCGCCCAGGCCCTCTTGGCTTGAAGGGCTCCGGGGGTGGGCCTCAACCTGGCCCCGACCCCGGCTCGCCTCTACCTAATTCACTGATCTTGTATGGGCCGTTCCTTTAGGGGGTGGAACTGAATCCCGGAATCGGCCGAGGGGAGAGTCTGCACCGGTTCCCCCAGCAGGAATTTGCCCTCTTTGATCCATCCCTTGAGGATCTCTGCGATCTCTAAGGCCCTCGAATAGCTGGAGAGAGGGGCGGTGGGGACCTCTTTGCCCTGGATCAGGATCGTCCCACTCTTCAACTGCTGATAGCTTACCTCTCCCAGGATCTCGGGCCTTCTCTGGGGGTAGGCCTCCGAATAATCCACCACCGGGGCAAAGATCTCCTCATCCGGGATGGCCGCATGAGACAGGATTTTTTCGTCGAGGATGGGTATGGGAAGGCCAATGCCGACCATCAGGGAGGTCCCGTAGCCTAAAAAGCTGACCCCCACCAGCCAGCGGGGATCCATCTGCTTCATGTCTCCTAAGACGGCCAAGGTTCCTGCGCTCCGCCTGGGCACTCCGTTCTCCCCCCGGAGGGCGGTGGGATCGTGCTGAGTTCCATTCCAGGCCACATAGCCGATTCCGCCTCCCAGGAAGATGCGGGTGCCGATGCCAATGGTCCTGTAAAATGGATCTTTGAGCAGGGGGCTCAATTGCCCGGCGCTGCAGTAGTTGGCATTGCCGAGCTGCGGCTTCAGCACCCCCAGATAGGTGTAGATGGGCTGGGAGGAGAGATTGACTGCCACATTGTAGTTCTGGTAGGCGTTGCGGGGATTGAAGAGGAAGGCCTCATTCAGGTCGGCTAAGTTGATCCAAGTGTGGAGGCGCTTGCGGGGGTAGCAGTGGGTGCCATAGGCGACGGCCTCTAACTGGATGTCCTTTCCGGCCACCAGGTCTTGGATCACATGTCCCCCCCCGTAGCGAAATTCCCCGGGGAAGACCTTGTTGGCGGGATCATCCTCCGGGATCTCGGTTGCCCCGAGGTAGAGGTCTGTCGCCGCCAGGCCGGCGTAGGCATTGACGCCGTTGAGCCAGGCCTTATGTATCTTGATACGAGGCTGAGAATGGCCGATGTTGAGGAAGGCCCCGGAAGAACACATGGGGCCGAAGGTCGCGGTGGTGACCACGTCCACCTCTTGCGCCACCCTCTTGCTCCCCTTGTTCTTGACGAGCTCAATGACCTCCTCGACAGTGACCACCACTGCCTCGCCGCGCTTGATTTTTTCGTTGATCTCTGAGTAAGTCTTGGCCATGAGTGTTTACCTCCTGAGATAGGATTTGCCCTGTTTCATGGCCAGGCATGATCCATAGCATCCACATCACCTCCTTTGTAATTTCCCTGACAGGATGGAAAATTTGAAGGGTAAAAGTAACAGAAAACAAACCCTTGTCAAGAAAAAAAGTGAGCAACGCCAAGGGACCCTGTGGATTTGCACTCCCGCGCCCCCGCCGGGTTAACCGCGGCTGCATTCCCGGGCCGTGTCGTACATCGTGCAGATGTTCTCGGGCGAGACATCGGGTTGGATGTTGTGGACCGCGCACAGCACATACCCCCCACCTGGACCCAGATCATCAATCCGCCGCCTGACCTCTGCGGCCACCTCTTCATTCGTGCCGAAGGGAAGGACCCTCTGGGTATCAATGGCCCCCCAGAAGGAGATGTCCCGGCCGAATTCCTGCTTCAGTTTCTTGGTGTCCATGTCCTTGGCCGATACCTGCACGGGATTGAGGGCATCCACCCCGATCTCGATAAGGTCGGGGATGAGGTGGATTACGGAGCCACAGGTATGATAGAGGATCTTGGCCGAGGTGCGCGACTTGATGTAGGAGAAGAGGCGCTGATGGTAGGGCTTGATCATCTTGCGATAGAGGTCCATGGACATCATCGGGCCATTCTGGAAGGCCATATCGTCCCCATAGAAGCAGAGGTCGATATTCCCCCCTACCTGATCGAACTCGTCCTTGGCCATCTCGATCCAGAGGTCGGCGATCTTCTCCAAGAGGGCGCGGAAGAAGGACGGATTGAGGATCAGATCCATGAACCAGCTCTCGAAGCCGCGCATGAACTGCGATTGGTGCACGATGCCCCCCGGCATGTTAAGCACCACCGCGTAGTCAGTGTCCTGGTGCAGCCGTCTCGCCTCTTCGGCCAGGCCCCGGGTTCGTCCTGGATCGTGAGGGTCGGGCCAGGGGAATTGCTTCAAATCGGCCAAAGTAGGCTCTCCCTGGAAGGGGGCCTTGGTCAGGTCATAGTAAAGGCTTCCCGCGGGCTTGCTGCGCACTGTTCCCCACTCGTCCTGGTAGGAGCCGTCCGGGAATACCACATCCTGCCAGTGATCCGGGGCCCCCTGGCTGACGCTTCGGGTGTCGATGTCGAAACGGGCCAGGATCTCCTCATTGGGATGGGCGATTTGCAGCCATTTGCTGAAGATCCGGGTGGGAGCCTGGATGCCCAGGTGTCGATTTAGGTTATCATAAGCCTCCACCACCAGGGAGGTAGAGCGGGTCGCCCCCAAATCGAGCGGGATCCGATCCGATTCCTGATGATCTAAAGCCCGCATCACCCGCTCACGATGGGTCATCGTTGCCATAATCCCTCCTGTTTCTTCTCTTTATTTCGTAAAGGTGCGAGTGCCTACCAGGTGGTCCAGCCTCCGTCCACCACGAAGAGCTGCCCAGTGGTGTAACTGGAGGCATCGGATGCCAGGTAAATGGTGATCCCGGCGAGTTCCTCGGGATTTCCCACCCGCCCCATCGGGATATTGGTCACAAATCTCTCATAATGGCTGGGGTTCTTCTCAAAGTACTCGTTGTTCAGGGCGGTGCGGATGAAGCCGGGGGCCAGGGCATTCACCTGGATATTGTCCGTGGCGAGCTCGACGGCCAGGGCCCGCGTGAGTTGGGAGACGCCGCCCTTGCTGGAGCAATAGGCGACCCGTTCCTTCATGCCGATGAGGGAGGAGGTGGAGGAGACATTGATGATTTTTCCATGGCCCTGGGCTTTCATGATGGGGGTTACCGCCTGGCAGCAGAGGAAATAACCCTTCAGATTGATATCCATGAGCCAGTCCCAATCGGATTCCTCGGTCTCCTCGATGCTCTTCCTCACAATCACCCCGGCATTGTTGACCAGGATATCGATCTTTCCCCAGGCCTTTTGCGCCTCCTTTACCATCCGGCTGACCGACGATCGATCGGCGACATCAGTAGGAATTGCCTTGGCTCTGACTTTATATTTTTCTTGCATTTGGGCAGCGGCCTTCTTTCCTTCTTCCTCACGGCGGTTGGCGATAATAAGGTCTGCCCCGGCCGAGGCCAGGGCCTCGGCCATGGCCAGCCCGATGCCTTGATTTCCACCGGTGACAATGGCGACTCGCCCCGTAAGATCGAACAACGATGGTTTCATCCGTCTCCTCCTCTATGGGATAGCGAAAATCTGTCAAATCTTAGCAGATGAACGGGCCCCCATCAACCCAAAAAGCGAATAGGCCGAGTTTGATGTGCGTGAGTTTCGAAGGGAAAACATTGCCAACCTTATTCTAAAGGAGATTGAGGGGAGGCAAGAAAGATTTGACAACCCCTATTCCTTGTGCTAATAAGGGCAGGAATTCTAAATCAGGGGGTGGAATTATGGATCAGCGGAAGCTGTTCGCTGATGAGGAGAAGATCCCTCCGGTGAGGGTGCAGCGCGAGGGCTCCTCCGCCGTCTGCTTTATCCGCACGCTCTTCGATCAGGAGACAACCGGATGCGCTAATGCGGTGCTGGGCACGATGGTCATCCCGCCAGGCCAACCGGAGCCGATGGTGCCTCACGCCCATATGGAATATGATGAATCGGAGTATGTGGTATCTGGCGGGGGTTTTGTCCTTTTAGGCCCGTCCCGAGATCAGTTGGAGCGTTACGAACTCAAACCGGGACGGGCCTTTTTCGTCCCGGCAGGCTATCCCCATTGCATCGGCAACACGGGAGAGTCGGAGATGAAGATCGCCTTCTCCTTCTATCCGGCATGGGTGAAGGGACGTCCCTATCGGGAGATCGCCAGCCAACTGACTGATGTGCAAAAAGTGAAGTAAAGGGGTTTAGCTTTCGATCAAGGAAAGAGGGGGTGATGCGAGGAAGGTTCAGCAACAGTTCGATTCTGCTGCAAGGAAATTGGCTCCATAACTCAAGGAGAGGAGGGGGAAATTGCATCCGATAGACTGGATTATCGTTATATCCACCGTCATCGCGGTGGTAATTGCCGGCCTTCCCTACCGAAAATATGTGAAATCGGTCAAGGACTACCTGCTCGCAGGTAGGACCCAACGCTGGTGGATCATTGCGCCCAACTGCCAGGCAACGCAGTCCGATATCGCGGATTATATGGGATGCGCGGGCTATGCTTATCAGCACGGGGGCCTGGGGCTTGCCAACTATTCTGTCAATTTGCAGGCGGGATGGCTCTTGGGGGCGCATACCATCATCCCCCAGATGTATCGGGCGGGGGTCTGGACCCCGGCGGAATTCCTGGGGATGCGTTACAATTATGGGGCCAGGCTCTGGGGAGCCCTCCTCATCGTTCTTCAGCGTGTGTATGTGATCGGCGCGATTCTGGTGCTGATGGGCATCATGATGGAGATCGTCGCCGGGACGAAGTTCATGACGGGCCTCGTCATCGGGGCGGCCCTGGCCATTGGCTATACCATGTTGGGAGGCATCTCGGCGGCCATGATCACCGGGACGGCCCAGCAGGCCTTGATGACCATCACCTCCTGGGTATTGTTCTTTGCAGGCCTGCACCATGTGGGAGGCTGGCATAAGCTTTTGGAGGCCACCGGCCCTAACATGGTCAAGCACGCGATCACCGGACAGATCATCCCGGCGGGGTGGTGGGAATTTCATGCCATCCCCTCAGCGCCCTGGCTCTTTCCGGGGCTGGCCTTCCTGGGGATGCTGGCCTCTACCATCCCCTATCCCATCATTCAGGCGGAGCAGGTGGCGAGGCCGCTCTCTGCCCGGTCCGAATGGGATGGCCGCATGGGATACCAGCTGGCGGGCTGGGTCGCCCTGATCCACCAGTTTGCCATCGTGCCGGTGGGGGCGTTTGGGGTCGTGGCCTACGGTTACATGAACAAGCTCTTTAACCCGGCCATGGGGGGAAGGCCCGATGCGGTCTATGCCTACATCATGAAGGACTGGCTTCCGGTGGGCCTGGTGGGCTTAGTCATGGCGGGCGTGTTCGCGGCCACCCTATCCACCGTTCCCTCCAACGCCCAGTCCTGTGCGGGCATCCTCACCCGGGACATCTATGCCAAGCTGATCAAGAAGGACGGCTCGGATGCCCACTACCTGCTGGTGGCCCGGCTCCTGACGGCGTTTAACTTCCTTGCGGGGCTGCTCTTTATCCCCTTCGTGCAAAAGGGAGGCGGATACATCGTCGTCTATATCAAGATCACCGGGGCCCTGATCTCGCCCCTCTTCTCGGTGTTTATCCTGGGGGTTCTGTTTAAGTTCATCAGCCGGAATTCCGGCTTTGTTGGGCTAGCCGGAGGGGGCATCTTCGGTATGTTCCTGGCCATCTTCGCCAAGGGTTTCTTCCCCAATGCCCCCTGGCTCTATTTTTGGTTGACCATTCCCCTATGGAATATCCTCTTCACCGGTGCTCTCATGGTCGTATGGAGCCTGATCGAGAATGCCGTTCGAGGCCGCACGAGCTACGAGGACATCGAGGGGTATACGGTGGGTACCTTCCCGCCCCAGGTGAAGCCTTATCTGCAAAAAAGGGTGGAGCGGATTAATGAGCGGGGCGAATGCGTCGAGACCGATATCCCCTACTATGGAACCGAGGGAATCCCCTGGTATAAGGGCGTAACGTTCTGGGGTTGGATAATGCTCATCTACCTGGTGGTCTGGACGATTTACTGGTGGTAGAACGCCGAACCAAATGATTTGGAGGCCAAAATAGGAGGTAGGAATATGGCCGCAGAAGAAAGAACGGAGGTTGTTTTTTGGACGCAGCAGGATGCGTGCGACCCGGCGGAGGCTGCCCTCGAGCTTCGGATGGAGGTGACCTCCGGGCTCGTCCTGGTGTTCCTCTTCGTGGTCTTTACGATAAGTTGCATCGCGAGCCTTTTTTTCCTTCCCCAGGAGGATAAAAGCTTCTATGCCTGGGCGGAGGTCATCACGGCTGTGTTTCTTGCCGGGATTGCGATCGTGACCTGGGTCTATGTTTCCAAGAAGAAGGGCAATCTGCGGAAGATGGAGGCCCATTTAGCCAAGCAATAGGGAAAATCGAGTTAGCTCATGCCGGATACGGATTGGGGCGGGGGAGAGGCAAGGATTCGCATCCCAGGGGTGTGCCTCTCCCCCGCCCATCTCAGACAGCTCACGGAAAAAAGGGTAAAGAGGAAAGGGAAACTCTCCCGGAACAAGCCCAGACTCGTTGCCGAGGAATTCGTCTATGTGCCCTATTATTACTTTCGCTTCGTCAATCCCAGATATCTGAACCGCTATTACCTCTACGATGTTCTGGTAGATGAGGTCCTGGGCTTCTCGGAATTTATCCGCGGGTCCTTCGAGTTGAAGGAGTTCTTGGTTTCGCGCGAACTCCTGTTGGAGAGGATCGTCCCCCAAGAGGAAGCGGAAAAGAAGGCGAGGAAGGCGGTGGAATCCTTTGTGCTCCGTCGCCAGTCCTGGTGGGTAAAGGAGATCAAGGCTGAACTGAAAGAGGCAGGGGAGCTCTGTTATCCCTATTGGGTTTGCTACCTGGAGACCCGAAAAGGGATCGAGCTCTTTGCCCTGAACGGTCTTACCGGCAACCCCGCTGGGCCACGGGCAGAGGATATCCTGCGCGCAGGGATCGCCCGGGCCGAGTGGAAGAGGGATCAAAGATGATCCGCAAGGCGAGGCTCTCCGATGTCAAGGAGATTCAACGCCTGGTGAACTTCTATGCCGACCGGGGGGAGATGCTCCCCTGCTCCCTCAGCGAGCTCTACGAGAGGGTGAGGGATTTCTATGTCTTCGAGGATTGCGGGGAGATCGTGGGGGTCTCCGCCCTGCATCTGAGCTGGGAGGACCTGGCCGAGATCCGATCCCTGGCTGTCAAGGAGCCTTACATCCGCCGCGAAATCGGCACTGATCTGGTGAAGGCCTGCCTGGAGGAGGCGGGCTCCTTGGGGATCAGGAGAGTCTTTGCCCTGACCTACAAGCCGAATTTTTTCCAGCACCTTGGCTTTCGACCAGTCGATAAGTCCCAGCTGCCCCACAAGATCTGGACCGACTGTGTCAAGTGCGTCAAATTCCCCGAGTGTGACGAGATTGCCATGATCCTGGAGCTGGATTGATCGATGAGGGAGGAAGCCATCTTTAGTCTGATCGATCTCGCCCTGGCCAAGGGGGCAGAGGCCGCCGAGGTCTACCGCCTCGAGCAAGCGTCGAGCCTGGTCGATATCAAGGAGGGAAAGATCGATTCCCTTTCCCAGGCGCAGCAGACGGGAGTTGGATTGCGGGTCTTGGAGCAGGAACGGATGGGCTTTGCCTTTGCCTCGGACATCGGGGTGGAGAGCTGGGAAATCTTGGCCGACAAGGCCCTGGCAGCCGCCCGCCAATCCCATCCCGATCCCTTTCTTTATTTCCCTCCCCCTCCTGCCTCTCCCTACCCGGAGGTGGACCGATACGATTCGCAGCTCCGGGCAATGGGTCTGGCGGAGAGGGTTGACTTTGCCCGAGAGATGGAGGAGGCGGCGAGGGGGTTCGACCCCAGGGTCTCGAAGGTGAGGCACTGCCTCTATCAGGACAGCAATTATTCGGTGTATATTTCGAATTCGCGGGGCCTGAAGGCCGGGGGTCAGGGAACCTATTGCTCCTGCTCTGTCGAGGTGGCAGCGGATGAGAAGGGATCCTCCGAGACGGGATGGGATATGCAGTCGTCCCCCTTCTTCTCTGACTTGCAGGGAGAGGAGGTGGGCCGCCGGGCGGCGGAGCAGGCGGTCATGATGCTGGGGGCGAAATCCCTCCCCACCCTCCGGGTGGACGTCGTCTTCTCCTCCCCAACGGCCGCAGAGTTCCTGGAGGTCCTCTCTTCCGCCCTCATGGCGGATGCAGTGCAAAAGCAGAAATCGCTCTTTGCGAATCAAGTGGGGACGCAAGTTGCCTCGAAGACGCTGACCCTGGTAGATGATGGACTCCTTCCCCGTGGGAGTCACAGCTTCCCCTTCGACGATGAGGGGAATCCTGCCCAGCGCACACTCCTCATCGAGGACGGGACCCTCAAGGGCTTCCTCTATGATTCGTATTGTGCCGTCAAGGGGGGGAGGCAGTCCACCGGAAACGCCCACCGAGCAGGTTTTCAATCCCCGCCTCAGATCATGGCGACCAATCTGTATGCGATCCCGGGAAACCGGCCGAGAGAGAGGATGATCCAGGACCTGTCCCAGGGGATCCTGGTCCTGTCCCTCATGGGGATGCATACCGCCAATCCCATCTCCGGGGATTTCTCAGTGGGCGCAGAGGGGCTCTGGGTGGAAAAAGGGAGGTTGAAGCATCCCTTCCGGGGGGTAATGATTGCGGGGAACATCCGCAATTGGCTGCAGTCCTTGGCGGAGGTGGGATCCGACCTGCGATTCTTCGGCCGTCATGGTTCTGCCTCCCTGCGGGTGAATGGGCTTCAATTGGTGGGGGTCTGAGGGGAATCGCCTCCTTTACGGTGAGCCCATGGTGAATCAATTCTGCATCCGCTGTGGCAAGAGCCTCCCTCCCGGAAGCCTGAAATATATTGTGGACCTCCAGGTCTACGCCGACTTCGATGGTGTCTTGCCCGAGGAGGAGGGGGAGGTCCTGCCCCGGATGAAGAGGCTGGTGGAAGAAATGGAGCTGATGGACGAGGCGGATCTGGAAAGGGAGGTCTATCTGCGCCAGGTCTATTTGATTTGCAGGGATTGTCGGGATCGCTTTCTTTCCAATCCCTTGAATATCCCCTGGAGCCAGGCCTTGGGTTAGGAGAGTCTTCCGCCTCCCTGTTGTTTTCCCAATAGATCCTGTAGAAAGGAGCTGTGCAGCGATGAGCGGGTCAATCGGTTCTCGAAAACGCCTTGGTTGGTGGATGGCCTGGTCTTTAACCCTCTGCCTGATCGCGCTTTCCCTCCAGGCCTGTCCTTTCCACCATCTGCCGCGGCATCCCTTGCACCCGGGATTGACCTCGTCTCCCCTTCCTTGAGGACAGTTGGCCCTGAAGGGTCGCGGGGCAATTTATCCTTGGCGGGTTTTTTTGGGCAACAATTTAATCGGACGATTGATTAATAGAAGGGAGCAGGATGAAAAAGACGGGGGAAAAGGCTTTGGGCACAGACGGCTCTGGCCGGAGAGGGCGCATCCTCTTGGCAGCAGAGGGACTCTTTGCCCGGAAAGGATTTGAAGGGGCCTCCATACGAGAGATCGCGAGGGCAGCCCAGACCAATACCGCCCTCATCTATTATTATTTCATGGACAAAGAGAACCTTTATCGCTCGACCTTGGAAAGAGCGGTCATGGCAGTCCCTCAGGTCTTGGAGGGTTTGATCTCCTCCTCGGACACGGTGGAGGAGAGGTTGCGTCGCATCCTCGAGGTGATCGCGGCATGGGTCCCCACCCAGTCCCATTTCATCCAAATCCTTCACCGGGAATTGGCCAGCGAGTCGCCTCGCCTGGGCTTCTTGGTGGAGAAATACTTTGCCCGCAACTACCATCTGGGAAGGTCACTGATTGAGGAGGCCATTTCCGTTGGGAAATTCCGCAAGCTGGATCCGGAACTGGCCCCGATCTCTTTCCTGGCGATGATCCTCTTCTTTTTTCACAATCGTTATATAGTGCAGCGAATCCTGGGAATGGACCCGGGGGACGAGAAATTCCTCAAACGCTTAATTGCCCATACCCTCGATCTCTTCCTGTACGGGGCGGTAGCCGGAACAGCAAAAGGAAAGCGAAAGCGGCCTGGGAGGAAAAAGGAGGCATCGCCATGAGGCATCAGAACCCAGGGATTGCTCCAAACGCGGTATGGACACAGGCGGGTCGCATCATATGAAGAACAAGAAAAAGGTGCTGATTCTGGTTCCATTGATGCTGGTCGCGGCGGCCTTGACCTATATGCTCCTTCAGGGCAGGTCGCACCATGACGCGAGAGTCATCCGTGTCTCTGGCAACATCGAGGTCACCGATGCGGAGGTGAGCTTCAAGATGCCTGGCCGAGTCCAAGAGCGCCTGGTCTCGGAGGGTGAGACGGTCAAGGCCGGCCAGATCGTCGCCCGCTTGGATGATACGGAGCTCAGACAAGAGGTGGCCCTTCGCAGAGCGGAGGTTCAGGCGACCCAGGCTGCCCTGGCAGAGCTGGAGAGGGGCTCTCGACCGGAAGAGATCGCCCAGGCGGAGGCGTCGGTGCAGAAGGCCCAGGCGCGACTGGCTGATTTGCTGGCCGGATCGAGGTCGCAGGAGATTGCCACAGCCGAGGCCGAGGTGCGACGGGCGAAGGCGGAAACGGACCGCCTGCAGCTGGAGGAGGAACGCCAAAGTAAGCTCTATCGGGAAGGGTTCATATCCGACCGGGCCAATGAGGTAGCCCGGACTGATTACGAAGTGGCCGGGGCCAGGCAGCGAGAGGCCGAAGAGAACTTGAAGCTGGTCAGGGAAGGTCCCCGGAGGGAGGAGATCGAACAGGCCCGTGCGGCCTTGAGGGAGGCCAAGGAACGATTTGTGCTGGTTAAGAAGGGTCCCCGCAAGGAGACGATCGAACAGGCCCGCGCCCGCCTCAGGCAAGCCATGGAAGTCCTCGCCCTGGCGGAGACCCGTCTGGGCTATGCCACCCTGGCTTCTCCCCTTTCCGGGGTCGTCCTTTCGGAGAATGTCGAACCGGGAGAGTATGTCTCTCCTGGTACGCCGGTGGTTACAGTCGGCGGCCTGGAAGCGGTCTGGCTTCGTGCCTACATCAACGAGACCGATCTGGGTCGAGTGAAGGTGGGCCAAGGGGTGCGCGTGAGGGTGGATACCTATCCAGGCAAGACCTACGAGGGGAAGATTTCCTTTATTGCCTCCCAGGCCGAGTTCACCCCCAAGAATGTCCAGACGGAAAAGGAACGGGTGAAGCTGGTCTACCGCCTGAAGGTGGACATTCAGAATCCCAAGATGGAACTGAAGCCTGGCATGCCTGCGGACGGGGAGATCATTTTGGACCAATCCCAGTGAGGCAGAAGATGGCGGATGTTATACGGACCGAGGGCCTTACAAAATCCTTCGGCGGCCTGGTCGCGGTTGATGGCCTCACGATGAGAATCGCCCGGGGGGAGATATTCGGCCTGGTGGGGCCGGACGGGGCGGGCAAGACCACGACCATGCGGCTCTTGACCTCCATCATGGAGCCTACCTCAGGTGAGGCCTGGGTGGCCGGGCACCACATCGTAAGGGAGGCGGAGGCGATCAAGGAGGAGATCGGCTATATGAGCCAGAGGTTCGGCCTCTACCCGGACCTCACGGTGATGGAGAACATCGACTTTTATGCGGATATCTATGGCGTGCCCCGCAGAGAGAGAGGGGGGAAGATTGACCGCCTCCTCACCTTCAGCAACCTGACTCCTTTCAAGAGGCGCTTGGCCGGAAACCTTTCGGGCGGAATGAAACAGAAGCTTGGGCTGACCTGCGCCCTGATCCATACGCCGAAGGTGCTCTTCCTGGATGAGCCGACCAACGGGGTCGATCCGGTCTCCCGCCGCGACTTCTGGCGCATCCTTTATCAGCTGCTCCGTGGGGGGGTCACGATCTTGATCTCCACCGCCTACCTTGATGAGGCGGAGCGTTGCAGCCGGGTGGGACTCATGCATCAGGGCAGGCTCCTGGCCACCGGTGCGCCGGAGGAGGTGAAGAGGCTGATGCAGGGGACAATCCTGGAGATTCGCTCGTCCGAGCCGCGCAGGGCGATGAACCTGCTGCGCCAGGGGCTTGAAACGGACTCGGTAGGGCTCTTCGGTGACCGTGTCCATGTGGTGACGCAGGCGCCCCAAAGGGCCGCTGCCGAGGCGGAAGAGATCCTCCGGGGGGCGGGCCTCAAGATCAGTGCCCTTCGATCCATTGAACCGGCGCTTGAGGATGTCTTCGTCTCGGTCCTGGCCGGGGAGGGCGGGGGGCGGAGGGGAAGGCAAGGGGATGGATGAGCGGGGGCATGAAAAGGCCGTGGTGGTAAAGGATCTAGAAAAACGCTTTGGCAGCTTCACCGCCGTGAATCGCATCAGCTTTGAGGTCGCCAAGGGTGAGATCTTCGGCTTCCTCGGTCCCAATGGAGCAGGCAAATCCACGACTATCCGCATGCTCTGCGGGATCCTCGCGCCCAGTGGGGGCACAGGGGAGGTAGCGGGATTCGACCTCTCTACCCAGGCGGAGAAAATCAAGAGCCATATTGGCTACATGAGCCAGAGGTTCTCGCTCTACGACGATCTGACCGTTGAGGAGAACATCGATTTCTACAGCGGCATCTATGGGATCGCCCCGGAGAAGAAGGACGAACGGAGGGAGTGGGTGATTGAGATGGCAGGGCTGCAGGGGCACCGGCACTCCCGGACGGCCATTCTCTCCGGTGGCTGGAAGCAGCGCCTGTCGCTGGGGTGTGCGATTCTCCACGAGCCGCCCATCCTTTTCCTCGATGAACCCACCTCAGGAGTGGATCCGATCAGCCGCCGTCAGTTCTGGGACCTGATCTACCAGCTGTCCGCCAAGGGGGTGACGGCCTTTGTCACCACCCACTATATGGACGAGGCTGAATATTGCGACCGGCTGGGCCTGATCTACCGGGGCGAATTGATTGCCAGCGGTAGCCCCGAAGCCCTGAAGACCGAATTGATGCAGGAGGAGGTCTTGGAGGTCTTGTGCGAGAGGCCCCAAGACGCAATGGAGGAGATCGAGAGGGTGCCCGGCGTCAAGGAGGTGGCCCTCTTCGGCAGGGGACTGCATATCGTCGTTGAGGACGGGCAAACTGCCGCTCAGCCAATTGGCAGGCTCCTCCGCGAGAGAGGAGACCATCTCGTGCGGATCGAGAAGATTATCCCTTCGCTGGAGGATGTCTTCGTCTCCCTGATCGAGGCCCGCGATCGCGCCGAGGCGCCCCAGCAGGAAGTGAAGGGATGAGGCCTCTTCGCCTCTGGGCGGTTGCCCGCAAGGAATTTATCCATATCTTTCGTGACCCCCGAAGCTTGGCCATGGCCGCCGCCATCCCCCTGCTGCAACTCCTGCTCTTCGGCTACGCGTTGACCTTGGACGTGGACAATGTCCCCCTGGTGGTCTGGGACCAGAGCGAGTCCCAGGCGAGCAGGGAGCTTGTCAGCCGCTTCGACGGGTCTCGTTACTTCTCTCTTCGACTTCAGGCCCGCAATTATGGCGAGATAGAGCGGGCCATTGATTCCGGCCAGGCCCTGGTAGCCCTCGTGATCCCGCGAGATTTCGCCAGGCGCATCGAGTCTGCAAGTTCGGCG
>Ga0315289_10001539_pt1 | contig 35910 bp, 29 predicted proteins | sample YL17G11_40_MG_FD_203452 | JGI IMG/M metagenome (GOLD analysis project Ga0315289, IMG submission 203452) | Sediment microbial communities from Yellowstone Lake, YNP, Wyoming, USA - YL17G11_40 | ecosystem: Environmental > Aquatic > Freshwater > Lake > Sediment | place: USA: Wyoming | collected...
GCAACCCCAGTTCACGCAACGCTTGGCGCAGTCGCTTTTCGCTCGCGGGCGCAAGAGATTTGAGTCTGTGGATCCTCAACTGCTCTGCCTCCACCAGGGGGTAAGAATCAACCTGTGCAGTTCCACCGCCGCTGCTGTACATCCTTGACACCCGCTGAAGCGCTTTGCTAGAATCGCGGCAGACGCCTCTCGATGAAGGTGATTCCCCATGCAAGCCGACCGCTCAACGGAGTCAACCCTTAGCACAGTGGCTAGGTCGCTTTGCGACCGCCACCCCGGCCCGCAGGGCCTAGGGGCCGAACGGCCGAGAGCGGCCAAGGACGTTCTCCTCTACGACACGACCCTGCGCGACGGCGCCCAGACCGAGGGCGTGTCGTTGTCAGTGGAGGACCGCGTCAAGATCACACGCCACCTGGACGAGCTGGGCATTGATTACATCGAGGGCGGCTGGCCCTGCCGCGAAAACCCCACCGATGTTGCGTTCTTTCGCCGCATGGAGCAGACGCCGCCGGCTCACGCCAAGCTCGTGGCTTTCGGCAGCACACGGCGCCTAAAGGCCAAGGTGGAACAAGACCCCCAGGTCCACGCCCTGCTGCGCGCCGAGACCTCCGTGGTAACCATTTTCGGCAAGAGCTGGGATCTGCACGTCGTGGGCGCCCTGGGCGCCACGCTCCAGCAGAACCTGGACATGATCGGCGACACTGTAGCCTACCTCAAGGCGCAAGGTCGCGAGGTCATCTTCGACGCCGAGCACTTCTTCGACGGCTACAAGGGCAATCCCGATTATGCGCTGGCGACCCTGCAAGCGGGTCAAACCGCGGGCGCCGATTGCATCGCCCTGTGCGACACCAACGGCGGCACGCTGCCCCATGAGCTCGAGCCGATCATCCGCGCTGCGCAAGCGGCGGTGAGCAGCCCGCTGGGCATCCATGCCCACAATGACAGCGATGTCGCGGTCGCCAATACGCTGCTGGCGGTGCGCCTCGGCGCAGCGCAGGTGCAGGGGACGATTAACGGCTACGGCGAGCGCTGCGGCAACGCGAACCTGTGCTCGGTGATCCCGAGCCTTCACCTCAAACTGGGCAAACGCTGCCTGCCGCCGGAGAAACTGGCGCGCCTGTACGAGGTGGCGCACTATGTCGCCGAGGTCGCAAACCTGCCCCCGGCAGAGCGGCAGCCCTACGTCGGGCGCAGCGCGTTCGCGCACAAGGCCGGGGTGCATGTTGACGCGGTGCTTAAGCGCCCTGAGACCTACGAGCACGTGGCGCCCGAGCTGGTAGGCAACCAGCGCCGCCTGCTGGTAAGCGACCAGGCCGGCACCAGCACCGTGGTTTACAAAGCGCGCGCCCTCGAGATAGACCTCACCAAGCAATCCCCCCAGACGCGGGCCATCCTCCAGCGGGTCAAGGAGATGGAGCACGAGGGCTACCAGTTCGAGGGCGCGGAGGCCTCCTTCGAGCTCCTGATGCGTAAGACCATGGGCACCTATCGCAACCTCTTCGATCTTGGCGGATTTCGCGTGATCGTGGAAAAGCGGGCCGAGGGGGACATTCTCTCCGAGGCGACGATTAAGGTGCGGGTGAACGGAGTGGAGGAGCACACGGCGGCCGAGGGGGATGGCCCGGTGAATGCGCTTGACGTGGCGCTGCGCAAGGCGCTGGAGAAGTTCTACCCCGAGCTGCGCGAGATCAAGCTTACCGACTTCAAGGTGCGTGTCATCGCCGGATCAGAGGGCACTGCGGCGAAGGTCAGGGTCTTGGTGGAGTCGTGCGATCCCACCGATTCCTGGAGCACGGTTGGGGTGCACGCCAACATCATTGAGGCAAGCTGGCAGGCGCTGGTGGATGCAATTGAATACGGCTTGATGCGCCGCAGGGCCGCGGGCGAGAACAAGGACTAAGCCGCGGCTCCGGGGCCGGGGTCGCGCTCGCGCAGATGCGCGATGCGAGGCCAGCAAGCGAAGGTCAAGGGCATGGCGCGCCCAGGCCCCGCCGCACCGGGCGTGGCCGTTTTTTAGTGGGGATCGTCGCGCATCCCCGGCGTAGGGGTCGAACCGGGCGCGGCCTCGCCTGAGGCCGCGAAGTCTCGCGGGGTCGGCGACCCCGCGCCCAGTGCAACGCTTGCTCGGCGTTGAGCACGATGTAGGTAATGGTCAAGGGTTGGGGAGGAGTCTATGCGCCCGATCCCCACTGTCCGAAGTCACACCCCCTCTCGCCTCGGGCGCACCGGCGCACCCTTCGGGTTGTGCCTCGGCGGCGATTATGCTAGACTAAGCGCGGGATCATTCTCCAGCCGTGGGGCGGTCGGGGCGTAACTTTTGGCGCCCTGACCTGTCTAAGAGGGACGAGGCGTTTATGCGCCTGCGGCGTGGTTGCGGTGGCCCGGGCGTCCTCGGCGCGGCCAGAGGAGATGTGGTGCGGGAAACTGAGTCCAGGTCGCTGGGCCAGGATGCGGCCGACAGCGCGCGCGCCGAAACCTTCGACGAGCTGTTCGAGCGCTATGAGCGAAGGATCTTCAACCTCATTTACCGCCTGGTAGCGGATTACGAGGAGGCAGCCGACCTGGCGTCGGAGACGTTCGTGCAGGCGCTGCGCTCCTTTGACCGCTTCCGGGGGGAGGCGCATCCCTATACCTGGCTGTATCGTATCGCGATTAACCTGTGCAAGAATTACTTTCGCCGGCAGGGAGTGCGTCAGCGCGTGCAAGGCCCCTCTCTCGACGAGCGCATCACGCTCGATGGCGAGGAAGGGCTCCAGCGCGATATTGAAGACTGGCGCCGCACGCCCCAGCGCGCCGCCGAGCAGCGCGAGTTGCAGCGGGAACTCGAGCGCGCCCTCGCGCGGCTTAGCCCGGACGGGAGAACGGCGGTCATCCTTCGCGACCTGCATGGGCTAAGCTATCAGGAGATCGCGGAGATCGTGGGGGCCTCGGTTGAGGTTGTCAAGGCGCGGCTGTTCCGAGCCAGGGCCGCGCTGCGTCAGCAGCTGGCAGCTTATATTTTGCCGGAAGCATGAGTTAGCAGGAGGGAGCTGAGCATGGGCAAAGCGTTGGCAGCCTGTTGCCTTGTTTTCGGGCTTTGCGTCGCGGCATGGGCCCAAGAGCCCGCGCCGGCGCCGCAAGCTCCGCCTGCGTCCGAGGCGCAGCCAGCACCTGCGCCCGCCGAGCAACCCCAGCCGGCGCCGCAACCTGCGCCACCAGCGACCGAGCAACCGGCGCAACCGGCGCCCCAGCCCGCGCCAGCGCCGGCGGAGCAACCTGCTACCACGCCCTCCGCACCTGCGCCGGCGGAGCAGCCACAGCCAGCGGCCCAGCCGCAGCCGGCGCCGGCAGAGGAGCCCAAAGAGGAAGCAAAGCCAGGGCCGCCCATAACCGCCATCGAAGTGCGCGACAACGAGCACATCAGCGCCGACACCATTACCGCGGCGCTCACCGCACGTGTGGGCGAGCCCTATAGTGACGCCGTAGCGGCCGAGCAGGAGAAGGTGGTGCGCGACCTCGGCTGGTTCTACGACGTCAGGGTCACCACCGAGCCGACGGAGCAGGGCGTGCGGATGGTGATCAGCGTGGTCGAGAACCCGGGGATCAAGGGCATTGTCATCGAAGGCAATACCGTGTACAGCGACGAGCAGCTCATCGCCGTCATGCAATCCAAGCCTGGCCAGGTGAGCAACAACAAGACCATCGTCGAGGACCTCAAGGCGATCCGGGACAAATACCACAGCGCGGGCTACATCTTCACGCAGATCGTTGACGTCGCCACCGATGCCAAGACAGGCAACCTGGTGATCACGCTGGCGGAGGGCCAGGTGGAGGAGGTGCGCGTCACCGGCAACCATAAGACCAGAAACTATGTGGTCACGCGCCAGATGCGCACCAAGCCGGGCGATATCTTGAATGCCGAACGGCTGCGGCGTGACCTCGACCGGCTGATCAATCTCGAGATCTTCCAGGACGTCTCGGCGCAGCCGACGGTGGGGAGCGCACCTGGCAAGGTAGCGGTTAATGTCAACGTGGCGGAGAAGAAAACCGGCCTCGCCGCCGCGGGAGTGGGCTACAGCTCGGTGCAGAAGCTGGTGGGGTTCGTGGATGTCGCGGAGGCCAACCTGCGCGGAACCGGGCAGAAATTAACGCTGCGCACGGAATTCGGGGGGCGCAAGAGCTATGAGCTGGGCTATTTCAACCCCTGGATCGCCGCGCCCGCCACCAGCCTGCAAGTGGGTCTCTATAACAAGTTGATCCTGCGCGAGGCCTTCACTGCCGCCAACCAGGGTTTCCTCTATGATGAGAAACGCACCGGGGGCAACCTCACCTGGAGCCGCCCCTTGGGCGCCAGCGAGACCACCCGGCTGTACGGGACGCTGCGGGCTGATTCGGTGTCGGTGCGGCCCACCGAGAATGTCGTGCTGCCCGACATTATCGCGCTCCAGCGCGGCGAAGACGTTCGGAGCTTGGGGCTGACGCTGCGCAATGACACCCGCAATATCATCGCCAACCCGACGCAGGGCGGCCTCAACAGCCTCTCCATCGAGTCCGCGGGCTGGCTCGGGGGCGCACGCTTCAACAAGTTGGGCATTGATGTGCGGCGCTACCTCCGCGCCGGCGGCAAGCGTGTTTTCGCCACCCGCCTGCTCCTGGGTCTGACCACCGGCACCCCGCCATTCCTGGAGCAATACCTCATCGGCGGCGGCGAGACCCTGCGCGGCTATCGTAACGATCGCTTCCCAGGTAAGCGTATGGCCGTGCTCAACAGCGAGCTGCGCATCCCCATTCAGCAGAATATCGCCGGCGTCCTCTTCGCGGATGTGGGTGACGCCTGGGCCGGCCCCTTCGCCCGCGACCTTGGCGATACCAGCTTCAAGGCCCACGTCGGTTATGGCGTCGGGGTCAGGATTGTCACCCCCATCGGCCCCATCCGCGTAGATTACGGCATCGGCAGCGAGGGCCAGGAGACGCATTTCAGCGTAGGTCATGCGTTTTGACCGTGGTCCGTGGTCCGTGTTGGGCTTACGCACCCCAGACTACGGACCACGGACCGCGAACGGAAAGGAGACGGAATTGGGGAAAATAACAGCGGTCTGGGTCATGTCGCTTCTGGTGGGCGCGCTGCTGGTCCCGGCGGCGCTGGCGCAGGAACCGGAGCCCCGCTTCGGCGTGGTGGACATGGCCAAGGTGCTGGAGGGATACAAGGACTTCAAGGACTCGGACCAGCAGTACAAGACTTTCCTCGCGGAGCGCCAGCAGCAGTTGGATGAGGGCATGGCGGTGCGCCTGCTGAGCGAGGAGGAGCTCAAGGAGTACCAGAACCTTAAGGCGGTGGCGGCCCCAGCCGATGACCAGAAACAGCGGCTGGAGCAGTTGCGCGCCGTGGCCGAGACGCGCGAGAATGAACTCAACTCCCTGTCGCGACTCACCAGTCCCAGCGAGGAGGAGAAGAAGCGCCTGAGTGATCTGAAGACCCTGGCCGACAAAAGCTCGGCGGAGATCGAGCAGCTTCAGAAGCGCCTCTCCGACGAAATCAATGCGCGCAACAAGGAATTGTCCGAGAAGCTCAATCAGAAGATCGAGTCGGCCCTGGCCGCAGTGGCCAAGGACAAGCGGGTGGAGTTCATCCTCGCCAAGGACGCTGTGCTCTACGGCGGACGCGACCTGACCAACGACATTCTGACCAAGCTCAACGCAGCGAGTTAGCGCCGGCATCGCGCATCAAGCGGATGGGCAACATCCATTGGGCCGCGCTCTTCAGACTGGTCTTCTGATGGTTCCGCTGCGGCTGCCGCATTCCATTCCCGCTAGCCGATGGGCCGGCGATCCCCGGTTCGCGATGAAAAGGATTCACGGCCTCAAGGGGTGGTTATTGGCGGCGCTCGGCGCGGCGATGGCGGCCGGGGGCTGCGCGGCCTCGATACCGCCCCCGCCTCGCCCGGGCTGGGCGCGCATCGAGGCCCTGATGTCGTTGCATCCCGCGTACCATCAGCTCGAGGCTTTGCGAGAATGGGTTGCTTTGGCGCGCCAGGCGGCGAAAGAGGCGCCGCCAAATGTGCCCGCTCCCACCGCTCGCACTTTTGCCCCCCTTCCTGGTGCCGCCCTGCGACCACCTGAGGTCGAGGCCGCCCTCGACCGCGTCAAGCAGGTGACCGCCGAAGAGCTCGCGCGCATCGCTGCTGACCTCGAGCTCCGCGCGCAAGATGAAATCAGTCGCCGCGCCCGCGAGGCCGACCGCGAGTCTCGCGCCCAGATCGCCCAGCGCCGAACGGAGATCTTGCGGGCGCTGGCAAGCGATCGGCGGCAAGTGCTGCTCGAAGCGCGCGCGGAAGTCCAGAGCCTGCGGCTGCGCGTGGCTGCCCTTGAGTTGCAAGTGGGCGACCCGCGAACAGTACCCGAGGAAAAGGCGCGCGCCCAGGCGCGGCTCCAGAAGTTGCGAGAAGAGCTCGCAACCGCGCTCGGACGGCAAGCGGATCGCCTCGACGCGCTCCAGCGGCGATACGATGCGCAACTTGCGGCTCTGGATCAGGCGGCCTCACAGCGGGCATCACGCGAAGTGGCCGAATTGCGAGAGCGCCTGCAAACGGAGCTCGAGGCCGAACTCGACCGCGAGCGCGCCCGGCTGGCGGCGCCGGTAGCGGCTGCGGCGCGCGAGATGACTCTGGGTCTCGAGCTGCCTCAGCCTATCCCGCTTGTGATCGCGCCAGCGGCCACCGGCATGGGCCCGCCGCAGAGGTCCGCCGCGCTGCGGCGCCAGTGGGCGTCGCGGTCAAGGGATATGAGCCGCGCCGCCAATGACCTCTCCCGCCTGAGCAAGGAGCTCGCGGACTCTATCACCCGGGACACGCGCATCGCGGCCGAGGCGCTGGCCCGCGCCAACCATTGGCGCTTGATATGGACCAAACCCGCGCGTGGAGGTGTGAAGGATGTCACGCCGCAGGCCCAGAAATGGCTGCGCGATTACTGGGGCGCCTGAAGCGATGCGCTCACCTCGGCAGGAGAGGCCAGTGGCCGCACTGACCCTGAAGCAGATCGCAGAGAAACTCGGCGGCGAGGCAATCGGCCCGGCAGAGCTGTTGATCGAGGGCATCTCCAGCTACGAGAGCGCGGGCGAGTCGGACCTCACGTATGCGGACAGCCGGCGCCTGCTGCCGGCGGCGGAGCAGAGCCGGGCGGCGGCGGTCATCGTGCCGCGCGAAATCGAGTCCTCGGTCAAGCCCATTATCCGCACCGACAACCCGCGGCTGGCGTTTGCCCGGGCGCTTGAGCTTTTCTGGCCGCGACGCCGTCCGCAGCCGGGGATCCATCCCACGGCCGTGGTCGGCGCGGGTGTCGAGATCGGTCCCGGAGTGCATGTCGGCCCTCACGTGGTTATCGGCGACGCCGCGAAACTGGCGAGCGGCGTCGAGGTGCACGCCTTGACTTCCCTGGGTGATGAGGTCGAGATTGGCGACGATACCGTCATCTATCCGCGGGTCAGCGTCTATCACCGGGTGCGCGTCGGCAAGCGCTGTATCATCCACTCCGGCTGTGTCGTCGGCGCCGACGGCTTCGGCTTCGTGCGCTCCGATAATGGGTCTTACATCAAGGTGCCGCAAGTTGGTACAGTCATCATCGAGGATGACGTCGAGATCGGCGCTAACTGCGCAATAGACCGCGCTACCACCGATGCCACCATTGTCGGCCGCGGCACCAAGTTCGATAACCTGGTGCAGGTGGGCCACAACGTCAGGATCGGGCGCCACTGTATCATTGTCGCCCAGGTCGGGATCTCTGGCAGCGTGGTGGTCGGCGACGGGGCGGTGCTCGCGGGGCAGGCGGGAATCGCCGACCACCTGACCATCGGCGAGGGCGCGACGGTGTGCGCACGGGCAGCGGTAATGGGGAACGTGCCGCCGCACACCATCGTGTCCGGTTACCCGGCGCGGCCGCACAAGGAGCAGCTCCGCGCCGAAGCCGCCTCACTCAAGCTGCCCGAGGCGCTGGTGGAGCTGCGCCGCCTGCGCCGACGCCTCGAGGAGATCGAGGAGCGTCTGAAGCAAGATGGGAGAGGCTGACCTTGCGACCAGGTGATCTTCGCTTTGTCTAACTGCCTGCGCGACTTGCGCTGACGACTGATCTCCTTATCTTCCCATCGCTGTCCCGCGGCGCCGACGGGCCGCGTAACATGCGCAAGGCACTCTGGTCGGTGATAGCCCTTACCCTTTTGGCTGCGGGCGCGGGCCTGTGGCTCACCGCGCGCCGCATCGCGCCCGAGCAACCGCTGCAACCCCCGGTCGCGCCTGAGATCCAGGTCAAGTTTGAGCGCATCACCGTGCGCGGACGCGCTCAGGGCAACCGCCGCTGGGAGCTGGAGGCGGACAGCATTGAGCTGACGAAGGACCACAGCCTCACCCGGCTCGAGGGGCTGCGCCGCGCGACCCTGTATGCCGGCGACAAGCCGCAGCTTTCGGCGCGCGCCGCCTGGGCCGCACTGCGCTCGCCGTCGCGCGACCTGGAGCTCGGCGGCGGGGTCGAGGTCACATCGGCCCAGGGGCTGCGGCTTCGCACTGATAGCCTGCGCTGGCGCGCCGAGCAGGAGCGCCTGGTTTCGGCGGGGCCGGTGGAAATGGCGATGGGTGATACAAGCATTAAAGCCGCGCGGGCGTACTATCTGGCGCAGCAGGAGCGGATCATCTGCGACGGCGGGGTAAAGATAGAGCAGGGCCAGAATCATCTGACCGGCGAGAAGCTCACCGCAGATTTGCGCGACCAGACCCTCGAGATCGCGGGCGGGGTGCGCATGCGCTTGCGGGTCGAGGAGGGTCGCGAGTTCAGTGGCACGGAGGGTCCTCTGGGTGCGATGAAAGGGTTGATCGAGAAAGCCCCCAAGGAGGGACGCTGATGCGCGCATGGCCCTGGGCCGCGGTGGTGGCGCTGCTGTTGGTGACTGCGGCAAGCTGCCTTGACCGCGCGCCATCGCACCGGGCGAACGCCCAGCCGCAAGCGGTGGCGCCAGAAAAACCCCCGGCGGCCAAGGAAGAGCCCGCCGCGTCGCCCGCCAAGCCAGCGGCTGAGGGCGAGAAGCCGGCCGAGAAAACCACGCACGAGGTCATCCTCGAGCACGCCGACCGCGTCCGCTATGACGACAAGACCAAGGAGTACGCGCTGGTCGGAGATGTCGTGCTGCGCCACGAGGACGGAGTGCTGCGGGCGCAGACTCTGCGCATGAACAGCGAGACCAAGAAGGGACTCGCGACCGGCGACCTTTCCTTCGCTGACCAGCAGAGCGTGGTGACCGCGAACCGCCTGGAGATAGACTTCGATGCCCGCATCGCGGTATTCGAGGGCGATGTGCGCATGGTGACGCAGAAGAAGCCCGAGAATCCGGAGGCGAAGGGCGCGGCCGCGGGGACTGCGGCGCCGGCGGCCGAAGGGAAGGGCGAAGGGACGTCGGCGCAGCCCGCCCCCGAAGCGACAAGCGAAACCGCGTCGAAAGGGGAGGCCGCGCCGCCTGGCGCCGAAGCGAAAAAGGGAGCCGGCTCCAAGGAGCAGGGCGAAGAAGCGGAACCTTTCAAGGAGTACTGGGAGGAACGCACCGAAATCCGGTGCCCCGAGCTGGAGTACTTCTATCACGAGCATCGCGCGGTGGCGCGCAACGGAATCACGGCGCGCCAGAAGGATCGCACTGGGCGCGCGGATGAGGCGGAGTACACTGATGACGATCAGCGACTGGTCCTCACCGGCAACGTCGAGATGAAGAACGAGAAAGGCGAGACCTTCCGGGCCAAGAAGATAACCATCTCCATCGCCGACGATTGGCTGGAAGCGGAGGGCGTGGTGGGCAGCCGCTTCCTGGTTGAAGAAGAAGGGAAGAAGGCAGGCGAGGAAAAAGGGGCTGAAGGCACAAAGGCTAAAGCGAGCGGGGCTACTCCATCTGCGCCAGCACCCGCCCCCTCCGCGCCAGCAGCAGAGACCTCGCCGCCGAAGGAGAAGCCTTCTCAGTAGCTTACCGGCGCCCGCGCACGGAGTTTGCTGGAATAGCCGCGCGATTGGGAGGAGGTAATCTCGTGTCCTTGTGGCACCGGGTCATCGAGGCCGTGCCCGTCGAAAAGCTCGTCGCCCAGAGCCTGAAGATCGCGGCCATCATCGTCGGCGCGCTGGTGGTGAACCTGCTGGCCAGCCGCGCGCTGCGCCGCCTCGGGGCACGGGCCCAGGCCGTGGAGGAGCTGCGCGTCGTCGAGAGCCGACGCGCGATCACCGCGGTCCGGCTGGCAGGCAGCGTCGTTCGCTGGACGCTGTTTCTGATCGCCGTGGTGATGATCCTGCGCGAGGTGGGCATCAACCCCACGCCTATCCTCGCGGGCGCGGGCATCATCGGCCTCGCGGTGGGCTTCGGGTCCCAGGCCCTGGTGCGCGATGTCGTCTCCGGCTTCTTCATCATCTTGGAGGGGCAACTGGCAGTCGGCGACAAGGCCGAGATCAATGGTGTTTACGGCGTCGTGGATGAGATCGGACTGCGCACCACGCGCATGGTTTCGCCCGGGGGCCTGGTTCGCTATTTCGCCAACGGCGCCATTACCAGCATCACCCGCTATCCCGCCGGCGCCGCGCCTTACCTCATCTGCGTGCCCGCGACGCCTGATAAGGTGGAGCAGACGCGCGAGGCGGTGAGAAGCATCCTCGCCGACCTCAATGCAGAGCAGGGACTATTCGCTGACACGCCGGGGGTGCGCGATGTCCTTGAGCTGCTCACCTACGGCCCGGTGATTCGCTTCGCCGCCGGGGTGCTTCCCGCCGCCAAGGCTCGCTTCGAGGCCGACAGCGCGGCGCGCATCACTGCCCTTCTTGCCGAGCGCGGCCTCGCCATTCCGCAGGGTCGCCACCTCGCCATCCAGCCCGACATCGCCGGCGCCGGGGTGGAGGAGCGGAACCCGTCTCGCCCTTGACGCCTCGAGACCGCCGCGGCGCGGCGGCATTTCTCATCCCGGCAACCTCCACTGCTCCCGCTTGCGGAATGGGTTGTGGAAGCGCGATTTGATGCGCCCCTCCTCCTCCAGGTGAATCATGCACGCCCGCATGCAGCCCCGCGCCCCCTCGATCCCGCCCATGTGATGAAAGACGTTCGCCGAGGCCCGGTTGTACGGTATCTCCATCAACCATTTCCACGGATCCTTCGAGGTCTCATCGAGCGGCGGCAAATCCGGCGGGGCGAAGGGCGAGAACTCTTTGACGCCCCCGGTATAAGCCAAGGTGCAGCGGTCAACGTCGAGCTTCCCCCATTCCAATTCTTTGCCGCCGACATTGACGCGCACCGTCTCCTTTGCGCTGATGCAGCCGCCGGTGCACTCCGCCACACACCGCATGCAGCGGTCGCAGATCACTTCCTCCAGCAGCGGGTCCGGCTCCAGCGGCGCATCGGTTATGAGCAAGGCCAGTCGCTGGCGCGGGCCGAATTCGGGTGACAGGAACACTTTGCTATAGCCAATCTCGCCCAGGCCCGCAGCGACGGCGGCGATGCGGAAATGCGGCGTCACATCGGGCGCGGGTAATCCCGGTCTCACCCCGGATCGCTCGCTGGGCGTCCCGTGGTGGATGTTCACTCCTCCGATGATGGTCATGTTCTGCACCGGCACCGCCTCGTATCCCTGGTCCTCGAGATAGAGCGACACCTCGCGCAGCACATTGGGCGCGTAGCTGAGATTGATGTGGCTGTAACCCATCGAGGGGTAAGCGGCGAAATAGGTGCCTTCCTCGATCCCGCGGAAGCACCCGCGCGGAATGCGAAAGCCGAAAACGACGACCGCTCTCGCGTCGGGAAAGATGTAGCGCGGATCCATCGCCGCCGGCGCGCCCTCGAAGCGCTCCACCGGCGCCACCCCAACCAGGTCCGCCCCGCGCTGACGCGCAAACTCTTTCAGAGGTCGTGAGTCCATTGCGGCGAAACTCCTATCGTCGGATTTTGGATCAGGCAGCATTGTTGCCATGATGCTGCCGCCGAAGGTTTTCGCCGCGGCGGCAAGCTTGCCTGCTGCCGCAATAATGAGGAGGCCACGATGAGGGTTCAAATCGCGAGCGCTGCCGCGGTGGTGTGCGTTATCGCAACTGCGCCCGCCTGGTGCGAAGGCGCGACCTCGCCGCGCGAGAAAATGAACAACCGATTCTTCGCCATGGTGGGATGGTTCGAGCCCGTCGAAAGCGGGCTCGACGGCCATGCTGCGCTCGCGCTCACCTATTCCTGGGCACGAGCGAGCCGCTACGCGACGGTCGAGTACACGCGCTCCACCAGCACCGCGATTGTCGAGTCGCAGCCCTTGAGCGTGACCGACCAGGCGTTGACCGCGGTCGCCGGCATCCGCCAGTGGCAGGGCAAGTGGTACTACGGCGCCGGCGCAGGAGTCTCCACCATGAGGCACGAGATTCTCACGCCCCTGGGGACCCTGGCAAGCTCGGATACGCACGTGGCGTGGGAGGTATTGGTGGGCGCGCCCGTCGGCGGTCGGTGGCTCGCGGAATTGAAATACCTTGACGCCGGCGACGCCGCCGCGCGCGGGTTCGCGGCCTTCGTCGGAGTCACCTATTGAAGCACGACGTGAGCGGCGGGTAATCGTAGCCCGAGGAAGGTCGCCATCGAAGCAGCCCAATGATTGTCACTCGTCGCCGTTCTCGAATCATCGCCGCAGTGGCCGCGCTGGCTGGTCTCGCCGCGCCGGTGCTGGCGGCGGCGCCCTCGCAGACTCCCGAGCCGCGAATGATCGCGCCCGGCGTGTCGTATCGGATGGACTACCGCCCCGGCCCGCTGTGCCTCCACATCGTTGAGCTGGACCCCAAGGAGAAGTACATCTCGATCACCTGCGCCACCGCCGGCGCGGTCCCCGCAAGGCTCAGGGTCAGCGAGCTCGCCCAGGTTCAATCGAGCGACAGCCGCTACGCCGTCGCCGCCGTCAATGGGGACTACTTCATTATGGGCGGTAGGACCGACGGCGGCCTTCTGGGGCTCGATGTGAGCGGTGGACAACTGCTATCAGCCGGTGGGGGGAGATCGGCATTAGTGCTGCTCGACAACGGGCGCGTGCAGGTGGCGACGCTGCGCCTCAACGCCTGGATCGAGATCCCCTCTGGGAAACGCGCCAGTATTACCGCGGTCAATCAGCCGCGCGGCCGCAATGACCTGGTGTTGTACACGCCGGTATTCGGTGAAAGCACGAAAACCTGGGCGGGCGGCCGGGAGGTGATGCTGCGAGGGGTGCGCGAACCGCTCGAGATGGGCAAGGTATATGAGACCACGGCAACGGCGTCAACCCAGGCGGTGGGCGACCTCCAGTTGTTCCCCGACCATGTCGCCCTCTCCGCCGAGGGCGAGACAGCGCAAATACTCGCCGGCCTCAAGGTCGGCGATCCCGTCAAGCTATGCGTGGACCTGGCGCCGCATCTCGACGGAAAAATCGTGGAAACCATCGGCGGCGGCCCGCGCTTGGTGCGCGATGGGCGGATCTCCGTCGAATGGACGCAGGAGAGCTTTACCCCCACCCATTCGCTGCGCCGCCACCCGCGCACCGCGGCCGGGGTCAAACCTGACGGGCGGGTGCTGCTGATGGCGGTGGATGGGCGGCAGAGCAGAAGCGTGGGGATGACCCTTGGGGATCTGGCGCAGCTCATGCTTGACCTTGGCTGCCGCGACGCGGTCAACCTTGACGGCGGCGGCTCGACGACGATGTGGGTGCGCGGCGAGGTCGTCAATGCCCCCAGCGGCGGCCGCGAGCGGCCGGTCGCTAACGCGCTGCTGGTGATGAGCGCGGCGCCTCATGGGCCGCCCACCCGGTGGCGCCTGATCCCCGAATCCATTGCCGCGCTGCCCGGCTACCGCGTGAAGATCAGTGTGGAAGCCCAGGACGAGTACTACAACCCGGTTAACTACCGCGTCACCGGCATCGGCTGGGCATTCGAGGGGCCCATCGGCACCGTCTCGCCAAGTGGCGAGTTCGCCGCCGGTCAGGTCAGTGAGACGGTGACGGGAGCGGTGAAGGTGTATTGCGGTGGCGGAATGGCCCGAATCCCGGTGACCGTATATGCGCGGCCCCCGCAGTTGAAAGTGACGCCGGAGACGGTTGCCGCGGCGCCCGGGCGCACCATTCGCTTTTCCGTAACCGCGGCGGATGAGCAGGGCCGTCCGGTATCCTTCGATCGCGGCCAGGTGCAATGGGGCGCCGAAGCGACGGCCGGCGTGATTGATGACAACGGCATGCTCGCCGTCGGGCCCGGACCGTCGGGCAGGGTGACCGCAGCCGTGAGCGGCGTGACGGCGACTGCCCGCGTGGTCTGCGCCTCGACGATGGTTATGGTGGAGGGCTTTGAGACGGAGGGGGCCGTCACCGCCTCATCGTGGCCGCGCCAGGTGTCCGCGGCATGTACGCTGGTGACCGAGCCGGTGTGCGAGGGCAAGCACGCGGCTCGCCTGACCTACGACTTCACGGCCACCCAGGAAACCCGCGCCGCGTATCTGGAGTTGAATCGTGACGTGGGGGAGGCGGTGGCGCTGCGAGCATGGGTGTACGGTGATGGCCGTGGCCACTGGCTGCGAGCCAAGATCACGGACGGCCAGGGGCAGGCTTTCAACCTCGATCTCGTGCCGCTCTCGGCGACCCCGAACGCAGCCCAGGGGCCGCGGGTGGAGTGGGCGGGATGGCGCGAGGTGACCGCCGGCATTCCCGCCGAGGCCGAGCCGCCTATCCGCTGGGACACCATCTACGTTAGCGAGTTTCGCCCCGAGCGCCAGGACGCCGGCACCCTGGTCTTCGACTCGCTGCGGGCGGAAGTGGCGGCGCAGGGCGCGCAGTGAAACATGCGCCGGAGCCGCTAATGATTATGGTTGCGCACCCGGGAGTCTTCTCGGCGGGCTGCGCATCGCCTTGATCTTGGGCGCGCTCATGCCGGATGCTTTCAAAGCACGGGAGTCCTCATCCATGAAGTCGGTCAAGCAAATCAGAATCGGGGTCGTGGGCGGCGGATTCGGCGCCGCGTTCTACTGGCACCAACACCCCAACTGCGTGGTCGAAGCCGTCGCCGACCTGCGGCCCGAACGGCGCGAGAACCTGGCCAAGACCTACGGATGCGCCAAGACTCACGAGTCACTGGAGCAGTTGATCCAGGACCGGAATGTTGACGCCGTCGCGGTTTTCACCGGGGCGCCAGATCACGTGCGCCATTCGGTTGCCGCCTTGCGCGCCGGCAAGCATGTCATCTGCGCCGTGCCCGCCGCGATGACCTTGGAGCAGTGCCAGGAGCTGCTCGCCGCGGTCAAGCAAACCGGCTTGACCTATATGATGGCCGAAACCAGCTACTACTACCAGTCCGCCATCTCGGCTCGCAGATTCTACCAGGAGGGCAGATTCGGCGAGATCTACTACACCGAGGCGGAATACCTTCATGCGGGACTCCATCCCTTGTGGTTCGAGGGCGGCAAGCTGGGTGGCAAGCCAACCTGGCGGCACGGATACCCTCCCATGCTTTACCCGACGCATTGCACCGCGTTCCTGGTCGGCATTACCGGCGAGCGGTTGACCCAGGTGTCGTGTATCGGCTGGGGCGATGACGACCCGCTGCTCAAAGGCAACCCTTACCAAAACCCCTTCTGGAACGAGACCGCCCTTTTCCGCACCAGCTCCGGTAACGCCATGCGCGTTGCTGTCTTCTGGAAAGGCGCCCACCGCGGGTGCGAACGAGCGCAGTGGTACGGCGACAAGATGAGCTTCTTCATGGCCCATCCTAATGGCCTCGGCCCGGTGATTGTCCGCGCCGGCGCCCAGACCGAGACCGATGACGCCGGCTTCGTGCGCCAGCTACCCGAATTCGAGCAGTGCGACCAGCCGCAGTGGTGGCAGACGGATATGCTGCCCGAGCCCCTGCGCCACGGCGGCGGTCATGACGGCTCGCAGCCATTCCTGACGCACGAGTTCATTGACGCGCTCGTCACTCATCGCCGCCCTGCAATTGATATTTGCGAGGCGCTGGCGTACACCGTTCCTGGCATCATCGCCCACCAGTCCGCATTGCAGGGCGGCGAGTGGATGGAGGTCCCCGCGTTCGACCCCAAGCGCTAGCGGCTTTTTGCCCTGCGCCATGCATCGGTCGCGGCATTCCCACCCCGCCGCGCCCGGATTCCCTCTACATTTGTCGGCGTTGGCGCCAAGGGAGCAGCCGGTGCGCGTCAAATGCGATGTGGAGACCAGGTTGCCACATCGAAACCCAGGAGGCGACAGATGTTCATTGACTATCTTGCGCTTATGCTCCTGAATGTCATGGCCGGCTATTTCCTGCTGGCGTGCTACGTCTTGGCCGCGCTCGATCATGCCGACCAAACCAGATGGGCGCCGGGCTTCCTGATGACTGGTTTCGTGGCGCTGGCCTTTGGCGCCGTTATGAGCATCACCTGGCCTTTGCCTGGCGCTTACAGTGCCGCTTATGGGGGAATGTCGGTCTTGTTTGGGATCATATTCCTGGGGGCCGGCCTGGCCATGGCCAAGGGCTGGGATCTGCTGCCGGTGGCTTACTATGCTTTCTTCGCTGGCTGGGCTGCGGTGCTGATCGGCGTGCGCATCATCCACCTGAAGCTGACCTTGGCACCGCTGCTCTCCGGCTGCGGCTTCATCCTCTCCGGCCTCGGCGGGGTTTTGGCTGCCCCCACCCTGCGCTACCTGAAGGCCAATCGCCCGTTCCGCGCGATCGCGGCCCTGGTGCTGGTCGCTGCCGGCGTCATCTGGGGCACCATCGCTTACGCGGAATACTGGCATCAGATGCAGCAGTTCGGCGCGTGGGTCCCCTTGCTCATGCGCGGCGCCCATGGCCAACCGTGAGACCTCCCCATTTGCGCTTCATTTCTCCGGCAGGTGCGCGCCGACCCATCGTTGAATACGCCAATAGCAGACTCTAGCTAACGCCAACGGGACGGAGGTGCCGCATGGGAGCTATATGGGTAATGGTAGTTCTGATCGGGCTGGTCGTCCTTTGGGCGATCTACACCTACAACCGGCTGGTAGTGCTGCGCACGCGGATTGATAACGCCTGGTCGCAGATAGACGTGCAGATGCGCCGGCGGTTCGACTTGATCCCGAACCTGGTCGAGACGGTCAAGGGGTATGCGGGGCACGAGCGCGAGACTTTGGAGAACGTCACCCGGGCGCGCGCCGCCATGGGCGAGGCCAAGACGGTTCAGGAGCAGGCGCAGGCCCAGAACATGATCACCTCCGCCCTCAAGACGCTGTTCGCCGTTGCCGAGCAGTACCCCAATCTGAAGGCCAACGAGAACTTCATGATGCTTCAGGAGGAGCTGGCAGGGACCGAAAACAAGATCGCCTATGCGCGGCAGTTCTACAACGATACGGTGCAGGTCTACAATGCGATGATTCAGATGTTTCCCCAGAGCATCATCGCCGGCATGGGCAGCTTCAGGGCGCGTGAGTTTTTTGAGATCGTGGAGCCGGCCGCGCGGGCGCCGGTGCGCGTGACCTTTGAGCGAAAGGGCGCGCCCCCGCAGCCCCCGTCCGACCAATCAACCCCGCCGGGCGGGGCTCAGCCGGGGGCGTGAGGAACGTCTAGCCGCGGATGAACGCCGATCGGAATCGCGCGGATGGAACGGCTTCGGACTGAAGCAACGACACCGTCAAGTCTGTGTTAATCTGCGCAATCTGCGGATGTTCTTTCGTCCGCCATTCGCGGATGGTTTCTCATCAGCGTTGATCCGCGTTAATCCGCGTTAATCCGCGGCAAAGATTCTCTGTTCTCCGCGGCGAAATGTCACCGCCATGTACCAGGCCATCTCGGGTAATCGCGCCAAGTCACTTTTGGTGTTGATTCTTTTCCTGCTGGTCATCGTCGCCCTCGGCTATGCCTTCGGCGAGTGGAGCCAGCTCGGATATGCCGCGCCCGCAGTGGCGTTGATTTTCGCCCTCGCATCGGTGCTCACGAGCTACTACTACTCGGACCGCATCGTCCTCGCCATGAGCCAGGCGCGGCCGGCGGCGAAGGAGAACTATCCTCAGCTTTACAATGCGGTCGAGGGCTTGAGCATCGCTGCCGGGCTGCCCATGCCGCGGCTCTATGTCATTGGCGACACCGCCCCCAACGCCTTCGCCACCGGCCGCGATCCACAGCACGCAGCCATCGCCGTGACCACGGGGTTGCTGGATAAGCTCGGGCGCTACGAGCTGGAGGGGGTCATCGCCCACGAGATGTCGCACATCGCGGATTACGACATCCGCTTCATGACCATCGTCGCGGTGCTGGTGGGCACCATCGCGCTGATGAGCGATTGGATGCGACGGTTCTGGTGGTTCGGCGGGCGTTCGCGCCAGCGCGGAGCGGCGGGGCTCATCGCCGTCGCCGGGCTGATCCTGGCGGCGGTCGCGCCGGTGGCGGCGCTGCTGATGCAGATGGCGCTCTCGCGCACGCGTGAGTACCTGGCCGATGCCCAGGGCGCGATGCTCACGCGCTACCCCGACGGCCTCGCGGACGCGCTGGAGAAGCTCGCCGCCGACACCGAGCCTTTGGAGGTCGCCAACAAGGCCACCGCCCACCTGTACATCGTCAACCCGTTGACCGAGCACAAAGGCATGATGAACAATCTCTTCGACACCCATCCACCCATTGAGGAGCGCATCCGCCGCCTGCGGGCGATGTGAGGACCGGCAGTCGCGTGTAGGGAAGGAGCCTTCGCAGGGGGGTGATAGAATGTCAACCGAGGCGACGAGGATACTGTTCACCGGAGCGGGTTTCACGCACAACTTCGGCACACCCTTGGCAAAGGAGATGTCGGATGGCCTACTTAGTCACCGCAAGGTGCAGTCCCACTCGCTCCTGATGGAGCTGCTGCGCCGGACCTTCGATTTCGAGGACGTCTATCAAGAGGTAATGGATGAAGATTACGATCAGGGGGCAAAGGACGCGATCTCTGAAGCCATACGTCAGGCCTACAGCGAAGTCGACGATATCGTTAGGGACTGCGATGCCCGGTCAGGCCAGACCCTCGAAGGCGTCCTTCAACTGATCAGACGGTTCGCGCGAAACCGTGGGGACTACTTCTTCACCGTCAATCAGGACCTTTTCGTCGAGCGCCACTATCGAGACAACCAGCGCCAGTTCATTTGGCCGGGCATCGGTGGGCAGCAAGAACGATGGAAAGGCGCGCCTTGGAAAGAGCGTCTGCAGCTCGAGGATGAACACTGCACGCTTCCGGACGAGCCCGCCTTGAAGATACAGAAGAAATCTGATCTGGAGAGTGGTTTGCCCTTCTATGTGAAGCTTCATGGGTCGCAGAACTGGTATGACTCGCGGGGGCGGCTGAAGCTTGTCATAGGATCGAGCAAGTTGGCACAAATCGAGGAGGAGCCCCTACTGTCATGGTATTTTGATCTCTTTAAACAGGCCATCAATCGCGACAACACCTGCCTATGTGTGATCGGGTATGGTTTCCGTCACGAACACATCAACTCCGTGCTCGCGGATGCGGTTGGGGCACACAACTTGCGCATATACGTTCTGTCGCCGAAGGACCGTGAAGCGTTCCAGTGTCGGCTGCAAAAGGAGCCTCGCGGAGAGGACATCATAGGAGGGATCGCGGGGTACGTTGGGCAGTCGCTAGTGCAGGCTTTACCTCCGCAGGACTGGGATACCCCGGCCAGATACGAGCTTTGGAGGTCGTTCTTCGGGGTGGTATGACGTCGGAAGTCGGTGATGCGCTCAGGGGTTCTGAGCACCTTCCTTCGTCGCCGGTGCTCGCGCTCGACTTGCGCGCCCGTGATTGTTGCATGTTGCGTTGACAGCGCCGGCTGGAACATGGCCATGGTGGGGCGGGCGTCTCGCCTGCCAACTGAATTCATTCCGCAGCCGAGACGGCTGCGCCACCGGCTAGTTGCGTCGTCAAGGTATTTGGCGAAACTCAATAGTCAAGTCCAATAGCGTTGGAACTTGAACGGAGGAAGTAGGCCTTATGATGAACCACCTCTGTCTGTTGGCTGGGTTGGCGGGCGTGCTCGTAGCCTTGGCGACGACGGCCGGGGCGGATGATGCAGCGCCGCCAGCCGAGTCGCCGCTTATACCGTTTGCAGAGCAATATGAGGCCCGCGCCTACATGCCCTACCGCTTGCTCAAGCCGAAGGATTATGACCCCAAGCAATCGTACCCCTTGGTTCTCTTCCTGCACGGCATGGGCGAGCGCGGCACGGACAACAGTAGGCAGCTAATCAACGGCGTCAGCGAGTTCTTCGCAAGCGAGGAGGCGCGGTCGAAGCGCCCTAGCTTTGCGGTAATCCCGCAATGCCCCGACAATGACAGTTGGGCGAACTGGGAGCCGAAGGCGACCGGGCTGACGAGGCCGGCGCGCGCCGCGTTGCATATTGTCGCCGCGCTGCAAAAGGAGTTCAACATAGATCCCACGCGGCTGTACATTGGCGGGCTTTCGATGGGTGGCTTCGGCGCCTGGCAGATCATCACTGCGCATCCCCGGCTGTTCGCCGCTGCCTTTCCCATTTGCGGCGGCGGCGATCCGGGCAAGGCGGCGCGCCTGGCGAAGATGCCGATCTGGGCGTTCCACGGCGCGGAAGATGATGTTGTCAACCCGAGTCTTTCGCGCGATATGATCCAGGCCATCAAGGAGGCGGGCGGCAACCCGCGGTACACCGAGTACCCGGGAGTAGGTCACGCGAGCTGGGAGCGGGCATTCAAGGAGCCCGAGCTGCTGGAATGGCTCTTCGCGCAGCGGCTGCCCTCCCCGGCCGCGTCTGCCAAAAAGGCAAAGTAGGGGGGCGCCTCTGGGTCAGGTCCGCCAAGGCATGCCCTGAGCCCGCGGTCGCAAGTCTGAGGCGAAATGGATGATCCACGCCAGACGAGGTGCAAGGACCATGACACTCTTTGAGCCCAGGTTCATCATCGCTTTCGCCGCGGCCGCGCTGTGCTGGGCATGTGCTGCTTCTGCCGGAGGTGCTACCTCTGCCGGAGGTGCTACCTCTGCCCAGGACCCGCATTCCGGCGAGCGGCCCTATGAAATGCTCGGGCGCCAGCCCGCGCATCGCCCCCTGGTAAGTTTCGAGGATCTCGGCGGCTGGGCGGTCATCGAGCATGACGGCGCTGCCGGCAAAATCGAGGCCTCCCGCGAGCAGCAGTTATGGGGTGATTACGTCGGCAAGATTACCTATTCCGGCTCCAGCAGCGAATCTTACCTGGAGATCAGGCCGCCCGCGCCCATCCCCATCCCCGGGGAGTTCGATGCCGCCTGCGTCTGGACCTACGGAGACAACTGGGGCTGGGTGCCGGCGCCGAACCGGCCGTCAGTGCACGCTCTTATCGAGGACGCGGCAGGCGTCGAACGCGAGGTGGATTTCGGCACCGTGGACGCTCAATACTGGTTTCTAGCGCATGCCCGCGTCAAGCTCCAGGGCGCCGATGCGGCTGAAACCCCAGACCTCAAGTTCCCGGCCAAGCTCAAGGCGCTCATCATCAATGACATCAAGCGCGACACCCCTTCTGCCATCTACCTCGACAACCTGACTTTCTACCACGAGTCCCTCGCTCCGCTCGACCTGCCCGCGCCGGGCCCCAATCCCTTCCCCACGACCCCGGACACCATTCTGCCCACCGCCTATGATCGCGTCACTGCCGCTGTGCACGAGCGAGATCGAGCCTGGGTGTGGCGCTGCGCCTCGGGGCAGGGGAACCTGGAGTACCGGTGGCGGCCCGAGCGGGGCACCCTGGGCGATATCGAGGTGCGCTGGGCAGGCAAGCGCTTGCGCCCATGCGTCCAGGGCGGCCCGGTGTTTAGTGTTGATGGCGTCGAGATGCGCCCGGATGATGCTGCGGTCACGCGCTCGCTGGTATCGGCCGAGGCCCGCGGCGATGCCCTGTGCGCGCGGTGGCGATGGTCAAAGGGCTCCGCAGCCGCCGAATGGACGCTGAGCCTACGCGCGAAGCAGCGCTCGCTCATCCTCGATATCACCGCGCCCGGCGGCAAGGTCCGCGAGATCCTGGTTGGCCACAGCGAGGGCACGCCGCGGCCCAAACTGGTTTCGGTGCCCTATCTCACCTATGGCGGCGACGGGCCATATGTGCTCTACTCGGATGGCTTGTTTCTCTGTGCGATGTTCGATTGGTATAACTCCGACGCGTCGGAGCTGTTCTCCAGCGGCGCCGTCCTCTCCGATACCGCCGCGCGCTACACCGGCGGCGCGCGCTATAACCCCAAGACCGACGGGAAACGCAATGACGCCCGGGAGCGCATCTTCCTGACCGTCTCGCCGCGCTTCGAGGAGGTGCTGCCCAATATCCCCAATCCGCGCTCGGACATGATTGACATCGCGCGCCATCACCTGTGGCACCAAATGGGGTTCATGTCTCCCGAACGGCTTAAGGAGTGGGCCGCCTATGGCGTTGACGGGCTCATGGCCTGCCATCACGAGGTCATTTGGCGCGATGGCGGCGAGAGCTTCACCCAGCGCCTGGAATCGGCCCCGACAAGTGTTGGGGACCAGCGCCTGCGCGAATACCTGGCCCTGATCAGGTCTCTCGGATTCCTGCCCGGCCTCTACACCAATTACCGCGACTTCGCGCCGGCGAACAAGCAGTGGGATCCGGACAAAGTCGTTCGCCTGCCCGACGGCAACTGGCAGCGCGCGTGGCCGCGCAATTACGTCTTCAAGCCCTGTTTCGCCGATGACGCCGAGGCCTATTTCGCCCCCCGCATCCACGAGAAGTTCGGCACCTATGCCGGTTACTGCGATGTGCACACCGCGGTGCGCCCCTGGGACCAGACCGATTATGACGCCCGCGTCCCCGGCGCCGGGATGTTCCGCCCGGCCTTCGAATCCTACGGGCGGTTGTTGCTCAACGAGAGCGCCGCGCACCAGGGCCCGGTTTTCAGCGAGGGGCGTATGCACTGGTTCTCGGCGGGCCTGGTGGATGGCAATTACGCACAGATCATCAGCCGCAATCCCTCCCGCGAGCCGGCGCTGGTGGACTTCGACTTGCTCAAGCTTCACCCCCTGGAGACCGATTTCGGCATGGGCGACCCGGGCATGTTCTACAGCGGCGAAGAGAATTGGCATCAGGATCCCGGCTTCCACAGCCCCTACTTCGACCGCTTCATCGCCTGCGCCATCGCCTACGGCCACATCGGCTATCTCGCCGCGGAGTGGGGCCTGCCGGGCGCCCTCAAGTCGTTTTACCTTCTGCGCGCGCTCCAGGAGTTGTACGCGGGCGTCGAGGTCGAGCGAATCCGCTATCACCACGCGGGCCGCATGCTCACCACCAGCGAGGCTATCGCCAGCGATGCCTACCTCGAGAGCCAGGTGCACGTGCGCTACCGCAACGGTCTTGAGGTGTGGGCGAATTGCAGTTGGGACAAGGAGTGGGCGCTGGAGGTGGATGGCAAACGCTATCTCCTGCCCCCGTCCGGTTTTGTATGCCGCTTGCCCGGCCAGCTCTTCGAATACTCGGCGGTGGTTGATGGCTCGCGGCGCGAGTACATTGAGTGCGCGGATTACGCTTACCTCGATACGCGCGGGGAATTGCTCAAGGCGGGGCCCATCGAATGCCGCGGCGCGGCGGCGGTCAAGCGTGCGCCCGAGGGCCTGTGGGTGATCCCGGCGACCGATTGCGAGGCGCTGACAGTATTCCCCAACGACGGGCCCTGGGGATTGAAGTGGTCATCCGAGGGAATCACCGCGACCGCCTTCTCCGTGACCGGCGATAACCTTGGCCCGGCCGAGTGTCGCCCCACGCGCGGCGGAGTCGCGATTATGCCGGTGCCGGGAGCTATCAAGTACCTGCTGCCGCACCAAGAATTGCAGGCGCGAGGCGTTTCCGTCGAAGTGGTCGCCGAGCCGCAGGTCCACGCGGTGGCCGCGGGGGACCTGGTGAACGCGATGGTGATTGTTCGCGGGCTTCCCGCTTCTGTCAATGAAACCTACCGCCGCCAATGGCTGCAAGCCGGCGGCGCGGTGCGCGCGAGTGATTATCGCAGGAGCGGCCGCGAAGCCGCGATGACCTTGCGCCTCCGCGTCCCTGCGCGAGCGCCACCAGACGAGCGCCTGTGGCTGCGCGTTGATGTGGGCGAGGAACACGGCAAGTGGTTGGCCACGGGTTGGCTTGACTTCATTACCGTGCCGGCGCTTACGCTGACCGTGCACGCGCCGGAGAACCCGGTTGTCAGCGGCTCGAGGGCGACGCTTCAGATCGAAGCCGGGACCAATCTGCTCGGCGCGAAATCGCTGCCGGCCAGGCTGACGGTAGAAGGTGCGGAGGACCTGGCGCTGGGAGCCGGCGCCCAAGTGACGCTGTCGCGAGGCTTGCCGACACCGGTGCGCATCCCGTTCACCAGCCCGCAGACCAGTATCGCGCGGCCTTTTCGAGTCACCCTGGCCGCAGGACGCAACCGGGTTCTTCGCGACCTGTGGCTCAAGGCGGAGCGCACGCATCCCGTGGTTTATGATTTTGTTTCTCACTTCAGCGACTGCGCCTGGGGCTATCGCCTGCGAGGTGGCAAGGAGATCCGGGACCGTGGGGAAACCGGTGCGGTGTTCTCGCCCGAGAAGGTTCCTGCCCGCGGCGAGGTGCGCGAGGGCTTCTTCGTGCATCCACCGTGGAAGATAGGCGTGGGCTACACCTACGCCGTCTTTCCCGCCCATCTGCCGCGCGAGCCCTGCCGCATCTCCTTTGGCATCGGTATTCGCGACGGCTCGACCACACAGGATGGCGTCCAGTTCCGCATCGCGATAGTGGATGAAGGTCGCGAGCAACAGGTCTTCAGCCACATCCGCGCTGACGTCGGGTGGGAGGATCATGTCGTGGACCTGTCGCGCTGGAGCGGCCGCCGTGTGCGCATCAAGCTGCTTGCTGATGTGGGGCCTGATGGCAATTCCTATTCCGACTGGGGAGCCTGGTCGCGCCCCGTGATCGAGCTGGAGCGCCCTTATGTGCGATTGAGCGTGCATGAGGAGCGGCCGCCGATGTCGTACCTGCCGCCGCCCGCCGGGTTCGCGTCCATGACCGAGGCGGAGGCGAAACAAGCCACCTGCGCGACGCTGCACATGCAGACTTTTGGCGTGGATGCGAACCAGTATGCATCCGATATGTACTTCAACGGCGTACTCATCGGCCCTACCCCCGCCACCGGAGCCGATGACTGGCGGGAGGCGGAGGTGAGGCTTGCGCCCGACGCCCTGGGGTCCCTGAAACCGGTGAATCGCTTCACTATCGCCAATCTGCGCGGCGACTGCTTCAAGATTCGCGATCTCTGGCTGGAGATCGGCTTGGCCGATGGCGGCCGCGGCGCTTCGTGGACCGCGACCGGGCCTTTTTGCAGCGACCGCTCTTGGATCTATGCCGAAGGTGCGTGCGTGACACTAGGCGGCCCGCTGCCGGACATCGAGCTGCGCCTCAGCGCGCCCGACGACGAGGCCGGCGCCGCCTCCGCCCGATAGGATTCGCAAGGCCTCCGCTGAATCAGCCCTCGGCGCCGCTCTTCGCGTGTGAGCGGCATCGGCGCGGCCGCGTTAACATCTTATCATTCGAAAGGCGCAAATTATGACCGCAATGGACCGGCGAAAAACCATCAAGGTCGGCGTTGTGGGCGTAGGTCGTGGCAGCAACTTCGCCGCCAGCCTCGGCGAGCACCTGGGCATGAAACTGGTCGCCTTGTGCGACACCTGGGAGCAGCGACTGCAAGCCCTCGGCGATCAACTGCGCGTGGCGACCTACCTCGATTACGACCGATTCCTGGAGCACGACATGGATGCGGTCATCCTCGCCAACTACTTCCACCAGCACGCGCCCTTCGCCATTAGGGCCTTGCAGGCGGGCAAGCACGTGATGTCGGAGACTTCCGCGTGCTTCACCTTGGCCGAAGGAGTGGCGCTGGTCGAGGCGGTGGAGAAGAGCGGCAAGATTTACATGTTCGCAGAGAACTACCCCTACATGCTATTCAACCAGGAGATGCGCCGAATCTACCAATCGGGCAAGATCGGTCGGTTCATGTATGGCGAGGGTGAATACATCCATCCCATGGATGCGGATTCGATAAACCGCATCTCCCCTGGGGTCAATCACTGGCGCAACTGGATTCCGGCAACCTACTACTGCACGCACTCGTTGGCGCCGATAATGTTTATCACCGATACCCGGCCGGTCAAGGTCAGCGGTTTCGTGGTGCCGGTTGCCGAGGATGACCCGGTGCGGCCGCGCACCGTGCGGCGCAGTGACGCGGCTTCCATGATCGCCCTGCGCATGGACAACGGGGCGGTGGTGAAGCTGTTGCAGGTGGGGCTGCGCGGCGAGGGCATCTGGGTGCGCATCCACGGCAGCCGCGGCCAGATGGAAAACCTGCGCCACGACGACAGGAGCATGGTTCGCCTTCGCATCGAGCGCTACCACGAAGCACCCGCGCGGCCGGTTGATCGCATCTACGCGCCCCGTTTCCCCGAGCACCATCAGCGCGCGCTCAAAGCGGGTCATGGCGGAGGCGATTTCTTCGTCAATTACCACTTCGCCCGCGCGATCCGCAGCGGCGAGCAACCCTATCTGGACGTTTATCGTGGGGTGGCCATGTCCATCGTAGGCATTCTGGCCTATCGCTCGGCGCTTCAGGACTCGGGCGCCTTGGAAGTGCCGGACTTCCGCAAGCGATCCGCGCGCCGCCAATACGCCGATGACCACTGGTCGCCGGACCCCGCCCAGCGTCGCCCCGGGCAGCCCGCGCCCAGCATCTTCGGCGATATTAAGCCCGCTCGTCAGGCGCTGACATACGCTCGCCGAATCTGGAAGAGCGTCGGATACCACGGAGACTGAAAATGCCAGCTCCCCAGGAGACCGCCACACCGCTCACCTGTCGCCAACTTATCAACGAAGGCTTCGTGGAGATCCGCTTTGCGCACGGCATCGGGGAGCTCTGCGGCGCCAAGCTCTCGTATTCCCTGGACGCCGGGGCGACCTATTCGCGCTGCGCCGTCTTCCCGGGCAAGGGCAATGACGCGTTGCTCGAGTTCTCCTCGTTTGGCCGTTGACGCGGGCGGCGGGTTGTGGTAAACTTCCCGACGCCTACCTCATCACAGGACGGAATCGAAGCCATGGGTCAGGCGAGAACCTGGTGCGATAGCAGGTGTCCCCGGTCGCGTTTCGGGGGCGCTTTTCTTTTGGCCGGCAGGCGCTCGCCGCAAGGAGGGTGAGAACCGTGGCCTGGCGCCTCGAAGCCGTCGAATGGGAGGACGTCACCTCCGTCTCGCGTTTCACGCTCGATCACGATTTCGAGTCAGAGCGGCTGTTCAAGCTCTCCGTCGGCTTCGTCATCCGGGAGACGCCGGAATACGTGGTGCTTGCCGATGACGTGGACACCAGCCGCCGCCCCGACTCGCCCAACAATTACGGCACCATTATCCCCAAGGGATGCATCCGCAGTCGCCAGGTCATCTATAGTGAAGCCCCAGGTGAATCAGGCCAGGGCCGAAAGGCCTGTCTTGAGCGTTTACCCCAAGCACAGTCGAGGGGAAGCCGAAAGGCCTGCCTTGAGCGCAGTCGAAGGGCCGAATCCGCGGCCGGGGGGCTCGTCCGGCGCTTCCTTCAGCACAACCCCCACACCATCGCCACCGCTCGCGACATCGGCTTGCGTCTGGGCGTCGAGCAGTGCGAGGCGCAGCGCCAGTTGACGGAGTTGGAACGCTCCGGCGAGGCGCGGCAGCCGGCGCCCGGCCTGTGGCAGGCCCAGCCGCAAGGCGCGCGCAAGGGCGGGTAAGATAACCGGCCCCGCGTTCGCCGTGCGCCGGCCCCGCTTCGTGAGAGGGGTGGGTTCGCGGAGACTGGGTATCGCAGTTCAACTCCGTGCTCAACGCCGACGGAGGAGTGCACTGGGCGCGGGGTCGCCCCGCCGTCGCCGCGACGGCTATGGCGGGCAGGCTGACCCCGCGATTCGCGGCTCGCCAGAGGCGAGTCAACTTCAGCGCTTGCCCGCCGCAGGCGGGAAGCCGCGCCCGATTCGAGCGCGCGGCTCCGTCCCACACCTACTAAAAACGAACACACCCCGTGAGAGTCTTCCAATCTGTGTCAAGCTGTGGAATGGCTAGGCCCGATGAATCGGGCCGCCATGTCCCTAGGCCTGCGGCCGGGATGGCGGTCGGAGACCTAGCCAGCGGTCCGCATTTGTGCGGACTTAGCCATCTGCGGACGATAACGACCTCCGCATCTCATCGGTCCTCCGCTTATCGCTTCTCGCGTTTCGGGCCGGTCGAAAGTCTTCATCGCGGAAACCGCGGGCTTGATTGTGAAACCCATGCGCTTGACACGCATGGGCGCGATTGGTAGTCTAGCGGTTGCATCTGGGATCCAAGCGAAATGTGACATGAAAACCTTCAGATTGACAGACCAACGCGGCCGCGCTTGGCCGGTAATTGTGGCGATCATCATTCTAATCGTGGTCGCTGGCGCCGCGGCCGTCTGGTTGCCCAGACGAGGCGTCGGCGGGGGGTTCTACACGCCGGGACCCAGTCGCGCGCGCGCCCAGGATATCAACGACGCGGTGACCAAGGTGGCGCCGGCGGTGGTGCGCATAGACACCGCGGTCGGCGGCGAACCACAGGATCTGATCCGCGGCCTCTTCGGGGGCGGGCCTGAGGATATTTTCCCGCGCCGCGGCCAGGCCTCCGGCATCATCATCAACGCGCGCCGCGGCTACGTCCTGACCAACGCCCACGTCGCCCGCGCTGCGCACAGCATCAGGGTCACGCTCCCCGACGGCCGCGCTTTCCGCGGTAAGGTCCTGGGCGCGGATGCGGTCACCGACATCGCGGTGGTGCAGATAAAGGGAGGGCGTCTGCCGGAGGCGACGCTGGGCAGCTCGGATCGTCTGCGGGTCGGCAGTTGGGTCATCGCGGTGGGCAATCCCTTTGGGCTGGAGAACACGGTCACCGCGGGCGTGCTGAGCGCGAAAGGGCGAACCATAGTTGGGGAAGGCGGATTCGCGGTCACCGATTTGCTCCAGACCGATGCACCAATCAACGCCGGCAACAGCGGCGGCGCCCTCATAGACCTGGAGGCGCAGGTGGTCGGGATGCCGACGGCGATCGTGCCCTACGCCCAGGGTATCGGTTTCGCCGTCGCCATAGATACGGCGAAGTACGTCATCCCCGAGCTGGTGCGCAAGGGAAAGGTATCCCATGCGTGGCTCGGCATCACTTACGTGGCGCGGCCGCAGGACGGCGCGGTCGTGATCCAGGAGGTGCGGCGGCGCACGCCGGCGGCGAAGGCGGGCCTCGAGCCGGGCGATGTTATCGTGGCGATAGGGGCCAGGAAGGTCCGCCGCTCGGAGGACGTGGCGCGTACGATGCGCACGATGCGCGCCGGCGACCGGCTCGCCCTGACCATCGTGCGCCAAGGCAAGACGCAGCAGATCGCGACCCGGCTGGCCGAGATGCCACGGCTCAAGTGAACCCGGAGGGATAATGCGCTACGGGCATTTCAGCGACGATGGCCGCGAGTTCATCATCACCTCCTATGCCCCGCCGCGGCCGTGGATCAACTACCTCTCCAATGAGCGCTACTGCGCCCTGTGTTCACACACGGGCGGCGGATACTCCTTCTACGAGAGCGCGGGCTACGACCGAATCCTGGGCGAATATCCATCTCTCGTGGTGCTGCGCGACCGGCCCGGGCGCTATATCTATGTCCGCGACGCCGACGACCCCCGGCAAGTCTGGAGCCCGACCTGGCAGCCGGTGATGGCGGAGCCGCAGTCGTTCGAGGCGGCGCACGGCCAGGGCTACACCCGCGTGCGCTCGCGCTACCACGACATCGAGGGCCAGGTCACTTACTTCGTCCCGCGCGAAGATGACTGCGAGCTGTGGTCGGTGAAGCTGCGCAATGACGGGCCGAAGCCCCGCAAGCTGAATCTCTTCTTCTACGCCGACTGGTGCCTCGGCAATTACGTTCAGCACCTCGCCGAACACGCCTTCGCCGAGCTCTTCACCAAGACGTGGGTGGAGGACGGCGTCATCCATGCCACGACGCGCCATTGGAACAAACCGACGCGCGACGGCTCCCCGCCGAATGAAGCGTGGGACAAGATCGCCTTTTTCGCCGGCGACTTCCGCGTGGACGGGTTCGACTGCTCCGAGGAGGAATTCATCGGCATGTACCGCTCGTGGCGCTGCCCTCTCGCGGTGGAACGAGGGTCATGCTCCAACTCGGTCGCCAACGGCCGCTCGGCGGCTGCGGCGCTGCAACACAACTTGACCCTTGCGCCGGGAGAGGAGAAGGAGCTCACCGCCATTCTGGGGGTCGCTTTCGACAGCGCGGGCGTCAAGCGCCTGGTGGCCAAGTACCGCCGGCCGGGAGCCGCGGCTCAAGCTCTGCAAGAGGTTAAGGCTTACTGGGATGACTACCTCTGCCGGGTGGTTGCTAAGACCCCCGATCCCAAGCTCGACCTCTCGCTCAACATCTGGAACAAGTACCAGGCGTGGGTGACCGCGCGCTGGGCGCGTATGGATTCGTATTACATCGGCGGCGGCTCCATCACCGGCTTCCGCGACGCGTGGCAGGACCTGCTTGGGGTGCTCCCCAATGACCCCCAGTGGAGCCGCAAGCGCATCGAGTACCTCCTGCGCCACCAATTCTCCGACGGCAGTTGCCTGCATAACTGGGACCCGCGCACCGAGACCGGGGTCAAGACCGGCCACTCCGATGATCCGCTGTGGCTCGCCCTGGGCATGATTTTCTATCTCAAGGAAACCGGCGACTTCGGCATCCTCGACACCCGCGTGCCCTTCTATGATGGCACCGAGGGCGCCGTTTACGACCACATCGTGAGGTCCATTGATTACACCCTCGGCCGCTTCAGCCCGCGCGGTCTGCCGCTGATCGGGGCCGCGGACTGGAACGACGCTCTGGATTGGGTGGGACACTTAGGGCGCGGCGAGAGCGTGATGGTCGCGGAGCACTTGTGCTGGATGCTCAAGGAGGTCGGCGAGCTGGCGCGCCGCCGCGGGGATGAGCGTCGGGCGCACCGCTATGCCACCGAATACGCCGTGCTCGCTGATCGGGTCAACGATTTGTGCTGGGACGGGGAGTGGTATATCCGCGCCACCACCGACAGCGGCCGCGTCATCGGCTCCTCCAAGAGCAAAGAGGCGCGGCTGCACATGAATGCGCAGACCTGGGCGGTGATGTCGGGCATTGCCCCGCGGGAGCGCGCCCTCAAGTGCATGCAAGCGGTGGAGAAGCACCTCGACACGATGTACGGTCCCTGTATCTTCCTTCCCGCGTATGACGAGCCTGACCCGGAGATCGGCATTATCACCCGCTTCGCCCCCGGCACCAAGGAAAACGGCACCATCTTCATGCACCCCGTGTGCTGGGCGATCTTTGCCGAGTGCATGCTCGGCCGCGGTGACCGCGCTTACGAGCTGTGGCGAAAAACGTCCTTCCTCACCCGCAGCGAGGAGCCGGACATATACAAGGCCGAGCCTTACGTTTACTCCGAGTTCGTCTGCGGCCCCGATTCCGACCGCTTTGGTCAGGGCGAGTTCTCGTGGGTCACGGGCACCGCGGCGTGGATGTGGCGGGCGTGCCTGGATCTATTCATCGGGGTGCGGCCGACGTGGGACGGCCTCCTGGTCGAGCCTTGCATGCCCAGCGACTGGGAGCGCGTGGAGCTGTGGCGCCCCTTCCGCAGGGCCCGGTATCACGTCGTCATCGAGAAACCCAAGGGCCTGTGCTGCGGCGCGGTCGAGCTGACTTGCGACGGCGAAAAGCTCGAGGGCAACATCATCCCGGCGCACGAAGATGGCGAGGATCACGAGGTGCATGTCTCCGTGAAGCTCAAAGCCGCCGCAGTGGCGTGAGCCTCCGCCGGCCCGGGCAAGGCAGTCTCTTCCGCCGCGGACCTGTCCCCCGAAGCCTTGGCGAAGGGGGATTGACGCGGATAAGAGCAGATCAGAGTAAGCCGTAGGGCGGGAGGCCAACTCCTGCCCTACATGCCCGGATGTCGTCCAGGAAAAACTGGTAGTCACGCGACATGGATGGCCTCTTCCTCGACGCGCGGCCACCTTTCTTCGGAATGGGTGGTCATTTTCGTCGGAACACGCAGTTTGCGGGACCAATACCCTGGGTCACGAATATCTCCATGCGTTCAGGGTCGTCGTCAAGCAACCCCTCTTCGCACATTTGCCGATACCATGCTGAAACCGCGGTTTCCATGAGTTCCATCGGCTGCTTCCACACAGGCTTCAAGTGCCTGATCCAGAGTTCAATCTCCCTTTCAGTCACTTCTCGCTTCGGGAGCAGGACTTCCGCAATATGCACTATCTGACGTGCTAGATGTTCGCCTACGACTTCTTCCGGGATTGACCAATGTCGGTTGCCCAGGCAATCAGTATAGAAGCCAAGTTGTTTCACGTTGTCGAGGAGGTATGGATGCTCTGCACTGTCTTCAAACAATGGCCGGAAGTCGCTCAGTCGTCGCGCCCCCTGCAAGAACATCTGAATGAGCGGCCAAGCGGCATTCTTGCGAGTGTGGCGTCTATATTCGCGCCAGCTTTCCGACAATTCCTTCTCATCACGCGCAAGAGCAATTGCCCGAAGGATCGACATCTTCCCTGATTCTTCAATAGAAAGGACGGCAAGTGACAATGCAGAAGGGAACCTTGACTGAGCAAGCAGCAGATCTGCATCTTCGCAAAGTCGACGGGCGTTCGCCGCAGCAGCATTCATGCCGACTGCGATTTCGCCAGGGGAAAGCGCGGCTTCATATTGACCCAGTTTGTGTCCTGCCACCCTATACCCTTTTGCTCTCTTGTTGTTCTCTGTGCGCTCTGTGGTTAGAGTTTCTTCTTCTCCTGTGCGCGCGCGCGGGCCTGCAGGTCGGCGAGCTTGTTGAGGGCGTCGAGGGGGTCAGTGATTCAACGTAAACGTCCTTCGGTGCGCTCGGCGTCCTCGACAGCCAGGATGCGCCTGACTTGACCGAGCAGCCGCGGAACGTGATGCAGGACTATGTCCCACACGATTTCCTGGTCTATGCCGAAGTACTCGTGAATAACGATGTCGCGCAGACCGGCCATCTTCTTCCATTCTACCTCGGGGTGGCGTTCCTGCGTTGCCTGGGGCACACGCTTCGCCGCCTAACCGATGATCTCCAGGTTGCGCACCACGGCATCGGCGGTCTTTTCATCCCCCAGAAACGCCTCGTAGGTCAGCCCCTTGGTGTAGCGCGATATCTTCTCGCAGCACGCCCGGATGTCGTCCAGGAAAAGCCGGTGGTCACGCGACATAAACAGCCTCTTCTTCCACGCGGGGCCTCAGACGGGCCTTGAGGGCGTTCCGCGTGACCAGGTCCACCCGGCAGCCCAAGAGCTCTTCGAGATAATCCTTGAGTGCCATGTAGCGGTCGAATGTCGCTCGCCCTTCGAATTCCACCAGCAGGTCCACGTCGCTCTCCGGCCCGGCCTGCCCGCGGGCGGCGGAGCCGAAAACGGCGAGCGATTTCGCTCCCAAGCTGGCTATCTCAGCGCGGTGGGACCGCAGGCGGCGCAGCAGCTCATCGCGTGTCATCAGTTCACCCCCAGGCTCATCTCCCCGTCTCTCACGCTCTGAGGCAGAAGGTAAGCCCGCCTGAGGCGGACAAGGCTCCCGCCCCGCGGGCCTACATGTGCTAGTCTCCCACTCCCGGGGCTGCTAGTCAAGAGCAGTCACATCGGGCCTGCTGCGCCTCGTGCACGGAGTACCGCGACGGGCGATCATGGCGCAGATCCGCTCGCGACCGCCTCCAGCACCAGCGGCCGACGCCGCGGGGCGCGCGCCCCGATATCGAACGCATCCGCAAGCGCGCGGGCCGCCTGTTGCGCGCCAGCGCCGCCGTGAACCACCGCCACCGGTTCGCCGTCGGCCACCTTGTCGCCGCGCTTTTTCAGCAGCATTACGCCTGCGCCCGGCCCGCCTTCGCGCGTTAACCCATGCGCGATCTCGCCGACGGCCGCCGCATCAATCGCGCGCACCCAGCCCGCCGTTCCCGCCCGCACGGCAACTTTGCGCTTCGCCTGCGGCAAGCGCCCGGGATCGTCCACCACCCGCGGGTCGCCCCCCTGGGCAGTCACCATCTGCCGGAACTTGGCCAGCGCCGCGCTCCCGGACAACACGGATTCCAGGCGTAGGCGCGCATCGGCCTCGCGAGTCTCCGCCCGCGCCAGCACAAGCATTCGCGCTCCCAGCGCCAGGCTCAGCTCCCGCACATCCCGCGGACCCTCGACCCGCAGAACAACCGCACCACGTATGTCTATGACGCCGCGAGCCAGCAGATCGCGGTGGTGGATGCCCTCGGCAACCGCGCCACCCAGCTGTACTACAACACCGGCTGGCTCCGGGCGACGGTTGACCCGCTGGGCAACCGTACCACCTTTTCCTACGACGTCCTGGGCCACCAGATAGTAGTGCGAGATGCCCTGGACCGGCTGACTACTCAAGCCTGGGGCATTAGCGGCCTCCACGTCTTCACCATTGACGCCCGCGGCTACCGCACCACTTTCACCTACGACGCTGTGCGCCGCCCCACCGCGGTCAAGGACGCCCGCGGCAAAGTGGTGACCTTTGTCTATGACGCCGCGGGGCGCCTCACCGCCCAGGTGGACCAGCTCGCCCAGCGCACCAGCTATGGCTACGATGCGGCGGGCCGGCAGCAGTGGCGGCTGGACGCGAAGGGCCAGCGCACAACTTATGCGTACGATGACGCGAGCCGGCAAACTGGCATTGCATACTCCGACGGTGGGTTGGTGACCTTCGCCTATGATGCGGCCGCCAATCGCACCCGGATGGAGGACAGCACCGGCGTCACGACCTACACGTTTGATGAGTTGCGCCGGCTGAAGACGGTCACGTATCCCGCCAGCAAGACGCTGACCTACTCGTACGACGCCGCGGCCAACCGGGCGACGCTGGTTGATCCCGACGGCGGCACAACGACCTACTCCTATGACAGCCGGAATATGCTATCATGGCTGGTGAATCCCTTCGCCGAGCGCACGACCTGGGTGTATGATGTCATCGGGCGGGTGACCACCATGACCCACGCCAATGCGTCCCTGGCCGAGCACGATTACGATGCGGCGGGGCGCATCAGCGCCCTGCGCAACCTCAAGTCCGACCGCTCGGCGATCTCGGTGTTCACCTATTCGTATGACGCCATCGGGAACCGCACGGGCGTGCAGGAAGCCAGCGGCGACCTGGTTACCTGGTCCTACGACGAGACCTACCAGCTTACCCGCGAGCAGCGAAGCGGCGGGAACGCCTATGACACGACCTATACGTATGACCCCGTCGGCAACCGCCTGACCCAGGTCTCCTCCGGCGCCACCACGACCTACTCCTACGACGCCGCCAACGAACTGCTCACCAGCGAAGACGCCTCCGGGGTGACCACGTACACCTATGATGCCAACGGCAATACGACCGGCGAGATTCGCCCCAACAGCGACCGCGTCACCTACACCTGGGACATAGAGAACCACCTGACCAAGGCGGAATTGCCGTCGAGCGTAGTCAACACCATCACCCTGGACGGTGAGGGCAAGCGGCGCAGCATCGAAGACAGCGACGGCTTGCGCAAGCTCATCTGGGACCTGGAGAACATCTTGGCGGAGACGGACAGCAGTAACTCGACGATCGCGCGTTACACGTTGGCTCCAGAAGTATATGGGGCGCTGGTTTCGCAGCGCCGCAGCGGGGCGACCAGCTTCCATCATTACGATGCCCTGGGCAGTACCCACAAACTCACCGGCGCGGACGCGGCGACGATAATCGAATACCTCTACCGCGCGTTCGGGCAGCAGACCGTGCTCAGCGGCAGCAGCCTCAACCGCTTCACCTGGATCGGCCGTCTTGGCTACTACCGCCAAGCTGATCCCGATGACTACTGGGTCAGAGCGCGCATTCCGC
>Ga0315289_10001540_pt1 | contig 35907 bp, 19 predicted proteins | sample YL17G11_40_MG_FD_203452 | JGI IMG/M metagenome (GOLD analysis project Ga0315289, IMG submission 203452) | Sediment microbial communities from Yellowstone Lake, YNP, Wyoming, USA - YL17G11_40 | ecosystem: Environmental > Aquatic > Freshwater > Lake > Sediment | place: USA: Wyoming | collected...
GAGTATACACCAGTGGTGCATATTGTCAATACTCTCTCCTTCACCCGTACTGCCGTCATGCCACCGCCAGATTCAATTCCGCCTTCTTCGCCCGCTTGCCGGTCTTGATTTCTTCGATCACTTGCCGCTGTGCCTCCGTCGTCGGCTCGTACCAGCCGCACAGGGCGCGACCGATGTACATGAGCCCGACAGCATCAGCGATATTATGGTCGTTTGTATCCACGCCGAACCGCTTGAAGACCTCCTTTATCATCACCGCCTTGTCGGCGTTGCCCTTCCCGGCCACGAACTTTTTTAGGCTGGCCGGCGCGACGATAACGAATGGGATGCCGCGTTCGTGCAGCGCCAGTTTGACGACTCCGCCTAATTCGCCAAGGGCTGCCATGCCCTGTATCTTGCCGAAAGCGTAGCCCTCGATGATTGCGAGGGTCGTTTCCTTGCATCCGGTGAGAACCTCGTCTCGGATATGTGCCAAGCGATCCATCCCGACGCGACCGGCGGCATCAATGCGCCGCCTGCCGTCAAACAGATCGGTAATAGCGGCGATCCCCAGTGCCACGCCGGTCCCAGTCAAACTCAGGTCCAGGCCGACCACTTCGGTGATGTTGTCGTAGTTCACGATTGCTTCCTTTCGATGGTCCACGCCGCCCCGTCCACGATCTCCGGCAAGTCCTCGCTCACCAGCGCGATAAGTTCCTCGTCCGACATCCCTTCGGTTACTTCGTCCGTGAACCAGAACCTGTTGGTTAAGGTGATTGTGACCATCTTCCTATTCCTCCCACACCGGCTCGGTGCTGTTCCAAAACACCCAGCCCTTTCAGTCCCATACATTCCTCTCTTCCTCTGGAGGCGGTTCTGGCACCGGTTCCTCCAGACCCTCTTTCTCCACGTCAATCACTGGTTCATCCTTCCCCGGCAGAGTTGCGTCCACGGTTTTCTTGTCTATCCGGTCCTCGATTTCAGTCTCGTCCGAGCGCTCGAAGAGTTTTAGATCAGCCTCGACTCCATACTGGTTGTCCACTTCGACTGCCAGTAGGGCCTTCCCCTCCAAGCCCTCGATTGCGGACATCCGCAGAACCGCCCGCGGCTGTCGTGTCAGCAGTTCTTCTGGGTAGCCGAACTTCTTCAGGAAATATCGGCAGAAATGTTCGGCCGCTGGTGTGAAGTAGAGCCGTGCGGAGAACTTGAAGCCTTTTTGCTCCCCTGTCGTTACTTGGAAGGTCATCGCTAGATACGGTTTCGGGCCAGGAAAATCGCGGTGGGCGCAGGCGAGAACTTTGAGCGCCCAGATGTAGTTGCCGGATTTAACTCTGTCCACGTTCCAATCAGGGTTGATTTCGTCTAGCATCTCTACCTCACCTTTTCTTTCCACACTTCCTGCATGATGGCGCGTTCCGCTTCTGAAATCGGTTGACCGTGGATGAACGCCCCAATGGATGCCGATGGGATTCTCTCCAGCCCCTCAACCAGCACGTCGAGTATCTGCGATACCAGACCTCGCTGGGCATCGGTCTTTGGCGGCAAATCCCAGGTGGCGTTCTTGGTACATTTGCGCACCATGTCACGGACGAACATTATGAGAGTTGTTTGGTTGCAGCCGCTCCTCTTCTTGATTTCTTCGGATTTCGCTTGGTTCGTAAGCGGTACCGCTGGCGCGGCTGGCGTTGCGGCCGGTGCCGGGGGTGTAGCCGGTGCCGATGCTGGAGCAGTTGCCTTCTCCACCTGCTCCTCTGGAGGCGCTTGGGGCTTCGTTCCCCCTTTCGGCCTCCCTCGTGGTTGAGGCGGCGGTTCTGGCGGTGCCTGTTGCTGCGATTGTTCAAACGATGGCCCTGGCTCATCCATATATTCGGGTGGTAAATCCTCCATGTCCACCGTGAAGATGTCACCAGCCGCCGTCGCGTTCAATACCCCTGTGTTAGCACCCCGCTTGACGGCGATTTTCAGAATCGTGTTGTGTTGCTCCCAGAGGTTCTCGTTTTTTACCTTTCCGAGCGGCTGGCTTGTGATCCTCGGGTCGTCGTCGCGGAAGGATTTCCCGCAGCCACCCTTTTTCTTCCAGCAAACGAATCCGCCTTTCTCGTATCCCGGCCTGTTCGGCGCGTATTCCAACTTGCCCTGCATGATCGCTTCTACGCTGCATTCCGGACACGCCCGCGCTACACTCCGGTAGGCGTATTTCTCTTCCCGCGAGGAGCATGACCCCATCCCCGAAGAAACATGCAGACCAGTAGGGATATGGTACACGTCCACACGAATCTCGTAAAAGATGAAATCGTCTTCAATGATTCGGTGGGTTACGGTTGGCCGCAGATCGAGACGGAACAGCAGACAGAGTTTCTGCGCGCCGGGTTGGTACAGCGTTGGCTTTTTCGTCCCAGGGATGGTGCCGTAATGCTCGCCTTCCCTCATGTGGTCTCTCATGATCTGCTGAATGAGGCGCACCTGCTGAGTGACCTGCTTGGCGGTCAGGGCCAGCGATACGATGTCCTGCGGCCCACGACTGGTTTGCGTCCGGGTTTCCACAATCGGGTATTCGACCTGTGCCGAAACCGCTGGTAAATTGTCAGGGGTGCCCATGTCGGGAGTGCTCATTTTTGCGTGGCTCCTTTCGCTAAGGGAAACGCGGGCACAAGCCTACCATTTATGTTTTACCGAATGCAAGAGGTTTTTTTAAGTTTTTTTAGCCCCCGCTCTGTTACCATGGAACCCGTGCCTCTCGAACGCTGGATGAAGCCTTCCGAGTGGAGCCTCCTTTATGGGTTTAGCCCCGCCCAGGTCAAAACGATGATCGAGGAACGCGAACTTCCTGTGCTGGAAACATCCCAGGGTTCCCGAGTCTTGGACATCGGTTGGGATCTGGTGCTGGACGCTCGGCGCCACCGCCGCAACATTGACGATCTCCCAATTCTCCGTACCACAGAGGTTGCGGAATTGCTGAACATGGGGACGAGAGCTATCATGTCCCTGCGGTGCAGCAAAAAACTCCGCTACACGACGGATGCCAGCGGCGGCATTCGTTTCTCCGTGAACCAGGTACGACAATATCTGTGGCGTGTGCAGCCTAGGAAAATTCGGCAGGGAAAATGGAGAAAATCACCGATTGACCCCGCTAATCGAATCCGCGATTGGGCAGCGAAGAAATTGGCTCAGGAATTGGCGCCCTTTGACGCGCCCGCTTAGATTGGTTCTATCGGTTTCGGGGATGGCTCAGTGCTCGGTTGCTGCGGGTCCGCAGACCGCTGCGATAATCTTCCGGATGTCAGGGTAATGATGCCACCCAAGAGCGTGGTGAGCGCACCCGTGAGCACCGTCACCAGCATGTTCTGCGCGATCTCAAACTGGTCAGTTATCGGGGACCGATAGACACCCATCAGGCACCCAAGAACCACCAGGAAGATGAAGCACAGCAACTTCTTATCGAAGTGAGCGTCATTCTGGCCCATTGGGCCGTTTTTCTTGTTGTTGTCGGGCACGATCTTCCTCCCAACATCCAAATTTGGATGTTCACTGCGGCATCTCCATCCGCTCCAGCGGCAGCGGCAGCGGCTCCAAGCCCAGCCGTTCCCGCGCCGATTGCCGTCTCGGTTTGACGTGCTTCAGTCCGAATGTTTCCTCAAGCGGTCCTCGTATCGCTGGCTGCTGCCGCATGAAGGTGGCACCCCGTTCGAACCATGGCTCGTGTTTCCGAACAGCACTCAAGCCCATCAAACCCTCTTTCTTGATGCCCTGCCATTCATGCCGCGCTGAAAGGCCAGCAGGGGTAAGCCACAGGACGGTTTCTTCAATGGCCTTTTCCAAGTTGCCTTCGTACAGGGCTGTGCCGATCTTCCAGATTTGCTGTGGTGCCGGTGCCCCGAAGTTCAGCATATATGGACCAATGTGCCAGAGTTTCAGGCCGGTGAGGCTTTGTGCCTCATAAACAAGGGCCGCCATCCCAATAAACTTAAAGAACCGCGCCGGATTCTCCCGAGCTTTAAGAATGATGTCGCTGTACTGCTCAACCAGCCGGGCGACCTGATGTTTGAACTGTAGCGTAAAAATCCTGGTTGCTCCCCATGCACCCTCACTGGAAGTGAAGAAGCCGATTGACCGTACCGGATCAATGAACGCCGACACCCGTTTGGCTTCGCTGATCGCCTTCTGTGACGCCTCGAATTCATCCATCCCAGCGTCTATGAATTTCTGCCGGTAACCCTGATAAGAAGCGCTGCGGTCAAAGAAATCAGCAAGCCCAAAGAACCCCAGAGCATTGTCCAGTGCCTGAGTCGGCAACCGGAATTTCGCTGGCCGTAAAGCCATTGGTAGCAAGCCAAGACGAGCCGTTTCGTTATAGGAATCCTTCGGATGCCGCAGGACTTTTCCGGCACCAATTATGGCGTATTTGAAACCCAATTCAGGAACGGTGTTCAGGAGATATCTCCCCATGTGATACGCCTGAATTGCCAGTTTCCCACCCAGCATTGACCGGCCCGTGATCCGCGTAAGCGAGTAGGCGAAGCGTTCCCAATCACTTGCCATCTCGCGGTAGACATCGTACCGCGTGTAGTTCCGCAGCGTGGACTCTGCCAATTCCCGCGCCCGTGGGATTTCCTCCGGCAACTGGCGGATCATTTCTGCAACTTCTGCCGCCACCGGCTTGCGGAAGATCACCCTAGCGATGCTGTCCACGTAAGCCGGGAGGACCCGGCGCACATCCAACTCGTATTCCTTCATCTTTCCAGCGCGGTGCTCAACGAAAGGCGATCCTGGCTTCCCCGTCCCTGTCGACCGCAGATAAACCGGTCTACCGCTTTTATCCCGAATGATCTGCCCTTCGGCATCCCGCTGGATCTTGTACTCGTAAGGACGGCGCCGGAAAGGTGCCAGTAGATCATCAAAAGGCTTGCGGAAGTTGTAGTCCCACACCTGCTGAATTCCAGCCATCAGATCATTGCTGGATGACGCAATTCGCTCCATGTGCGTCAGGTAGTTCTTGATGAACCCGGCCTTCTCGCCGGCCCGCGTGGCCTCTTCCGGCAGCATCTCCCAAATCTCATTGAGGATGTCCCGAATCCTTGCTGCCCGTTGCGCCAAGTTTGGATCGTATTCTTTCTTGAACCGCGCTGACTTTTGCCCAATGGCCTCCAGTGGATTCTCGAACCGGTCGAGGATGTCGCCAATCTCCAGGAATTTCTTCCGGGCAAGCCAGCCGTGGCCGCCGATGCCGAGTCCCTCCAAGGGTTCTGCCAGTCGGCGCATGAAGGTGCCTCGGAAGATCCACTCGTTATCTACTCCAGATTTAAGTGCTTCAGCAATCGGCACGGTTTCAGGAACCATGCCCAATGCCTGATCTTGGCTTCTATATGCCCCTTGCGCGGAACGAATGTCTCTTCCTCTGATCGTCTCTTCGGTTACGCCCTCACCACTGGTCAAACGCAGATCACCACCCCCACCTGCCGGCGGAAGGACTTCCTTTGCCGCCTTCTCCACCGTGGCACGTGATGCGCCCTTTTCGGTTGTGGCCACCGCTGCATCAAGCACTCGGCCCTGCTCCTCCATTTGTTCCTTTGACCGTTTGAGGAAGGTATCCAATACTTCCCCACGGTTTGCCCGTGGCCCCATCTTTCGCAGCATGTCCATCAGTCTGCGGGCATCTGTTACGTCCATCACGCGCAATTCGTTAAGTTCGCCTTGGCTCGGGCCTTCCAGGGATTTGGGCATCTCTAAGTCTTCTTGGAAGAGTGCCCCTTGCGGTTCAGCCTTTGCTGTTGGCTTTTCTTCAGGCAATGCTTCCAGCCCAAACAATTCCCGCTGCGGTGCCGCTTCCGTCCCTCGGAACAGTGGCCCAGCTTCCGGTCTTCCCTTGGTCGATATCTTCCCGGCGAACTGGGCGGTTAGTTCCTCTCCCTGAATCTTGTCCTTGGTGGCCTGCTGCTCCCGCAGCACATCTTCCATGCCAGGGATCATCGCCATCAGTGGGCCGGGTTTCTCTTCACCACGCTTCCCCCGCTCAGACTGGTACAGTAACGCCTGAGATTCCATGTACGCCGGGTCCAACCGCGGAGCCTCACCCTTTACCACAGCACCCAGCGTTGCCATCTTGTTCTGGATGATTCCGAAGTTCCAGTGGTCGATATCGATATCGCCACGTAGGTAGAAAATTTCTGGATGGGACTGCGTGCTCAGACGCCACACCCGGCCGACTGCCTGCATGTTCTGCACGGCGCTGAACGGCGCGGTAATAATAATCATCGTGCGCGGGTTCTTCCCGGTGACATCATCGAGGTTGATCCCCGTTCCTCCGCTCTCAATTGTGGCGATCACCACCTTGACTTTGCCCGTCTGGAACCGCGCCATCTCGGTTTTATTGTCCTTGGGACGAGTTCTCGTTTGTCCCTTTGCGCCCAAGAATTCCTCTTCAGCCTCACCGTGGATCTCGGCGATGTCCTCTGCCTTGACAATACCTTCGTCAACCAACCGCTTCTTCAATGCAGCGGTCGTTCCAGGGGAGATGATGTCGTTCCCATGGCGGTCCTTGGCTGGTTCCCTGGTCTTGATCCTTTCGCCCGTGATGGGGTCCCGGAGTGTTTTGGGAATCATCACTTGGGATTCATTGGTCCGAGCCATGAAGAGGACAAATTTCTCGTTCGGATTCCCAGCCAGCCTCTTCCTCACGATGTTTATAACGTGGTCGATCTTGTCGTTTTCGAATTGCCGGCGCTGGTGCATCCGGATGATGGCGTCTTCCAAGCCGGTCCCCGCCACGCTGGTCTGTCCACGCAATGCGTATTCGATGTCTTCCGAAATCTCCCGAGCACGTTGGGACACCAGAACATCCAGGATGTTGACATTCACCCCGTCCATCGAGAGTTCACGCTTGAGCATCTTCCCGTCGCCGATCATGCGCGTGGTCAACGCATCCAAGCGTTTATTTACACCGCGAGCACCAACATTGGGGTCAACGTACCAGACCTCTTTGTCGATGTCTCCCCACTTCGAATGAACGGTGACGGTCTTCGACTTCAATCCGAGGGATTCGTATGCCTCTCGCGTGCTTCTTCCTTCCAGTATCCCGGCCCGTTCTAGGTACGTGATCTGCTGCGGCATGTCAATCGGAGTGGCGCTCATGAACATCACGGCATGAGCACGCCGCGCAAAGTCTGCAACAACCACTCCGCGGCTCGTCTGGGAAGTAGCCTTGTATTCGTTCTTGGCTCCGTGCGATTCGTCTATTATCAGCACCGTGTTGCTGTCCACCGGAGCGTGGTTAAAGCCCGGAGTGAACGTCGCAAAATACAGTTTCCCAGGTTCAAACCGCTTGGTGTATTCGCCTTTGGCATTGGGTTTGACGTAGCGCGCAGAAGGAAGCCCGAAGCGCTCCAGCCACTCGCCGAAAGTTCCACCCGGCTTCACGTCCTTTGCATACATGCTAAACACTTCTGGCATCGAGGCGATCAACACCGGATGGCCGTGGTCGATAGCGTATTTGGCGACCGCCAGGGCCACTAGGCTCTTGCCTGTACCCGTCCCATCGGCGAGCAGGTACCCACCGCCACGGTAACTCCCCGCAGGGAACATCGCCCGGATGGCTGACGCTGCACCCTGCCGCTGGAAATTCGTGAGGTGGGGAACCATTTCTTTCGGCACCATGGATTCATCGGATGGAGGGGGTTCGCCTACAATCTGGATCTTTTTCTGTAATCCCTTCTCGATGCCGGCGCCCGTAACTAGATCGGTACGCCTTGGGCTGCCAGGAGTTCCGACAGGGGCATATCCGCCAGCCTCGCCTCCAGGCTGTTCTCGTCCACCACCGGCGGGCGCTCGACCTGGCGCGGCGGCGGCTCCAATTTGAGCCTTACCCTTGCGGGCGGCTTGCGCGGCTTCTTGATCTTGGATTTCTTTTTCACGGGTTGCCTCCTCAATGGCCCGGAATGAGCCTACGTCGGCCTCTGCTTGCGTCCTGGCCTCCGGGTGAGCCTTTACTACCTGTTCTGCCCTGGCGCGGGCTAGAGCAGGCATCCCACGCCACGCAGCATCCAAATATGGACGTGCCTTCTCCCCGTATTCGTCAATGAAGTGCTGTGACCACGATGCGAAGTCCCGGAGGCCGGCTTTGTACTGATCCATCCCTATGATGATGGCGCTTTTCAGAAGTTCTGGATCAAGACCCTCGACTTGGAGAAACTGTCTGTGGAGAGGCCAAGTTGTTCGGATGGCGTCCGCCAAGTTGTAGTTAGCCTCAATATAATCAGCGGTCGTTACGCGAAACACATGTGCTTTCCCGCCCCTATTGTGCCCTGCGTCGATGTACATGGTTAGACGTGGGTGATCCAGTAAATAGGGTGTGCCGTCAATGTCTTGCTGGATTATGTCAAGAGTCTTGCCAGTCAATTCACCGACTTCCCAGCGATCCGACGCGGCCTTGCGAATCCATTGGTCATCGAACAAGGTGAGTGCGGTAGTGCCCATTTTGTGCGCCACATAGTCATGCGTCGAACCTGCGGGCACCTCCGCAAAATTACCAGACGGGCCAATCCAAGAACGTGATGGTGCTCGACCAGTATCTGGAATCCACCCAACTCTCAACCTTGCTTCGGCAGCGCGGTCGATCTCATGTTCGCGTTTCCGCTCCTTACGTTTTGGTTCCCCTGGCAGCGGTTCTAACTGGAGAAGTTCGGCGCGACCGGTGCCACGTTGTTCGACGGGCGGTGCTGCTGGGGCTGCCTCAACTGGCGGAGGCCCCACTGGCAGCATGGCGCGAGTAGCAGGCTGCACCATCGCGCCACGAAGATTGTTCATTACCGACTGCGCAATAAACTCCGCGTCGGTTGCCTCAATGCCCCTGCTGATTGCCTTGTCATATATGAGTTTCGGCAGATCACTGGCCTTGCCTCCGAGCCTTACGTACATTTCGCTCAAGTCCAAGAGTGCCCGTTGGACGCCAATGTCACTGAGGTTCTGCGTGACGGCATAGCCAAGACGCTCCCCAACTGCCGGTAGTGTCTCATCCATCGGCATCAGGCGATTGTGCGTGCTTAACGCATCCGCCAAGGCTTCATCGGTCAAGCGACCCTGATAATCGGCACGTGACCCGTAAAGTGCTCGGTATGCTGGATGAGTTTCCGGTGTGGCGCCAAAGTCCAGACGTTCGATTATGGCGTCTCGCTTTTTGGGACTGGCTTTAACAAACTCTTCGTACCGTTCAGGGAAGTGTTGCCCGATAACCGATTCATCATGCGCGCGGGTGCGCACACGTAAATCCTTAAGTTGCCGCTCCAGTGTCGGGATATCCATACTTAGAAAATCGTCCTCAGCAATGGATGGAATAACTGGAGTTGGCGCTCCCGTTGGAACCGGTTCCAGTTGGAAACGCCGGGTGCCCGCCTCCTTCTGCATCGCTGGCCGAGCGCCAAACGCTTCCTTGAATTTCGCCGCCGCTTCCGTCACTTCTTCTAGCGCAGGATGAACTGCCTTCGGTGCTTCCGGCGGCAGCGGTTCCAGCGGCCCTACTTTTGCCTCTGCCTTGCCGCGTTCTCCCTTCCCGCCAAGGAATCGGTCGAATGCCTGCTCCACCTCGGCATTCGGTTTTACCAGCAGGTGCTCTCTCATGGCGGTGTAGACTTCCCGCATCCACGCCATGATGCGGGCAAACACTGGCTGCAATTCAGGTGTCGGAGCTTTACCATCCCGCAGGTAGTGTTCCCATGCCCGCGCTTCGGTCTCGGCTCGTTCTTTCCCGCCCGCCAGATTCAGGCCATCGAGCCAGCCATCAATGACCGCCCGATCTTCCGCACGCATGTATTTCGACCCGGCGTGGTACAACTCGTGGAACGCGGTTGAGGCGTCGGCATCATTAAATAGATGGATGATCGCTCGGCCATCTTCCAAGAATTCCGTAGCCCCCCGGACAGTTTTGCCCTCCACCTGCCGATTTAACTGCGCATCCCAATACGTTCCCCCAAGGCGCACCCCACCGATGGTCTTGGCTACCCAATCCTCGTAGGCCATGCGGGCACCGCGGGCCATCGCCTTGGCGACCGCAATCTGTGCGTCAGCTTGTTCAGGGGTCGCTCCTGGCGCGTTGCGCAGGTCCTCTTCAAATCGCTTGATGGTTAAGGTTGGCGGAAGCGCTAACTCGGGCGGGGGTTCAGGCGCAGATACAACTTCAGGTTTCTTGCTGCCCGCCCGAGTGCGGCGTCCGAGAGTTTCGGATACAGCCTGACGGACGGCATTTTGGGCAGCTTCTCTAATTGGGGTAGGGTCTTCGCCATTTTCGATCCTCCGAGCGGCATCCGAAAGGATGTCCGCTATCGGGCCTGCCTTGCCACTGAGTTTATCATAGACTTCGATTTCCTGGGATAAGGACACTGCGCGGCGGGCGTTCTCTTCCCACTCAATGACGTTCCCGCCTTCGCGCAACACCTCGGCCCTCGACTTCGTGGCGGCGGCGGCATAGTGGTTCCTCAGATCAGTCAGGCGCTTCCTCTGGCCGACCGATTCCTGCGCCATCGTCATCAACAGGCTTTTTTCCTGCTCAGTCTCGCCAAACAGGGAAAGTGTTTTCTCCGTCTTCTTCCCAGCCAACTTCGCCAAGTTGTAGAGTTCAGCGATGGTGTCATTGTTGACGTAGGCTCCAGGGCGCTTTTCACGAGTTTTGATGGCATCTAGGATGGCCCATTGCTCGGTCGGGTCTGTCGTCAGTCGGCCAATCGTCGCTGCCCGTTCCGGCCTTATTTCCCCATTCACGGCCATCTCGAAGAGCCGGTCATCCAGTCGAGCCAGATCAAGCGCTTGCCGCACGAAGTCTTTCTTCAGACTGACACCGTGCTTCGCAAGACTTTCCTCCGTGATATCCGTGTCCCGGAAGAACTTGGCCGCATCAAATACGGTTCCGTTTCCCTCGGCAATGTTAATCAAAGCACCGTTGGCCCGCGCTTCCTTGGCGTTCAACGCTTCGATTCGGAGGACATTGATCTCCGTCTCGCCCAGGCGTTTGGCCGCAGCCAAACGGGTGTGTCCATTGACCACTGTGAATTTGTTGTTCTCTGGATTCCACCAGATGGCGATGGTGCCGGCCAGTCCGGGGTCCCATACCGCAATGTCATCAAGACTGTGAGCCGCTCCGGTGGCTGGGTCAACGTCCCACTTGTACTGCATGGTCTGGGGGTCCACGTAGAGATCATCAACGTGCATCCGGCCAGTCCGGAGCGGTGGCGGTGCCCCGATGTAGCCTCGGTCCCGTTCACCGACCGCCGGGAGTTCTGGAGGCAGTGCTGCAAGCGGGGCCTCTGCAAGCGGAGTCGGCAATGCTTCCAAGTGAAGATCGGCAACTATACCTTGAACGTCTTCAGGCACTGGATTGGCAACCACGCCCAGAGTCACAGCGGGTTTTCGTGGGACAGGTACGATCCTGGCTGGAGGTCGTCCTCTCGCCTGTTCAGCGCGCTCGCGGGCTCGATCAGCAACCGCTTGCCGTTCCTCTGCGTTCATCCGACGTGGCGGTCCAGGAACGTCGATGTCCCTGCCGCCCTGGTAGTAGTACCGCACGTCCCTTGCGATCCGTTCCAGTTCCTCTGGTGAGTGCTGACGATTTTCCTCCGCTGCCCGTTCGGGGACCATCCAGTCGGTACCGCCCTGATAATAACGGCGCACATCCTCCGCTATGGTTTGGATTTCTTCCTGAGTCAACGGCCTTCCCGATTCTTGCGCCGGACGCCAGAACCAATTCATCACGTTGTCTGCAATGCGCTTTTTCTCTTCCAGGGACAGCCTTGGGCCAGTTGGTGCTGGCTGCGTAGCTTCGGCTCGGTCCAGGGAGTCAAGAACCAGTTGGTAGGCTTCCGGTTCGGCAGTCGGCGGTAGCCCCTCCAGAGCAAGCCTTCTGATTTCCTCTTGGACATCCACTGGGAGCGCACCCTCTCTGGTGATCCCCCCGCCGCGTTCGTAGTCCTCAATCTCCTTTCTGTGACGCTCGATGATCTCTTCTACCTGCTCATTGCCAGCCATCCAGTCTGGGCCGCCAAGTTGGTAGTTCTTCATGTCCTCAATGGCAGCATCCATCTGTTCAAGGGTCACTTCCAACTGAGCAACAGCCGCCTCCGCAGCCTTGCGTGCTTCCGGTCGTAGATTCTTGTCCTGCAACCGTGCTCGATTGCCGGCAAGAGCACGTTCAATGCGGGCACGTTCACGGGCAATGTATGCTTCTGACGCGCCTTCCAATGGTTGTTCCGCTGGCTTCGGAACCCCCGGCATCGCAAGTTCCGGAGGCACCGCAGGTGCCGGTTCCACCACGGCCTCTGCCGGTTTCCCGCGAGCATCCTGCACCTGCTTCTTCAGATCCTTAACCAGAGCATCAAACGCATCAGCTTGCTTCTTTACCTCGACCGAAACCTTATCTGGTAGACCTCCAATCTTGTTGACTAAGATGGATTCAGCACGGTCCAACCTCCCACGAGCAATCAGCGCCTCAATCGTCTCACGCAATCCTTCCGCATGTGCTCTTGTGACCGCCGGGTCAGGCATCACTTGCCACCTCACACCTATAGGTCGGCGGTCGGCCAACCACACATCGAATTCAGCGTCATTCAACTTCGCAGCTTCAGGTGGCTTCAGTGAACGAAGGAATCCGTCCTCAGCTTCAATCTGCGCTACCATCGTCTGGTCTGCTGGATCAAGATTCCCAATGTCGCGGTAAGTTTTGCCAGCAATGCCTGCAAGCCGAGCGCGTTCATCTGCGGGAACCGTGCGAACAACAACTCCAGGTTTCAGATTCCCTTGTTCGTCTCGAATCTCCGCATTGCGCTGCGCCATCCTGGCAATGGTTTGCTCTCGCACCGTTCTTTGGGCTTCTGATTCGAGCGTGACCCCCAGCCAAGCGGCACGTTCTTCTTCAGGAAGGGCTTCAAGCGCCAAGCCCTTTTTCATCGTCTCCGGCGCTACCGCTGCACGTTGTCCAGCTTCAACGTAGTTGATGACCTCCAGTTTCTGTGCATCAGGCAGTTGGTCATACGACAGGCCGGAAACTTTCGCGTCTCCCTTTGCTACAGCGGCATTCACTTCCTTTAGGGTTTTTGGTGCGATCTGTTCACCGTATAGCGGCAGTTGTCGACCGTCGCTGAACTTTGCAACCCGAAAAAGCCGTTTGGCAGCATCGTCGTATTTCCCGATTGATCCGCTGAACCGCTTCCACCATTCGTCTCTAATCTCAACCTTTGACAGATTCGGATTGGCAGAAGCGATGCTCAATGCCCCGAGAAATGACATGCCGAGCATCGCAGCAGCGCCGCCAAACTGGGAAACGGCTTCGGTATATCGACCTTCCTGCCACAATTGCCCGCCAGCTTTGGCTTGGTCGTAGGTAAAGTACACGCCAACTGCTGCATTCGCTCCCTGGACCGCCCGATATGCTGCCTTGGAACCTTTGCCCACCACCGCGCCGAGAGCATGAAAGGCCCGCAACCCTTGCATGAAGGGGCCTTCCCACTCAATCATGGTATCCGCCGCTGCGCGGGTCAGCACAAGCGGATCGAGAATGCTTGGCGTCATATCGGGCTTCATCTTCAAGTCCCGATATTTCTGTCCGTATTCCTTTCTCTCATCTGGCGACAATTTCGGGTTAAGCGACCGTGCCCAATAGTAGTTCTGATTGATCTCACGTTGCTGCGCTGGTGTGGGAACCAGTTCATGCACCATCATCTGAGCAGTTTCCGTCATGCCCTGAAGCGGTTGCTCCCGTTCGAATCCTGGTGGTAACACAAATGGGGATGATCCACCCATCGCGGCGGTTTTTACGGTCGGAATTTCCTGTTCCGGAGGTGTTAGCGCGGTGATGCCGAATTTCTTGCGGAACGATTCGAGGGCCTTGTCTTGATAGGTTCGCCGCTGCTCCATGCCCGCAGGTGTCTGCCACTGGCGAGTCAGTTCCTTGACCGCAGGTTCAATTGTGGACCTGGGAACTGGGCCGTAGTCTTCCTGGAAGGACGACAGAGGTTCAAGACTCAATTGGGTGACAGGGTAAGGTTCCAGCGCCGTCCGACGACCAATCGCTTTCGAAAGTCGATCTTGGAAATCTGTCGTGGGACGAGGAGAAGTTGCGCGTCCAGCCGGGGCTGCAACCGGCCCTACCCGGCGCCCGATGGCACGCGACAGCCGATCCTGAAAATTCTCCTGCGGTTCAGCGGTGCCAAGAGCATCCAGGGGTTCGAGTTCCAGATCATTGGGCATGGCATCACTGTGCTACTCTGAGTTTTAAGCCTTTGTCCCGAGCAGTCCGCACTTCGCTCTCTCCGAGTCGCACCCGCTGCCCGTCTTCACCGACGTAGTAGCCTGTCGGTGAGATTCCAGTGAAATCCCCGGTTGTCGTTCCACTGGGTCCCGGTGCTGGTCTACCTGGAGCATTCGCAACCGTGGGTGGAGGTGCTCCGAACAGCGTTGGCGCAATCCGGCCAGGATGATAGGTCGGTATGCCGTTGGCTACATCCTCATCGTGTTTCGCTTGGATATAAGCAGCCACGGTGAGTTTAAAGTCCTGATAGGATGGACGTTGATCCGTACCGCCATACCAGTGGCCAGCCGGGATCGCTTCTGCTGGTTTGAAATCCGTGTAACTTCCGGTCGCAGTGCCTGGATTGATCGTGTGAATCATATCCGCCCATTCAGGATGCGTCGTCTTGTTGTCGTCGATGACCTTCTGGATGTAGAACTGCCGTGCCCGGTTTGCTGTGAAGTCATTCAGCGGCCTGTAGTTTGCAGCGCCTTGTTTCCCGAACACGCTCTGGTATTGCCGGGCTACCTCTCCCTCACTGGGTGTTCGCCCAAGGCGATCAGTAAGGTCTGCCCGGATAGCCCACATAGCGTTCGTAGCCGCTGAAGGCTGATGACTCGCCTGCGCCACACGAATCTGATCCCGAATCATTGCCGCCCGCGCCTTAGCCGGATCATCACCGTATTGCGCCAAATAGCCGTTCCACAAATCCTGTGGAGCGGTCTGTATCCCAGTGATTGTCGCCAGAGCCGACTTCTCGTAAGGCGTCAAAGGCTGTTTGTTCGCAGCCTTCTGCTGCGCTGCGGTGGCATCTCTCAGGACAGACATCCCGATGTTCGTCTTGCCCATTTCGAACACGAGTTTCTGCCGCTCGAATTGCCGCGTCCCTGTTTGGGCAATCGGATGGCTAGAGTAAGAGGCGTAAATGTCCGCTGCGTTATCGGCAGCCATCTGCGCTGTCTTCACTTCAGGATCAGTTTCCGGTTTCCCGGACGCTACGAGAGTCTGAACCTGTTTCACCGCAGCGGTGTGCTGATCCATAGCGGTAGCGGTTTTCTGTGCCTTGTCCAGAGTCAGTTTGCCCACTTCAAACTGCTGTTCGCCGATTTTAAGTTGCTGCTTGCCGACCTCAAGTTGCTGTTCACCACCCTTGGCCGCAGTCCCGAGGATGCGTGCCTTCGTGGCCGCCAGCGGATCAATGGCTGGCATCGGCATATCTTCCCCTGCTGGCATCATCGAGTACGCTATCTGAATTGCCGCAGAGGTGGGGTCCTTTGCCTTGAACGCGCCCGCCATCCCGCGCACGATCTTTGAGCCAATCCCTCCTTCTTTCTGCCCTGGTTTGCGCTCCGTGAGGCCAGCGTGCTTCCCATAAACTTGCAGCATCATGTTTTGGCTGTCCCGGAGATTCTGCTCGGCAGTCGCCAGGGCCGCAGCGGCCTTGTCCCGCGCCTCTGGATTTTCCATGGTGGTCGGGTCCATGGTTGCCAGTTTCGCATTCCGGTAGCTTTCCTCATTGACCCTGTGCCGCTGGGTAGCCGTGCCGACTTCAGCCATGGTCTGCTTTGCCATGGTTAATGCAGCCGCTGTCTTCCCGGCGATCAAGCCCCTCAGAATGCTGTCTGCGATGTTCGCGGCGCCCGCACCTTTCCCTGCGAAGCCCGCTCCAGGCATTCCCCATGCCTTCGGTGGTTCTTCGACTCGCGCTTGTGCCTGCCGTGCCTGCCATTCCGTGTTCTGAACGATAGGTGCAAGTTGAGCCTCTACCGGTGCGGCCCTGGGAATCGGTATCTCATCGAGTTGGAAATTGTCCGCCATGGTCAAACCCTCACTTCCAGTGCCCGTGATGCTTCACCAAGCCAGTGGTTGAAAATCGGCCGGAAGAAAACCTGCAACACCGGAACCCGCCGCAGGACCGCCGCGGTCTGCCGCCCAAACCGCCGATAAAGTGCCGTCCCGATTCGGTCTGGCCATGTCCGAATTTGGATGTGCGATACCCACGTCCGAATGATGAAGGTGCGCATATCGCTCACACCATAGAGCAGTTCGGCAATCCAGCACGGTTTGGGAATGAAGGCGGCACCCGTGCCCGCCAGCGATGAAAACATTGCCTTCTGAGCCGCTGTCGCTTGTGCTTGTTGCTGCGCAACGTCCCCCGTGATCTTGGCGGCGCCCCCGTAGGCACCTGCGGCCCCACCGTAAGCACCCCCCGCGCCTGACATGGCGGCCAGTGTCTGACTCAATTCACCCATCGACAGACCGATGCCTCCCTGGGCTAATTGTGCCAGTGCTGGAAAAGCAGATGTATAGGACTGCGTTGCCAGCCTCCCAATATCCCCCGCTGCGGCACTTGTGTTCATCTCCCGTGCTAAACGTTGTTCTCCGCCCCGTGGCATATTCTCGGTGATCTGTTGCTCGACCGATCTCTCTCCTTGCCGACGCATCTCAGCGGCTGGTGCGATCTCTTTGAAAATGGCGTTCGTGTCACCGCTGGCCAGACCTGTATAGTGCTTAACGGCGGTTTGTAGGCCCGGCAAAGTGAGGTTGTAAAGTTCGGTGGAGCGCGCTTCTTGGCCCTTGGCAATCGGCAGGTACATCCCCGCGAGTTCATCAAATTTCTGCCCCTGAGCCGCTTGCTGTTGCGCCAGCGCCAGCGTTTGCCGCTGCGTTTCCTTTTCCCCGTGATCGCCCATTGTTCACCTCTCTCCGCCCCGCACCAACATTGTCACGACTGCATCGTCCAGCCCGCCCTTATTGTTACAGAAGAACTGCGGAATATCAGCCACTTTCTTGGCCCCCAGAGATTCCGCAAACTTCACCGCCCGATGGTTTGCTGCCAGCAACGGCCCGAACAAGACGGTCACCCCGAGTCCGTAGAACCACCAGCGGATGGCAAACCGGCTGGCTTCCCTGATCTCCGGCTTCCCCCACCACTTTCGGAAATAGAAGTACGCGCAGGATGCCTTCTTGTTCGTTTCCGCCGTCCATCTGACATCCCATAGCCACCCAATGCCCATCAGTTCGCCTGTGGCCTTGCTAAAGGCCAAGACCATGGGTTTCCCGTGCATCTCGGTCATGAATCCGCCGGCGGTTATCGCTCCTCCGCCCTCTGGGAATACCCAGGGCAAGAGACCCTCTGCCTTCGCCTGGAGGTATGCCTGAATCAAGAGGTCATCGTGCTGCCCCTCGATTCTTGGAATCAGAGCAGTGGTCTCCGACTGATACGGCCAGTCTGTCTTCGTCTCCGGTTCAATTACTGCTGTTGCCATAGAGTTAATTACCCCCTAAGAAGTACATGGCCATCGAAGTATCGGTTGCTCCCCATACTACCAATAACGTCCCGCCGGACGACTGAAAAACTCTTGCTTCTATGTAGTCGTTTGCCGCAAGACTTAAAATGTCCGAGATTTGTATAGTAGGTTCAGCCGCCGGACTGGACTGGAATACTGCTGTAGTCCCGGAGGCCCCGTTTAGACGGAAGCCTACCCTTCTATCCCCGGTTGGATTGGTTTCAAACGATATACTTGCCTTGACAAGATATTTCCCTGCGACTGGTGCTACGAACTTGGAGTTGCTTGTAGCAGGATCGTGCATTGTAGGCGGTACAGGCGTAAAGGTGTTTGTGTCAAAATCAAGTGTCGTATACGTGACATTGGGAATGGACTGGTTTGCAGAGTGATGCGCACGGGCAACCTGAGCTCGAGGGATATATCCCGCTGGGGCGAAGTCCGCTGCCTTTGAGCTACTATCTTTAATGAGCTTGCCGGTAGTTCCGTCAAATCCCGCAAAATCGGAATCAGTAGCCGAGCCAGGACCAATCACGTCGCCCGCACCAGTTGCTTTTATTCCAATGTCCACACGTGTCTGTCCCGGATTATCAGCCATTGTCAGCGTGACATTGCCATCTTCCGTATAGTTGACTCTCCGCCGTGTTCCAATTAATGCACCAGCTTTCAAAATGTCAATGTCCGCTGCGGGTTCCGCAACCCAAGTATTTACCCCAGCGACCACCTGCACCATGTATCTCGCCAGCGTATCGGTTTCAAAAAACTCTGTTCCTACAGCCAGATTCTTTGCGTCGTATCTTCCGCCAGCCAGCCGTTCGGCATTTGTGCCTTCAATCATCGGCCCGCGGAGATTAATGATTGACCACGCCGGATAACTGAACCTGTAGACCTGGCCATTATCGCTGGCATGGTAAAGCAACCCGCTGTCCCCCGGCCCCAAAGAAGAGGCCAGCGGCCGCCCAGAGAACAAGCCCTGCATGATCCCGGCAATGTAAACCCACCGCCTAACCGAACTGACCGACTGCAACTGATAAAGGACAGTGCGGTCAGTCTCCAAGTACAGGGTGCCTTCTGCTACGCCGGAGGCATCAGGGCGATTGGAATGCGGCCCGTAAAGGGACGGTGCAGCCGAAGAAGACGAAGCCGCAGCGCCAGCCAGACTTGCGTTCAGAATACTGTGCCCCTGGAGGTCGAGATCATCGTTAAGAAGAACCGGGCCGGCCAATCCCCAAAGTTCATTGATCTGCTCCGCCAGTTTCCGCCAGAACTCATTGAGCATGGAAAGGCTAGGTTCTTGCAGGTCTTTCTGCCGGAACGGGTTGAAAATAATACCGGGCACTATTGCGACAACGCCCCCAACGGAAATTGTGTGTATCCTTTTTGATCTGCCGCACAGACTGGCTTCATTTCGATAAAGCTGCCTGGATACAACTTGAAATTGGCGCTCGAAAGGGCCAAGAACCGCCACAGTTTGCCTTCGACCGGCGGAAGCCGCTTTCGGAATGCCGCTCGAAGGCCACCGCTAGATGGCAGGTCGAATGTGTACGTCGGCGTGCCGCTTCCCTCCAGGTAGACATAGAAAGTGATTGTGGCATTCGAGACGTATTCAAACCACCCCTGCTTTGCGAATTTCCAGCCCAGCATCCCAAAGTCGGTCCAATAGGTGTCAAAGGACAGGCGCCATTCAGTGTCCAGGGAAGCCTTCACGTAAAAGCCGTAGAAGTCCACCACCTGCGTCACCGATGCCGTCAGTCGCACTGATATGTTTCTGGCAAGCTGGCCCAGGCCCGAATTGATGTCGAGCTTCACCTGCTGCCGCGTGAGCGTGCTCACGATCCCCAGGGTTATGGTCAAGGTGTAAACCGGGGTTCCAGCCAATGCTCCAAATGCTGTGCTGTCCAATGGGATCGTGAAGGTATCCGGCCCATCCACGGTAACGGGCCATGATGTATTGGCCGTCGTCCAGCCTCCAGCAAAACCAGAAATTACCACTATAGCCCCGGTTGACAGGCCGTGATTAGCTCTTGTCATCTGGGCAGCCGTGGCATTCGTAGCGGCCGTGATGGCACCCACTTCTCCGTTGTTGAACAGGGCAACCACAGTCACGTCTTGCCCACGGGTGTTTAGATCGAGCGTCACTTGCTCGTAAAGTTTCTCCTTTTCCGGCTCACCCTGATCCCGGTATGGCGTTTGCAAATTCAGGCCAATCGGAAGTTGCACTGCGGCCCCACCGACCGCATAGCCTCCGTCGTCGTAGTCCATCGCTTGCCGATCTGCGACAATCATCCCGTTCGACATTCCCAGCAGCAGAGTGTTTGTGTCTTCCTCCAGGAACATCGAGGTTACGCAATTGGGTGTGTCGGAGTTCTGGTCGTTTCTACCGCGCTGGTAGATGAGGTGGGAAATCAATCGGTAGACGTAACCATCCGTCCCAACATAAGAGCAGTAAACCTCGTTGTTGTGGTACGCCATCCGAACGGACTGTTCTTGCGTTTGATCCATTGGGACGACTGGCCCAAGAGCCTTCCCGCGAAACACCCATTCCACCGGTTCGCTCACGTAGGTCGCATCCATCCCGCGGAATACGTAGATTCCCCCATGGGACTTGTACCAGATGTCTGCCTCAGTTTTTGTCCATCCATAGTACGTCAGCAACCCATGCCGGCATCCGGTTGAGGTGTAGTAAGGAACGGCATTGGCTGGCGAGGAGACATAGTACCAAGTGCTCTTGGTGGCCACCAGCAGAACCCCTCGATGTTCGATCACTGCCATAATCGGATCTGAGGGGTTCCCGATCTCCAGCGTGTTCTGCGGCGGGAACGATTCTGGCCGATTGCGTTTCGAGTAATAAAGGATGTGCGGATTGTCCAGGTCTCCGGCCACCCACATCCGACCGTAGGCCGATGCACACAGCGCCGCCGGCTTTCCGGTTCGTACCGAAGCAAAGATCATAGCCGTGGCTGCGTGTGCCTTCTGGAAATAGGCATAGATGCAGTCGACCCCGTACCACACTGCTGATTGGTTTCCCGGATTGGAGGTCAGGGTCAACTGTATGGAGGAAGCAACGCCGAGCACCTCGTAGTTCACGTTGTTGATCTTGATGGTTTTCCCGATCCAGGTGGTGCTGAATGTTTGCCCGCTCACCCAATCGACGGTTGCGGGAGCCACAGTGTTTACCACGCCGGTTAGCCGGGTCGATTCCACAATCACCGATTCGTAAGAATCTCCTGTGTCCACGTCCAGGTACTGGTTCGGATAGATACCGGTCATAACACCTGGGTCCGCACCAGGCACCACCGAAGCCATCGCGCCGGCCACCACTGCTCCGCCCAATACTCGGTTGACAGGAACCGGTATCAGCGAACTGATCGGCGGATCGTTGTCGATTTCCAGGAGTTTATTCAGCGCAATCGAGGCATCCGAAAGTCTGTCTTCATACACGTTCGTGCCAATCGGCACATCCGCGAGTTTGTACCAGTCGGATGAGAGCACTCCGCCACGGCGGTATGGACGTGCATGAGTTACCTGCGAATCAGGGCTGGGCACCCAACTGAGCAACACCGGCTGGCGCCGAGGATCAAGCCAACTATCTGTGGCCATCACCACCGAAGGTGAAGATTCCGCTCCGGTGTTGTTGTCGTAGTACGTGACCCGGTAGTCGTACTTCACGCCGCCGGTCGTATCTAGGCCGGTCCCACCGTGTTCATAGAATTCGCTCAGGTAGATGGTGCAGGGCACCGCCGCCGTAATGGCAATTCGCCAGCAGAGTACATTCCAAAATGTATGCCCAACTTCCCCTGCTAGACCGTGGGCCACAAAGTCCTTGAATTGAATTTCGACCATCGTTGATTCAGGATTGTCGATGGTCTTGATGTAGAAGTCCTCGGTGAAAGAACCGTCGCCCACATCCAGGGAAATCTCGATCTTTGAAATGGCTCCTGCCGCACTGGAGGAAACGATGGCCCATGTTGGAGTGTCCGCCGACGCACCAAAAAGAGAAGCATCCAGCGGGATCGTGAAGGTGTCTGGCCCGGTTACGGTGACCGTCCAGACTCCATTGGCTGGCAACCACAAACCTGTATAGTTGCTGATTTCGATGGTGTTCCCGTCCACCAAGCCGTGTGCAACCGAAGTGAACTCAGCGGGATCAGCAGCAGCCTCTGCGGTAATCACTATCCCCGATGAGACAATGCCCTGCAAGTGGAAGTGAAGCCGATCATCCCCCCCGGCAGAAGCAATCGTTCCAGATGGAAATGGCGGGTAACGCATCTGGCCGAGATCAATCACTGGAGTAATCACTGCTCTGGTAATCGTCCCGGTTTTACCGGCCGCAATGCCTCCCATAACCTCCGCTTCCTGAATAATTGCTGTTCCCGCATGTGCATTGGAAAAATAAGCCGTGAACGTCAAGGTCGTGGTGGAAAGAACAAGGATGTCTTCCGCTGGCGCGAAACCCACGTCAACCCTGATGAGTGCCCCTGGCTGGATTGACACCATGGAACCAGCCGTTGGCGTCACCGTGGAAATCTGGCCAGCTAACACACCCACCGGCGGTGGCCCTGGGTTGAGTTCGATACCTGGCCCGACCTTATCCCCAATCGCTGGAGTGATGACTCCGGTAATCGCCAAGTCCCCAAGAACGTCAAAGTCCTCAATGATCGTGGCCGCAGGAGAAGTTAACTGCGTGGTTACTGGGCGCGTTGGCGCAAAGATGCCCCATCGCTGCGTTGATGCCAGGGCACCGGTGTCCTTCAGCATCTGGTACCAATCAGCAAAGAAGATGTACGGTGCCGACGACATATCCGGTCTGAAATTCGCGGAAAATGTCGGGTTCCCGTAGATCCCCATTTCGTCCAAATCGTAGGTTGCTCCGGTTAGGGGACCTGCGGGGCCACCGGCCAAGTACAATGTGGTCGCGCTGACAACGTGCGCTACCTGATAATAGCCCCCCGTAATCCATATCAGCATCCCGACCCATGCGGTGCTGAATGTGTCCCCCGATACCCAAGTCACAATCTTTCCAGTAGCATCAACATTAACCACACCGGATTTGTGCCCGTTGATCGGGGTATAGGCTCCCGACGTGTCATCAATCTTTGTACTCCTGTAAAGGCGACGGCTCGTTGCAGCATACCGGTATTTGCTGGTCTGGTAAACCATCCGGTGCATGGACAACACAGGAAGCGGCGCTAGGCCGGCTGAATAGAGTGGAAGATTCTGATGGCTTGTGGTGTTCTTGGTGATGACCGAACGTCCAAATCTGGATGCTAGGGCGTTCTCTTCTCGTGATTCGATGTTCAGCAGATTCAGGTAAGTATCGGGCGGAGCTTGGTCTACAGCTACACGGGCCAGCAGGCCCTTGTTGTGGAACAGTATCGGTTGTGTCTTGAATTCGGCCAATCACTTCTCCTTGGGTTTCGGGAGCGGGGGGATGACCCGCTTTGTCTGCACATCAATCCAACCGCCTTCTGCTCCATGCGCTTTGAGAATCCTGTTCTCTATCTCCCCCTGCTCTTGGCGCAGCAGTTCAATCTTAGCCAAGACCAATGGGTCTGGTTTATCCGCGCAGGGTGCCAAGGGACCGAGAACCATAGCAAGCATCAATACGAGCGTGAGTTTCATCAAACCTCCTTACGGATTCAGCGTCATCAGGACACCGTAGTTAGCAGCACCAGCCACGTTGCTAACCAGCCAAATACCCCCTCCACCACTGGTCTTGTACCAGATAGCAACCTCATTTGTATCAAGAGTTGGGAACCCCGCAGACGCAAAGTAACGATGGATAATTCCACGATTTGCCGTCACAACAGTTCCGGACAACACTTGGATTGACCCGAAGTTCCCGAGCGTCCCGGTCATCGTGCCGTCAAAGCTGATGTCATGGGCCGTGAGGTTCCAGCGGTACGAAGCGCCGCCCAGGTAGCCAACGGAACTGTTGGGCAGCACATCGCCGGCGAAGTATTTGGCTCCCCCGAATGTCTGAGAAGCCGTCGAAACGATTCCGGCCGCCGCCCCGGTTGCAACAGGCAGATATGAAGCGCTCACCGTGCCGCTGGTGATGTCCGTGCCGGCATGGGCATGGCTAGGAATGTCACCAACCTGTATGGTTCCGTCCACATAGTAACTGCCATTTCCTACCAAGTAGTGACGAACAGGTGCGGCAGCGTTGATGCGAAATCCCGTAGAGGTGTTGATGTTTCCTGTGGCGCTGACACTGCCGGAATTGGAGATGTTCACCACATTGCCGATATTCCTGCTACCGTCAATGACTTGGGTTCCCGCAACGTAATACCCTCCGGCGGAATCGAAGTGATTAGCTCCTGTCAGGACTATCGCACTCCCGCCTGCCTCCGTCATAATGGAATTGCCGACAGCGGTAGCGCCCGTAAACTTGGTAATCGTGTTCGTGGTGCCACTACCGCTAATCCCTCCGCCTCCTCCGGGGCAAGTAACCGTGTTGCAGACTGTATACTCGGTCCCCCCTGAGTCCTTATAGTATAAATTCTTCACTCCCACCTCACCCACTTTGGGGTAGAGGTGAACGTAACCCGCGCCAGGGGAACCGGGAGCCGCCCCGTCAGCCAAAGTTAGGTAGGCACCAGCAACACGCCCCACGGCGGTCATATACCCGCTTGCAATCACGTTGACTACGTTCCCAATGCTTCTGGAACCGTCTATAACTTGGGTTGTCGCCACATAGTAGCCGCCTGCGCTGTCAAAGTGATTGGTGCCGGTAAGGACCATCGCCCCTGCGCCGTTATCAGTCAGAATGGAATCGCCGATTGCCGAAGCTCCGGTAAACTTGGGAACCGTTCCCGTAGTACCGCTGCCGGTGATCCCTCCAATTACGGCAGGGTACAGTGCATATTCATTAGCTGCCGAGTCCTTGTAATAGAGTTTCTTCGATCCTAACGGGTCAGTGCCATCTGCCTTAATGTAGACGTGGGTGTATCCAGTTCCGGGCGCACCGGGGGCTGTTGCGTTGGTCAGCGTAAGATATGAGCCGGCAGTGCGCCCCGTTGCCACCATATACCCCGAAGCGCTCATGTTGACCACATTCCCAATACTCTTGGAACTGTCTATGACTTGCACCCCCGCCACGTAATACCCGCCTGCGCTGTCAAAGTGATTGGTGCCGGTAAGGACCATCGCCCCTGCGCCGTTATCCGTAAGAATAGAGTTTGCAATGACTGTGGCTGCGGTGAACTTGGGGATATATGTGGCAGTTCCAGTACCGCTAATCGTGCCCCCGCCTCCCCCAGCACAGGTCCCCGTATTGCAGATCACGTATTCGTTGCTGCCTGAGTCCTTGTAGTAAAGCAGTTTGGAGCCTACGGGGTCGGTTGCATCGGACTTGGCATACAGTCTGATGTATCCTCCGGCAGGGGTTCCAGGGGCACCTACGTTCGCCACTTGGAGATATGAGAAGTTCCCATAGCCGGTGGTTGAAACGTTTCCGCTCCCGTCAATAATCGTGGTCCCGCCAATCGCATAACTACCGGCATTTACTCCTTGGCTTCCTCCAGCACCGACAATCAGTCCTGGGACGGTTACAATAGCAGTGGTAGCGTTCAATTCTAGGTAGTTGGTGGGAGATTCCTGGATAGTCGCATGTTGCCACTTAATCCTGCCGTAGTTGCCTATCCCGTCGATTTGAATGGCGTATGAATTCGTGGGGGGGTTCCCGTTGGCGTTCAAGTTCTCAATCCATATTCCTCGACCATTCGTAATTGTCCCCCCGGCAGGCGGAGCATTGACTGCCAAGCCGTACCAATCAGTTACCGTGACTCCCGCGCCCAGCGTAGGGATGTTCGACTGAAGCCCGACAGCCTTGTCTACAGTGTAAACCCCTGGCTGAAAATAAAGCTCTGCTACTACTCCTTTCATTTGCCCAATAATGTGCTGAGTATTCCCCGTAGCAACCTCAGCAGCCCCGCCGATAGCAAAGAAGTCCCATGCGGCATCGGCAATAGTCCGCTTATTGCGGACAGTGGCATGGATGCCTCGTACCTCGTTATCGGTATTTATCCACGTTTTGTCACAGATAATTCCAACGTACCCGGTAGCAACGGTATCGTATAAAGCGCTTCCGCAAAAAGCGGAATAACCGGAAACCATCAGGTCGGTCTCAACTTTATAGGTCCCGCTTCCAAGCACCCTGGCACGCTCTACACCATTGGTAATGATTGCCAAGTCCTTGTTGTTTGTGGTCCCCAGGGTAGCGAAAGTTGAACCGAAGGCATTCCCCCCGTTGAGGAAAACGGTGCTACTTACACCACCCATGAGATCAAACAGCGGGATGTCCGCCAATGTAACGGTGCCACTGATGCCTCCACCAGTGAGTTCCACCGTGTATCGCCCATCATTGGCGTAGAAGAACCACTGACCATTAGAGGCAGCGGTGAAAGGGTTCGCCTTGCTGGTGCCGACATCATCGGAGTAAATCGCCGCGAGTGTATGAGAACTGGCTAAATAGACAGCCACGGTGCAGGAGGGATACGAACGTTGGAATTTTTGTGTGCCACTGCCAAGGGTCCCTGGAACAGTGACAGAAACTCCGCCAGTTTCGCAGAAACTTTGGAATCTGCTCCGCGCCTCAATGAGTTGAGGAAGCAGAAGCAGCAACGCAAACATCCAGAACAATCGCCTCATGATGTGAACCTCCCTATACCCTGATGCAGTTCCGCAGACTCGCCCAATTGCCGTAGGCCCGTCCCGATGATGAATTTCAGCGAAGCGATGATCCCCACCTGAAACATCCGGCTACAATACTTCGCTCGCATTGGGTCTTTCTGTTCCCCGTCCTTTTTGAACACATGCGAAAGTACCTCGTATTTCAGGATGTGGCAAAACGGCTCGGGAACCAGCAGGATCGTGTTCAATGCCAGCGCGGTCGGATAGGATAACGAAGCCCATATACCGACCGACACAGTGTTCGCTGGAGCCGGATGGAACCCAATCTTCTTCACATCCATCCGGTCACGGAACCAATGGTCCGGCGGGTCGCTGGGCGTATCATACATCCACTGCGGGTTGTCCATGTCCAGTAGCGATTGGCTCTCTTCATCAACCCCCTGACCCCGCGCTTCAATCCGCTTCACGTCAATCACATTGGCCGGTTGATCGTAGATAAATGCCGCCGGCCCGATAGTCAACGGAAGGATGTAGACCACCGGCTCAACTGCGGCCAGAAATTCATTCTGTGAATCCTGAAGATATCCGAGCAACTCATCTTGGGTAAACAGAGGGTGGGTGATCTGCCCCTTGGGGAATGTCGGCGCCCGCACAGTTACCCCGGCGGCATGGGCGTAAGCGAATGTCGCAGTGATCGTGCTTCCCGCCAGGTTCGTCACTGTGATCACTTCTTCATTGGCCCCAGCAACATCCACCACCAACTGCGCACCGATGTAGATCGAATCGGCCGAACCCAATGCCACCGATGCCACACCTGCCGCCGCCACTGCCCCAACCAGCATGGTGGACACGATTGGCTGCAACAGAATGTAGGAGCAATCTTCAAGGACCTCTCGGGCATTCATTAGCGAGCCTCCACCGGTTTTACTTCCGCCTTGGGTCCAAATGCGGACGTGAATCGCAACTTGTCTTTCCGATACGAGAACCGGCCCAAGTCTACCATCGCATCCAGGAATGAATCCAGGTCGTCAAGGCTCTGGTAAAACTCCAGGCCACTCTCCTTGACCCGCAGTAGGTGAACCCCCATGCGTTGCAAGGCATGACTGTATTCCACCTGGAAAGGCAACGGTTCAAAACCTGTGTACGGGCGCCCTGTCGTGATCGGCAGAGCGATTCCCGTGAGAGCCACATCAATCGCGTTATTCAGCTGCGGGTAAATCCCGAACTTCGTTAGACCCACTGGGAACCAAGCCTTCAGGTCATCCCCTATTTCGTTCTGCCAGCCGGGGATCATCCGGTCCAGTTTCCACGGGCTGCTTTTGGGCACTACGGAGGTGCTTTCCACGCGAATCAGAGCAATCAGAGAAGAGGGAATGGTAAACAACATGGTGTCGGCAGCCAGAGGGAAGGCTGGCGCAACCCGCAACTCCGGTTCACCAGTGATAATCGTGGCCCACCGTGCAGCCTCTACCACCGCTGGACGTACCTCATCCACTAGATTCCAGAAAATAGGGGCGGCGGGGTCTTCCTCAAGGGCCTGGAGAACTTCATCGGTTAGGTCTGAAACTGTCATTTCTCTCCCGAAAATGGGTCACAAGCTCCGCGTTTTCACTCCACAAATATCCCCGTTATATGGAACTCCGCATTCGAGGGATTTGAGGGCGAGTTCCCCGCACCGGATTGTTGAAATTCGACCACCAGAAATCTATCCTCCGGGGCCAGGGGAATCTCCGGGGGATCGGCGCGCGCTCCAGCCACGTTGGCCGGCTCTTTGGTGGTTTTCAGAATCAGGGAAAGAACCGGCACACCCCATTCGGTCTCACTGCGGGCCACGTAGAGGCGCAGGAGAAAATCCGTGGGATAGAATTTGTCGCGGCGAAACCATCCCCCCGACTCGTACCGCGGCGGGCGGGCGGCGGCGCTGAAGGAAACGAGTTTCAGCGCCCGCGCGCCGGCCGGTATCTCCCGGATTTTCACCGCCTGATTGGCGGGCACCGCGGTGCCGTCGCCGGAGTTGATTGTGAAAAATGTCTCACAGCCGATGCTCAGGCGGCCCTCGCCGTCGATGTCGATGCCCGAGCACGGAGTCATGTCAGTTCGTCGCATAAAGAAGCTCTCAGCTTTCAGCTATCGGCTTTCAGCGTCACTCGTCACTCGTCACTGCCATTCTGCTCATTGCACCCACGGGAACGCTTTCGTTCCGCCGCCGACGGCAGGGTCCGCATGGCGGACGGCACCCATATCGCCGTAGTGCGTCGTAGTGGCCAGTCCCGGCCAGGTCGCAGGAACCGCTGCCGAACGGCATAGTGCGCCTTGGTTCGCCGTGGCATTCAACGACCAGTCACCGCCTGCGGCGTTCGTGAAAATGTCTCCGGCAGTCACCAGTTTGTCGAAGACGTTGGTATGGGGACCCACCCCAAAAATCCCGGTGATCGAGTCCATATTGTTGCGGGCCGCTGTGCGGTTATTGTAAAAGCAATTACCGTCAAACAAACTCTGAGCAGGAATGGCCCCCGTGGAATTGGCCTTGATTCCGTACACCGTTCCAGCCGCTCCGTTGTTGGCTACCACATTGTTCAGGAAGACACTCCCGAAATCGTACTCCTCGGAGTTATAAATTCCATGACCTCCATTCCCTGAGATTGTGTTATACATCACGGTGCCTTGCCGCTTGAAAGTGACACCGTAAGAATTAGTCCCCGTATTGTTCAAAATGAGGTTTCCCACGACCCATACCCCAGTGGTAGCTGCGGTGAGAACTCCCACGGTCGTATTATCATGGATATTATTCAATGCCACAGTGCTAGTTGGTCCTACAACGATGGCAGCGCTCCCGCTACATCCAGTTACTTCATTGTTGAGTACGGTGTTCGAGGTACCAGGAGAAGATATTCCTGCCGAAGTGCAGTTTGCAACCTTGTTGCCGGTCGCGTGGCTGTCAAAGCCAGCCAATACGATTCCGGTCGAAGTGCCGAGGCTGGAACAATTGATCGCAAGATTCTCGACCCACCAACCATAATTGGAAAAAGTCAACGAAATCCCGGTATTCGTGCCGTAAGTGACCGTAGCGAGTCCACCATCACCGCGAGTCGTAGTATAGCCCTGTAGTACGGTTGCACTGGTACTATCTGAAGGAAAGACAGTGGCCTGCGCGAAGCTCACGGCAGCGGTCACCGGGGTGGTGAGATTCGTCACGAATGCCTTGTTGCTGGCTACCATCGCGCTATTCAATCCTGCCAGTGTTTTTAATGCCCCACCGATATTCATAGTGACACCTGTGCAGGTGTCCCCCGAGCCGGCAGGCGTTGCATCCAAGGTAATCGTGCTCACGTCGGTATAGGCGGTCACTTCCCGCCATTGCGCGCTGACGGTTCCGGAATTACAGCTCCCCCCGCCCAGCGTCAGGTAAATGACGTTGCCAACAATGGCCGAACTGAAATTCGCCGTCGCTGAAGTTAGAGTTGTTGTCGTGGTAGTGGCGGCATCGGTAGTCGAGATATTCACGGTAGTCGATTGGCAGTTGGTGCAGCCCCCCAAATTCTTATTGTCGAAGATCGACATGTCCGTGCCCGTGGCCGCCGCCTTGAAGCCGCCACCGTTGGTATCGTTCCCCGCCTCTCGAACTTCCCAGACGATGGCTACACTGATGGCCCCCACTAATATGGTAGGCAGCAACAGACCGAAAATAAGGATTCCCCTTCTCATGTTTTTGTGCATTTGATTATCACCGTGGCTCGCGTGGCCGTGGCCGCCGAATCGACGTTGTAACGGATCGTGTCGCCGGCGGCCACTGTCGTTATCCAGCCGGTGCAGTTGCCTGTCGCTTTCGTTGCACCCGCAACCGTAGGCTTATCGCTGGCCGTGATGGTGTCGACCACATCCGGCGGATAGTTGGCGTAAGTGTCTTTCCAGATATCCAGCACGATGCTGCCAGACTGGTCAAGCAGAACGGTCCAGGTGTTAATGGTACAGGCGAAGGGAACCTGTATCTCACCCTTTATACCTGTGGTGATGGCCGACCCGCCGCCATCAATCGAGATGCCGAATGAACCAATCCTGAGATTGGTCTTAACGGCGGTTGTCAAGTCCCCCGCCGTCGTGGTCACGTCGCCATCGAGGACCGGGAACTCCGCTTCCGGCAACACACGCGCCACTCCATCTAGCTGAATTCTGCCCGCCGTGCTGTCCGTCGCATTGCACGCCACGGTCAGCGAACCGTCCGCCGTGACAAAATCATAAGTGGTGGTGCTGTTATCCGCAATCGTGGGCGATGCGCCGACTTGGTACAATGGCGTAGTAGTTCCGGCTTTCGACGCGCATATGTTCCGGCCCGTGGTCACGCCAGAAGTGCCAGCAGGAATAGCACTCAACGGCACAGTAGCATTCGCTCCGCAAGTCTGCGCGGCGCTGGCTGCTCCGTATTGCGTCTCGCCATTCGCAGTCACGAAGGTCGTTACGAAGACGTGCGTACCTGCCGTACATGAACCGCCAGCGGTAGGAGCATTCGAGGTTGGCGCTCCCGGCGTGACCTCGGAGATGAACTTCAGGTGGCCGTAGTTGATGGTCTGGCCTGTTACATCTGTGATCGTTCGGGTGACAAGGGTTTGATCTACCTGGCATCCGGCACCTACGCATCCTGAAATGGGCGTCGGCGTCTGCACGATGAACTGACTACCTGCGGCGTTGCCGGTGCCGATGCCGGATGCGATGATATTATTGCCTCCAGGCGTGTCGGTCTCGCCCGATTTCGCTCTTGATGCAGTGGTCGTAAAATCCCAGCCGGTTCCCGCTGTGGTCCGAGGAGCGATGCCTATAGTTTTGGCTGCCGTCCCGGCGAAACCAATCTGTCCAGTGCCCCAACTGCCGAGAGTCCCGTTGATTACACCGGCACCGTTCCAAAACGTGACATACCCACCCTGTAAGTTGTCGGTGCCTCCAAGGCCAAAACTAATCTGAAGGTTCCCGCCGTACACACCCCGAAGGCCACCGCCACCAGTCCAACAAAGCACGTTTCCACCGCAGTAGTAGAAACCTGTGACACTACCGCCCGATCCGCCGGGGCCAAAATTAATCGCCGGCGCGGATGCACTACCCGCAGGAAAACCGAATCCAGTGGCATCAGCGCGCGCCCGCAGCACGCCGTCCGCCCAAATCCCTCCCGTCGTCGTGTCCGCAGCATTGCACGCCACGGTCAGCGAAGTGTCTGGCGTGACGAATGGGTAAGTAGTATCGGAGTTGTTTCCAATCGTGGGCGATGCGCCGACTTGGTATAACGGCGTGGTGGTTCCGGCTTTCGACGCGCAAATGTTGCGCCCGGTGGTCACTCCAGAAGTGCCGGTTGGGATAGCACTAACCGGGATGGTCTGCTTCGTTGTTCCAAGGACGCAGGTCTGCGGCGCGCTGACGGCCCCGTATTGCGTCTCGCCATTCGCGGTCACAAAGGTCGTAGCAATAACGTGCGAGCCGTCCGTACAGGCGCCGCCGTCGGTGACAGCGTTCGAGGTTGGCGCTCCCGGCGTGGCCTCACTGATGAACTGCGTGTGGCCGTAGTCGATACGAGAATTGCCATTGTAGACGTGAAGTTTCTCCGCAGGTGCTACCGTCCCGATGCCGACGTTGCCGCGCAGTATAGTCTCGGTAATAGTACTCGGTCCCAAGACCGCCTGATTGGCCTTTGTAGGGTTGGCATCTACGCCAATGGCAATAGAGTTGCTGGTGTCCGTGGAATTGTTGAGTGTACCCGTAAACGCCGCAGCGGGAAACGCGATTCCGCTTAGCGTGAGTACGTCTGCCGAGGTGACGGTGAACTGATAAATCGTATTGTGGACCAAGCCCACAGGCGGCGTACCGCCAGTCAATAAGTACCGCACGTTCACTTTGCCGCCCGGGGTGCCGAAACCGTGTGCGACATAAGTAATTGTATTTGCCGCTGTGATATTAGCTTCGGTGATGTTCTTGAGGCTTCCTGCGTCGTCGGGAAAATAGACTGAACTTTGGTAGCCAACCCTAACAGTATCAGGCCAGTTGTTGAAGGCGCCTGCGTAGAAGCCCATGGCTGTCTGGTTGGCTCCGGTGTTGTGGTCGCCTGCGCGGACGCCCATAGCTGTCTGGTTGACTCCGGTGTTGGCGTTGCCTGCGTTGGCGCCCATGACTATTTGGTAGGTTCCGGTGTTGTAGTAGCCTGCGCTGTTGCCCATAGCTGTCTGGTCGGCTCCGGTGTTGTGGTCGCCTGCGTAGCTGCCCGTAGCTATCTGGTTAACTCCGGTGTTGCTGTAGCCTGCGTTGGCGCCCATGGCTGTCTGGTTGGCTCCGATGTTGGAGTCGCCTGCGTTGGCGCCCATGGCTGTCTGGTTGGCTCCGGTGTTGGAGGCGCCTGCGCGGACGCCCATAGCTGTCTGGTTGGCTCCGGTGTTGTAGTAGCCTGCGTAGCTGCCCGTAGCTGTCTGGTCGCCTCCGCTGTTAGACCGGCCTGCATTGAAGCCCGTAGCTGTTTGGTAGGCTCCCGTGTTGGAGTAGCCTGCAGAGAAGCCCGTGGCTGTCTGGTTGGCTCCGGTGTTGTTTTGGCCTGCGCTGCTGCCCGTGGCTGTCTGATAACCTCCGATGTTGGAGATGCCTGCGTTGACACCCCAGGCCGTAGACCCCGCCGTGCTCAAAGAACCACCCGGCGCACCCATCACCGTAATATCCACGCGGCCAGTTTGCGTAGCGTGCGCGGCAATCGGGTAACTGGCCTGAAACCTCCCCGCCTCTTCGATGTTGCCACTGGCGTCTTCGGCGTACAGGACAAGGGCGCCACCGATGCCATTGCCGGCGGTGCCAGTGGTACTCCGCGTCAATTTCAGAACGTCGAGGATGGTATTCGTCGTTGCCGAGTCAATGGTGCCGGCAAAAGGCGCGGTTGCGTCCGCTGCCTGTCCAGCACCAACACGCGCGAACTGCGGCGTGAGCGTTGTCCCAAGGTCCCCTGCAACAATTGACGTACACGTGCTCGTTGGCGCACTATCACCAGCCAAAGTGAAGCCAGTGACAAATTGATTGGTACAGGCTGTCGGCGTGCCCACGCCAGAAGCCGCAAGTGTCGAAGCCGCGTATACCGCCGGCGTCGCACCATTCGACTTTGGATAAGTGCCTGCGCCTGCCGCCGCCAAACTTGCACCGAGACCGCCGTAGGTGGTACCCAATGCTGGTCCAGTCAGTTGAACGGCGCCCGAAGACAGCACCCTGATGCCAGTCGTTCCCCCTCCCGTAACCAAACCGTCCACAATCACGTTCCCGCCCTGGACTTCCTTCAGGCTGGCGGACTCAATGGTGAACGAGCCGCTGGCAACACTTGCTACCGCGATCACGCAGGGAAGTGGGGTAGTCTTAGACTTGAAATTGATCGTGTGGCTACCCGCCCCAAGTGGGAGGTACGCAACCGCAGCGGCACAAGCGGTTGTGACCGTCATTATGCCGCCAACCTGGGTGGGGCCGGCGGAAATTACATAGGTAATCTGATACCCACGATTGGCAACCATAGCCACTGCGGGAGCCGCCTGGGTAAGGTTTCCAGCCCCCGTTGCGGCGTAGGTATAACGGGCAAATGTCCCCACCACTGTAAACTCAGAATTGACAGTCCACGCAACGTTGGAGAAGTCTGCCGGAGCCGTAAAGGATTCCGTGCCAAGCACAGACGGATCGGCAACTTCGATGTTGCCGCCCCATACATCGAGTTTCTGGCCTGGAATGGCGCTGCCAGCCCGCGCGCTCGTCCCAAGACCCGCATAGCCGGTCGTGTCGATGAACAACGCGGAACGGTTCGGCGTGGCGGCTGCTCCAGCAAAGAAGTCTAGCGTCCGTCCCTGAACTACGGCGTCCACATAATCGGACGCTGCATCATTCACAAAGCCCACACCCACCATGCTTATGGCATAATCCACGACGGTCATGTTCGCCCCGCCGCCGGTGGTGCTGGTGTGTATCATGGCCGGGTATACAGCGTGCGCCGGAATCCCGATGCCGACGCGCAGAAACTGCGGCGTGTTGGTGGTTCCCAGTTGCGTTGTAGAAATCGTGCCTGACAGGTCTGTGAATGCCGGCTGCGCGTAGCTCACCACGCCCAGCGTCGAAATGGCCGTCAGGAAATTGTTTGCGGCTCCGGCATAGGGCTGCACCGCCACGCTGTCGGCATTCGGCAACGTGAAGGTTCTATCGGCCGTCGGATCAGTGATGGTGAGGACCGTCTTAAAAGTGCCCGCAGTGGCGCCGTCAAACCAAAAAGGCGTTGCGCCAAGCCATGTTTTGACCCCAGTGAATGTCTGAGCGCCGGTTGTCACCGCGCCGCGCGCCGTTGCCGAGGCGTCGGGCAGGTGGAACGTGACCGTGTTCGCCGCATGCGCGATATTGAAATCCGTCCCCGTGGTGCCGACAGCCAGCGCCTTGTACTCGTTCGCCGTGCCGGCCGCATTCATCCCCACCACCGTGTTGGCCGCCCCGAGCGCCAAGGGAGTCGGGGTCGCTCCTGCACCGCCGCCTACCACCAAGGCGTTAGCCGTCAGTGCGACGGACGATGCCAATGTGGTAGGCGTAGGAAAACCCAGTATGCCCCCTGACGTGCCCCCCGTAAGCCCCGTACATCCCATGGGAACCGGGCATGGCGTGTCGATGTTCCAGGCCATGGCCGCCGGGCTCGCCTGGATATTCACCGTCGCCGTTCCGTTGGTGTAGGCCGACGCCCTCACGCGCAGGTTCGTCAACCCGGCCACCACAATCCGCCATGTGCCGTTCGCGGTCGTGTTGTTTACGCCCGTGCCCCCCGGCATCGGCGTGGCGTTTGTCGGCGTCCATACCCCGCCGTTGTTTGCCGAGCCCTCAAATTGGTTGGTTGCCACCCACGTCCCGCTAATGACCACCCCGACGGTCGCGGCATCCCTATTCAGGGCCAAACTCACGCATCGGCCAGCCGTCAGGCAGTCCGCTCCGCCCGCCGTGATGCTCCCGGTCGTCACTTGGCCCCAAGCGCTGGCCGCCAAAAGCACCAGCGCGAGAATCAAAAAGGTTGGTAGCTTCATCTTTTCCCCCCGAATTGCACCGGGATTTTCCCGGTTGATTCATGGGCGGCCGCGAAGGCCGCCTGACTCGGTACGGTGTCCGGCTTATCCAGCCGTTCCCCGCAGAACCGGCACTTCACGGCCGCCCCCTGGATCTGCTCGGCGCAGAACGGGCAAGCCTTCATGGCCGGGTCTTCCTCCACCTTCTGCAGGGTTGCCAGCGTGTCCGGCAACTCCACCCCGGCCTCTTTCGCCCAGGCCTTTTCCGCTGAGTTGTAGGATGTGATGCCGTCCTTTTGGCCGACCGACCCGCGCCGGTAGCGGTGTTCGTTTATCTGCGTCTGCTTTCTGGCTTCCGCAAGGCGATGTTCCTGCGCCCGTTCGATCTCTTGGGCCGTCGGCAACTTGCCGGCTATCAGGATCACGCCGCGCGTCCGCCAGGCGTCCGCCAGGTCGCGCGCGCGCGTCACTCCGTCGTGAAGCTGGCGCTTCTGTCCCACCCCGCCGCCCGGCAATGATTGATCCGGGTCCGGCAGGGCTTCCTCGAAATCGTTGACGATCAACAGGCTGTAGGCCGCATCCTTCGGGATTTCCTCCAGAACGATGGTTTCGGTGCCACCCGTCGGCCAGGCAAAGCATTTGCCGGGCTCCGGCATCCGGTACACCCGCCCGTTCTCTCGAACTTCCGGTTGTGGCCGCGTCTCGGGTGAGTCCT
>Ga0315289_10001542_pt1 | contig 35901 bp, 33 predicted proteins | sample YL17G11_40_MG_FD_203452 | JGI IMG/M metagenome (GOLD analysis project Ga0315289, IMG submission 203452) | Sediment microbial communities from Yellowstone Lake, YNP, Wyoming, USA - YL17G11_40 | ecosystem: Environmental > Aquatic > Freshwater > Lake > Sediment | place: USA: Wyoming | collected...
CCCGCCCTACGGGCACCATGTCGAGACGGGCCGACCCGAACGGCGCGCCGTCGGTCGGCCCCTACGTCATCGCAATCGGCGGCGGCCCGTAGAAGGGCCGCCCTACGCCGTCGGAGAGGGCCGGGGTGAGGGTCAAAAAGCGGCGGCCCGTAGAAGGGCCGCCCTACGCCGTCGGAGAGGGCCCGGGTGAGGGTCAAAAAGCGGCGGCCCGCAGAGGGGCCGCCCTACGTCATCGCAATTCGCGGTGCAGCCTACTCGGGCTTGAGCTCCCGGGTCATCAGTTCGCGGACGCAGTCGGCGGGGCTCTTCTCACCGTAGAGCAACTGGAAAACCTCGGCGGTGATGGGGAGCTCTATCTTGTAGCGCTCGGCGAGGGCCGTGGCGGCCACGGTGGTGGGCACACCCTCGGCGACGTGGACCATATCGGCCAGGATGTCCCGCAGGCTCTCCCCCCGCCCCAGGCGGTAGCCCACGTTGTAGTTGCGGCTCTTGTGGCTGGAGCAGGAGAGGAGGAGGTCGCCCAGGCCCGAAAGCCCCTTGAAGGTCTTCCCCTTGCCGCCGACGGCCTTGCCGATTCGGGCTATCTCGGCGAGGGCGCGGGTGATGAGCGCGGCGCGGGCGTTGTCCCCCAGCCCCAGAGCATCTATCGCTCCGGCGGCGATGGCGAAGATGTTCTTCATCGAGCCGCCGATGTCGGCGCCGATGGGGTCGTTGGAGGTGTACAGGCGGAGGTGGTCGGAGGAGAGCTTCTGCTGGATCCAGCGGGCGGCGGCCTTCGAGCGGCTGGCGATGACGGCGGCGGCGGGGAGCCCCTGGGCCACCTCCTCGGCGAAGTTCGGCCCCGACAGCACGCTCAGCCGCTTATGGAACCTGTCCGGGAGCACCTCCTCGGCCAGCTCGGTCATCGTCTGGTGGCTGGTGCGCTCGATGCCCTTGGCGGCGTTGACGATGATGGCGCCCTTGACCAGGTGCGGCTTGAAGCGGGTGATGACATCGCGGGCGAACTGGGTCGGCCCCATTGAGAAGACTGCCCCCGCGCCGCGGGCCGCCTCGGCTATGTCCTCGGTGATTTTTACCGAATCGGGCAGCCGCGCGCCGGGGAGGTAGTCCACGTTCTCCCGGTGCAACAAGAGCTTGGCGGCCAGGGCGGGGGTGTGGGCCCAGAGGGTGACCGGGGCGCGGGCGTAGTCGAAGGCGATGGCCAGGGCGGTGCCCCAGCTTCCGGCCCCCATGACGGCGATTTTATTCGGCAGCTTCACTGGTCCCCCGTGGCGGCTGACCGCCGGGGCATTATAGCCCCCCGCCCCGCGGTGAGTCAAACCGGGCCGCCGGTTGCTGGGGCATGTCCCCTCTCCCTTCTAGGGAGAGGGTTAGGGTGAGGGTCGGGATTTGGAGCGTGAAAGCGGCGGGGATAGGAATCCCCGCCCTACAATTGGGATATAGCCGGGGTGAGAGGTGAAGCGGCCCCCCTCTCCCCGTGGGAGCGGCGCGCCGACGGGTTGGGGTGAGGGCCGCCTCATAAAAAGGGCGGGTGCCCGCACCCGCCCCTTGTACCACTTCCCGCTCGCCTAAAAAATGAGCTATACTGTACTCGGGTTTCGTCCGGCGGATGAAGGAGTGGAGATGAAAGTGCAGTTGACCGCCGTTTTCCAGAAAGTGCCGGAAGGCTATATCGCCTTCGTGGAAGAAATTCCCGGCGCGAACACCCAGGGCGCGACCCTCGATGAAGCCAGGGAGAATCTTCTCGACGCGGTTCGGTCGTTGCTGGAGTGCTACCGGGAAGAAGCGGAAAAACAATTGGGGAATACCGAGGTTATCCGGGAACCCCTGCAACTGACGGCATGAAACGCCAGGAAATGATCCGGCATTTAATCAGGTCCGGGTGCCGTCTGAAGCGCGAGGGTGGTAAACACAGCGTCTATATAAATCTTGCGACGGGAAAAATGTCAACGGTTCCCAGGCACTCAGAAATCAGTGATGAATTAGCAAAGAAAATATGTAATGACCTGGGGATTCCAAAGCCATGAACGAAAACATGTAAAGACAACCGGCCCCGCGGCCGGTTTTTTGTACCGACGACTTGGCGAAGCGGTGAGGTCGGCCCGAGGGCGGATCGCCAGACCCGCCCCTACATCATCGCAACGCGGGGGTGTGGGCTACCTTGGAAAAAAGACCCCCTCCCCCCTCTGGGGGGAAGCGCGCTTACGGGCTGGGGAGAGGGGCGGCGGCCCGTGGAAGGGCCGACCTACTCCTTCTGCCGGGCGTCGAGGCTGGGCAGGCAGCCGCAGTAGCGCTGGCGGTAGATGCCGAGCCGCCGGGCCCGGCTCTGCCCCCGGGCGAAGAGCGGCCGCCAGTCGCGGTAGAGGAACACCGCCCCGGTCTCGGCGGCCACCTCCTCCGCGACGTTTTTTATCAAATCGTGCCGCTGGTATCTGGAGAAGAGGAGGGTGGTGGTGAAGGCGGCGCCGGAATCTGCGGCGAGACGGGCCGTCGGGAGGAGGCGCAGGCGGTAGCAGTAACCGCAGCGCTCGTCGGAAGGCTCGGGCGCGGGGGGCGAAAACGACGGCGCGTCCAGGCGCACCAGCGGAAGCCCCTCGAGGCGGACGACGGTTCCCAGGGCGTCCAGGCGGCGGTCGTGCTCCCCGGCCGGCTCGATGTTCGGGTTGACCCACACCCCGAGCACGTCGTGCCCCTCGCCGCGCAGTTCGCGGAGCGGCTCCAGGATGCAGACGCCGCAGCAGATGTGTACCAGAACGTCCATCGGGGCGAGTTTACCGCCGCGGGGCGTGGCTTGACAAGACCCCGGGGCGCCTTTAATCTTGCCGAAACGTCAACAAGGGAGTCGGACGGATGCGCCGGGTCGTAACGCTGGTCTTCGTTCTCGTTCTTTTCACGGCCGCAAACGCCGGGGAGGCGCAGGACGCCCTCGCGCGGCACCGTGAATCCCTCGGCCTGGACGCCCTCTGGGAATCGCTGGAAACCATCCGCTACTCGGGGACCATCGCCTCGGGTGGGATGGAGGGTTTTTCCGAAGTCCTGGTGGTCCTGCCGGCCCAGAAGCCCGCGGTGAACGACGACGGGACCTGCGACGCCGGGGACTTCATCCGGGGGATTTATTACCGTAGCGAAATCACGCTGGGCCCCCTCCACGAGCTGGTGCTCATCACCCCCGAGGGGGGCTGGATAGCCGCGTCCAACGGCGAGGTCCGGGTCCTCGCCGGCGTCGAGCTCGCGGACTACACCGCCGCTCTTATCATGGACGCCCTCCTCTACTGCCACCCCGACCCGGCGCTTTTTTCCGTGGCCTGGGGTGGGCGGGAGGATGTGGACGGCGCGCCCTGCGACGCGCTGGACTTCGGCCCCGTGGAGGGCGGCCTCCCCTTCCACCCCCGGCGCTACCACCTGGACTCCGGCGACGGCTCCCTGCGCCGCATCACCTCCGAGCTGGACGGAATCGCCCACGTCACGACCTGCTCGGAGGTCAGAAATTTCTCCGGCCTGCGGCTGCCCACCCGCTTCCACACCGTCCTTTCGGGGCTGCCCCTCGTGATTGACCAGACCCTGGGGAACGCGGCCCTCAACGAGCCGGTGGACCCGACCCTGTTCCTGGCGCCCGTGGCGGAGCGCCTGGTGTTCCCGGAGGGGGAGAGCTCGGTGAGGGTTCCGGTGGAGTTCACCGGCGACGCGATTTTCATCCCGACCCTGGTGAACGGGGAGCCGGTGTGGATGATTCTGGACACCGGGGCCACGATGAGCGTGCTGTCCACGCCGGTGGCCGAGGGGCTGGGCATCACCCCGGTCGGCACCGGGGCGGGGGTCGGGACCGGCGGCCTGGGTGAGGTCGGCATTCTGCAAGCGGACAGCCTCTCCATCGGCGGCCTGACCTTCGAGGAGCCGACGCTGGCGGCGGCGGACCTCTCCGGTTTCGGCCGGCACTTCGGCCGCGAGTGGGGCGGCATCCTGGGCTACGAGCTCTTCGCCCGGACCGTGGTCGAGATAGACTACGGCCAGTCCGCGCTCACCATCTACGACCCCGAGACCTACGCGCCGCCGGAGGCCGAGCCCGGCGTCGTCGAGATTCTGCCGCTCCGACTGGACGAGGGCATCCCCGCGGTGGAGGCGGAGCTCGACGGCGTCCGGGGTTACTTCGCCCTCGACCTGGGGAACCTGAACTACACCACCGTTTACCGCCCGGCGGTGGAGGAGTACGGCCTCGAGGAGCGTTACCCGGACTGGCGGCCGCAGCTGGTGAGCGGCTTCGGCGGGGCGAACTTCCACCGGCTGGTGAGGGCGGGCGAGCTCCGCCTGGGGTCGGTGAGCGTCCCCGAGCCCCTGGTGGTGCTGTCCGGCGAGACGGAAGGGGCGCTGGCCCGCACCCGGGAGCTGGGGAATATCGGGCAGGACATCCTTCGGCGCTTCCGGCGGGTGACGCTGGACTACCCCGACTGGCGGGTTATCCTCGAGGTGGGTCCCGACGGCCTCGGGGAAGGCGTTCCCCCCAACCGCCTCGGCTTCACCGCGGCGGGGGACACGGTGGTCGCCGTCTGGGGAGATACCCCGGCGGAGCGGGCGGGGCTCCTCGAGGGTGACGTCGTCCTGGCCCTCGACGGCGTGCCCTTCGAGACCCTCACCGCCCTGGACCTCATCGAGTGGTCGGCGGCCGAGCCGGGCACGGAGAGAACCCTGACAATCCTTCGCGACGGCGAGGAGCTGGAATTGCGCATGACGACCGAGGATCTCTGGTAAAAAACGATGATGGGAAAAACGCTGCGGCGGAACAAGGGGTTTAAACCCCTTGTCTTCAAGGGGTGGGTGTCCCTTTTATTCCCGCTCGTTCTGGCGCTGGCGTCGGCGTGGCTTTCCGGGTGCGACGGGACCGGCGACGCCGGGGCCCTGTGGGACGTCCACCAACGGCTCGTCCTGGGGCGGGGGGAGCTCCCCCGCGCCGGGAGCCTCGTCTTCACCACGAACGCCCTGGGATACGTCACCGAGTCGGAGCTCCGGTACCGCCTGGGGGAGGACGGCACGCTGGAAGGCTTCCGCATCGTCCCTTTGAGCGGTCCCGACCAGGGGCTCGTCGTCTGGACGCCGGGCGGGGGCTGGGAGAAGACCACGGGTGGCGCCGTCCGCCGCCTCTCCCCCCGCGAGAACGGGGAGGCGGCGCTCAACGCCCTGTTCCTCTCCGGGGCCTACCTCGAGCTCGAGCCCTGTTTCGGGCCGGAGGGCGAGGTTCTTTTAAACTGGGACGGGGCGCGGTTCAGGCTCACTCTGGAGCCCGACGGGCGCCTGTCCGGGGCCGAGGCGTTCTTCAATGAACGTATCCTGTACGCGGGCTTCGGCGAGCCGGACGATACCGCGCCGCACCTGTCGCGCTCTATCGCCGTAAATCCCGGCGACGCTCCCGCGTACGAGCTGGATCGGGGGGAGTTCCGGGAGCTGGACCCCGGGGAGGTGGACCTGACCCCGCCCGAGCCCTCGGGCCTGGTCTACGACGAGAGCGCGGAGCGTACCATCCCCCTGCGCCTGGCGGGGGGGATGCTCCTGGCGCCGGTGACCGTGGGCGGCCTCGAGCTGGAATTCGCGGTGGACTCCGGCGCGGCGATAAGCTACCTCCGGCCCGACGTCGCCGAAAGGCTCGGGCTCGTTCCCGTCGGCGAGAGCCTGGTCGTCTCCCTGGGCAACGACGCCACGGGGCACGGCGTGGCCGTGTTGGACGGGCTCGTAATCGGGCCGGTGACCCTCGAGGGGCAGGCGGTGGTGATCGGTGAGCCGTCGCTGCTGTTGAGCCTCGTCGCCCCCTTCGACGGCCTCGTAGGCTACGATCTTCTGGGCCAGGTTCCGGCGCGGCTGGACGTGGAGGCCGGCACCCTGGAGCTCCTGCCGCCCAATGCGGAGCCCGCGGTCCCGCCGGGGGCGGTGCTGATTCCCCTAAAACTGCCGGGGCGGCTGCCGCAGGTCCCGGGCGAGCTGGAGGGGGTGGGCGGACTTTGTTTCATCCTGGATTCGGGGTCGCCGCTGGAGCTCCTGGTCCTGCCGCGGAGCGCGGGTCGGCTGATGAACCTCTCGGGGGCGCCGCCCGAGGAGTACACCTTCATGAGCCTCACCGGGCTGGGCGGCATCATGGGGGCGCTCTTACGCCAGGCGGACCACTACCTGGTCGGCCGTCAATCGTCGGAGGGTGAGCGCCCGTCGTTCTGGCGGGTGGACGGCCCCCGGGTGACCTACGCCCTGGGCGAGGCCGGGGGGCCGCTGTCCTTCATGGACGCCGACGCGCTCCTGGGGCTGCCCTTCCTTTTGCGATTCTCCGCCGTAACCTTCGACTACCCCCGGGAGCGGCTGATTCTGGAACCGCGGGCGGAGGGGCTCGCCGAATAGGCGGATTTCCACGGGTCGGCCGGTCCCGTCAGGTTGCGATGATGTAGGGGCGACCCTCTGCGGTCGCCCGGTGTTGGCGATGACGTAGGGGCGGACCTTCAGGTCCGCCCGTTTTTTAACAATGAGCTTACTTATCGAGTCGGTTTGGAAGTGAAGCTTTTCCCTTTACAGGCGAGGAGGCCACAACCCTTCGCGTTCAAGCCTTATTGCTATAACTGCTTTGGATACACCGAATTCGCGGCATATTTTCTCACTGGTTATATCTTTAAAACACTCCATGTTACTGGCAACTAAAGAGCGTTGATCCGGTTGAAGCGTGTTTATCAGCTCTTCGAGCCTTTTTTGGAGTTGGCCTGTTGGGACCAATAACCGTCCAGCGAACTCATCAGCCTGATACTCGAAACGAGAATACGTTTCATCTTTCTCCGTATCAAAAAAACCTATGTAATCGTCTATCGTTTGCATATCTAATTCCTCAAGAAGAGGACGGTGAAGGATGAAGTGCCCCAATTCGTGTGCGAAAGTTAATCGAAGATGATTTTCAAAGCGGTCATCCATATACCTTTTCAGTTGAATGTATAACATATTTCTACTGATAATAATACAACTATCGAAAAGCACGGGCAGATCTTTTGGGTCAATGATCAACCCTGCCCTTTCACAGATAAGTTCGCTATCAATGGGTAAGTTATTGTCTTGTAGATAGGTAGTTCTAACATCTTCTGCGCGATTCCAAAGCTCCTCCTTAGATATAAAAGGGCAAGTAAATTGAAACTTCATTTGTGAGCCTCCTTCAAACTTTCTAATAGTTGAATTATATCTTGTCTAGTGGGTTTTATGTTGTCAATAGTTTGGAAAAAGACGGGGAGCAGTTTTACTAACTCCTCATCCTGCATCACATACTCCGGAATCTCTCCCCGGTCGACATGTGCCAAGTCAGAAAGCTCCCTCCATTTTGGCGAGCCTACTTCTATCCCCAACTCGACGGCCAACCTTTCCAAGAAAACCTCATCCTTGGGCGGCGGAAGAATCCCTCGCTCGACCTTGCTCCAGTTGCTCGGGTCCAGTTCCAGCTTCTGGCAAAAGCGGCGTAGGCTTAGATTCAACGCCAATCTTTGTGCCTTTACGAAGTCGCCGAACATGGCTCCTCCATTACTATGCCGTTGGTTCAGGTGTCTGTGGTAAATATTATACCACATTAAGAAGAATTTCAAGAAAAAAACGGAACCCGCACCGGGTTCCGTTTTATCTGCAATTGCCGCGCTATTACCGGCTGATGACCAGGCGCTGGTTCAGGGTCCGCCCGCCGGTTACCAGACGGACGATGTAGGCGCCCGAGGCGATGCCCGAGGCGTCCCAGGCTATCGCGTGCCGCCCCGCGGCGAGCTCGGTGTCGGCCAGCGTGGCCACCCGGCGCCCGGCGAGGTCGTACACCGCCAGCGAAACCCGACCGTCGTCCGCCAGGCTGAAGGCGAAGGTCACATCGCCCGAGGCGGGGTTCGGGAAGGGCGCGTCGAACCTGGTCGTCCGCGAGCCGGCCTCGGCGTCGTAGTGGAACTCGACCGGTCCGAAGAGGGACAGGGTCCCGTCGGCGTCGGTGGCCTTGAGGTAGTAGAGGTAGTCGCCGCCGGAGGTCACGTCCGTATCCAGGTAGCGGTAGCTGGAGCTTCCGCCGGGAATCGGCGCGGAGTTCAGGGGAATGAGCGGGTTGCGGTCGCCGGTCGTCAGGACCATGGAGTCAACCAGGACGCCGTCCTGGCGGTAAACGTAGAAACCGGCGGTGGTGTCGCCGTCGCCCGGGGTCCAGGACACCAGGGCGCCCGCGTCGGTGGATGCGACGGTGAAATCAACCAGCTCGAGGCCCATGTCGGGCGGGGAAACCTCGAAGTCGTCGAAGTAGAAGCCCTCGCGCTGGGTCGTGCCGTTGGAGAAGAAGTTGAAGCGGAACTGGCCGATGACGCCGGCGTAGTCGGTGAGGTCTATGGTCTCCAGCATCCAGTCCTGCTGGGTGCCGTAGTAGGTATCCAACTCATCCCAGGCGCGGGTGTCGTCGCCGAACTCGAGCCTGCAGCCGTCGCCTCCGGGAGCGATCTTGAAGAAGGAGTAGAAGTCGAGCTGCGGGGCGTCCATGCCGATGAGAACCATCGGCGAGTAGATGTAGCAGTTCATGAAGGAATCGTAGGAATCTTCATCATCGCCGCCGCATTTCCAGGAGTTGACCGGCGAGTGGGAGCGGTAGTCCTCGATGTGCCACATGTCCACGTCGCCCGAGTGGGTCCAGTCGCCCTCGCCGCTCTCGATGTCGTCGAAGAAGCCGATCACGGAGCCCACGGTGACCTGGATGGTGTAGGTCTCGTGAATGTCGCCGTCGGCGGTGACGTCGCAGTCGAGGTAGTAGACTCCGGGGTCGTCGGCGAAGCTGGAAACGGTAATCTCGAACGGGTTGGGGCCTTCCGTCTCCTCGCCGGGTTCGAGGTCGCCGTAGTCAATTTCGCCCACGGTGACTTCGATGTCCGTGTCGTCGGAGGAGAGGATGGCGACCACGTTGGTGGCGGTCTCGCCGCCCGTGTTTTTCAGGATGACGGATACGTCGGCGCTCTCGCTGGGAATCAGGAGTGAGTCGCCCTCGTCCCCCAGTACCTCGTAGGAGGTCATGCGGATGCGGGGTCCGAGTCCGCCGCCCCAGAGGCTGATATCGTCACCGATGCCGGAGACGTCTAAGTACTGCGGCGTTTCGGAGGAGAAATCCTCCGCTTCGGCGTAGATGAAGGCCTCGTGCGCGGTCACGGTGCCGTCGTCGTCTGAGTCGGCGTCGGCCGCCCCGCCGCCCATGTCAACGGGCCAGCCGGGGAACCCGCCGCTCACGCCCGCCGTCCAGAAATACACGTAGGTGTCGTAGTAGTAGGGCGAGGGCGGCATGGCGTAGGAGAGCTCGGTGGCCGCGCAGGCCGTGGAGATGACCACGTTGGGTATATCGTCCACGTCGTCCACGAAGCCGCCGGAGTAGCACTGCTCCATGGTGATGATGCACTGGGAGAAGGTGATGTCGTCCAGCTCGCCGGCGAACTCATAGTCCCAGAGAGTTTCCCAGTTCCACAGATTGAGGATGGAGCCGCTGCCGCCGTGGTCGGTGGTGAAGATGAAGAGGCTGTCATTGGCGGTCAGGAGTGTCGCCAGGTTGTCGAAGTACTGGTAGACGTAGGTCCGGGTGCAGGGGTCTTGGTAGTCTTGTTCACCGTCCCCGTCGAGGTCGGTGGGCGAGCTCTGGCCATCGGAGCGGTCCACGCTCGGATCGTCGCCGTCGGACATCAGGACGAAGACGTCGTTCTTGTCGTATCCGTAAACGTTGATGAGGGTCCAGTAGATGTAGGCGATGTCGTCCCAGTAGCGGATGTGGTTGTTGCCCTGACTGGCGCCGCCGCTCATGAGGAACGCGTAGCGTACGCCGGCCCGCTCATCCGGCTGGGGGATGACCGTGTCCAGGTACGCGCGGGCGGGCTGGACCTCCTCCAGGGTGGGGATGTGGTACTCGGAGTGAACGAGCCAGTCGTAGATGCCGCCGTCGGTGAGCTCGACCAGGCCGTCCTGGAGGTATTTGGGGGGCGTGGAGACGTCCCAGGTGGTGATCCGCCCGTCCAGGGCGACGAAGAATGCGCGGGCGGGGTGCTCCCAGTTGGCCGTGGGGTAGTCGTCCACGAAGACGAAGTACCCCGTCTCGTCGGGGAGGGTGATCGAGTGGTGCCAGAACTCGACCTCGCCGCCGGTGAAGCTCTCGGGGTACGCGTAGACCCGCTTGGCCTCGGTGACGCCGTCGAGAACGCGCTCGATGACGAGCCCACCGGCCTCCTGCGGGGTCATGGCCGCCCCGGCGCAGACGAGAAGGATCGAGATAAGGGCTATCTTTTTCATGTTCCTCCCAAGGGAATGGATAATTGACCGGTGAGTTTTCACCAGTTTAGCATACCTCGACCCCGCGCGACGTGGGGTTTCACCCGTTTGGCATACCTCAACCCCGCGCGACGTGGGGTTTCACCCGTTTGGCATACCTCGACCCCGCGCGACGTGGGGTTTCACCCGCAGGGTATGGCAACTACGCGCGACCCGATGAGGATTTCGGTCGCCCGACTTCGCCATAGGCTAAACTAGGAAAAAAAGTGGTCGTTGTCAAGGAAATACGTCACCGGCGCTATGCTACAATGGATTCGGTGGGTCCCTCCTGCGTCTTGAGGTCGGGATGGCAAAAAAGAATCCGGCTAAGGGCGACGCGGCCCGGGGGAAGAAAAAGCGGTTCCTCTCCTGGGGGTTCACGGTGGGCCTGTTGGCCGGGGCCGTGGCCGCGGCGTTGAGCGCCGCCGGCCTCCTGGACCGGCTCGAGGTGGGCGCCCGGGACCTGCGGTTCCAGCTGCGGGGGCCGGTCGAGCCCGACCCCGAGATCGCCCTGGTGACCATAGACCAGCGGTCGCTGACGGAGCTGGGGCGCTACCCGTGGCCCCGGGGCCTCCTGGCGCAGCTCGTCGAGCGGATTCACTCGGCGAACCCGGCCTGCCTGGCCCTGGACCTGGCGCTCCTGGAGCCGGACAACCCGGCCTCCGACGAGCGCCTGGCCGACGCCATCGGCATGGGCGTCACCGTCCTGCCGGTGTACCTCTCCCCGATACCCGGTCAGCCGCTGAAGTGGCTGACCCCGGCGGCGCCCTTCGCCGTCAAGGCGCACTCGCTGGGCCACGTGGCGCTGGTACCCGACCTGGACGGCGTTTACCGCACCCTGTACGCCTACCAGAGCTACGGCGGCCTTTCGTACCCCGCCTTCTCCGCCGCGGCCGCCACCGCCTTCGGCGGGGGGAGGCTCGAACCGCAGTCCGCGCCCCTGGAGTCCGGGGTGAGCCAGGGCGAACGGTTGGACATCGCGTACCGGGGCCCCACGGGCACCTTCCCCACGTACAGCGCCGTGGCCGTCCTGCGCTCCGACGACGCCCAGCTCGCCGAGTGGCTCCAGGGTAAGCTGGTCTTCTTCGGCGCCTCGGCCGAGGGGCTTCACGACGCCGTCATCACCCCCTTCTCCCGGCGGGCGCCCATGCCGGCGGTGGAGGTGCACGCCAACGCGGCGGCGACGATTCTGGAGGGCGACGAGCCCACCGTCTGGCCGCGCTGGGCCCTCATCGTCCTGTCCCTCGTCCTGGCGGCGGTCGCCGGAGACCTCCTCGCCCGCTTCCGCCCGAAAGTCTCGATCGTCGTCTTCTGCGCCTTCGCCGTCGGCTACCCCCTCGCGGCGTGGGGCGTCTTCGCCCTGGCGAACCACTTCGTCCCCGTCGTGCCGGGCCTCCTGGCGGGCTCGTTGGCGTTTCTTTTCACCAGCCTGGGCCGGCTCATATCGGTCAACCGGGCCCTGGACAAGCGTCTCATGGACCTGGAGCTGCTCGTTTCCGACCAGCTCTCCCGGGAGGAGCCGGTGACGGGCGCCGCGGAGGCGGCCACGAGCCTCACCTACACCCTGGGGCTCCACGGCCTTCTTTTGCGCGACGGGACGGGCAAGGTGCTCTTCCGGCAGGGCGAGGTCGCCAACCCCGATGATGAGCCGGAGCCGCCGCTGCGCGTGTACCGGGACAATTCCGCCGGGACCGAGCTCTGCCTGTTCTACTCGGGGACCCCGTCGGTGAACGAGGTGGCGCTCTTGACCGCGGGTGCGCGGCAGTTCAAGCGCATCTTCCGCCCCGCCGACGGCGAGCTCGCCTGGCCCCTGGCCACCCTCAGCCGGGAGCACACCCAGGCCAAGCTGGACATCCTGTCCCATCTGGAGGAGAACCTGGCCGCCAGCCGGCTCACGCTCCAGCACGTCCTGGACGCCGCCGCCGAGGTGATCCTTTTGACCAGCGTGTACGGGGTGGTCCGCCTGGCCAACGTCGCGGCCCAGGAGCTATTAGCCGACGGCGACGGGGCCTCCGGCCCCAAACAGACGGTGGGGCAGAGCATCTACTCCCTCATGCCGGGGCAGAACCTGCGCCAGTTCCTGGTGGACTCCGTGGACGGGTCGAAGAGCGACACGGTGAAAATCCGGGGGCTGACCTTCCTCCTGGCGGTGGCTCCCCTGGCCGACGAGCACGGCCTGCGCGGCTTCGTCGTCACCCTCACCGACATCACCGAGCTGGCCCGCATAGACCGGATGAAGAGCGACGTGATGCACATCCTGTCCCACGACCTGAAGAGCCCGCTGGGGACCATCCGCGGCTTCGCCGAGCTCCTCTCGGACCGGGAGGTCTCCCGGGACGAGCGCCTCGAGTACGTGGGGCACCTGACCGCCGAGACGGACAAGCTCCTCAAGCTCATCGAGACGTTCCTCGACGTGAGCCGCCTGGAGGGTGGCCGGCGACGGGGCCAGTTCCTCCCCGTGGACCTCTGCGCGGTGGCCGAGGAGGTCATCGAGCTGGGGCGCATCACCGCCAACCAGGCCGGCAAGACCCTGGTCCTCGACCGTCCCCCCGCCGTGAGCGCCGTGCTGGCCGACGTGAACCTGGTCAGCCGGGCGCTGGCGAACCTTCTGGACAACGCCGTCAAGTACGCCCCCGCCGGGACCGAGGTGACCGTGGCCGTCCGGGAGCTCGAGCGGGCGGTGGAGGTGTCGGTGACCGACGAGGGTCCGGGTATCGAGCCCGAGGAGCGGGAGCACATCTTCGAAAAGTTCTACCGGGCGAAGGCGGCGCGCGACGTGGGCGGCACCGGGCTCGGCCTGTCCTTCGTGGCCCAGGTGGCCCGGCTGCACTGCGCCGAGGTCCTGGTGGCCTCCACCCCCGGCAAGGGCGCCACCTTCACCCTCCGCTTCAACAAGCCGGAGCTGGAGGGGAATGAGCCGGAGGGTGTCGAGGAAACCGAGGCGTGAAGCGCCCGTCCCCCGGTGGTTCGGGCCTGCGGGGGTCGGTAAATGTCGGGGCCGGTTCCGCGGGTCCCGTTTACGAGCTTGACAAAGGGACCGTTTTTTTCCTAGCTTTAGACGATTCCATCCCCTCCCCCGGGCGAAGGCATGGCGGAAACGACGAAGCCCGCTCCGGTCGAGTCCCCGCGCGGGAGCCTCCACGCCCTGCCCTTTTTCCGAGGGCGGACGAAATTCCTCCCGCTCCACGCGAAATTCTCCTGGGCCTTCCTCCCCCTCGCGCTCGCCTCGGTCTATCTCTTCGGCTGGCGCTGCGCCTTCCTTCTGGCCCTGGCCTATGCTGCGGGCTGGGTCACCGCCGCGGCGTTCGCGCTCATCCGCCGCCGACCGATGGACCCCAGCTTCTGGATTACGGCGCTCCTCTTCGGCCTGACACTCCCGGCGCACGTACCCTGGTGGCTGGTGGTCATCGGGGCGGCCGTGGGGCAGCTCTTCGGGAAGGAGGTCTTCGGAGGCTTCGGGCGCAACGTCTTCAACCCGGCGCTGGTCGGGCGGGCCTTCGTGACCATCAGCTTCCCGACCTACTTCGCCGGCTACTGGTGGAAGCCCTTCTGGGGCGGGGTCGGGGGGTTCGCCCACTGGGCCCCCGACCTGACCGCGGCCGACGCGGTGACCACCGCCACCCCCCTGGCGGCCTTCAAGGGCTCCGGCGTTCAGGGGCCGCTGGGGCCGATGCTGTGGGGGGACACCGGCGGGGCGATGGGGGAGACGGCGGCGCTCCTTCTAGTCCTTTTGGGGGTTTACCTCCTCGCGCGGAAAATCATCAACTGGCGCACGCCGCTGGCGGTCCTGGGCGCGGCGGCGGTTGCCAGCATCGTGCTCCATTTCATATGGCCCGGCTTCGTCCCGGACACGGCCTATTCCCTGGCCGGCGGGGGGCTCCTCTTCGGGGCGCTCTTCTTCGCCACCGACCCGGTGAGCGCGCCGGCGACCGACGGCGGCCGCTGGTTCATGGGTGCGCTCATCGGCGTTCTGGTCGTAATCATCCGGGCGGCGTCGAGCTTCTCCGGCGGCGTCTTCTTCGCCATCCTCTTCGCCAACACCTTCACCCCGCTGGCGGATTCGCTCATCAAGCAACGTAGAAAATCCAAACCCGGAGGATGAGCAATGATGAAATTGAAGCGGAGGGATTTAAAAAAATTAGCCGGAGTGCGCTTGAAAGACGTAAGGTCACTTATGCAATCCGGTTGTTTTTCAGGCGCTTATTATCTGTTAGGATACGCCGTGGAATGCGCTCTGAAAGCGGTTATCGCAAAACAAACCGGAGTGTACGAATTTCCTAACAAGAAGCGGGTAAATGATAGTTATACACACGATCTTGTGAAATTGTTTACGACGGCCGGTTTGGATAAAGAACAGATGGGCACGCAGACGAAGCTGTATCTCGCCACTGTCTATATGTGGAACACCCAATCACGATATACTATGAAGATAAGTAAAAACGAGGCTGAAGACCTCTTCGAGGCCGTAACTCATCCCCAGGATAGAGTCTTATCATGGTTGAAAACCTTCTGGTAAAGGAGTACCGAGAGGAAGGCTCGATAATCGTCGAGGCATTACTCAAGCACAGCATTCCTGTCGAGGCCGCCTTCTGGTCCTATTACGGTTTATACGAGCGTTGGGAGTTCTATATCGTCTCCCGTTGGGCGGATAAAAAAGGGATAAATACAACCTACGGGGAGATATATGATGCCATAGAGGAGTTAGATGAGCTTGAACTGCTGTCATTAACAGACATTAGGTTGATTGGTCTTTCTGATAGCCTCTATAAGCAGTACAAGGAGGTGCTTAAGAAGCATCAAGAGAAAGGTGGAAAGCAGAGGCGGACAACATCCGGGCGAATAAGGGAATGCGTTCCCTATTTTGGTCCCGACTATCAGTTCTACTCGTACGACATCAAACTGCTGAAACAACATGCCCTTCAATAAAGACTCGCGCCCCTTCATGGTCCTGTTCCTGGTGGCCGCGTCGGTGCTGGTGGCCTCGGCTCTCACCGCCCTCTACGCCTACACCAAGCCGGTGATAGACGAGCAGAAGGCGCGCCTGTTCAACCGCCGCGTCATCGAGGTCTTCGGCCTGGCCGACCCCGGGGCGGAGCTCCAGCCCGCGCGGGTGGACGAGCTTTACTCCAAGCACGTCAAGCAGGACCAGGCCGGCGGGCTCACCATTTACCGGGGCTACGACGACGCGGGGAAGGAGCTGGGCGTGGCGTTCGAGGCCTCGGGTAGCGGCCTGTGGAGCGTGATTCGGGTCCTGGTGGCCCTGACGCCGGATTTCAAGAATATCTACCGCCTGCGGGTCCTGGAGCAGGGGGAGACGCCGGGGCTGGGGGGGCGGATCGCCGAGCCGGAGTTTCTGCAAAAGTTCGACGACCTGCCGCTGGGCCCGGCGCCGGGATACGTGGGCGTCGTGGCCTACCAGGCCCCCGACAAGCCCTACGAGGTGGCGGCCATCACCGGGGCCACCCAGACCTCCAAGTCCCTGGAAAAGCTGTTGAACGAAGGCATCGCCGCCTTCCTCGCCGCGGTGAAGGGGGTAACGCCATGAGAACGACGACCGCGCTCGTCCTTTATTCGATTTTGGCCACGGCGGTTCTCGGGGCGCCGGAGTGGACCAGCCCGGCCTCTCCGCCGGAATTGGACCCGGTGTACGCCCTGGTGGACGTGGACGCCCTCAACGTCCGCGACGCCCCCGCCGTGGACGGGAACAAAATCGGCCTCTTTCACCGCGGCGACCGGGTCGAGGTCCTGGCCTGGGCGGTGGGCTATGACTACTGGGAATCGGACTACGTCTGGGCCGAGGTGCGCTCGGGCGACCTGGGCGGCTACGTCGCCGCCGAGGAGACGCACTATAGTTGGGGGGAATTCGGCGAGCGCTACCTGGTCGTCGAGCACGACTACGGCGAATCGGAGCTGACACTCTCCGCGGACCTGGACGCCGACGGCGCCCCGGAGCGAATCCACGTCGGGCCGGGGGAGGTCCATGACGAATACGAGCAGTTCTACTGCGACGAAGAGTACATCTACCGCCTGCCGCTGGTCCTGCGGGTCGAGGGCTCGTTCGACGCCGAGGTGCGTCTGGCCGACTTCTTTCTGGGGACGAGCGCCGAGGAAGTGCCCACGGAGGAGCTCATCGCCGGGCTGGAGGAATTGGGGGAACTCGGCTGGTACCACAACTGGAGCCTCTACGGCCTGGAGGCCGGCGACTTCAACGGCGACGGGGCGGCCGAGCTGCGCCTGACCCTGGACTACCGCTCCTCCTACCCTACGCCGGTCATGATGTCGGATACCCCCACCTGCCGGCGGGTGCTGGGCTTCGCCTGGGGGAATGACGCACTGCGTTGCATCTACGGTTACACCGAGTGGGCCTTCCTCATCGCGTCCGAGGAAAACGAACCCACCGGCAACTGGTTCTACGTCGAGGGCGGGGCAGAGCTGACCCCGGAGGTGTTGCGATACCGCGCCGCGATGTGCTACCCCGAGGAGCCGTTGCCCCCCGTAAATTTATGCACCGTGCAGGCCCACGAGTGGATCCACTCCCTGGACTGGGTGCGGCACTCGCTGCCGCCGCCGAACTTCCTCGCCGACGGCCTCTGGTTTTCGACTAACCTGGAGGCCCGCTGGGTGCCCGAGGCGGGGTTTTACGCCCTCTACTGCCCGCCGGGCAACGACTACGCCCTGGAGCTCGGCTACGCCTACTCCGGGGTCACGCCCATCGAGTTACTCGGGACGGGCGCGGCCGAAACTGACTGGGGTTTGCTGAAGGAGGCGTTGACGCTCCGCTGTCTGCCCGGGTCCGGGGCCGTCGCCGGGACACTGGAGACGGGAACTGGGGTGTCGGTGCAGACTTACCAGACCCGTGACGGCGACTGGTATTTCGTCTCCGCTTCCTCCTTTCATGCCTTTTTCGACGCCGCCCCCGCGCTGGCCGGCTGGAGCCCCACCCCGCCGAAGATGGAGGAGTGAACCGTGCCCAAGAAGGGTGAAAACTGGAAGATTTTCGTCAAGGGGCTGTGGGAGGACAACCCCATCTTCCGTATGATTCTGGGCATCTGCTCCACCCTGGCGGTGACCAACCAGGTCATCAACACCGTGGCGATGGGCTCCGCCGTGGTCTTCGTCACCGTGTGCAGCTCGCTTCTGGTGAGCCTGGTGCGCAACGTCACCGGCAAGCGCGTCCGCATGGCGGTTTACACGCTCATCATCGCCGCCTTCGTCATCATGGTGGACATCGCGCTGAAATCCTTCGTGCCCACGGTTTCCAAGGCCATCGGGCCGTACGTGGGGCTGATAATAACGAACTGCATCATCATGGGCCGGGCCGAGGCCTTCGCCAGTAACAACAAGCCGCTGCCGAGCATTCTGGACGCCGCAGGGGTGAGCCTGGGCTACGCCATGAGCCTCTTTATTATTTCGGTCTTCCGGGAGCTGTTGGGCTTCGGGACGCTGGCCGGGATTCCGGTCCTCGGGCCGGGGTTCGAGCCGTGGGTGATAATGGTCATGGCCCCCGGCGCGTTCTTCATGCTGGGGACTTACATCTGGATCATCCGCACCGTTCAGGACACGGCCGCGAGGAAAAGGGACCTCGGCAAAGCGACAGCGTAGGTGACGCTTGATCGAACGGCGACTGCATGATTCGGCTGCGACGGGCCTCTTCGCCCACGTTTGGGCGTGGGTGAGGGAATCCTGGAGCGGTAAAGCGACCTACCGGCTCTGGATAATCCTCGGCGCCGTAGCCGTCGTCGCCTTCTGTTACCTGAGCCTGGCCTCCCTGGTGCGCGTGAACCTGGTAAGCGACAACGACCTGTCCATCTTCTACAAGGCCGCCAACGACTTCTACGCCGGCCGGCGGGTCTACGAGCCCGGGCAGTGGGGATACTTATATCCCCCCGCGTTCGTCGTCCTGCTCGGTCTGATCGCATGGCTGCCCCCATCGGCCTTCTACGTCGCCTTTGGGCTCGTCAACCTCGGTCTCACGCTGCTCTGCCTGTCCCTGGTTTACCGCCTGCTCCGCAACGTTGATCCGGCGCTCGTCGGGAGCCGCCTGTTCGTCGTCATCGGCCTGCCGCTTCTGTGTACGGCGCATTACTGGTTCAGTAACCTCTTCATCTACGGGCAGGCGAACATTCTGTTGACGGCCCTCGTCCTGGGCGGCCTGGTCATGGCGGAGAAACGGCGGGATTGGAGCGCCGGCATCCTCTTGGGAATGGCGGCGGCGGTGAAGCTCGCCCCGGCGCTCTTCATCCTGTTCTTTCTGCTCCACAGGCGTTGGAGGATCGCGGGGGGCGCGGTGATCGTTTTCGCGGTGTTCAACGGCTTGCTGCCGGTGTTGATCCGCGGATGGGAGGGAACGCTGGCCCTGTACAACGAGTTTTACCTCAATTTTCTCCAACCGACGATGCTCGACAGCCAACGGGTTCATTACCTGGTCTATCACGACAAGAACGTATCGCTCTCAGGCGTGTTGGCGCGCTATCTGGTCGCCCCGGAGCGGGCCGGGACGCCGGCCGTCAACCTGTTGAACGTCCCGCCGGCGGTCTTCTCCTGGATTGACAAGGCGCTGCGCCTGGCCCTGCTGATTCCGCTGGTGGTCGCGTTCCGGCGCGAACCGCGTGAACCGCGCCGGCGGCTCAACGAGTACATCGTGATTCTGTTGGCCGTATTTCTGCTCAACGCGGTGACGTGGCAAACCTACCTGATTTTCCTGATTCTGCCCCTGGCCCTGGTCACGGCCGATAACGTGCGGCGCGAAAGGTGGTCCCTCGCCGGCATCGTCCTGCTCGCCTGGCCCCTGGTCGAGGCGGCGGCCTTTTTCGCCAACCGCCTGGGGATTTACTTGCCGGCCTATTGGCTGTTCGTGGTGTCCTCCGTTACGTTGTATCTGCTCGGCATGAGCGTTTACTTCCTCCGGAGGCGGTATAAGGATGCGCGCGGCGTCGCGGAAACGGCGTCTTGATTGCGGCGTCATCCGAACCCGGGGCGGGGCGTTGAGGGAGTGAGCCGCAGCGACGGGGTAGGCAAAGATGCGGCGGGTGAGGGGGTTGGGCCGGGGTGCCGGTTTCCCGGCGGCCGACACGCCGGACTTCGGAAAAATCGCGGAAAAGCTGAGCGAGGAGTGGCCGAATGGAACGATTGATTTTCCAACACCTTAAAAACTGCAAGAATATGCGATATTTGCTTGATACTAATGTATTTTATCATTTAGCGAATCCTTCTATAGAATTTAATTCTAATTACCTTCCACTAGATTGGTTTTGTGATTTATTTGTATCACCGTTATCGGTAAGTGAATTATTATGCAGTGAAAAAACACTTGAATCTCGTGCAAATGCAGCTTATGAGTTGACGCGTGTGCTTGGTATAGAAATACTTAAACCAGTTAATAGCGTGCTTGCCGAACATTATGGCATTAATACACGAAATGTTAAGGAGGATAATCTTAAAAATATGCTTAATACCTTTATTTATGTTTTAGGAAAAAGAATTGGAAACCGTATTTATCTAAACGAACTACTAAAAGATGTTTGTTATAAGCATAAAGAAGCTGGAATTTTTATGTGCAATACATCTTATTCTGTCAAAGAAAAATTACTTCAGTATTTTGGTAAGAATCTCGATGGTAAATTAAGTAAAGATGAGATAGGGCATATGTTAAAGGATATTAATGTATTTACCATGTTTAATAACATATTTATTAAAAGGCTAAAGGTAGTTTGTAGTATTGATGTTTCAAATTGTAAAGAGCTTCCAACTACTCTGTATCCATATGCTAACGCGCAATTGATGTATACAATCAATCTGTTAATGCAAGGTACAAAACCAAAAAAGACAGATTGGATTGATATTGAACATTTTTTGTACTGTAACTTATATGTTGATAAAATTTATACTAATGATACAAGCTGGTTTAAAATGTTAAAACAACATAAAGAATTTCATAATTTATCTGATTATATTGAAAAACCTAGCTTTCGAAAACACGAGTTTCTAGCCTTTAAGGAGGAAAATTGAGGTACTTACTTGATACAAACGTATTTTATGATTTAGCCAGTGGTGAATTGGATTACTCAAAGTTTATTGGCCAATTCCGCGGAGATAACTTCTATGGTTGTCCTATCAACTGTATTGAGATAATTACAAGCCCAAATCCTTTTGATCTGAGAAAAAATGCAGTTGATATGTTTCTAAAATGCTTAAGTGAAGGGATGAGAATACTCCCAGATAGTAATTATGCACTTCGTTACCAACTAAAAGAGGGATTATTTGAGGATACAGGCGAGGTTACAAATTTAATACAGGGCATTCGTATATTCTGCAAAGCTGATTCGGAAAAGGAACTGAAGCAAGGATTCAGGTTTGGTTACCATCCAAAAATTTATAAACAAAATTTGGATGATATTATAATTGAGCGAAATTCAACATATGAAGGTTGGCAGGTTGAATGTGAAATTATGAAGAAAAAAATAATTGCACACTATGGAGGAAAAGATAAATTACGTGGACAACCGTTGAAGGATTATAGAAAAGAAAAGAAAGATATATTTACATATGAAAATGCTTTACCTGGTTTATTGGATAAAGTTTATCTTTCTTTAGGAGAAATGCTTGAAAATGTTACTTCATTACCTGACAACCTTAAACCTTATGCTGATCTCTATTTTATGTACTGCATAAGGCTATTTGAAGATGATGCTAATTCAGAAAAAAATGATTTTGGAGATATTGAGCAACTAATTTATTATGGACAGTATATTGATAAATTCATTACAAGTGAAGGCAAATGGTTTGATTTAGCTGTTAGAGCTGGGTATACAAATATGTATGTAACACCAGATATACTTTGCTGACCATCATCCTCACCTCCGCGGCGGTCATCGGCGGGATAGCCCTCGCCCTGGGGCTCATCCTCGCCCTGGCCGACCGGTTCCTCGCCGACTACGGCCTGGTCACCCTCACCCTCAACGGGGACAAGGAGCTCACGGTCAAGGGCGGCAACTCGCTCCTCTACACCCTCTTCCAGCAGAAGTACTTCATCCCCTCGGCCTGTGGCGGCAAGGGCACCTGCGCCTACTGCAAGCTGGTGGTCACCGAGGGCGCCGGGCCGTACCTCCCCACGGAAAAAATCGTCCTCACCCCCGAGGAAATCGCCCGCAACGTGCGCCTCTCCTGCCAGGTGAAGGTCCGCGGCGACATGCGGGTGGAGATTCCATCAAGGTACTTCGCGATAGGCGAGTACGAGGCGGTGCTGGAAACAACCGAGCTGGTGACGCCGGCCATCAAGGAGCTGACCTTCCGGCTCACCGACCCGCCCGCGATGAAGTTCAAGGCCGGGCAGTACGTCCAGATTCAGGCCCCGGACCCCGAAACCGGCGAGGCGGTCTACCGCGCCTACTCCATGTCAAGCCTGCCCAGCCTGCGGGAGACCGTCTCCTTCAACGTGCGCCTCGAGGAGGGCGGCGTCGCAAGCACCTACCTCTTCGGCCTGAAGGACGGCGACCCGGTGAAGTTCTCCGGGCCCTACGGCGAGTTCCTCTACTCGCGCTCGGGGCGCAACGCCGTGTGCCTGGCCACCGGCGTCGGCCTGGCGCCCTTCCGCAGCCTGATTCCGGATATTTTGGAGAGCGACCCGGAGGTGGAAGTGTTCCTCTTCTTCGGCGCCCGCGCGAAGGAGGACCTCTACGGCGAGGCGGACATCGAGGGGTGGGGGAAGAACCCGAAATTCCACTACATCCCGATTCTCTCCGGCGAGGAGGAGGGCTGGGACGGGGAGCGGGGGCGCATTGACAGCGTGTTTTTTGGCAAATTTTTCGAGTCTCACAAGGACGACGAGTACTACCTCTGCGGGGCGCCGGTGGTGGTCAACTCGCTCACCGCTCAGCTCATCGAGAAGGGCGTCCCGGAGAGCCGCATCCACTTCGATAAATTTGGATAGCAGCGCGGGCGGGTGTGGACACCCGCCCCTAGCAGCGCGGGGCGCTGCACCCCGGTTCCGCGAGGTTGAGTTTCAGTCATTCGACAACCTTTGCCGCGAGCGGTACTTTTTGGACGGAGCTATGAAACCAGTATTTCTCTGCCTTTTGGCGATGTTGACCGCCGCCTCGGCGGTGCAGGATAAAATAGATCCCGCCCTGGTCTCCTCCGGCGAAGGGATAGCCGCCCTCTGCGCCGAAAACGGCCTGACCGGCCGCGTGGCCTGGGTCTCCGATTTCGAGGGCGACTTCGAAATCTACGTGATGGACCTGGACGCGGGCCGCCCGGACCGGGTGACCTACAACATATGCCCGGACCGGTCCCCCGCCCTTTCACCGGACGGGCGCTACCTGGCCTGGGTGAGCGAGATGTACGGACAGCCCGACCTCTACCTGATGGACCTGAACGACCGTTTGTGGGACAAAATTACCGACACCCCCGGCTTCGAGGGCGACCTCTCGTGGTCCGCCGACGGCGAGCGGATTTATTTCTCCTCTTACGAGGCCATAGATTACGGGACGGTGGGGCTCTTCGCCGGGAGCACCGAGGAGCTGGAGCATCTGGCCGGGCGGGGGTACGGCTTCGCCGCCTATTACTACGATTTGAATTACGGGACCGTGGAGCCGCAGAGCCTGGAGCCGGGGGACTACCGCTGGCCGGTCCACGTGGCGGATTTCGGCGTGGTCTGCGTGTACGAGCCCTGGTCCGAGCTGGTGTCGCCCTTCACCGCCGGGCTGGTTTTCGTTCACGACGCCCTGGCCACCTCGGACCTCTCCGCCCCCGGAGACGAGGTCGTCGGGCCGCTCCGGCGCTTCCCCGACGGCACACTCCTCGTCCCGTACCGGGAGGGGGATTTGAACTACCGCGCCAGGATGGACGCCCCCACGGAGACGGTTCTCTCCTCCCGGCCCCTGGAGCCGGACCGGCTGAACCTCGCGCCCGACCCCGCCGGTGGGGACTGGTTCATCTGCCAGACGGCCGCCGAGGGCGATTCTTCCGCTGAGATAATCCTGGTCGGGAGTGGGGCTGAATCCGGGCTTCCGGTGGAAATCAAGCTGACGGATAACGAGAGCTACGACGGCGAGCCGACCTGGGCCGTCGTCGGGGGGGAGTAGCCATGCAGGCCCTGGTCGTCCTCTTCGCCGCCACCTTCACCAACAACATCGCCCTCGCCAACTTCCTCGGCATGTGCCCCTTCATCGCCGTCAGCCGGGACGTGAAAACCGCCTTCGGCATGGGGATGGCGGTGACGCTGGTGATGACGCTGACCGTGGCGGCCAACTGGGCCATCCAGCACTACCTCCTGGAGCCCTACGGCGTGGAGCACCTCCAGTTCATCATCTTCATCGTGGTCATCGCGGCAATCACCCAGGTGCTCGAACTGGCCATCGAGCGGTTCTCCCCCGACCTCTACGCCTCCTTCGGGGTGTTCATGGCGCTCATCGCGGTGAACTGCGCCATCCTCGGGGTGAGCCTGTTCATGGTCCTGCGGGGGTACGGCTTCCTGGAGACGGTGGGGTACGGGATCGGGTCGGGTCTGGGGTGGATGCTGGCGATTACCGCCCTGGCGGGCATCCGGGAGAAGATAGAGAAGTCGGACATCCCGGCGGGGCTCAAGGGGCCGGGGATAACGATGATTTCCGCCGGTATCATGGCCATGGCCTTCATCGGACTGACGGGCTTGATCTGAACCGTTGAAAGCGGTTGTGGCGGGCGCCTGCCTGGGCGCCTTTTTTTGACGGCAGTTCTCTCTCCGTGCTTTGCTGTTTGCGGTGACGTAGGGGCGACCCTCTGCGGTCGCCCTCGGGCCGACTTAAAGGTCGGCCCATACGAGGATGGCGCAAGATTGCGGCCGTAGGGGCGACCGTCTACGGTCGCCCGGATAAAAAAGGCGGCCCGCGGAGGGGCCGCCCTACATCATCGCAATTTGCGTTAAACGGACAGGAGCTCTTTCCCTCTCCCTCAGGGAGCGGCGCACCGACGGGATTAAGGGTGAGGGCCACCTTTGAAAAAAACGGGTCGGCCGGTCGGTCGGCCCCTACGAGGGTACAGCAGGATCGCGCGGCGAAAGTAGCCGCGATGCGCATCCCCGCGCGCAGACACGCCGGATGCGCGCCGGACTGATTCCCAGGCGGCCCCGAACGGTTTTCTTCGACCTTCCTATTGACATTTAATCTAATTTAGTCTAGACTGTGTTTGAGAATACTTCTCAATAAGGTGGGGCAGATGAGACACGGCCACGGCGACGCGCACCGCTTCGGAAGGCACCCCGGCTTCGGCCGCGTGGTCGAGAGGGGACCCGGCGAGGCGCTCTGCATCGAGGACCTGGCCCCCGGCGACGCCTTCTGCGTGGTAGCCGTCCACGGCGGGCGCATGGCGCGGATGCGGCTCTGTGAGCTGGGACTGGCCGCGGGCGTCCGGGCCGTCGTCGAGGAAACGTTCCCGCTCATCATCCGCGTGGGCGACACCCGCCTGGCCCTGGGCCGGGGCCTGGCCCGCAAGGTGGACGTGCGCCGGGTGGAGTAGTAACCCGTCCGTTTTCACGAAGGGGGAGGGGTCGGCCTTTCCTTTTTTCCAAAAACTTTATGGCTGATAATCGCACCATCCGGGTCGCCATCGCCGGCAACCCCAACTGCGGCAAGACGGCGCTCTTCAACGCGCTGACCGGCGGTCACCAGCAGGTGGGCAACTGGCCCGGCGTGACCGTCGAGCGGCGCATGGGCCGCCGCGTCTTCGACGGTTTCGAACTCGAAATCACCGACCTCCCCGGCACCTACTCCCTCTCCCCGCTCACCCCGGACCAGCTCGTGGCCCGGGATTTCATCACCTCGGGCGAGCCCGACGTAACCGTCAACATCCTCGACGGCTCCAACCTGGAGCGCAACCTCTACCTCACCACCCAGCTCCTGGAGCTCGGCCTGCCGCTGGTGGTGACGGTGAACATGATGGACGTGGTGGAGTCGCGGGGGGACACGCTGGACACGGCGGCGCTGGCGGAGCTTCTGGGCTGCCCGGTGGTGCCCGTCGTCGCCGTGAAGAGGCGCGGCCTGGATGAGCTACTCGCGGCGGTGGTCCGGGTGTTCACCGCCGACGGGCCGCGCAAGGAGGTCCACGTCCATTACGGGCGGGACCTGGAGGGGGAGATGGCGCGGGTCGAGCGGTTTCTCAGGGAGCACCCCGAGGTCTCGCTGGGCGGGCCGCCGCGCTGGCAGGCCATCAAGCTCCTGGAGCAGGACGCCGAGTACCACCGGCGACTGGCGCATCTCGGCGGGACGGGCGCGCCGCTGGCGGAGCTCGTCGAATCCTCTCGGGAGCGCCTGCGGGGGCTTCTGGGCCACGAGCCCGAGGACCACTTCGTCGAGGCGGCCTACGGATTCGCCGCCGGGGCCATCCGCGAGACCTTGACCCGCAACGTCGAGGGGCGCGTCAAGACGGCGGAGAAGATAGACCACGTCCTCACCCACCGCATCTGGGGCCTGCCCATCTTCGCCGCCATCCTCTGGCTCACCTTCGAGGTCACCTTCCGGCTGGGCGAGCCGCTGATGGGCGCCATCGGGGGGCTGTTCGGCTGGCTGGAGCGTCTGGCGAACGCGTACATCCCGGCGGGCCTCGTCCGGTCCCTGGTGGCGGACGGCATCCTGGGCGGCGTGGGCGGGGTGCTGGTCTTTGTGCCCAACATCCTGCTGCTCTTCGTGATGATCGCGCTGTTGGAGGATTCGGGGTACATGGCCCGGGGCGCCTTCGTCATGGACCGGCTCATGCACCAGCTGGGGCTGCACGGCAAGAGCTTCATCCCCATGGTCATCGGCTTCGGCTGCACGGTGCCGGCGGTGATGGCGGCCCGGACGCTGGAGAACCCCCGGGACCGGCTGGTGACGATTCTGACGGTGCCGCTGATGAGCTGCGGCGCGCGGCTGCCGGTTTATATCCTGCTGGCCGGGGCGTTCTTCCCGGCGCGCTACGCCGGGACCGTCATCTTCGCCGTTTACGTCCTGGGCGTCGTCCTGGCGGTCGTCGCGGCCAAGGTCCTGCGCTCCACCATCCTCAAAGGGGAAAAGGTCCCCTTCGTCATGGAGCTCCCGCCGTACCACGCGCCCACGGTCAAGGCGGTGCTCCTGCACGCCTGGAACCGGGCCTGGATGTACATCCGCAAGGCGGGGACGGTGATTCTTCTGGCCATGATCGTCATCTGGGCGCTCACCGCTTTTTCCCTGGCGCCGGAGGACGGCGGGAAATTCGACCAACAGACTGACGCCGCGACCTCGGAGTACGTCAAGGAGCAGGCCGCGGTGGCCGCATCGCTCGGTCTCGAAACGACCGAGGGTAACGCCGCGACCGGCGACGGTTTCCTGACGGTGTTGGAAAATAACGCGCCGCTGGTGGAGGCGGTGCACCGCCTGGAGGCGCTGGAATCGGCGCCGCGCATGCCCGGTGCGGGGATTGCGGTCGTGCCTATCGCCCCGGGGGCGGGCTCCCTCCTCGACGCCGCGCAAAAACTCCTCGCCGCCCGGGACGCCCACCGCGCGCGGACGGCGGAGATTGTTGCGGATCAAGAGGCCGAGCGGCTCTACCACACCCCGCTGGGCTTCATCGGCCGGGGCCTGGCGGTGGTGATGCAGCCGCTCGGTTTTGACTGGAAGACGAGCGCCGCCCTGGTGGCCGGTTTCGCCGCCAAGGAGGTCATCGTGGGGACCTTCGGCGTGCTCTACTCCGAGGCCGGGGGCGACGCGGGAACCGCCCCGCTGCAGGGCCGCCTGAAACGGGAATGGGACACCCGCACTGACGGCGGGGGTTGGCTGGTGGCGCTCGCGCTCATGGTCTTCGTCCTGGTTTACGTGCCGTGCGCGGCGGTGCTGGCGGTCATCCGTCGCGAGACCGGGAAGTGGCGCTGGGCGGCCTTCGCCGCGGCGTACCTCACCGTGGCGGCCTGGCTCGCGGCGGGGCTGGTGCGCCTGGTCGGTTCGCTCTGGCTCTGAGCAGAGTCCATCCCCTCCCCCCTCTGGGGGGAAGCTCGCTTACGGGCTGGGGAGGGGGGCGAGCGGGCGGGTGTGGACACCCGCCCCTACGTCCATACCAAGCGAATCTCCGTAGGGGCGACCGTCCACGGTCGCCCGTTTCCACAGTTAACAAACGTAGGGGCCGACCGACGGCGCGCCGTTCAGGTCGGCCCGCGGGCGGGTCTGGAGACCCGCCCCTACGTCATCGCAACTAAGGGTGAAGGCTGCCGCGTGTCCCCTCTCCCTTCTAGGGAGAGGCGCGCCTACGGGCTAGGGTGAGGGTCGGGGCAAGAAAACGGGCGGGTGTGGACACCCGCTACGTCCATACCAAGCGAATCTCCGTAGGGGCGACCGTCCACGGTCGCCCGCGGGCGGGTCAGGAGACCCGCCCCTACGTCATCGCAACCCGGGCCGAGGGTCGGGTCGGCGTCGGCGCGACCTCTTTTCTGTTGCCCGGCGGCCGCCGCTCTGGTAACATGATGTAACTTGTCGAGGTAACCTGATACTCGTTCACCCGAAAGGAGCCGAAACATGAGGAAAATAGTGGTACTGACGCTGGTCCTGGCCACGGCACTCCTCTTCTCCTGCACCACCACCACCGGGGGCGACGGGGATGGCGGCGGAGTGCTGAAGTACGCCTTCGATTGGGCGCTGGACAAGGCGAAATCCTGGGCCGAGGACCACTGGGGCGGGTGGGAATCGGCCGCACATATTTTCGCTTACAAGTGCATCTGGACCGACGAAAAGTGCATGTTGGGCCGGCCCCAGGCCGATTCCTTCTGGGACATCTACTTCCAGAACGAGGATGACGTGCCCTATGATGTCAAGGTCGATGCGGACGGCGACTGCAACGGGCACGAATGGGCAGATCAGGGATACCAAATCGACGAGATTGAGTCGTACTCCAACGCCAAGCTCGAAGAGATGATGCAGTTCGCCCTGTACGAGACGGACACGTTCTGGGACGCCTTCGGCGTTGACCCCGAGGACTTCTCGTGGTGGGTCACGGTGCGCACCAACTGGAACGACCAGGGTATCGATGCGGACAACTTGTTTTTCGTCGACTTCTATGAGAACCGCAGCGACGCATCCCCCTGGGGTGGCATAGTCCTCGACGCCGACGGCTCGGGCGACGACTACGACTGGTGGTACATCGTCTACTACGGCAACGGAGCCGGGTGGATGGCGGGCCGGTAGCCCGACGCGAATAAAAAAGAACGGGGAGCCGCGGGTCGCGGGGAGCGGGTACGACGTGCCCCGGGGCCTGGCGCTCTCGCGCTGACCGTAGGGTAGTGATGGAAACGGGGGCCGCGGCCCCCGTTTTTTTAATTGAACGCGAAGTATCGCAACCAGATGTAGAGGCTGGAGACGACCTGGGCCAGGAGCATCGCCGGGAAGCCCAGGCGGAAGTAGCTCCTGAAGTTCACGGGCTCCGGCGTCCGCTCGGAGATGGCCCGCATGGCCAGGTTGCAGGCGGAGCCGATGAGGGTGCCGTTGCCGCCGATGCAGACGCCGAGGGAGAGGGCCCACCAGACCGGCGCCGCCGCCTCCGGACCCAGGCCCAGATGCGCGATGGCCGCGGCCGTGATGGGAATCATGACCGTGATGAAGGGCAACGCCGAAATAAAGGCCGCGCCGAAGGTGGAGACCCAGAGTATCACGAGGCAGAACCAGAGCGGGTTCGGGGTCAGCGAGGCGAAAAATCGCCCCACCACGGCGATGAGCCCCACCTTGTCCATAGCGCCGGTGATGACGAACAGCCCCAGGAAGAAGAATATCATCGGCCACTCGATGTGGCTCAACAGCTCCTTGGGCTCCGAGCGGTTGACCAGCATCAGCACCCCAGCGCCGACGAGCGCCACCACGGCCGAGGTGACCCCGTAAGCGGGCAGCACCACGAACCCGGTGAGCACCAGCCCCAGGACGACCAGGCTCACCGCGAGAGTCGGGCGGTCATGGAGGTAGCGGGTCTCGTCGAAGGACTCGACGTTGATGGTGAAGCCGGTGGGTTTGAGCTCCTTCCGCCGGGCGACGAAGAGGTAGCCCAGGGTGACGACGAGCGCCAGGGCGGAGGGCGGCCCGGTGTTGACGACGAAATCGTGGAAGGTCATCCCCGCGGCCGAGCCGATGAGCATGTTGGGCGGGTCGCCGATGAGGGTGGCCGTCCCGCCGATGTTGGCCGCCAGCGTCAGCGCGACCAGGAAGAGGTAGGGCTTGTGGTGCAGGGCGTCGGCGGCGAAGATGGCCACGGGTCCGAACAGCAGGAGGGTGGTGACGTTGTCCAAGAATGCGCTGGCGACGGCGGTGATGACGGACAGCGCCACCAGCAGGAGGCCGTAGCGCCCCCGGGTCAGCCGGACAGCCCGCAGGGCGATGAACTGGAAGACCCCGGTCTGACCGATGATCCCGGCGATGACCATCATCCCGACCAACAGGCCGATGGTCTCGAAGTCTATATAACCGGTCCAGGCCTCCTCGAGGGTGATCACCCCGGTGACGATGAGGACCACGCCGCCCAAGAAGGCCGCCTTCGTCATGTTCACCTTTTCCGTCGTCACGGAAAAGTAGACGAAGGCCAGGACGGTGAGGGTCAGGATCGAATCGAAGTTCCACATGGGGCGGGTTTTTTAGGATTTGGCGGACGGAAGGCCGACCGCCGGGTGACGGATGGGTAGTTCGGAAACCCGCGCTAGGGGGAGGGGTTGCCTGAGCCGGTGTACCCGCCGAAGAATGCCCGGGCGATGTCCGAGGCGGTGATGACCCCCAGGAGCTTCCCCCCGTCGTCCACCACGCACAGGATGTCGGGCCGGTACTTGACGAGGAGCGCCGCGCACTTCAACAGCGTCGTCTCCGGGCCCACCTTGAGCGGCTCCAAGTTCATCACGTCCTCGGCCAGCAACAGGTCCGCGTCGAGGACGTCCAGGTTGTACGACTGGAGGGTGGAGAAATCCTCGATGAAGTCTATGTCGGTGAAGAGATCCAGGTACTCGGGGAGGAAAAAGCCCAGGAGGTTGAGCTTGGTGATGACGCCGCAGAGGACCCCCTCGCGGTTCACCACCGGCACGCCGGAGATGGTGTTGGCGGCGAAGAGGGCGGCGACCTCGCGCAGCTTGTCACCGCGGCGGCAGGTGATGACGTCGGTGACCATGAAGTCGCGCACTTGTCGGGGGGGCATCGCAACTCCTTGAATTGACGACGTTTTATTTACGAGGCGCCGATCGGTCGGCGCCGTAGCCCGGACCGGCGGGGTTTTTAGCTCGGGTCGCCGCGACTCTCGGACGTCCCGGTGCCGGGGCACGGCGACGTTTGACGAGGGCGGGGCGTGTTAACCGGGTACGCCGTTCAACGCGTCCATCTCCCGGATGAAGGTGAGGAAATCGCCGGTCTTCTCGAGGCCCAGGAGCCGGCGGCGGTTGTCCTCCGGCTGACAGATGCGGGAGAGCTTGCCCAGGAGCTGGACGTTGAGCTCGGGGTTGGTGGAGGGGGTGAGGAGGAGGAAGACGAGCCGGACCGGCTCACCGTCAACCGAGCCGTAGTCCACGCCCTGGGCGAGGCGGGCGAATCCCAGGACGGGAAAGGTGACCGACTTGACCCGGGCGTGGGGCATGGCCACACCGTAGCCCATCCCGGTGGGGGAAAGCTCCTCGCGTTCGAGGATGGCCTCGCGGGCGGCGGCGGGGTCCTTCACGCGGCTGGAGCGGCCCACCGCCTGGGTCAGGGTCTTGAGGAGCTCGTCCTTGGTCTTGGCCTCGAGCTCTAGGAGAATGACCTTCTTTTCGATCGCATCGGAGAGGTTCATGACGCCGATCCCGGTTCCCGTGTTTTAAAAAAATTTCCGCTTGAGGTGTTGGGGGCTATTCTAACGCCGATCGGCCGTTTTTTACAAGGGACTTGGTTTTCCAGCGCCGGTGCAGCCAGTACCAGTCGGCGGGGAACCGCCGGACCCAGTCCTCCAGGGCGCGGGCGTACTCGGCCGTGAGCCGGCGGATTTCCTCCGCCTCGTCGGCGGACCGGTCGGCGGAGAGCGGTGGAAATATCTGGGCGTGGAGGCGACCCCCCTCCTCCCGGCGGGCGAAACCGAAGCAGACCGGCACCCCCAGCTTGTAGGCGAAAAAGGCCGGACCGCGGTGGAAGCTGGCCGGGGCGCCGAGGAACTCCAAAAATTCGCCCGAGGGGCCGGCGTCCTGGTCCGCCAGGACGTAGAGGATGCGGTTCTTCTTCAGGGCGCGGACCACCGGCCGCAGCTCCTCGTCCACGAAGACGACGTCGAGGCCGGCCTTGCCGCGCAGCTTGTTCAGAAATGCGTCCACGAGTCGGTTGTGCTGGCGGGTGGCCAGGGCCGCGCCGGGGGCGACCTCCGCCGAGAGGTAGGCCGAGGTCAGCTCCCAGGGCCCAGTGTGGGCCGAGGCCAGGATGACGCCGCCCTTCCTCTTCAGCGCCCCGCGCAGGTGCTCCATACCCTCCACCGTCATCCACCGATGGCGGCGTTTTTCGGTGAAATAGGGCAGGCGCATGAAGTCCACGAAGTTCCCCACGATGCGGCAGAAGTTCCGGCGGGCGGTGCGGGCCGCCGCGCGGCGGTCCAGCCCCAGACGCTCGCGGAGGTTCCCCTCGGCTATCCGGCGGCGCCGGCCGAGGACGAGGAATAAAAAATTGCCCAGGAGCCAGGCGTTGAAACGGGCCAGGGCGCGCGGGCTCAGGTTGGCCAGCAGGAACACCAGCCAGACCAGGGCGTACTGGAGCCGGTGCCCCAAGGTGGGCCTGTACTCGGCCTCAGCCACGTTCACCCCCCCTGGCGACCGCGCCGATTTCCCCTAAAAGCCTGGCGCCGTCCTCCCCGGCGAAGACCACGCGCCGGTCCAGGACCCGCAGGCCGGGCAGCGTCCCCGGGGGAATCTTCACCGCGTCCTTGGCGGTGGTGAAGGGAATGGCGCCGGGGTGGGCGTCCACCAGGCGGCGCAGCTCGCCGATGCGCCGGGCGTCGTAGCGGGCGTGGTCGGGGAAGGCCCGCGTCTGGACCAGCTCCGCCCCCATTTTTTTCAAATCGTCGAAGAAGACGGCCGGCCGGGCCACGCCGCAGAAGGCGACCACCGGTTTTCCTAAAAAATCTTCCGGTGGCCGCCCGCCGTCCGGGGTGCGTTCCACGGGCTCCCGCCGGGCGCGCAGAACCGTCGGGGTGGGGAAGCGCAGGTTCAACCGCCGGGACTCCTCCTCCGACGCGTCCCAGAATACCACGGCGTCCACGCTCTCCAGGCGCCCGAACGGTTCCCGCATCCTTCCCCAGGGGACCAGGCGCGTGCCGCGCTCGACGTAACCAAGCCAGTCGCCGCGCTCCAGCACCGCGATGTCGTAGTCCCGCGCCAGCCGCCGGTGCTGGAGGCCGTCGTCCACCAGGATGACGCCCAGATTCAGCGTATCCAGGAGCTCCGCCGCCCGGGCCTTCACCCGGCCGACGGCGACAGGAGCGCGCGGGAGTTCTTGGGCCAGAAGCGCCGCCTCATCCCCCGCCTCCTGGGTCGAGAGGTCGCGGACCAGCGCCGGTCGGGCAGTTCTCTTCGCCCAGCTTCCCCGGTAACCCCGGGCGACGACGCCCACGGCGAGCCCCCGCTCCTCCAGCCGCCGGGTGAGCCAGCGGACGAGCGGGGTTTTCCCCGAGCCGCCCGCGACGAGGTTCCCCACGCTCACCACGGGGGTCCGGGTCCGGACGCCTCCGCGAAGGCCGTCCAGCAGGCGGTCGGCCTGGACGCCCACGGCGTACACGAAAGAGGCTATGGCGGCTGGGGGGTTGAACATCGCGCACTCGTTGGATTATTGCGGCATATTAGCACAGCGCCCGGCCGCTTTCAACCCGGTTGACGGTTGACTAGAACCGCCGCGCCCTGCTACACTCTACTTCCCGCTAACGTCAGCGGAGGTCCCCCTTGCGTCGGCCCAGCGTCAGAATCGCCGCCATCCACCCCGACTCCCACCGCGAGTACCGCCTCGCCCAGGGGCTGCCCCGGTTCAACTCGGAGTGGATCGAGCTGCAGAACGTCTCCGAGCTCCCGGTGGACGTCTCCGGTTTCTACGTCATCAACGGCGGCGGTTACGAGTTCACCATCAGCGTGGTCGGGCGCGAGTCGTTGATACTGCGGCGCGGGCAGTCCATGCTCGTCTTCACCGGGATGCCGGACAACCCGCGGGACCCGGCCCGCTGCTACATCGCCGAGGAGGCCACCCGCGTCTTCCTCCAGCGCAAGGAGTACATCTGGAACGTCGAGGAGGACGTGGCCTTCCTCTACTACAGCCGCGACGACTACGAGTCCGACCCGGCCTCCTACGTGGACTACCACCGCTTCACCCGCCAGGGCAACCCCAAGGAGCCCCCCCCGACGCCGGGCGGATAGGGGGCGGCCCGTTGACGGCGGCCGTGAATTCGATTATCATACCGCTCCCCGGTCGGGGGGTGTCTTGAAAGCGACATTGTCCGCACTCTTTCTACATGACGCCCCCTAGGCGGGGGGCGCAGTAATGAAAGTACAACCGACGGCGACGGAACTTTCCCCTCCCCGGTCGGGAGGCGTCGCCGAGACTTTACGGGAGCAGCCATGAAGCCCAAGATCCACCCCCAGTACGTGGACGCGACCATCACCTGCGCCTGCGGCAATCAGGTCAAGACGCGCTCCACCAAGAAGGAGATCAAGGTGGACGTGTGCAGCGCCTGCCACCCCTTCTACACCGGCAAGCAGAAGCTGGTGGATGCGGCGGGCCGCGTCGAGCGCTACATGCGCAAGTACGGCCTGGAGGGGACTGCCGAGACGAGGAAGGATACACAGAAGGACGAGGAAACCGGGACCGAGGAAAAAGGAGAGGCCGATGCGTAAGCTCATCCCGCCCGTCATCGCGGCGGTCGCGCTCATCCTGGCCGCGGGCTGCGGCGGAGGCGGCGGCACCCTGGGCAACCCCGCCGTGGATTTCCAGGCCGCGGGGCTCGACGGGAAAACCTACACGCTTTCCGACTATTCCGACGAGCTGGTCTTCCTGAACTTCTTCGCCAGCTGGTGCGAGCCGTGCCGCGAAGAGGTGCCCGGCATGCTGCGGCTGGCCGAGGAGTACGGGGGCAAGGGGTTCCAGATCATCTTCGTCACCGAGGACACGGCGCCCGCCCTGGCCCAGGGCATGGTGGACGACCTGGGCATCACCCAACCGGTGCTCCTGGCCGCCGATGAGCCCTACGCCTCCAACGAGGAGGCCAACAAGTTCTACGCCCACCAGGCCATCCCGGTCACCTTCATCATCGCGCAGGGGAATCTGGTGGAGGTGCTCGTCGGGGCCCAGACCGAGGACACCTTACGGTCCAAGATAGAGGCCAACCTGCCGAAGTAGTTGGTGCGGGTGGGTGGGGCGGAAGTTTGTGCTCGCCCGTTCGGATTACTAAAACCGTGCGCCTGAATGTAGGGCGGGGACTTTAGTCCCCGCCGTTTTCTTTCTGGTAGCCCTCACCTTGGTTGCGATGGCGTAGGGGCGACCGTCCACGGTCGCCCGCGGGCCGACCTGAAGGTCGGCCCCTACGAGGTTGTTTGTCTGCGATGATGTAGGGCGGCCCCGTAGGACGAGTCCTCTGCGGGCCGCCGCGTTTACTTGCGACCATTTTCCCGCCGTCGGCCTGTGCGCGTCCGGGTGATATGCACGGAAAGTCTTGACGAATAGCGTTTTAGAGTATATTATTACATGAAGATTAATCCCGCACCGGGAGGTGCGTCATGCGCTGGCTCAAGCCCGCCGCGGCCCTGGTGCTCGTTCTCTGCCCCGCGGTCCTCGCCACGAAGGTCGGAGTCGTCTACTTCTCCGACCAGCCGATGACCGAGGACAAGCCGTCGGTGGAGTACCTCACCCAGGACTCCTTCGTTTTCGGCGCCGACATCACAATCTACGCCCGCGCCTACCTGCCCTATAACTACTCCATGCACATCGGCCTGATCAAGGTGGAGACCGGGGCGGAGAAGGTGCTCTCCTCGGGCCACCGCCTGGAGGTTTACGCGCCGGGGAGCGAGACCCCGCTCTACACCTGGACGAAGATCGGAAACCCCTTCAAGGGCAGCAAGGACCAGGCCACGATGCTCGGCATCCTGCCCAGCGAGTTCGGTCTGGACGCCGAGAACCGGGTGCGGACCATCGAGAACTGCGGCCGGGAGTGGGGCGATCCGCCCGTCGTGGTCACCGGGTCGTACCGCGTCGTGTACACCTTCTACGTCGAGCTGGCCGGGCCCTTCGAGTTCGAGAGCGGCGGGTACGCCTGGGTCAAGGAGGTTCCCGTAGCGGTGGGCTCCTTCGAGTTCGTGGTCCACTAGGTCGGCGGTCGGTCGTCGTTGGTCTGCCGTAGGGGCGGGTGTCTACACCCGCCCGTTTTTTGCCCCTCACCCCCATCCCCTCTCCCCAGAGGGGCGAGGGGAGTTAAATGTAGGGCGGGGAATCCTTTCCCCGCCGTATTTTCGTTCCCAACCCCGACCCACACCCCAACCCACTCCCGAAAAGGGAGAGGGGGCACGTGGCGGCCTGTCCCCGATTCTCCCCCTTTACAGCGGGTCGTCGAGGCCGAAACCGTGGTGGTGCTCGAAGGCTCTGTCGTAGCGCTCCAGCCCCCCCGGCGCGACCG